>OFIS01000044.1_pt1 | contig 174144 bp, 162 predicted proteins | sample 1775071 | NCBI WGS metagenome assembly OFIS01 (sample SAMN08195774, study PRJEB24354) | sludge metagenome | isolation source: sludge from phenol fed wastewater aerobic bioreactor C | place: India: Nagpur | collected 2016-09-17 | reverse complement strand
TCCAAGGCACAGATCCTGGGCATCGCCAACGGCGGCAACGACATGATCAACGCACTCAAGGCCGCGCGCGAGTTCGGCATCGACAAAAGCATGAAAGTCGCCAGCCTGATGCTGTTCCTGATCGACGTGCACAGCATGGGCCTGAAGAGCGCCGAGGGCCTGCTGTTCACCACGAGCTGGGACTGGAACCTGAACGACGAAAGCCGCCAGTTCGGTCGCCGCTTCTTCGAAAAAGCCAAGCGCATGCCCACCGACGTGCAGGCGGCCGACTACTCGGCCACCATGCAATGGCTCAAGGCTGTGCAGGCCGTCAAGACCACGGATGCCGACAAGGTGATGCAATGGTTCAAGACCACCCCGCTCAAGGACTTCTACGCCCAGGGCCATGTGCGCGCCGATGGCCGCTACGTGCACAACATGTACCTCATGCAGGTCAAGTCGCCGGCCGAATCGACCGCGCCCTGGGACTACGTGAAGGTGGTCGCCACCATGCCGGGCGAGGAAGTCTTCACCACCAAGGCCGAGTCGCGCTGCGCCCTGTGGAAGTAACTCCCGCGCCGGCCCATGTGCGCGGCGTGGCCCGGGCCATGGACGGCGGCTGGCCCCGCGCAGCAAAAGCGTGTTCACGATCCAAGGAGAACCATGCTGGATACCTCGCTCAAGGGCACGGCCCTCACGGCGTTCGACGCCCGGGTGGAATGCGACCGCCTGCGCTTTTTCGCCCAGGTGACGGGCGAGGAAAACCCGCTGTTCCAGGATGAGGCCGTGGCGCAGGCCCGTGGCTACCCTTCGCTGCCGCTGCCGCCCACCTTCCTGTTTTGCCTGGAAATGGCAGGCCCCCGGCCGATGGAGGTGTACGAGCGCCTGGGGGTCAACTACGCGCATGTACTGCACGGGGAGCAGCACTTCGTCTATCACCGCCTGGCTTTTGCCGGCGAGACGCTGCGCTTCAAGCCGCGCATCGCCGATCTCTACGAAAAAAAAGGCGGCGCCCTGGGTTTCATCGTCTGGGAGACCCGGGTCGAGGCCAGCGATGGCACGCCCGTGGCCGATCTGCGCAGCGTGGTGATCGCCCGCCCGCCGCGGCCCGAAGCGGGCGGGCACCCTGCCCCGCGCGCCACCGCTCCCGCCGCTGATGGCGGTCTGCCCGGCCTGGTGGCGGGCCCCATCACCCGGCACCAGCTCGGCTTGTATGCCGGTGCATCGGGCGACTACAACCCGCTGCACATCGATATCGACTACGCGCGCCAGGCGGGCATGCCCGATGTCTTCGCGCACGGCATGTTGTCGGCCGCGTACCTGGCCCGCGTGCTCACCCGCTGGGCCGAGCCCGCGGCGCTGCGGCGCCTGAGCGTGCGTTTTGAAGCCATCACCCACATCGGCGACGAGGTGCACTGCCAGGCCCGGGTGAGCGGCCGGCGCATCGAGCACGACGAAGCCAGCCTGACCCTGGCCCTGGCCGCACGCAGCCAGACGGGCGAGACCAGGCTCACCGGCACCGCGGTGGTCGCCGCCGCGGGGCTGACACACCCATGATCGACTGTCTGCCATGACCCATACCCTGACGCCCCCCACCACCGACATCCTCTGGACCCCGGGCCCCGAGCAACTGCAGTCCAGCCGCCTGGCGCAATACCAGCATTGGCTGGCACGCGAAAAAGGCGTTGCGACCCACGATTACGCCGAACTGTGGCGCTGGTCGATCGAGCATCTGGACGACTTCTGGCAGTCGATCTGGAGCTTCTTCGACGTCCAGGCCGATGGCGAACGCGAGCCCGCGCTGGGCCGGCGCAGCATGCCGGGCGCCGAGTGGTTTCCCAAGGCACGGCTGAATTTTGCCGAGCATGTGTTTCGCCATGCCACACCGGATCGGCCGGCCATGATCGCGCGCAGCGAGGATGTGCCGCTGCAGCCTGTTTCCTGGGCCGAGCTGGAGCGCGCCACCGCCGCCCTGGCGGCCACACTGCGCGGCTGGGGCGTGGGGCCAGGCGACCGCGTGGCCAGCTACATGCCCAACCGCCCCGAAACGGTGATCGCATTTCTGGCCTGCGCCAGCATCGGCGCCGTGTGGTCCAGCTGCGCGCCCGACATGGGAGCGCCCGTCGTGCTGGACCGCCTGCGCCAGATCGAGCCCAAGGTGCTGTTCGCCGTCGACAGCTACCGCTACAACGGCAAGCCGCACGACCGGGCCCGGGAAGTCGCGCAGCTGCTGGCCGAGCTGCCCAGCGTCCAGCACGTCGTGCAGGTGCAGGGGCCGCTGGCGCAGGAACGCGCGGTCGATTGGCGCCAGCGCACGCTCTGGCAGGCAGCCGTGGCCCGGGATGCCGCACCCCGCTACGAGCGCCTGCCGTTCAGCCATCCGCTGTGGATCGTCTATTCCTCGGGCACCACGGGGCTGCCCAAGGCGATGGTGCACGGCCATGGCGGCATCCTGCTCACGCACCTGAAGGAAATGGCGCTGCACAACGACCTGCGCCCCGGCGACCGCCTGCTGTTCCTGGGCAGCACCGGCTGGGCCGTGTGGAACCTGCTGGTGGGCGCGCTGGTCACGGGCGCCTCCATCGTGCTGTACGACGGCCATCCCTCCTGGCCCAGCGGCGATGCCCTCTGGCGCTTCATCGACGAGCAGGAAGTCGCGGTATTCGGCACCGGCGCGGCTGTCCTCCTGGCCCACAAGAAGGACGGGCTGCGGCCCCGGGATTACGCGCCGCTGAAGAAGCTGCGCACCATCCTGTCCACGGGTTCGCCCCTGCCCGTGGATGCGTTTGAATGGGTGTACCGCGACGTCAAGCCCGATGTCTGGCTGGCGTCGGTCAGCGGCGGCACGGACATCGCCGCCTGCTTCGTCGCCTGCGCACCCACCCTGCCGGTGCATGCCGGAGAGATCCAGTGCGCGGAGCTGGGCGTGGCCGCCTACGCCTTCAACGAACAGGGCCAGGCGGTGATCGGCGAGGTGGGCGAACTGGTAATCACCCAGCCGATGCCGTCGATGCCGCTGTACTTCTGGAACGATCCCGACGGGCGGCGCTACCGCGAAAGCTACTTCGAGATGTACCCCGGCCTGTGGCGCCACGGCGACTGGATCCGCTTCACACCCCATGGCAGCTCGGTGATCTATGGCCGCTCCGACAGCACCATCAACCGCTATGGCATTCGCATCGGCACGGCGGAAATCTACCGCGTGGTGGAGGAACTGCCCGAGGTGCTCGACAGCCTGGTCGTGGACCTGGAGTACCTGGGGCGGCCCTCCTTCATGCCCTTGTTCGTGGTGTTGCAGCCGGGCGTGACCCTGGATGCGCCCCTGATCGAACGCATCCGGCAGCAGATCCGCACGAAGGCATCGGGCCGCCATGTGCCCGATGCGGTGGTTCAGGTGAGCGAGATTCCGCGCACACTCAGCGGCAAGAAGATGGAAGTGCCGGTGCGCAAACTGCTGCTGGGCGCCCGCCTGTCCCAGGTGGCCAGCCCGGATGCCATGCAGAACCCGCACAGCCTGGACTTCTTCGCCACGTACGCCCAGACGCTGGACCTTGGCGGCCCGGGCAGGGCCTGACAGCACTTCACAAGGACTCACCATGAAAGCAGCCTTCATCACCGGCCATGGCGACAACGAAGTGGTTCAGGTGCGCGAGCACCGCCTGCCCGAGCGCGCGCCCGGCGAGGTGCGCGTGCGCGTGCAGGCCGCCACCCTCAATCAGGTGGATCTGTACATGCGCGCCAGCGGCGCCGGCATCACCCACCGCCTGCCGCAGATCCTGGGCCTGGACGCGGCCGGCGTGGTGGACGCCTGCGACGACGCCGACCCGCTGCTGCGCCCAGGCCAGGAGGTGGTCATTCACCCCGGCGTGGCCTGCGGCCGCTGCGAGTTCTGCCAGCGCGGCGACAACGCCCTGTGCACGCGCATCCAGTTCCTCGGCGAGCATCGTGACGGCACTTTCGCCCAACGGATCCAGGTGTCGGCGGCGCAGGTGTTCCCCAAGCCCGCCCACCTGACTTTTGCCGAGGCGGCGGCCCTCGGGGTCAACCACCTCACGGCCTGGCGCATGCTGTTCACCAAGGCGCGCCTCAAGCCCTGGGAGACGGTGCTGGTCTTCGGCATCGGCGGCGGCGTGTCGCTGGCGGCACTGCAGCTGGCCAAGGCCATAGGCGCGCGCGTGATCGTGACCTCGCGCGACGACGCCAAGCTCGAGCGCGCGCGCGCCCTGGGCGCCGACCACGGCATCAATGGCAAGACCCAGGACGTGGCGAAAGAGGCCATGGCCCTCACGGGCGGCCGGGGCGTGGACGTGGTGTTCGAGAACACGGGCGCGGCCACCTGGTCATCGGCCATGAAGTCGCTGGTGCGCGGCGGCCGGCTCGTCACCTGCGGCGCCACCACGGGCGATCAGCCCGGGGCCGATCTGCGCCGTCTCTTCGTGCGCCAGCTGCAGATCTTCGGCTCCAGCCTGGGCAGCTACGGCGAATTCCACGACCTGCTCGGCTTCGTGCAGCGCACGGGCCTGCGTCCGGTGATCGACAGCGAATTTGCCCTGGATGACGTGCATGCGGCACTGAACCGGCTGGAATCGGGCGCGCAGTTCGGCAAGGTGGCGCTGCGCATCGACGGGCACGAAGAGCACTGCGCATAGGCGCCGCATGCCATGACCCACGGCGGCGCGGATTCACGGCGCGGCGGCGGCCTCCTGCAGCCACTGCCCGAACGCCATGAGCACCGGCGAAGCGGGCCGCGTCGGGCGCACCAGGTAGTAGGCCCGCCCGCTGTGCAGAGGCTGGGCGCAGGCCATGACCAGCTCGCCCTGCGCCAGTTCGGTCTGGATGAGCAACGGCGGGATGAGCGCCACCCCCAGCCCATGCACCGCCGCCATGGCGAGCATGGAAAAGAGCTCGTGGCGCGGCCCGTCCAGCGCGCCCGGCGCCTGCACCCCCATCGCTTCGAACCACTGGCGCCAGGCGTACGGCCGGGTGCTTTGCTGCAACAGCCGCAAGCCCGCCAGCTGCTCTGGCGCCAGCGTCGGGTAGGCCCGCCCGCGCCCGCGCGGGGTGGCAGCCTCCAGCAGGCGCGGGCTGCACACGGGCACCACGTCTTCGTGCATCAGCAGTTGCGCCTCGGTGCCCGGCCACTGGGCCACCTGCTCGGGTGTGCCGGCGTACAGCGCGGCATCGAAGGGCGTGTCGGCGAACAGGAAGGGGCGCGTCTGCGTGTCGATGTGCACGACGATGTCCGGATGGCGCTCGGCAAATTGCGGCAGGCGCGGCAGCAGCCAGCGCGTGGCAAAGGTGGGCACGGCCGCCAGCGACAAGGCCCCACCCTGGCCCTGGTGCGCCATCATGTCCAGCGTATCGCGCTCCAGCCCCTGCAGCCAGCGCGCCACCTGGCGGCCATAGTGCGCACCGGCCGCGGTGAGCTGCACGCCATGGCGCGTGCGGCGAAACAGCGGCACGCCCAGTTGCTCCTCCAGCGTAATGATCTGGCGCGAGACGGCGCTTTGCGTGAGCGCCAGCTCCTGCGCGGCACGCGTGTAGCTCTCGTGCCGCGCGGCGGCTTCGAAACAGGACAGTGCCTGGGTGGACGGAATGTGGCGGCGCATGGACGGATGACTGCAAGGTGCGTGAGCGCCGCAGAATATCCCATATATTCATGAAACGCATTTCTGCATGAAAACTCGTCGCTTGTCTCAGGATAATACGTTGTCTTACCATGCAAGCACGCGGCCAATTCATGCTTATGACGCATGCATGACTCATCCCTGATTGAACCATCCCCCTATTTTTTTTGACATCACCGGAGACCCTGATGGCCCACGCCGCCTTCCCATGGAACGACCCCTTTCTGCTCGACCAGCAACTGACCGACGATGAACGCGCCATCCAGGGCGCCGCCGCCACCTACTGCCAGGACAAGCTGGCCCCGCGCGTGCTCGAAGCCTTCCGCCATGAGAAGATGGACACCACCATCTTCCGCGAGATGGGCGAACTGGGCCTGCTGGGCCCCACCATCCCCACGCAGTACGGCGGCGCCGGCCTGAACTACGTGAGCTACGGCCTGGTGGCGCGCGAGATCGAGCGCGTGGACTCGGGCTACCGCTCCATGGCCAGCGTGCAGAGCTCGCTGGTGATGGTGCCCATCAACGAATTCGGCACCGAAGCGCAAAAGCAGAAATACCTGCCCAAGCTGGCCAGCGGTGAGTTCATCGGCTGCTTCGGCCTGACCGAGCCCGACCACGGCTCCGACCCCGGCAGCATGGCCACCCGCGCCTACAAGACCGCTGGCGGCTACAAGCTCAAGGGCAGCAAGATGTGGATCACCAACAGCCCGGTGGCCGACGTGTTCGTGGTCTGGGCCAAGGAAGTGTCCGAGGGCGGCGCCGTCGGCCCTATCCGCGGCTTCGTGCTCGAAAAAGGCATGAAGGGCCTCACCGCCCCCGCCATCCACGGCAAGGTGGGCCTGCGCACCTCCATCACGGGGGAGATCGTCATGGACGGCGTGTTCGTGCCCGAAGAAAACGCCTTCCCCGAAGTGCGGGGCTTGAAGGGTCCCTTCACCTGCCTGAACAGCGCGCGCTTCGGCATCGCCTGGGGGGCGCTGGGCGCGGCCGAGTTCTGCTGGCACACCGCGCGCCAGTACACGCTGGACCGCAAGCAGTTTGGCCGCCCCCTGGCCGCCAACCAGCTCGTCCAGAAGAAGCTGGCCGACATGCAAACCGAAATCGCGCTGGGCCTGCAAGCCTGCCTGCGCGTGGGCCGCATGAAGGACGAGCACCAGAACGTGCTGGAAATCACCTCGCTCATCAAGCGCAACAGCTGCGGCAAGGCGCTCGATATCGCCCGCCTGGCGCGCGACATGATGGGTGGCAACGGCATCAGCGACGAGTTCGGCGTGGCGCGCCACCTGGTGAACCTGGAGGTGGTCAACACCTACGAGGGCACGCACGACGTGCACGCCCTCATCCTGGGCCGCGCGCAGACCGGCATCGCCGCGTTTGCCAACTGAGGTTTGTTTTAAAAAAGATAGCCGCTCGCGCTTGTTGCAAGCCAATTACAAATATCTTTTGTTTTGTACTCGTTTTGCAACAAGTGTCATAAGCTCTTTTTTAAATAGCACACCGCCACGGTGCCCATACCCCAGGCGCCGAGGCGGGCGGGCTGCCCGCCGACGGGATCGAGTGCTCACACGCACGTGCATCTTTGTTGCAGGCCGGCGCCGATAAGGTCTATGCGAGACACGCGGCCATCTCTTCGCTGCGGCACGGCCTGGCGATGTTATGTTCCAGCGAACCATAGCCAGACGGAGACTGCCCTTGTCCACCCCCTATCCCACCATCGCCAGCGAACGTCTTCCCGCGCTGCTCGCCGCCATGCCCAAGGCGGAGTTGCACATCCACATCGAAGGCTCGCTCGAACCCGAGATGACGTTTGCACTGGCGGCGCGCAACGGCATCGCCCTGCCCTGGCCCGGCGTGGACGCCTTGCGCGGCGCCTACGCCTTCACCGATCTGCAGAGCTTTCTCGACCTGTACTACCAGGGCGCGGGCGTACTGCAAAAGGAAGAAGATTTCTACGACCTGGCCCTTGCCTATCTTGTGCGGGCAGCCGCGGACAACGTCGTGCACGCCGAGATCTTTTTCGACCCGCAGACGCACACCGCGCGCGGCATCGCCATGGAAACCGTGGTGCATGGCCTGGCGCGCGCCTGCCGGGACGCACGGGAAAAGCACGGCATCAGCGCGGCACTCATCCTGAGCTTCCTGCGCCACCTCTCCGAGCGCGAGGCGTTTGAAACCCTGGAGCAGGCGCTACCCCTGCGCGAGCACTTCATCGGCGTAGGACTCGATTCGAGCGAACTCGGCCACCCGCCGGAAAAATTCGAGCGCGTGTTCGCGCGCTGCCGCGCGCTGGGCCTGCACATCGTGGCGCACGCGGGCGAGGAAGGGCCGCCCGCCTACGTCTGGCAGGCGCTGGACCTCCTGAAGGCCGAGCGCATCGATCACGGCGTGCAGGCGGTGCACGACAGCGCGCTGATGCAGCGCCTGGCCCGTGAGCGCATCCCGCTCACCGTCTGCCCGCTCTCCAACCAGAAGCTGCAGGTCTTTCCCGATCTGCGCCAGCACAACCTCAAGGCGCTGCTGGACGCGGGGCTGGTAGCCACGGCCAACTCGGACGATCCGGCCTACTTCGGCGGCTACATGAACGACAACCTCACGCAGGTATTCGCCGCCACCGGCATGAACAGCCACCACGCATGGCAGCTCGCGGCCCACAGCTTCGAGGCGAGCTTCGCCGACGCCAGCGACACATCGCGATGGCGCGACCAGCTGGGCGAGGTCTTCGAGCGTTTCGCCTGACCGCTCGATAATCGGCGCATGACCAACACCGCCACCCCGCGCACTTTCGCGCCCGGCCTCGTCGTGCGGGGCATTACCGTGCCGCTGCGCCTTTCGGATTTCAAGCTGCTGGCCTGCGACATGGATTCGACGCTGATCAGCATCGAATGCGTGGATGAGATCGCCGCCGTCGTGGGCCGCAAGGCCGAGGTGGCCGCGATCACCGAGGCGGCGATGCAGGGCCTCATCAGCGACTACAAGGAAAGCCTGCGCCAGCGCGTGGCGCTGCTCGAAGGCGTGAGCGTGGAGCAGCTGGAGACGGTGTACGCCGAGCGCCTGCGCATCAATCCGGGTGCTGAACGGCTCATGGACGCCGTGCACGCGGCTGGCATCACGACGCTGCTGGTCTCGGGCGGCTTCACCTTCTTCTCGGACCGCGTCAAGAGCAAGCTGGGCATTCGTTTTGCGCGCTCCAACGTGCTGCAGGTGCAGCACGGGCGGCTCACGGGCAGGATGGTGGACCAGCCCTGGGGCGACATCTGCGACGGCGCCGAAAAACGCCGCGCGATGCTGGAACTGGCCTCGTTCATGGGCATCGCGCCGTCCCAGGCCATGGCCATGGGCGACGGCGCCAACGACCTCCTGATGATGGGCGCGGCGGGGCTGTCCGTCGCCTACCACGCCAAGCCCGCGGTGCGCGCCAAGGCGCACGTGGCGATCGACGAGGGGGGGCTGGATCGCCTGCTGGAAGTCTTCGAACCCGCCCACCTCCAATGATGAATCTTCCGGCGATCGCTGCCATCTGCATCGGTGCCAGCCTGGGCGCACTCTCGCGCTGGTGGCTCGGCATCTGGCTCAACACACCGGGGGCCTTTCTCCCCTGGGGCACGCTGGCGGCCAATCTGATCGGTGGTTATCTGATCGGGCTGGTGATCGCGGTGCTTCAGGCGCTGCCGCAGCTCGACCCGATCTGGCGGCTCGCCGTGGTCACGGGCTTCCTGGGCGCGCTCACCACCTTCTCCACCTTCTCGGCCGAGGTGGTGGGGCTGCTCACGCAAGGGCGCCTCGGGCACGCGCTGGTCGTGGCCATGCTGCACCTGGCGGGCTCGCTCACCATGACCTGGCTGGGCCTGAACAGCCTCGCCGGGTTCGTCAAAACCGCTCCGAACTGAGCCTGATACTATCCTTGCGATAGCGCCTGGCGCTTTTCTGCAAAGGGCTAGAGCCCTATTTCCCTGAAATCACCATGGAATCCAATACCGAACTGCAGGATGCCCGCCTCATCGAAATGTGGAGCGAACTGCACCGCAACACCACGAATGGCAACCCATTCAAGCCCAACGCCTACCGGCTGGCCTTCGTCGATCCCGAATTCCTGCAGCGACGCGAGACGCGCGGCATCCGCTTTCAGCTCGAACTGCTCAAACCCGACCTGAACCTGATCGAGCAAGGCATAGAGAGCACGGTGGTGGTCTACGGCAGCGCCCGTACCCTGGCGCCGGACGAAGCCGCGAAAAAACTCGAAAGCGCACGTGCCAGCGGCGATGCGCAGCGCATCGCGCTGGCCGAACGCGACGTGCGCAACTCACACGACTACGAGCAGGCCCGGCGCTTTGCGCGCTATGTGGCCGAATACAGCCTGAACAAACCGCCGGCCCAACGCCTGACGATCTGCACCGGCGGCGGCCCGGGCATCATGGAAGCGGCCAACCGCGGCGCGCACGACGTGGGCGCGCCCAACATCGGCCTGAACATCACGCTGCCGCACGAGCAAAGCTGCAACCCCTACATCACGCCGTCGCTGGCGTTCAAGTTTCATTACTTCGCGCTGCGCAAGATGCACTTCATGATGCGCGCCAAGGCGCTGGTGGTGTTCCCCGGCGGCTTCGGCACCTTCGACGAGCTGTTCGAGGTGCTCACGCTGGTGCAGACGCACAAGACCAAGCCCGTGCCCATCGTGCTCTTCGGCAGCAGCTTCTGGACGCGGGCGCTGCACCTGGAGGTGCTGGTGGAACAGGGCACGCTCTCGGCCGAAGACCTCGAACTCTTTCACGTCACGGACGATCCGCACGAGGCGTGGGAGATCATCCGCACGTTCTACAAGATGTGACTCATACGGGTTTGCATTCAGCCGGATAACGAGGCGGGAAGCCGAAGACAGTGCCGTCGCACGGCAGGGCGAACCAACAAAGTCATACGGTTGAAGGCAAATCCGTATCAGGCCCAGTTCAAGACCAGCGGTAGGCGCGCAAAGCCCATGGCCGGATAGCGCGCGTACTCACGCGGCTGATCGGCCCGGGCCAGCGCAATCGTGCGCGTGGCATCGAGCATGACGCGCAGCCAGACCGCGAGCTGCACGCGCGCCATGGGGGCGCCGGGACAGACGTGGATGCCCGCGCCATAAAGCAGGTTGCGGCTCTGGTCGCGGCCCAGGCGGAACTCCTCGGGCGCCTCGAACACGCGCGGATCGCGGTTGGCGGCCGTCCAGTGCACGGTGACACGCTCGCCCGCCTCGAACTCGTGCCCGCCGACATGCGCCGGGCAGCGCGCCACCCGGCGGTTGACGACGAGCGGCCCGTGCAGGCGCAGCATTTCCTCGATCGCCTCTGCCTGCAGCTCGGGCTGCCCGCGCAGACGCTGCTGCCAGTCCGGATGGCACGCAAGCCACTCGGCGATGATGCCCACCGAGGCGGCGATGGTGCCGATCTCGCCCACCGTCCAGTTGCGCAGGATGCTGGCGATGGCGCCGCGCGAAAGCGGCTGGCCATCCACGACCTCATGCATCAGGGCCTGGGTGGCGTCGCGCACCGTGGCGTCGCCCGTGCCGCTGCGCTCATCGAGCATGCGATCGATCAGCGCCTCGAACTGCAGGCCGAGTTCGCCCAGGCGCGCACGGTCCTGCGCCAGGGAGGCCCGGTGATGCTGGGCGATCCATGCGGCCATCTCCGCCTCGAGCGTCTGCGGCCAGCCGAGGAAGGCGCACTGGGTGCGCGCCGCGTAGGGCAAGGCGCATTCGGCAATGAAATCGAATGGCGTCGCGCCATGCGTCCGGCGTGCCTCGCCGATCAACGCGGCGGCCACGGCGTCATACACCGGCCGCATCGCCGCCACGCGGGCCGGCGCGAAGTAAGGGTCGATCAGCCTGCGATAAACGGTGTGCTGCGGCGGGTCCATGCCATTGGGCACGGCCACGTGGCTGGAAACCACGCTGCTGAAGCGTGCGTGATCCTGCACCACGGCCAGCACGTCGGCATGCCTGAAGACCGAGGCGCCCAGCGCCTCGGAGCGGGCGACACCGTGCGACTCACGCAAGCGGTCATACGCGGCGAGCTGGTTGCGCTGCACGTCATCGCTGCGCACATCCCAATCGATGGTCTGGCAATCGTTCATGGCACCTCGGGAAAACCCGACTATGTCACAGCACCGCTTTGCATAAAACCAGCCACCCCGCAGCCAACTCGGGTTTTTCCGACCTCCACGCCCCCCTGTCTACGCGGGCAAACCCCCACCTCCGAATGGCACCGAGCTCTTACCATCCATCAGCGTTCACGCATGTTCGCCCACCTTCCGCCCCCCACCCGTCCAAAGGAGGACCCAAGATGACACGAGTGCTCTACGCCGCGCTGGCGGCCGGCCTGCTGGCAACCGCCGGCCATTCCCATGCGCAAGACGACCCGCTGCAGGTGCGCAGCTGGGCCGCGGGCTGCGCCAATTGCCACGGCACCAACGGCCATGCCGGACAGGGCATGCCGCCACTGGCCGGCAAGAGCCGGACCGACATCACGGAAAAGCTGCTCGCCTACAAGAGCGGCGCGGCCCCGTCCACCATCATGCAGCAGCTCGCCAAGGGCTACTCCGACGATCAGCTGGCCGCCATTGCCGGTTATCTGTCGGCACAGAAAAAATAAGGAGGCACCCCATGGATCGTCGTCAATTCATCCGTGCCGGTTCGGCTGTTTCAGCTGTTTCAGCGGTTTCCGCCCTGGGCTTCACCGCCGGTTGCGCCTCGGTGAGCGGCCGTGCGGGCGGCAAGGTCGTGGTCGTCGGTGGCGGCTACGGCGGCGCCACGGCCGCCAAGTACATCCGCATGTGGTCCGAAGGCAGGGTCGAGGTCACGCTGGTCGAACCCAACGCCGCCTTCGTCTCCTGCCCCATCTCCAATCTGGTGCTCGGTGGCAGCAAGACCCCGGCCGACATCACTACGCCGTACGACAACCTCGGCGCCCGCCATGGCGTCAAGCTCGTGCGCGACCGCGTGAGCGGCATCGACATGGACAAGCGCCAGGTCCGGCTCGCCAGCGGCGCCGCACTGGCGTATGACCGGCTCATCCTCTCGCCCGGCGTGGATTTCATGTGGGAGCAGCTCCCCGGCATGAACAAGCCCGGCGCGCAGGACAAGGTGATGCACGCCTGGAAGGCCGGCCCGCAGACACTGGCGCTGCGCCGCCAGCTCGAGGCCATGCCCGACGGGGGCGTGTTTGCCATGAGCATCCCGCTCGCGCCCTACCGCTGCCCGCCCGGCCCCTACGAGCGCGCCTGCCAGGTGGCGAGCTACTTCCAGCAGGCCAAGCCCAAATCCAAGGTGCTGATCCTGGACGCCAACGACGACGTGACCTCCAAGGGCGCGCTGTTCAAGAAGGCCTGGGCGGATCGCTACAAGGGCCTCATCGAATACCGCCCCAAGCACCATCTGGTGGACGTGGACGCCGCCACGAACACGCTCAAGTTCGAGTTCAACGACGACGTCAAGGCACAGGTGCTCAACGTGATCCCGCCGATGCGCTCGGGCGACGTGGTGACGCAGGCGGGCCTGGCCACAGCCAACAAGCGCTGGTGCGATGTGGACTGGCTGACGATGGAGCACGCCCAGGCCAAGGGCGTGCACATCCTGGGCGACTGCACGCAGAGCGCGCCGCTCATGCCCAAGTCCGGCCACATGGCCAACCAGCACGGCAAGGTGGCGGCCGCGGCCGTCGTGGCGCTGCTCTCGGGCAGGCAGCCCGGGAGCCTGCCGATCTACAACAACACCTGCTACAGCTTCGTGAGCGCGACGGACGTGGTGCATGTGGCCAGCGTGCATCGCTACGACGCCGAGAAGAAGACCATGCTCGCGGTGCAGGGCTCGGGCGGCGTCTCGCCGGCGGCCAGTGAGATGGAGGGCCGCTTCGCCCTGGCCTGGGCGCACAACATCTGGGCCGATACGCTGGCCTGAACACCCGGGCGGCGCCGACTCAAAGGGGCATGTGCTGCCCCTTTGTCATGCCTCTACGTCGTCAGCGTCCTCGGCGGGCAAGGAGGCGGGAATGGTCGCAGGGTCCGGCGCGGGCAGCTCCTGCACGTCGCGCAGCTTGCGCTGGATGGCGCGCGTACGCACATCCACCTGCTCGAACTTGCGCGCCGCCGCATCGATGGACTTGCGCGTGGCATCGACCGCCTCGCCGAACTTGGCGAACTCGGTCTTGACCTGACCGAGCACGCCCCAGACTTCGGAGGAGCGCTTTTCGATCGCCAGTGTCTTGAAACCCATCTGCAGGCTGCTGAGCATGGCGGCGAAATTGGCGGGGCCGGTGATCATCACGCGCGTCTCGTTCTGCACCGCCTCCACGAGGCCCGGGCGGCGCATGACCTCGGCGAAGAGCCCCTCGGTGGGCAGGTAGAGCACGGCGAAATCGGTGGTGTACGGCGGCGCGACGTACTTGATGTGGATCTTCCTGGCTTCGCCGCGGATCGAGTTTTCGAAGGCGTTGCCCGCGGACTGGATCGCGGCCTTGTCCGCCGACTCCTGCGCATCCATGAGCCGCTGGTAGTGCTCCACCGGGTACTTGGAATCCACCGGCAGCCACACCGGCGCCTCGTTGCTGCGCCCGGGCAGGCGGATGGCGAACTCCACGAGTTCGTCGCTGCCCGGCACGGTCTTGACGTTGCGCGCGTACTGCTCGGCCGTGAGCACGTTGTCGATGATGGTGCCCAGCTGCATCTCGCCCCAGGTGCCGCGCGTCTTCACGTTGGTCATCACGCGCTTCAAGTCGCCCACGCTGCTCGCGAGCGTCTGCATCTCGCCCAGACCCTTGTGCACCTGCTCCAGCCGCTCGCTCACCAGCTTGAAGGATTCGCCCAGGCGCTGCTCCAGCGTGGCGTGCAGTTTTTCATCGACGGTGCGGCGCATCTCCTCCAGCCGCGCGGCGTTGTCGGTCTGAATCGCGGCCAGGCGCTCGTTGAGCGCATTGCGCAGCGCCTCGCCGCCCTGCTGGTGGCTCGCGACCAGGCCCGAGAGCTGGCGCGTGAGCTCCTGCGTGGTCAGTCCCAGCTGATCTTTCAGCGCCAGCGACATCGCGCCGAGCTGGGCGTGCAGGTCGCCCTTGAGCGAATCGAGCGTGCCGCGCATGGCCTCGGCAAGCGCGTCGAAGCGCTCCTGCACGCGCTGGCCCATGGCCTGGGTGCTCGCGGCCACGCCCTCGCGCGACTGCACGCTGTCCGCCGCCAGTTGCTGCGCCGTGGCCGAGAGTTCGGCGCGAAACGCGGCCAGCGCCTGTGTCTGCTCGCCGCGCGCGTGCGTGAGCAACTGCTCCAGATGGATCTGCAGATGTCCGAAGGCGGCCTGCAACTCGCCGCGGCTGGCACGCGCGTCCTCGCGCGCCTGGGCCAGGCGTTCATCGAGCATTCCCTGCGTGGTCTGGGTGAAGGCGCGCAGCTGCTCGCCCATGCCCGCCAGCGCGCCATCGTTGCGCGCCACCGCGAGCTGCGTGGACTGCACCGCCGCCTCCAGGGCCTGCAGGCGCTCGGGCCACTCGAGCGGCAAACTCACGCGCGGGCGACGCACGAGCAGCGCGATGAGCAACAGCAGCGCCAGCCCGAGCAGCACCAGCGCAACGATCCATTCAAGGGCCATAAAAAACTATCGTATCAGTAGCTATCAACGCTTGCCAGTATTGAGTTAGAGGCACTTTTTATCTTAACTTACCGGCGTCAGCGCACCCCGGCCATCAAAAAAGGCGATCAGGTTGTCCGCCGCCAGATCGGCCATCGCAAGGCGCGTGGGCACGGTGGCGCTCGCGATGTGCGGCGTCAGCACGACATTGGGCAGCGTCAGCAGCGCGGGATTCACGCGCGGCTCCCCCTCGAACACGTCCAGCCCCGCAGCCGCCAGGCGCCCTTCCTGGAGCGCCAGCACAAGCGCGTTCTCGTCGATGAGCCCACCGCGGCCGATGTTCACGATCGTCGCCGTCGGCTTCATGCGCGCGAGTTCCGCCGCGCCGATGATGTGGTGCGCCTCGCTCGTGTAGGGCAGCACGAGCACGAGGTGGTCGGACTTGGCCAGCAACTCCTGCAGGCCGACAAGGCGCGCCCCGCAGGCCTCTTCCACGTCGGCATCGAGCCGGTGCCGGTTGTGGTAGATCACCTTCATGCCGAAGCCGTGCGCGCCGCGCAGGGCGATGCCGCGGCCGATGCGGCCCATGCCGAGGATGCCGAGCGTGCTGCCATGCACCTCGGAGCCCGCGAACATGTCGTAGCGCCAGCGCTTCCACAGCCCCGCACGCAGGAATTTCTCGGCTTCGAGCATGCGCCGCGCGGCCGCCATCACGAGGGCGAAGCCAAAATCCGCAGTGGTTTCGGTCAGCACGTCGGGCGTGTTCGTGCCCACCACGCCTGCGGCGCGCATCGCCGCCACATCCAGGTTGTTGTAGCCCACGGCCATGTTGGCGACGATCCTGAGTTGCGGATTGGACCCCAGCACCGCTGCATCGATGCGGTGGGTTCCCGTGATGAAGGCGCCCTGCTGATCCGCCAGGCGCCGCGTGAACTCGTCCTGGCGCCAGGTCTCGCCCTCGGCGATGGCCTCGACCTCGAAGTGCTCCCTCAGGCGCTGCAGCACCTGGGGAAAGACGGCACAGGCGACGAGCACACGCGGTTTGGACACGGCGAAACCCTCAGAAAAACAGCCAGGTAATGACGATGAACAGCGGCACCAGAATGCCGCACGACCACAGCATGTAGCCGAAGAAGCTCGGCATCTTCACGCCACGGTCTTCGGCAATGGACTTCACCATGAGGTTGGGCGCATTGCCGATGTAGGTGTTGGCGCCCATGAACACCGAGCCGATGGAGATCGCCGCGAGCGTGGCCGCGTGCGTGCTCATGAGCGTGGCGGCGTCACCACCTGCCGTATTGAAGAAGACGAGGTAGGTCGGCGCGTTGTCAAGCACCGAAGACAGCACCCCCGAAGCCCAGAAGTACATGGCCGGAATCGGCTCGCCGTCGGCGCCCGTGACGGCGGCGACGATGGGGCCGAACGGCCCGTGGACCCCGGCGCGCAGCATGGCGATCACCGGGATGATGGTGAGGAAGATGCCGGCAAAGAGCTTGGCCACCTCCTGCATCGGCCCCCAGCTGAACTGGTTGGCCTCGTGCACCGCATGCGGCGTGATGGCCATGGAGATCATCGTCACGGCCACCATGCCCACGTCGCGCACCAGCGAGGGCAGATCCACCACGGTGCCCGCGATCTCCCACCGGATATCCGACTGCCACACGCCGCTGAGCAGCACCAGGCCGACGATCACGGCCAGCAGGACGAAGTTGAGCTTGCCGTCGAACCCCAGATCGCCACGACCCGAGTCGGGCGTGGGGTCGGTTCGGGCGATCTCTCCCGCCTGCCGGAAGTACCAGCTGTCGAGCGCAAAGAACAGCGCCAGCAGCACCGCGACGAGGAACAGCGTCTCGAAGATGACGTGCTGCGCGGTCCAGAAAAACGTCACGCCCTTCAAAAAGCCGAGGAACAGCGGCGGATCGCCCAGCGGCGTGAGCGAACCACCGGCATTGGACACGATGAAGATGAAGAAGACCACCACGTGCGCCACATGCTTGCGGTCGTCGTTGGCGCGGATCAGGGGGCGAATCAGCAGCATCGACGCGCCCGTCGTCCCCATGAAGCTCGCGAGCACCGCGCCCACGGCGAGAATGCCCGTGTTGAGCACGGGCGTACCGCGCAGATTGCCGCGGATGTAGATGCCGCCCGCCACCGTGAACAGCGCCGTGAGCAGGATCACGAACGGGATGTATTCGGCCACCAGCGCATGCACCAGTCCCTGCCCCGCGCTGGCCCAGCCAAAGCTCAGCCCGAACGGAACGAAGAACGCCAGCGCCCAGCCGGCCGTGATCTTGCCGTAGTGGTGATGCCAGACCATGGGCGCAAGCATGGGCAGCACCGCGATCGACAGCAGCACCCCCGCGAACGGCACGCCCCACCACGGCGCCAACTGGCTGCCATCGACCTCGGCCGCACCGGCCATCAGAGGCAGCAGCCCCAGCAACGCCAAGGCGCACAGACGCCTCGCCTTCATCCATCCCATTTGCCGCCTCCTTGTCCCTGATTCTTCTGCTCCGCGCTCACACCGGCGCCGTGATGTTGAAGACCTGCCGCAGGTAGGCGAGGTATTTCTCGTCATTGCACATGTTCTTGCCCGGCGCGTCCGACAGCTTGGCCACGGGCTGGCCGTTGCAGCGCGTCATCTTGATGACGATCTGCAGCGGCTCGTAGCCCAGGTCGTTCGTGAGATTGGTGCCGATACCGAACGCCAGCTGGCAGCGCCCGTGGAAGCGCTCGTACAGCTCGATGATGCGCGGCACCGTCAGGCTGTCGCTGAAGATCAGCACCTTGGACAGCGGATCGACACGGTTGTCGCGGTAGTGCTGCAACATGCGCTCGCCCCAGGAGAAGGGGTCGCCACTGTCGTGACGCGCTCCGTCGAAGAGCTTGCAGAAGTACAGGTCGAAGTCGCGCAGGAAGGCGTTCATGCCGTACACGTCCGACAGCGCGATGCCCAGGTCGCCGCGGTATTCCTTGGCCCAGACCTCGAAGCCATAGACCTGCGTGTCGCGCAGGCGCGGCCCCAGCGCCTGACAGGCCTGCAGGTACTCATGCGCCATCGTTCCCAGTGGCGTCAGGCCCAGCTTCATCGCATACAGCACGTTGCTGGTGCCGGCGAACTTGCCGTTGACGCCCCGGTGCTTGTCTTCCACTCCCAGCTTGGCCGCGAGCGTGCGCAGCAATTCCTCATGCCAGGTACGCGAAAAGCGCCTGCGCGTGCCGTAGTCCGCGATCTTCAGCTCCTGCAGGCCTGCCCCATGCAGTTGGTCCACCTTGATCGCCAGGCGCCTTCTGCCTTCATCGTGGTCGGGCCTGGGATGCTGGTTGCGAAAGTAGACCTCGTTGACGATGGAGAGCACCGGAATCTCGAACAGGATGGTGTGCAGCCACGGCCCGATGATGGTGACGTCGATCTCGCCATTGGACAGGGGCGTGACGTGGATGTACTTCTCGTTGAGCTTGAAGAGGCCCAGAAAGTCCACGAAATCGCTTTTGATGAAGCGCATCGACCCCAGATAAGCGAGCTCCGCATCCTGCAGCTTGAGGCTGCACAGCGCGCGGATTTCGTCGCGGATCTCCTGCACATACGGCGCCAGCGACACCCCGGGCGTGCGGCACTTGAAGCGGTACTCCACCTGGGCGCCGGGGAAGTGATGCAGCACCACCTGCATCATCGTGAATTTGTACAGGTCGGTGTCAAGCAGGCTCTGGATGATCATCGGGTTTCACATTCAATCGGGCATGCGCAGGGCTTGCAGGGCCTCGCGCAGCTTGTGCGGCAGCGGCCGGGGTCGGCGATCCAGGCGTCCCACGTAGACATGGACGAAATGCCCCGCCGCCGCGGCCTGCGATTCACCCTGCGCGAACAGCCCCACCTCGTAGCGCACGCTGCTCGTGCCCAGATGCGCCACGCGCAGGCCCGCGTCCACCGTCTGCGGAAAGGCGACCGAGGCAAAGTAGTTGCAATGCGTCTCGATGACGAGACCGATGGTGTCGCCGCCATGAATGTCCAGTACACCCTGCTCGATCAGCCAGGCGTTGACCGCCGTGTCGAACCAGCTGTAGTAGACGACGTTGTTGACGTGACCGTAGACATCGTTGTCCATCCAGCGCGTGCCGATGGATCTGAACGCACGGTAGCTGCTGCGCAGCGGTGCGATGGGACGCGAAGATGCAACTTTCGCCGCCGCTGCCGTATCAGAGGAAGAAGCCATGAGTCAGGCATTTTGCCAGCAGGCGCGCCGCCGCCCGTGCTCCTTGGCGGCATGGCATGAAAAACATGTGGCAACAAAAAATGTTGCATCGCAGCAAATAATCCTTGCATTCGATCGGAACGTCCCTATAATTCGATCCATGCTGCACTGCAACATAAGTTGATCAGAGCAGTTCCATGAACCATCGCCAATGATGGCGATATCTTTGATCAGGAGTTCCTCATGTCCCTGCCGCAAGAACAAATTCTGGCCGCTCAGAAGGCCAACCTCGAAACCGTTTTCGGCCTGACCAGCAAGGCTTTCGAAGGCGTTGAAAAGCTCATCGAACTGAACGTGACCGCCTCGCGCGCCGCTCTGGCGGAAGCCAATGCCCACGCTCAGGCCGTGCTGTCCGCCAAGGACGCGCAAGAGCTGCTCACGCTGCAAGCCAGCCTGTTCCAGCCCCTGGCTGAAAAGACCCTGGCCTACAGCCGTCATCTGTACGACATCGCCACCGGCACCGGCAGCGCCTTCGGCAAGGCTTTCGAAACCCAGACCGCCGAAGCCCAGCGCACGTTCGCCAACTTTGTCGACAGCACCGCCAAGAACGCCCCGGCCGGTACCGAAACCACCGTCGCCGTGTTCAAGAGCGCCGTGTCGGCCGCCAACAACGCGTTTGAATCCGTGCAGAAGGCGGTCAAGCAGGCCACCGACATGGCTGAAGCCAACTTCAACGCCGTGTCCAGCAACGCCAGCAAGGTGGCTGCTGCCGGCCGCAAGCGCTAATCGTAGAAATACAACAGGGGTATTGATCAATACAAGGGTTTTCCCTTATCATTCCTCCACTTGACTTGGTTGCCAAGTCATTGTTTCGGTTGTCTCCTTGGATCCTCACGAAATGTCAATTTCTGGATCCCTTCAAGCCCGGTCTCGTACCGGGCTTTTTTTTTGCCTGCCTCCAATCCGCCCGGCAAGAGCCTGCTCGTGGACAGGCTCCAGGACAGGGGCCGGGCATGCTCAAGCCATAATTGACGTTTACGTCAAACTCAAGAGGACACCATGGACATCAAAGGCAAGATTTTCATCGTCACCGGCGGCGCTTCCGGCCTGGGCGAAGGCACGGCACGCATGCTCTCCTCGCTGGGCGCAACCGTCGTGATCGCGGACATGCAGGCAGACAAGGGCGAGGCGGTGGCGCGCGAGATCAACGGACATTTCCTGCGCTGCGACGTCAGCAGCGAAGCCGATGGCCGGGCCGTGGTCGCCAAGGCGGTCTCTTTGGGCAAGCTCATGGGGCTGGTGAACTGCGCAGGGATCGCACCTGCGGAAAAGACCGTGGGCAAGAACGGCGCGCACCAGCTCTCGACCTTCACCAAAACGATCACGGTGAACCTCATCGGCACGTTCAACATGATCCGCCTGGCGGCCGAGGCGATGAGCAAGAACGAACCCGAAGCCACGGGCGAACGCGGTGCGATCGTCTCCACCGCCAGCGTTGCGGCTTACGATGGACAGATCGGTCAGGCGGCGTATTCCGCCTCCAAGGGCGGCGTGGTGGGCATGACGTTGCCGATCGCGCGCGACCTGGCCCGCAGCGGCATCCGCAACATGACGATTGCCCCGGGCATCTTCGGCACACCCATGCTCTTCGGCATGCCCCAGGAGGTGCAGGATGCGCTGGCGGCGGGCGTGCCCTTCCCCAGCCGCCTGGGCACGCCGCAGGACTACGCCAAGCTGGTGCGCCACATCTTCGAAAACGACATGCTCAACGGCGAGGTGATACGCCTCGATGGGGCGATTCGCCTGGCGCCGAAATGAAACATGGCCCTCAAGGGCCATGTCGTTTCAAGTTCCGTGGGGCTCAGCCGTTCGCGGCGAAGGTGCTCACCGCGGTGCGGTCGCCTGAGTGCGGCAGCTTCTGCACCCAGGAGCGCACGCGCTCGGCATCGGCCAGACGGCTGAACTTGCCTGTCGAGTCGAGGAACACCATGATGAGTTTGCGCCCCGCGATCTCCGCCTGCATCACGAGGCAGCGCCCGGCCTCGGAGATGTAGCCGGTCTTTTGCAGGCCGATGTCCCATGACGGATTCTTCACGAGACGATTGGTGTTGTTGTACTGGAGTGTGCGCTTGCCCACTTCCACCTCGTAACCGCGCGATGTGGTGAGTTCACGCAGCAGCGGATCGTGGTAGGCCACCCCGACGAGACGCGCCAGATCACGCGCACTCGAGCGGTTGCTGCTGGACAGGCCCGTGGGCTCGACGTAGTGCGTGTCGTGCATGCCGAGCAACTGCGCCTTGGCATTCATGTGCTGAACGAAGGCCTGCAGCCCGCCCGGGTACGTGCGCCCCAGGGCGTGCGCGGCGCGGTTTTCGCTGGACATCAGCGCCAGGTGCAACAGCTCGCCGCGCGTGAGCGTGGCACCGACGGACAGACGCGAGCGGCTGTGCTTTTCAGTATCGACGTCGTCCTGCGTGATGGTGATGGGCGTGTCCATGGGCAGGTGCGCCTCTGAAACCAGCAGCCCGGTCATCAGCTTGGTGAGCGAGGCGATGGGCAGCACCGCCTCGTCGTTCTTGCTGAGCAGCACTTCGTGCGTATCCTGATCGACCACCAGCGCGACGCTGGAGGCCAGGTCCAGCGGGTCCGATGAGGCATGCAACCCCATCTTCTGGCCCACGGACAGCACCGCGGGCACGGCGGCCACCTGCGCCGCCGTCCTGCCGCGGCGCGCTGCCTTGGTGGGAGCACTCTTGCGCTTGGCGACCGTCTTGTGCGCGGACTTGGAGGGGGCGGACCTGGCCTGGCTGCTTGCCACCGCCTTTTTGGGGTGATGTGTCTTCTTGCCTGCGGCCTGCGCGCCCGGCGCCACCAGGGCCAACGCGATGAGCAAAACCGCTATCCATTGCAGATAACGCGAACCGGAACGCAGGCAGGTGCGCATGAAAGAACTCCCAAAACCGACCGAGACTGTGTGCAAGTGTACAGACACAAAAAAAGCCGCGCAAGGACAATATCTTGCGCGGCACACCTAAAAAGCATTTGAACTGAATCTCACCCCTGTGCGGCCACCCTGTCGCCCCCATGGTACAGGCGGTTGAGCGCGCTCAGATAGGCTTTGGCCGAGGCGACGATGATGTCCGGATCGGCACCCGAGCCATTGACCACATGCCCACCGCTTTGCAGGCGCACCGTCACTTCACCCTGCGCGTCGGTCGAGCCGTTGATGGCGTTGACCGAGTACAGCGTCATCTCCGCACCGCTCTTCACGTGCGCCTCGATCGCGCGCAGCGAGGCGTCCACCGGCCCGTTGCCCTCGGCGCTGCTGCGCACCTCCTTGCCACCCGCGGTGAAGACGATGTCCGCCTTCGGGCGCTCGCCGGTCTCGCTGTGTTGCGACAGCGACACGAAGCCGTACTGCTCGTATTCGGCCGGGCGCACGCCGGTGTTCACGAGGGCCAGGATGTCCTCGTCGAAAATCTCGCTCTTGCGGTCGGCGAGCTCCTTGAAGCGCGAGAAGGCGGCCAGGGTTTCGGCCTCGGAATCGAGCTCCACGCCCAGCTCCTGCAGCCGCTGCTTGAAGGCGTTGCGCCCCGAGAGCTTGCCCAGCACGATCTTGTTGGCGCTCCAGCCCACGTCCTCGGCGCGCATGATCTCGTAGGTGTCGCGCGCCTTGAGCACGCCGTCCTGGTGGATGCCGCTGGCGTGCGCAAAGGCGTTGGCGCCAACCACGGCCTTGTTCGGCTGCACGACGAAACCGGTGGTGGAGCTCACGAGCTTGCTGGCGGCGAGGATCTGCGTCGTGTCGATACCCACCTGCAGGTTGAAGTAATCCTTGCGGGTTTTCACGGCCATCACCACCTCTTCGAGCGAGCAGTTGCCCGCGCGCTCACCCAGTCCGTTGATGGTGCACTCCACCTGGCGCGCGCCGCCGATCTTCACGCCCGCCAGGCTGTTGGCCACGGCCATGCCCAGGTCGTTGTGGCAGTGCACGCTCCAGATCGCCTTGTCGCTGTTGGGCACCTTCTCGCGCAAGGTCTTGATGAAGTTGCCATAGAGCTCGGGAATGCCGTAGCCCACGGTGTCGGGGATGTTGATGGTGGTGGCACCCTCCCGGATCACGGCCTCGCAGATGCGGGCCAGGAAATCGATGTCGCTGCGGTAGCCATCCTCGGCGCTGAACTCGATGTTGTCCCGCAGGTTGCGCGCAAAGCGCGTGGAGAGTTTCGCCTGCTCGAACACCTCGTCGGGCGTCATGCGCAGCTTCTTTTCCATGTGCAGCGGGCTGGTGGCGATGAAGAGGTGGATGCGCGCGTTGCCGCTGTCCTTGAGCGCCTCGGCGGCACGCGCGATGTCGCGGTCGTTGGCGCGCGCCAGAGAGCAGACCGTCGAATCCTTCACCGCGCGGGCGATCGCCTGGATGCACTCGAAATCACCGTTGCTGCTGGCGGCAAAACCGGCCTCGATCACGTCCACCTTCAGGCGTTCGAGCTGGCGCGCGATGCGCAGCTTCTCGTCGCGCGTCATGGAAGCGCCAGGGGACTGCTCGCCGTCGCGCAAGGTGGTATCGAAGATAATGAGTTTGTCGGTCATGGGTTGTGCCCCTGTGAGTGAGACCACCAGCAACGTGAATGAAAACGGCCCGCTGCTGGAGCAAGCGGGCCGTTGGGTATTCGACTGGAAAAAATGAACGAATGCGCCTAGCCCGCCACCGATAGCAGTAGCGCCATTAGCACGAGCAGAGCCGCCGCTGTGAGGGCGGGAGTCTGTGGATGCAGGATGGCGCGCGAATTCATGAGAATTACTGTAGCACAGATTCGATCACGCTCGCCGCCCCATCGCGGCGCGCACCAGCAGGGCGGTCAGCAATAGGGCAAAGAACGTGAAGCAGATGAAGGACCAGTTGGCGATCGAGCCGCCAAGGAAGCGCCAGTCCACCACGGTGCAATCGCCCGAGCCGCGAAAGATCATGGGAATGGCGCGGCTCAATGCGTAGTTTTCGATGATGCCGTAGAAGTCGCGCCCGCAGGTGGCGACCTCGGGCGGGTACCACTGCAGCCAGCTCTGGCGCGCCGCGACGAAGGCGCCGAAGCCGGCCGTCACCAGCGCCAGCAGGCTCCAGAGCACGCGCCAGGCCAGGCCCGCACGGCTGCTGGCCAGGCCCGTGAAGACGGCCACGCCAATGAGGGCATAGCGCTGCACGATGCACATCGGGCAGGGTTCCAGCCCCTGGCCATACTGCAGGTACAGGCCGAACGCCAGCATGGCGACACAGGCCGCGCTGATGAGCGCCAGCACGCGGCGCGAAGATTGATCGATCCAGGAAAACGGCACGTTGTTCTTTCTCTTGTAAAAAGCAGGCGGATTTTCACGCCATTGGCGAGCGGTCTGGTTATCCTCGGGCCGTGGCGTCGTGTGGCATGTACAGAGCCTGCCGGCGCCCGAGAGTTCAACCGGGAGCCTCGCCATGTACCAACACATCCTGATCGCCACCGACGGTTCGCCCCTTTCGGAAAAGGCCGTGACCAGCGGCCTGGAGCTGGCCGCGCTGGCACGCGCCAGGGTCATCGCGCTCAAGGTGATTCCGCGCTATCCGCGCAAGTTCTTTGACGGCGGCCTGCCGCTCGATGTGCTGGAGATCAAGCGCATCGAGGACGACTGGGCCGAACAGGCGCATGCGCTGATGCGCAAGGTCAAGGACGAAGGCTCGCAGGCGGGCGTGCTTGTCAAGACCCTAGTCGTGAAGTCCGACCTCGTGGCCGAGGCCATCATCGCCGCCGCCAAAAAGCACGACTGCGACCTGATCGTGATGGCCTCGCACGGGCGCAAGGGCGTCAAGCGCGTGCTGCTGGGCAGCGAGACGCTGAACGTGCTCACGCATTCTGAAATTCCGGTACTGGTGTTGAGATAAAACCGGGCGCAAATCCCCGCCAGACAGGCGCAAGCAGCTACGCTTTCAGGAACAACTCCCGGTACTGCTCGCGCAGCAGGTTCTTCTGCACCTTGCCCATGCTGTTGCGCGGCAGTTCGCTCGCGATGAAGCAGCGGCGCGGCACCTTGAAGTGCGCCAGCGTGTCGCGCAGGCGCGCGACGATGGCCTCGGGATCGAGCTTCGCGCCCGCGCGCGGCACGACGACGGCCACGCCCGCCTCGCCGAAGTCGGCATGCGGCACGCCCACGACGGCGCTCTCGGCCACGCCCGGCATCTCGTTGATCCAGCTCTCGACCTCGGCCGGATAGACGTTGAAGCCGCCGCTGATGATGAGGTCCTTGCCGCGCCCAACGATGGTGACGTAACCGCGCGCGTCCTGCTGTCCGATGTCGCCGGTCTTGAACCAGCCGCCCTCGGCGAATTCCTGCGCGGTCTTCTCGGGCATGTGCCAGTAGCCCTTGAAGACGTTGGGGCCGCGCACCTGGATGGCACCGATCTCGCCCGCGCTCAAGGCCGCGCCCGCATCGTCCACCACGCGCAGCTCAACGCCCGGAAGCGGGAAGCCCACCGTGCCGCCCCTGCGCTCGCCCTGCCCGCCGTGGCGCGCGTCAGGCGCGTAGGGGTTGGAGCAGAGCATCACCGTCTCGCTCATGCCGTAGCGCTCGAGGATGGTGTGGCCGGTGCGCTGCTGCCATGCGGCGAAGGTGTCGACGAGCAGCGGCGCCGAGCCGGAGATGAAGAGCCGCATGTGCGCCGCAGCCTCGCGCGTGAGGCTGCGCTCGGCCAGCATGCGCACGTAGAGCGTGGGTACGCCCATGAAGACGGTGGCGCGTGGCATCGCGGCAATCACCGCCTTGGCATCGAACTTGTTGAACCAGATCATGGGGCTGCCATTGATGAGCGCGCCGTGCACGCCCACGAACAGACCGTGCGCGTGATAGATGGGCAGCGCGTGGATGAGCACGTCGCCGCCTTGCTCGGGCGTTCTCCAGCCCCAGTAGTCCTTGAGCACGAGCGCGTTCGAGAGCAGGTTGCCGTGCGTGAGCATCGCGCCCTTGCTGCGCCCCGTGGTGCCGCTGGTGTAGAGGATGCAGGCAAGGTCGTCCCTGGCGCGCCGGGCGGGCGTGTGCGCATCACCGCAGTGCGCGGCGCGCTCCAGCAGGCTGCCGTCCCGGCCCTGCCCCAGCGTGAAGACGTGGCGCGTGCCCGCGTTGAAGGCGATCTTGGAGACCCAGCCGAAGTGCTCGGGCGTGCAGACGACGACGGCGGGCGTCGCATCGCCGATGAAGTAGTCGATCTCGGCCTGCTGGTACGCGGTATTGAGTGGCAGAAAGATGAAACCGGCACGCAGCGTCGCCAGGTACAACAGCAGGGCTTCAACGGACTTTTCGACCTGCACCGCAATGCGGCTGCCTTCGGGGAGCCCGAGTGACTCCAGCAGGTTGGCGATGCAGGCGCTGGCGCGCTCCAGATCACGCCAGGAGTAGTTCAGTGGCACGCCATCGGGTGTGGTGGCGAAGACCGCCGTCTGGTCCAGATCCTCGGGGAAGGCCGCGCGCAAGGCGCTGTACAGATTTTGCGAAGGGAACTGCATCGGGGTCATCTCACAGGGCGATCAAAACCGCGGCTTGCGTTTGGAGAGAAAGGCTGCTATGCCCTCGCGGTGCTCGGCGCTGTCGGCGTAGGCGTAAGGGTCGGGGCTATCAACATCCATAGCTGCTCGCGCTTGTCTGTCGGGCGTTTCAGCCACTTTTGACTCAAAAACGCCGCGCAGCGTCTGCTTGGTCAGGCGCGCGGCCTGCGGCGCCAGCCGCGCGATGCGATCGGCCGTGGCCCGCGCCTCATCCATCAGCACGTCGGCTGGCACCACGCGGCTCAGGAAGCCGCGCGCCAGCATCTGCGGCGCATCGAGCACGGCCGCCTCCAAAAGCATCTGCCGCGCCGTCGCATCGCCCACGCGCGAGGCCACGAGCGCCGCTTCGCGCGGTGCCATGGGAAAACCGAGGCGCGCGATCGGCGCGCCAAAGCGCGCGCCTTCTTCGGCGATGCGGATGTCGCAGCAGCTCGCAATCTCCACGCCCGCGCCCATGCAGGCGCCGCGGATCGCCGCGACGATGGGCACGTCGCACGCGAGCATGGCCGAGAGGCCGCCCCAGACCTCGTTTTCATGAAAATCACGCAGTCGCGCCGCGTCGAAGCGAAACGCCGGGTATTCCGAAATATCGCCCCCCGCGCAGAAGGCCGCGCCATCGCCTTCGCCCTCCCCTTTGACCAGCACGCAGCGCGCCGCAGCATCGGCCTGAATGCGCTCGAACACGGCGCGCAGCTCGCGCCACATGGCGCGCGTCATCGCGTTCAGGCGCCCCGCATGGCGCAGGGTGACGCGCGCGATGCCAGCGCCATCCACCGGTTGCAACAGCACGCTACCGGGCATGCCCAGCCTCGGCGCGCTGCGCCCAGAACCACAAGGCCACGCCCGCCGCGATCATCGGCAGGCACAGCCACTGGCCCATGCTCATGCCCAGCGACAGGATGCCGAGGAAATCGTCGGGCTCGCGAAAGAACTCGGCGATGAAGCGCAGCACGCCATAACCCACGAGGAAGGCCGCCGTCACCTCGCCACGCCGGCGCGGGCGGCGCGCGTACAGCCACAGCAGCACGAAGAGCAGCAGGCCTTCGAGCAGGAACTGGTAGATCTGCGACGGATGGCGCGGCAGCATCGAGCCGCTCTGCGGAAACACCATGGCCCAGGGCAGGTCGGGCGAGGCAAAACGCCCCCAGAGCTCGCCATTGATGAAGTTGCCGATGCGCCCCGCGGCCAGGCCCGTGGGCACGCACGGCGCGATGAAATCGATCACCTGCAGCCAGGGCCGGTGGCGCGAATGCGCGTACCAGATCATCGCCACGGCCACGCCCAGCATGCCGCCATGAAAGCTCATGCCGCCATGCCAGACCTGAAACACCTCCAGCAGATGCGTGGCGTAGTACTCGGGCTTGTAGAACAGGCAATAGCCGAGCCGCCCCCCCAGAATCACGCCGAGCACGCCGAGAAACAGGATGTCCTCCACGTCCTTGCGCGACCACGCCTGCTCGCCGCTGAGCGAGGCGTAGGGCTGGTGCTTCAGGCGCAGCGTGCCCAGCCCCATGAACAGCGCAAAACCGGCCAGATAGGTCAGGCCATACCAGTGGATCGCCAGCGGCCCGATCTGCAGCGCCACCGGATCGATATGGGGGTACATCAGCATGGCGGCGATTGTGCCGCAGCCGGATGGTGGGTTCAGGCCGTGAAACGCAGCCGCACCCGGCACCCGCGGCCCGGTGCGCTGTCGATGCAAAGCTCGCCCGCGATCTGCCTCGCCTGCTCGCGCAGGCCCGTGAGGCCGTAGTGGCCCGGATACTGCTGCCCGGGATCAAACCCGCACCCGTCGTCGGCCACCACCAGCTGCCAGCGCGCCGATGCATCGCCGTCTTCATCCGGCGGGGAAAGCACCTGCAGATCCAGCGTGACACGGCCTGCCACCGCATGGCGTTCGGCATTGCGCAGCGCCTCGCGCGCGATGGCGAACACGCTGGCGGCACGTTCGCTCACGAGCTGTGCCGCAGCGGGGTCGATGTGCGCCGCAATCTGCACGCCGCTGCGTTCGGCCAGGCGCTGCAGCAACGCCTGGAGTTCCGGGCCCAGGCCGCTGTCGTGCACGCTGGGCTCGCGCATCTGGCCGATGGCGGCGCGCACCTCGGCCAGGCCCTGCGCGGCCACGTGCTCGGTCTGCGCCAGCTCGGCGTCGATCTGCTCGCGGCTCCACGCCGGCCCGAGCTTGCGCAGCACGCGTATCTGCGTGAGCAGCGCCATGAGCGAATGCGCCAGCGTGTCGTGCAGCCCGCGCGCCAGACGCAGGCGCTCGCGCGTCACGGCGGCATGGCGCGCATCCTCGGCCAGGCGCTCGATGCGCGCCGTGCGCGCCAGCACGCGCGCATCCAGCTCGGCGTTGAGCTCGGCCAGCCTTGCCTTCTCCTGCTGCGCGCCAGCCACGAGATCGGCCAGCGTGGCGCCTATGGCGTGCACCTCGTCGCGCCCGCTCGGCACATCGATCGCCGTGCGCTCGCCCCGATGCACGGCACGCGCCTGGCGCGCCAGCGCATCCAGGCGGGCCAGCATCCGATGCGCCACCAGCGCCGCCGCCAATGCGGCCAGCAGGCCCACCGCCAATACGCCGACGAGCACCGCGCGATGCGTCTGCCGCGCGGGAGCGAGTGCGCGCTCGGCACGCTCGCGCACTCTGAGTTGCCAGGCACCCGACACCGTGCCTGGCGCCGTCACGGGAGAAAAGAACGCGCCAGCCTGCCCCACGAGATAACGCCCGCCTTCGCTCCAGTCAAACCCCGCAGGGTGCCCGCGCGCCGCATGCGAGCCGGCCAGCAGGGCGCCATCCGGCCCAAGCAACATGAGTTCAAACGACACGCCTGAACCGATGGCGCGCAGATGCGCATCCAACTGGGCCTGCAGCCACAGCCAGGGCAGGCGCGCCACCAGCACCCCGGCCGGGGATGCCCCGCCACTTGCCAGCGGCACGGCCAGCAACAGCGCGTCCTCTGCGCCATCGGCTGCGCTGGCGTGGTGCAAGGCCACCACGGCGCGCGACGCGGCCTGCGCCAGCCAGGCCTGCCCGGGCAGGGCCTGCGCGCCCGGCCAGGCATCGGTCATCCCCAGCCATTGCCCCTGTGCCCCGAGCACGCCCAGCCAGCTCAATTCGGGCTGACGTGCCTGCAAGGCCGCCAATCGTCCTGCCATGGCAGGCAACGCCTGACCATCGCCAGGCGCCCACTGCCCGGCGGCCGCTCCCATGGCCGCCAGGCGCATCTGCACCTGCGCCAGCAGCGCGTCGCCCGCCTCGTTGGCCGTCTGCGTCAGACGCGCCCGGGCGCTTGCCGCCACCTCGCGCTCGGCCACGTTGGCCGCCCACTCTGCCGCGGCAAGCGCGCCCGAGACCACCAGCGCGAACATCGCCCATCCGAGCGCAGCGGCAAAATGGCGCAGAGGGTTCAGGCCTTGCCAGAACGACACACGGGACGGGGCGCCGGAGGCAGCGCAGGAGTGGTTTAAGCTGCGATCCATGCTGGAGTTCGACATCGCCATTCGCCCATTGTGCTGCGGCACCCGAGGCCATCGGGCATGACACCCACGCTGCGCCTCCTGATCGCCGACGACCAGCCCCTCATCCGCCGGGGACTGGCGCTGATGCTGGGCACGGAAGAAGGCATCAAGGTCGTGGGCCAAGCGGCCGATGGGCAGCAGGCCCTGGCGCTGGCGCACGCACTGAACCCCGACGTGGTGGTGATGGACCTGCAGATGCCGCGCATGGGCGGCGTCGCCGCAACGCGGCAACTGGCGCAGGAACTGCCGCAGGTGCGCGTGGTGGTGCTGACCACTTTCGACGACGACGAGCTTGTGTTCGAAGCCGTGCGCGCGGGCGCACAGGCCTACCTGCTCAAGGACGCCGAAGAGGCCGAGGTGCTAGAGACCGTGCGCGCCGTGCACCGCGGCGAGTCGCGCCTGTCGCCCAGCATCGCGCGCAAGGTGCTCGACCAGTTGCGCTCGCTGGCCACGCGCGGTGCAGCCACGCCCGCCACCACGGCGGCCGCGGCGCCGCAGCCGCACGAGGAGCCACACGAGGACCCGCTGACCGAAAAGGAAGAGCAGGTGCTGACGCTGATCGCGCGGGGCCTCTCGAACAAGGAGATCGCCGAGCGCGTCTTCCTGGCCGAAGGCACCGTGAAGAACTACGTGAGCCGCATCATGGAAAAATGCCATGCGCGCAGCCGCATCGAACTGGCGATGAAGACCACGCACCCGGCCGGGTAGCTCAGCCGCGCTACTGCATGAACCAGCCGTGGCTCACCACGAGCGACTGGCCGGTGAGCGCATTGCTCGGCCAGGCGGCAAAGGTCAGCGCGGCCTGCGCCACGTCGTCCACCGTGGTGAATTCGCCATCCACCGTGTCCTTGAGCATCACGGTCTTGATCACGTCGGCCTCGCTGATCCCGAGCTCCTTGGCCTGCTCGGGAATCTGCTTTTCAACCAGCGGCGTGCGCACGAAGCCGGGGCAGATCACGTTGCTGCGGATGTTGTGCGCCGCGCCTTCCTTGGCGATGACCTTGGCCAGACCCTCCAGGCCGTGCTTGGCCGTGACGTAGGGCGCCTTGAGCCTGGACGCCTCCTTGGAGTGCACCGACCCCATGAAGATGATGGCGCCACCGCGCCCCGAGGCGATCATCTGGCGCACCGCCGCGCGCGAGGTGAGAAAGCCGCCATCCAGGTGCACCGCGAGCAGCTTCTTCCAGCTGGCGAACGAAAATTCCTCGATCGGCGCGACGATCTGAATGCCCGCGTTGCTTACCAGGATGTCCACCGCGCCCAGGCTTTTCTGCGCCAGTGCAAAGCCCTCGTCGACGGCCTGCTCGCTGCTCACGTCCATCGCCACGGCCAGCGTCTTCACGCCCTTCTTCGCGATCGCGTCGGCCGTGGCCTGCGCATCCTGCAGCTTCAGGTCGGCAATGACGATATTGGCGCCCGCGTCGGCATAAAGCTCGGCGATGCGTTTGCCCAGGCCGCTGGCGGCGCCCGTGATGAACGCGTTCTTGCCCTTGAGGCTGAGCGTGGTGCTGGCCTGGATCGGGGAATGGGTCATGGTCTTTCTCCTTCTGGATGACGTGATGATGAATCAAATGGGGCTGCAGCGCTTGCCTGCCGAACGCCTGCAGCTATGGTTGCGAAATTTCGGACGGCGTGCGGCGCGCCATGGATGCGTCCGGATGATGATCAAGCACCCTGAATTCACCAGGCTCAGGCGCACCCTGGCGTGCCAGAAGCTGCAGCGACGCGGTCATGTCGGCGCCGCCCGCCAGCCAGTGTTCATGCATCGACAAACGGGAAAATTCGTAATCCTTGGTCTGCGTCTCCCACGCCTTGCGCCGATGAATGACATGCACGAGCGTGACCGTGGGGTCCGACGCGCCCTTGAGGAGCTCGCGCACTTCCCGGCTTTGCTGCTGCGCCTCGGGCAGCAGCCGCGCCAGTTGCTTCAGGCGCCGGTGCCACGCATGGCGCTCACGCGCCAGATCACTCACGAAGCGCGTGCGGCTCGAATAGCGGATGTCCTTTTCGCGCTCGGCCGCATCGGCCAGTGTTTGCGGCAAGGAGCCGCGCGCGCTGAACAAGTCGATCTGGAAGATCGTGACCGGACGCTCGGGGTGTCCATGCACATGCTCCATCACGTACGCCAGTGGTGTGTTCGACACCAGCCCGCCATCCCAGTACCAGCGCCCATCGACCTGCACCGCGCCAAAGCCTGGCGGCAGCGCGCCGCTGGCCATGACGTGCTCGACCCCGATGCGCTCGTGGCGATTGTCGAAATAGGTGAAATTCCCGCTTTGCACATCGACCGCGCCGACGGAAAAGCGCATGGGCCCGCCGTTCAGAAGATCAAAGTCGACCAGCTCCAGCAGGGTTTCGCGCAGCGGACGCGTGTCGTAGAAGCTCCCGGGCGGCGTCGGCCACCAGGCCAGCGCAGGGCGCGGCGCGAAAAAGCCGGGCACACCCACCGCGGCGCCCCACAGCGCCATGGCGTTGTCCCACCAGCCCCGCACCGGGGCGATCCACCGCGGGTCTGGCCGCACCGGCAGCGCCAGGCTCACGCGCTCCCAGAAGGCGCGCAGATGCGCCACGCGCCGGGCGGGCCGGTTGCCGGCGATCAGCGCGGCATTGATCGCACCGATCGAAATCCCGGCCACCCAATCCAGTGGCTGGCTCGCCAGTGCCTCACAGGCGCCTGCCTGGTAGGCGCCCAGCGCACCGCCCCCCTGCAGCACGAGCACCGTCGTCGCGCCATCGACCGCGCCGTGCATCATGTGCGGCATTCCGCTCTCCCTCCTGGGCACTCAACCGGCCCAGTGAAAATTCGCGTCCAGCCCCCCGGGCCCGACATGCACGTTGCGCGTGAGCGTGTCGCCCCTGTAGCTGGCGGTGATGTGGTATTCGCCCTGGGGCAGCTGCACATAGGTCATGGGGCCGGCGTCCTTCAGGCGCAGCACGGCCTGGCCATGGGCGTCAAACACCTTGAGTCCGACATCGGCGACGAACTCGTCGTTCGCCTTGTCCGAAAACGTCATGCGCAGCGGCCAGTGGCTGGCGTCCCTGCGCATGCTCATCTGCTCGTCCTGACCGATGCCGCCATTGAGATAGACCGCGCCGGGCACTGCCGTGAACAGCGTGACATCCTCCTGCGCCTTCACGGGGCTTTCCTTGTGCACGGCCCTGGACGACGCGGTCGCCGCATGCGCAGGCACGCAAGGCACGCCGCCCATGCCCAGCGCCGCCATCAGCGCCAGCACGCGAGATGAAAAAGTTTGAAACTGACTTGTACGCATGATGAACGCAGTCCCCAGACCGCCCGGCGATGCCCGCGGGCCGTCTTCAAAGGGATGACAAGCACATGTCATCGGGCATGGGGAGCAACGATAGGCTGCGCCAGCGGCACGCGCCAGTGCCGCTCGTCACGATCCGCAGTGACCACGGTCACGGCCCGCGTACCGCCGCCCCGTTTCATCCATACGGCCATCGGCGCATTGAAACGCGGCCGCCAGGCGCCGCATCCAATGCAGCAGAACAGGTCGGTTGACCCGCTCGTTGAAAAGTCATCCACACGGGCTGTTCCGCGTGAACGCATGGAGGTTCATCATGAACAAATTCACCACCCTGACCACAGCTGGCGCTTCAGCCTTGCTGCTTTCCCTTTCCGCCGGTGCATTCGCGGCAACGGCACAGCCCGACGCCGGTAACCAGCCGTTTGCGTCCATCGACATGTCCCAGTCCGGCACGTTGCAGCGCTCGGCCGTCGAAGCCGCCGCGATCAGGAACGCTCCGGCCGCGGGCATCCACAACGCCAGCGCCCTGGATGCGTCCGACAGCCCCGCACTGAGTCGCGCGCAAGTGAAACAACAGACGCTGGCCGCCACGCAGGTGCGGCACGGCTTCGCCGGCGCCTCCGGCTTGCAAAACGCGAACTTCTGAGTCCACGCACGGGGTATTTGCACCCCGTTGAACATCTGCAGCCGCCCAGGCCGGGATCACCGGCCTGGGCGTTTTCTTGCCTCAGGCACCTTCCTTGACAAACGCCACGGTGGCCTGCATCAGCGCCACCACCTTGCAGTCGCCACCCTCGCCGGTGAACGCGCGCACCTCGCCGGTGCACACGCCCATGGTCTTGCCGGCATTCACTACGCGGCCCGCGGCAAGAAAGCGCTGTCCGATCGCGGGACGCAGGAAGTTCACCTTGAACTCCACGGTCACCACGCCGTGGCCCGCGGGCGCGCGCGTCAGCGCCGCATAGCCGCAGGCGCTGTCCACGATGCTGGTGATCGAGCCGGCATGCGCATAGCCGTGCTGCTGCGACAGCGCGCCGCCGAACGGCATGCCGATGTCCACCTCGCCGTCGGCCACTCTCGCCAGGCGCGCACCCAGGGTCTTCATCAGCCCTTGCCGCTCGAAGCTCGCGCTCACGCGCGCATGCCGTTCATCCATGTCCATCCCTCTAAGAAGCCATTGCGACCCACAGGCCTGCCATGCCCGCCCCCGCAGCGGGCAATGTTGGCCGCACTACACTTGACAGCGTGTCTTTCAACCCGTGGCCGACACGCCACCCCCGCTTCGCCATGACCGATCCCAAAGCCATCAATCACCGCTCCGCCCATATTACCGAAGGCAAGGCCCGCGCCCCCAACCGCTCCATGTTCTACGGCATGGGCTACAAGGAAGGCGACTTCAAGAAACCCATGGTCGGCGTGGCCAACGGCCACAGCACCATCACGCCGTGCAACAGCGGCCTGCAGCGCTTGGCGGACGCGGCCATCGAAGGCATCCACCTGGCGGGCGGGAACGCGCAGGTGTTCGGCACGCCGACCATCAGCGACGGCATGGCCATGGGCACCGAGGGCATGAAGTATTCACTGGTCAGCCGCGAAGTCATCAGCGACTGCGTCGAGACCTGCGTGCAGGGTCAGTGGATGGACGGCTGCGTCGTCATCGGCGGCTGCGACAAGAACATGCCCGGCGGCATGATGGGCATGCTGCGCGCCAACGTGCCCAGCATCTACGTCTATGGCGGCACCATCCTGCCCGGCTGCGTGAACGGCTGCGATCTGAACATCGTGAGCGTGTTCGAGGCCGTGGGCGAGAACGCCGCGGGAAAGATCAACGACGGTCAGCTCAAGGAGATCGAGCAGCACGCGATTCCGGGCACCGGCTCGTGCGGCGGCATGTATACCGCCAACACCATGAGCAGCGCCTTCGAGGCCATGGGCATGAGCCTGCCCTACTCATCCACCATGGCCAATCCGCATTCCGAGAAGGTGGACTCCGCGCGCGAATCGGCCAGGGTGCTGGTCGAGGCCATCAAGAAAGATCTGAAGCCCCGCGACATCGTCACGCGCAAGTCCATCGAGAACGCCGTGGCCGTCATCATGGCCGTGGGCGGCTCGACGAACGCGGTGCTGCACTTCCTGGCGATTGCGCACGCCGCGGACGTGGAGTGGACGATCGACGACTTCGAGCGCATGCGCAAGAAGGTGCCGGTGTTCTGCGACCTCAAGCCCAGCGGCAAATACCTCGCGGTCGATCTGCACAAGGCCGGCGGCATCCCGCAGGTGATGAAGATGCTGCTGAATGCGGGCCTGCTGCACGGCGAGTGCATGACCATCACCGGCAAGACCATCGCCGAAACGCTCAAGGACATTCCCGACGAGCCGCGCGCGGATCAGGACGTGATCCATCCGATCAACAAGCCGCTGTACGTGCAGGGGCACCTGGCCATCCTCAAGGGCAACCTCAGCCCCGAAGGATGCGTGGCCAAGATCACGGGCCTGAAGAACCCGGTCATCACCGGCCCGGCGCGCGTGTTCGACGACGAGCAATCGGCGCTCGCCGCCATCCTGGATCACAAGATCCAGGCCGGCGACGTGATGGTGCTGCGCTACCTCGGCCCCAAGGGCGGACCGGGCATGCCCGAGATGCTCGCGCCCACCGGCGCCCTGATCGGCGAGGGCCTGGGCGAGAGCGTGGGGCTGATCACCGACGGGCGCTTCTCTGGCGGCACCTGGGGCATGGTGGTCGGCCACGTCGCGCCCGAGGCGGCCGTGGGCGGCACGATCGCCCTGGTGCACGAAGGGGATTCGATCACCATCGATGCGCGCCAACTGCTGCTGCAGCTGAACGTGAGCGAAGAGGAAATCGCGCGCCGCCGTGCTGCCTGGAAGGCCCCCGCGCCACGCTACACCCGGGGCGTGCTGGCCAAGTTTGCGCGCAACGCGTCCACGGCCAGCCGCGGCGCCGTGCTCGACGCCTTCGACTGAGTCCAACCGCCGGGCATCAGCGCCGCCGACGCGGCGCCATGCCCAGCGATTCCTTCTGCCGCTGCACGCGCTCGCGCTTGCGCTCGTCCATTTTTTCCATCGCCTTGCGCTTGGTGTAGCCGGTTGAATCCGCCCAGACCCACCAGACAGCCGTCACTGCGAAGGGCACGAGCACCCACCACCACGACCAGGTGGCCACGGGGCCGATCTCGAGGTACTTCAAAGCCACAAGAATCACGCCCAGAATCAATGTATACACAAGCCACCTCGGGTGAAGGATCGGGGGAATTTATCGATCAAGTCAACTGAGGTTACTAGAATAGCGTTGTCTCAACCATGTTTCCACCAACCTTTTGAAGGAAGACTCCATGAAAGCTGCCCTGATTGCGCTGACTCTCGCGTTCGCCGCGTCCGCACCAGCATTCGCCCAAGACGCCTCCGCGCTGGCCAAGTCCAAGAACTGCCTGTCGTGCCACAACGTGGACAAGAAGGTGGTTGGCCCGGCCTACAAGGATGTCGCCAAGAAGTTCGCCGGCCAGAAGGACGCTGAAGCCCAGCTGATCAAGGCCGTGATGGAAGGCAGCAAGGGCGTCTGGGGCCCGATCCCCATGCCCGCCAACAAGAACGTGAACCAGGCCGAAGCCAAACAGCTGGTGGACTGGATCCTCTCGCTCAAGTAATCCAGCTCCCGAGCTGGTCGGCAAGAGGCCGCGGGGCTCAGGCTCCGCGGCCTCTTGCATTTTGAGCCACCTCAACGCATTGCCACGCATTCCATGGCAGGATCAGGAATCTTGGATTCTGCTCAGGGTTATTCCCTTTTCCCGCCCGCGGCGAAGAGGGCGATACTTGAATAAATAACCACGAAAGAAGGAGTGTCTGGCAATGAGGCCGCCCTATGACTCACTTGAGGCTCGGCTTGCGAAATCCCCCATCCCTATCTCCATCGTGCTGCCTGGCGGCGATCTCATCGGCCCGGCCAACGCCGCAATCAGGCTGACGCTGCACGACCAGACCGCCGCCGCCGCCCTGGCCACCGGAGCCATTGGCACCGTGGGCGCGGAAATCGTCGAAGGGCGCGTGCAGCTCGATGGCAGTGTCCGGGATTTGATGGCTGCGGCCCAGGCGCTGCTGCAGACCGATCCGGCGCAGGACGAGCACACGGCCTGGTGGCGTCAGGCGCTTTCATGGTATGTCTCCAAGGCGCGCCATACCACCGCCAAAGATTCCCAAAACATCCAGTTCCACTACGACGTATCGGACGACTTCTACGCGCTCTGGCTCGACCCCTACCGCGTGTACTCGTGCGCCTACTACCGTGAACCCGGATTCACCCTGGCACAGGCGCAGGAGGCCAAACTCGATCACATCTGCCGCAAGCTGCGCCTGAAGCCCGGCGAGCGGCTGCTCGACATCGGCTCGGGCTGGGGGGGCATGCTGCTGTGGGCGGCCGAGCACTATGGCATCGACGGCACCGGCATCACGCTCTCGAAAAACCAGTACGCCTACGTGCAGAAATGCATAGAAGAGCGCGGCCTCACGGGCCGCGTGCGCGTGCTGCTGCAGGACTACCGCGAACTGCAGGTGGATGAGCCCTTCGACAAGATTTCATCCATCGGCATGTTCGAGCACGTGGGCCGCGCGCAGATGCCCACGTACTTCGCCACGCTGCGCCGCCTGCTCAAGCCCGGGGGCCTGGCGATGAACCACGGCATCACCGCGGGCGGCGTGGACAACACCGAACTGGGCGCAGGCATGGGCGAGTTCATCGACCGCTACATCTTTCCTGGCGGCGAGCTGCTGCACGTGAGCGTGGCACTGCACGAAATCGGCAAGGCCGGCCTGGAGATGGTTGATACCGAAAACATCCGGCCGCACTACGCACGCACGCTCTGGGCCTGGTCCGACGCGCTGGAAGCCCAACTGTCCAGGGCGCGCGACATCCTCACCGCGCAACACGGCGCCGAAAGAGGTGAAAAGGTGTTGCGCGCCTACCGCCTGTACCTCGCCGGCTGCGCGCTGGGATTCGAACAGGGCTGGGTGGCGCTGCACCAGATCCTCATGGCCCACCCCGACGCGCAGCAGCATGACACGGCCCTGGCCGGCGCCCGATCCGAATATCCATTCAACCGCGAATACATCTACGCGCCGCCACAGGCTGGCGCCACGCCCGTGAGAAACCCATGACCGAACGCTACCCCGTCCCCGACCTGAACCGCCTGCCCGAAGACATCAGGGCGCGCATCCTCGAAGTCCAGGAAAAGGCCGGCTTCATCCCCAACGTCTTCCTTGCGTTCGCGCGCCGCCCGGCCGAGTGGCGTGCGTTCTTCGCCTACCACGACGCGCTGATGCTCAAGGAGGAAGGCAGCCTCACCAAGGGCGAGCGCGAGATGATCGTGGTGGCCACGAGCAGCGCCAACCAGTGCCTGTACTGCGTGGTCGCGCACGGCGCCATCCTGCGCATCCACGAGAAGAAGCCGCTCGTGACCGACCAGGTGGCGGTGAACTACCGCAAGGCCGACATCACGCCGCGCCAGCGCGCGATGCTGGACTTCGCCCTCAAGGTCTGCCTGCACTCCAATGAAATCGAGGATGCGGATTTCCAGACGCTGCATTCCCACGGATTCGACGACGAAGACATCTGGGACATCGCCGCGATCACCGCCTTCTTCGGCCTGTCCAACCGCATGGCGAGCTTCACGTGCATGATGCCCAACCCGGAGTTCTACCTCATGGGGCGCCTGCCTCGCGAGAAAAAGACGTGAGGACGCGCAACAGCAGTTGAAGGCTCGCTGCCGGCACGACGCACGGTCCAGCTCAGTCTTCGGGAAATTCCCATTTCTGCGCGCTCGCTCCGGCCAATTCCTGCACGCGCTCTTCATCCTGGCCAAACTCGGCCGCTGGGCCGCTGTACGTGATGGTTCCCCGATCCAGGACGTAGGCACGGTCGGCGATCTGCGTGGCAGCACGCACGTTTTGCTCGATGAGCAGCACCGAGGTGCCGGCATCGCGCGCCGCCTTGATCACGTTGAAGACGTTTTGCACGATGATGGGTGCAAGCCCCTGAGACGGCTCATCGAGCAGCAGGAGCCTTGGGTTGAGCAGCAGCACGCGCGCGATCGAGAGCATCTCCTGCTCGCCACCCGAGAGCTGGCGCCCTTGATGAAACTTGCGCTCGGCAAGGCGCGGGAAAAGCTCGTAGATGCGGGCAATGTTCCAGTGCCCGGGCCGATCCACGGGAACCTTCAGGTTCTCCTCGACCGTGAGGTGCGAGAACACGCGCCTGCCTTCGGGCACCAAGCCGACGCCCAGGCGTGCGACACGAAACGGCGGCAGACGCGTCGCATCGGTGCCGAAGATCCTGACGTGGCCCGAATGCGCCGGGGTCAACCCCATGATGCTGCGCAGCGTGGTGGATTTGCCGGCGCCGTTGCGCCCCAGCAGTGTCACGAGTTCGCCTTCGGCAACCTCCAGGTCGACACCATGCAACACATGGCTCTTGCCATAAAACGTATTGAGCTGGTGAACTTCAAGTGCCTTCACGCTTTTCCCCCAGATAGGCCACCTGCACCTTTTCGCTCGCGGCAATTTCATCCGGCGTGCCCCGGTCGAGCACCTCACCCTCGGACAGCACGGTAATGCGATCGGCAAGATTGAAGATCACGCGCATGTCGTGTTCCACCAGCACGATGGTGAGCTTGTGCCGTCGGTGCAGGCGGCGGATCAGCACCGCCGTATCGAAAGTCTCCTTGGTGCCCATGCCGGCAGCCGGCTCATCGAGCAACAGCAGCTTGGGCCGCGTGGCCAGCGCCATCATGATTTCCGTCGTGCGCTGGTCGCCATGCGCCAACTCGCCCACATGGCGTTCGGCATGCGCCCCCAGCGCTCCCAGTTCCAGCAACTCGTCCACACGCGCCTCGGTGGCCGATCTCCGCGAACGCGTGACAAAGAACTTCAGGCGCTGTCCCTCGGCAACCTCGACGGCAATGCGCAGGTTCTGGCGCACGGTGAGTTCGGGAAACACTTCGGTGATCTGGAAGGTGCGCGCCATGCCCATCGCCACACGCTGGTTCGCCGCGACCGCGGTGACATCGACGCCGTCGAACACGATGCTGCCGGCGGTAGGCCGGTAAAAACCGCTGATCATGTTGAAGAAGGTGGTCTTGCCAGCGCCATTGGGGCCGATGATCGCGTGCAATTCACCCGGCTCGACGCTCAGCGAGACATCCCTGACGGCCGCAAGTTCGCCGAAACGCTGCGTCACTTGGCGTACTTCGAGCAAACTCATGACGCTTTCCTTTGCAGCAGCCCGGCGATTCCGCGGGGCAGGAACAGCACCACGAACACGAAGATCAGTCCGATGTAGAACATCCAGTTGTCGGTGATGCTGGACAGCGAGTCCTGCGCGATCACGAAAATCGCCGCGCCGATCAACGGCCCCCAGAACGAGCGCATGCCTCCGATCACCGCCATCAGCACGAAATCGCCCGATTGGGTCCAGTGCAGGTCGTGGGGATTGACGAAATTGTTGAGCAGACCGTAGAGCGCGCCTGCGACCGAAACGAACAGGCAGGAAACCGTGTAGGCGATCCACAGGTGGCGATTCACGGGAATGCCGAGGAACCGGGCTCGGCGCTCGTTTTCCCGCATCGCCAGCATCGTGTGGCCGAAGGGCGAGCGCAGGAACGCCGCCATGAGCACGGCGCAAAGAGCAAAGACGGCCAGCACGAAGTAGTAGTAGACGGTGCTTGACGTCAGATTCAGCTGCCCGAGTCCGAAATCGATGGGCAGGCGTTGAAAGGTCAGGCCATTGTCGCCCCCCGTCACGGCATTCCAGCGAAACGCAATGAAGAAGAACACCTGCCCGAAGGCAATGGTCGCCAGCGCGAAGTAGATGCCGCGCAGGCGTGCGAGCAGGTAACCGATGACAGCACCACCGGCCGTGCCGACGACGATACCCGCCAACAGCCCGACGGGCGTGCTCGGCACCAGATGTTTCATGACCAGACCGGTCGCATAGGCGCTGATGCCGAAGTAGGCGGCATGGCCGAAGGCCATCACCCCCGCATGCCCCACCAGCAGATTGGTTGCCAGCGCGGCCAGCCCGATCACCAGCACGCGCGAGGCCAGATCGACATAGCCCCCTGCCGCGACGACCCAGAGCGGCACCGTCAGCAGGAGCAGCCAGAGCAATGCGCTCAGAACGAAATTTCGGGTGTTCATCGTGCTCACAGCTTGGTCCCGCCCTCTTCACCAAACAGGCCGTAGGGCCGGAACAGCAGCACCAGCGCCATCATCACGTAGATCGTGGCTTCGGACGCGGACGGGAAAAACACCGTCACGACACCGGCAGCGACACCGATCAGGAGCCCGCCGAACAGCGTCCCGACGAGGCTTCCGAGGCCACCGACGATGACAGCAACGAAACTCGGCATGATGAGCTGGTCACCGATCGTCGGCGTCAGGCCCAGCATGCCGGCCGCGAGCACCCCGGCGAGGCCGGCGAAGAAGATGCCCAGACCGAAGTTGAGATTGCGCAGGATGCGTACATCAACGCCCAGGGCCGAGACCATTTCCAGGTCGAGCGTCCCCGCGCGTATGCGCATGCCCAGCCGCGTCTTCTTCAGAATGATGAACAGCGCGACCACGACAGCAGCCACCAGCACCACCATGAACACCCGGTAGCCGGTGAGGAAAAACAGCGTCGAACTGAGCGGTGACTGCAGCGCCTGCGGCACCTTCACGGGCAGGCCCTGCGCGCCCCAGATCATGCGCACCGAATCCTGGATGACGAACGCCAGTCCGAAGGTGAGCAGCAGGCTGTAGAGCGGGTCGCGGCTGTAGAGCGGGCGAATCAATGCCCGCTCGACGACGATGCCCAGCAGCGCCGTCAGGAAGGGCGAAACGATGAGCGCACCCCAGAACCCGAGATACGGCTGCAGCGTGTATGCCAGGTAAGCCCCCACGGCCAGAAAGCCGCCGTGGGCAAAATTGATGACGTTCGTCAGGTTGATGATCAGCGACAGCCCGAGCGCCATCAGGGCATAGAAAGCACCAATCACCAACCCGTTGAAGATGTTCAGAAGTATGAGTTGCGTCACGCAGAGACTCCGTCGGACCAAGGCAGCGCGGCTCGCAACGTGATCGCTGCCCGCCGCGACGATGCAGGGCGGGCCGCCATGGGCCGCGCCACGCCATGCTCAGGTACGCGCGGCGCTCAAGTCGGCCAGGTCATCTTGCAACCGGTCTCTTCCACCGATGGCGCGATGGTCTTGCTTTCAATCACCTCATCAATCTTGAACAGATCGTCCGGCGCGCTACCCGAGGCCTGCGCGTGACCGGCCCAAAGCGTGCCGATCAGCAGATGCTGCTCCGCACGGAAAGTCGCGGGGTGCGGCTGCAGCGCGACTTCGGGTGGCAGCGTGAAGCCGTTGAGCGCGTGCGCCATCTTCGCCGGCACCAGGGACTTGGCCGTGTTGGCGGCCAGCGCGCAGGCGTGGATGGCCGTGAAACCGAACCAGGTGCGCGCGGTCGGCACGCGGCCGGTTTTTTTCCTGATCGCCTCCGTGAATTCCTTCACGTGCGCCACGCCGGGCTGGTTCCAGTACCACTCGATGACCCAGTTGCCGATACGGGCGTTTTCCGGCAGCGCCTCGAGCGTTTCGAGTTCGATGTTGGCCCCTGCGATGTGGAATTTCTTGTCCAGTCCGAATTGCACCGCCTGCTTGAGCACGTTGGTCTGGTCCTCGCCGTTCTGCAGGATGACGATCACATCCGGGCTGGCCGCCTGCGCCTTGATCAGATAGGAGGAGTATTCCGTCGTGCCCAAGGGAATCAGGTCGGTGCCGACGTTGGTGGCGCCGTACTTCTTGAGATTGGCGTTGTAGGCTTCCAGCAACCCATGACCAAAGGCGTAATCGGGCACGAGGAAGTAGAACTTCTTGCCAAAGCGCTTGATCAGCGACGGTGCAATGGCATTGACCAGCAGCGTGGTGGAGGGGTCGACCTGGAACACGTTCCAGTGGCACTCCTTGCCGGTGATCGGGTCGGCGTGTCCACCCGGATCCATCAGGAACACGCCCTTCTCGTAAGCCACGGCCGATATCGCCATGGTCAGGCCGGAATTCACGTTGCCGACCAGGAAATCCACCTTGTCACGATCAATGAGTTTGCGCGCCTTCTGCACCGCCACGCCCGCGTCGCCGCTGGTCGAATCCTCGACGATGAGCTTGGCGGGCCGCCCCAGGATGCCGCCCTTGGCATTGATCTGCTCGACAGCCAGTTCCATGCCGTGCAGCTCGTTGCGGCCCGTGATGGAATAGGTGCCGGTGAGCGGGTTGTCCACGCCAAGCTTCACCGGTTGATCGCCCTGCGCGCGCACGATCGCGGGAAACCCCATCGTCACCGCACCCATGACAGCGGTGGTTTGCAAGACCTTGCGGCGCGTCAACGCCGCGCAAATGGCTTGATCCAGACTCATGTATCTTCCTCGATCCGAAATCGGTTTCGTGAAGAGGTGTGCACGCTGATTGGACGTGTGCGCCCCATGCCGTGCCTACACGTCCGGCGCGAGTCGGGCGGTGACGCGTCGCAGTATCTGCTCCGTTCCGGCAGCGTCAATACAGGATTACCCGAAACCCTTCAATCGCCCGAGCGGCACGAGGCCAGGGCATCGAGCGCGTGCCTGTAGCTGGGCGAGTGCACATCCAGCGCACCGAGCACGGTGGAATACAGGTTGTCGTGCGTGAGCGGCTCATCGAGCTCCTTGCGCAGGCAAGCCTCGGAAAGCCCAAGGCGCTGGCGCAGCGGCTTGCTGAACCAGGTGACCATGGGCACATGCTTTTGCACGTCCGGCGCGATGGCATACGGCATCCCGTGCAGGAACAAGCCATATTCACCGAGCGACTCGCCATGGTCGCTCACGTAGAACAGGCCGGTATCGTCATGCGCCGAGCGCATCTGCAGCCAGTCCACGGTCCTGGCGAGAAAGGCATCGGTGGCAACAATGGAGTTGTCGTAGGCATCGAGCAGTGCCTGCTGATCGCAATCGGAGAGCACCTCGGTGCGGCACTCGGGTCCGAACTTCTTCTGCTCGGGACGCGAGCGCTTGTAATAGGCCGGTCCGTGGCTGCCCATCTGATGCAGCACCAGCAGCACACCGCGCGCGCGCTGCGCTTCGGGCAGCGCGGCAATGCGCGCATCCAGCCCCGCCAGCATCGCCTCGTCAATGCACTCGCCGCCGTCGCACAAGGTCTTGCGCTGCTCGGCATTCAAGCCCTCGATCGCCTGCGCATGGTGCACGCGATCGCACACGTCCTTGCACCCGCTCTGGTTGTCCAGCCACAGCACCGCAAGGCCCGCGGCCTGCGCCACATCCAGCAGGTTTTCGTAGTCCTGGCTGCGCGAAGTGAAGGCTTCACGCCCCAGCGGCGAGAACATGCACGGGAGAGACGAGTAAGTGCTCGTGCCACACGAAAACACATTGCGCCAGCTTTGCACGTCCCGACGCGCGAGTTCGGGATTGGTGTCGCGCGCATAGCCGTTGAGAGAAAAGTGGTCGGCCCGCGCCGTCTCGCCCACCACCAGCACGAACAGCAGCGGCCGCTTGTCATGGGTGTAGCTCGGCCCCAGCGCCGCCCCCTCGGTCACCTTGACCAGCACACGCGGGCGGCTGAACCAGTGCTCGTACACGGCCACGCCGGTGGAAAACAGCGGCGCCGCGGGGTTCATCAGGTAGCGTACTTCCACGTGGTTGCGCATGAGCGGCGCCAGGTTGCGTGAACTCAGGGTGATCGTGGCGGCCGCCAGCGCGAGCGCCAACGCCAGCAGCCCGACGTTGGCAAGCAGCTGTTTCCACCATGGCATGACCACGATGCGCACGCGCGACAGCCACCAGGTGGGCAGCAGCATCACGCCGACGACGGCAGCGGCCATGCGCCACGAGACCAGGTCCCGCACCTCGCGCACGTCGGTCTGAAGCACATTGGCGAGCATCCCCGGGTCCATCGCCACGTTGTAGGTGAGCATGTAGTACTGCGCGAACGCGGCCACCGCCACCATCAGCCACCACAGCCACCGCACGCCGCGCGCCCACGCCAGCGCCGCCAGCATGGCCACGGTGGCGGCCACCTGCAGGCCCAGCATGGGGGCGATGAGCCCGAACGCGGCGCTGGAATCGGCGCCTATGCGCAGGAGCGACAGCCACAATGGCCAGTTCGCGGCCAGCAGCAGGTAGAGCGTGAGCATCAATACCGCGCGCTGCGCCGACATCGGGCCCAGCCAGCCGCCGCGCCGCCGCGGACTCATGCCGCACCAATCCTGCTTCATGTCTCGTTTCCTGTGCATTGCCGCGCGTCAAAAAATGCCCAGCGCCAGCCCGCTGGCCAGTGCCTCGCCCAGCGCCCGGCAGCGTTCGAGGTCTGGCGCCGCGATCTGCTTGGGGGCGGCTATCGCCTCGGGGGTCTGCGCATGCGTGCAGACGATCAGCCGCTCGGCCACGGCCTTGAGGCGCCAGCCCAGGGCGATGCGCGCGATCTGTCGCGCTGCCCCCTCCCCGTCGCTGCCCGCGCAGATCAGGCTCGCGTACGGGCGCCCCTCGATGCGACCGAGCACGCCGTAGTACGTCCGGTCGAAGAAGTCTTTCATGATGCCGCTCATGCTGGCCAGATTCTCGGGCGTGGCAAACACGTAGCCATCGGCGGCCAGTACATCGTCCACGAGCGCCTGGCGCGCCTGCAGCACGCGCACCCGCACGTCCGTCTCGGCGCAGGCCCCCGCCTGCGCCGCCTGCACCATCTGCAAGGTGCCACCGGTGAGCGTATGGTAGACGATGAGCAATTGCCGGGTCATGGCGTGATTGTCGGCGCAAATCGGCCTCTCGCGCCCGCAGGACAAGCGCTTGCAGCTAGCATTTGATCAGCAGGCATGGAAACTTGCCGGCGGCGCGAACGGACGGGACCAAAGCGCACTACGATGGCCCGCAGGAGGCACCCATCATGACCACACCCACTCCCGCGCAGATTCAGGCGCGCCGCGCCACGTTCCGCCAACTGCATGCCTCGGGCTGCTTTGCCATTCCCAATCCATGGGACCTCGGCTCAGCCCGATACCTCGCGCACCTCGGTTTCAAGGCGCTGGCCAGCACCAGCTCGGGCTGCGCCTGGGCCCACGGCACCTTTGACGGCGGCATGGCGCTTGAAGCCGTGCTGGCCCATCTGCGCGACATGGTGGCCGCCACCGACCTGCCGATCAACGCCGATTTTGAAAACGGTTTCGCCCGCAGCCCGCAGGAAGTGGCGCGCCACGTGCGCCAGGCGATCGACACCGGCATCGCGGGCGTGTCGATCGAAGACTCGACCGGCCAGCCCGACGCGCCGCTGTTCGACATCACGCTGGGCGCCGAGCGCATGCGCGCCGCGCGCGAGGCGATCGATGCCAGCGGCCAGAACGTGATGCTGATCGGCCGCGCGGAAAATTTCTTTGTCGGCCGCCCGGACATCGACGACGCGATTGCCCGCCTGCGCGCCTACTCCGATGCCGGCGCCGATTGCCTGTACGCGCCCGCGATCCACACGCGCGAGCAGATCGCCGCCGTGGTGGCCGCCTGCGCGCCCAAGCCGGTCAACGTGCTCATTGGCGGCCCCAGTGCCTTCACCATGGCCGACATGGCCGAGCTCGGCGTGCGCCGCGTGAGCGTGGGCGGTGGCCTGGCGCGCGCGGCCTGGGGCGGCTTCATGCGCGCCGCCCGGCAACTGGCCGAGCAGGGGCGCTTCAACGGCTTCGAAGGCGCGGCGCCCGGGCGCGAACTCAATCAATTGTTCAAATCCTGACGCCATGCGGCTAGCATGCGGTCTGGCTCCGAACGAAAGCAGTCCCATGCCCACCCCTCCCCCGCCCCTCCTGAAGGACGGCGTCAAGCGCCTGCTCAGCCATGTGCGCGGCATGGCGCCGGTGCGCACCGCCGTCGTCCATCCCTGCGATGCGCTGAGCCTGGGCGGCGCGATCGACGCACAGGCCGCCGGCCTGATCACGCCGGTACTTGTGGCGCCACGAGCCAAGCTGGAACGTGTCGCGGCCGAAGCAGGCCTGAATATCTCGGGTTGCGAGGTGCTCGACGTGCCGCACAGCCACGCGGCGGCCGCGGCGGCCGCGCAGCTCGCCGGCAAGGGTGACGTGCAGGCGCTGATGAAGGGCAGCCTGCACACCGATGAATACCTGAGCGCGGTGCTCGCGCCCGAAGTGGGCCTGCGTACCGAGCGGCGTCTCTCGCACTGCTATGTGATGCAGACCGCAAGCTATCCGCGCCCCTTCATCATCACGGATGCAGCCATCAACATCGCGCCCACGCTGCTGGACAAGGCCGACATCGTGCGCAACGCCATCGACCTGGCGCACGTGCTGGGCGTGGCGCAGCCCAGGGTGGCCATCCTCGCCGCCGTGGAAACCATCAACCCGCACATGCCCGCCACGCTGGACGCCGCGGCGCTGTGCAAGATGGCCGACCGCGGCCAGATCAGCGGCGCGCTGCTCGACGGGCCGCTGGCCTTCGACAATGCCGTCTCGCCCGAGGCCGCGCGCGTCAAGGGCATCACGTCGCAGGTGGCGGGCCAGGCCGACATCCTCGTCGTGCCCGATCTGGAGAGCGGCAACATGCTGGCCAAGCAGCTCGAATACCTGGGCGGGGCGGAGAGCGCGGGCATCGTGATGGGCGCGCGCGTGCCGCTGGTGCTCACCAGCCGCTCCGACTCGCGCGTCACGCGCCTGGCTTCGTGCGCCATCGCGCTCATGCTGGCCGAGCGCTGGCGCCTCGATCCCCCATGAACCCCCTTTTCACCACGGAGGAATCACCATGCACTACAGCTTCAAGGGCCATGTCGCACTCGTGAGCGGAGCGGGCTCGGGCATAGGCGAGGCCACGGCCAGACTGCTCGGCGCCAACGGCTTGAGCGTGCTCGTTTCCGACATCAACCGCGACGCGGCCGAGCGCGTGGCGCAGGCGATTGCCGCAGCCGGCGGACAGGCGGTGGCGCACACCGGCAACACGGCCCGGCCCGCAGACGCCGAATCGGCCGTGCGCTGCGCACAGCAGCAGTTTGGCGCGCTGCACATGGCGTTCAACAATGCCGGCATTGCCGGGCAGCTCGCGCCCAGCGGCGAACTTTCCGCCGAGGACTGGCAGCGCGTGATCGACGTGAACCTGAGCGGCGTGCAGCACGCGATGCGTGCGCAGATTCCCGCCCTGCTCGCGGCCGGAGGCGGAGCCATCGTCAACATGTCCTCCATCCTCGGTCTCGTGGGCAGTCCCAGCGCACCCGCCTACGTCGCCGCCAAGCATGGCGTGACGGGGCTCACGCGATCGGCGGCGCTCGCCTACGCCAGCCAGGGCATACGCATCAACTCCATCCACCCAGGCTACATCGAAACACCCTTGCTCAAGGTGCTGGACGAGGCCACGCACACGGCGCTCACCGCGCTGCATCCGATCGGCCGCCTAGGTACTCCGGAGGAAGTGGCGCACGCGGTGGCCTTTCTGCTCAGCGATGGCGCGAGCTTCATGACCGGCAGCACCCTTGTGGTGGATGGCGGCTACACCGCCGCATGAATCACACGCGCAAGGCCATGCCGGAGCGCTGCATCCTCGCGCTCAATTGCGGATCGTCGAGCATCAAGTTCGCACTGTTCGATGCCGGCGCGCGGCTCCTGCCGCGCGCGCCCGGATTCAGCGGCAAGGTGCAGGGCATAGGCCAGGCCCATCCCACGCTGGAAGAGGCGGGCCATGCGCCGCAGGCGATCTCGCTCGACGCCGAACACCCCACGACCGCCGCGCTGCAGATCATCCTCACGCGCATCAACGAGCGGCTGCGGGGCGCAAGGCTCATGGGCGTGGTGCACCGCGTGGTGCATGGAGCCCGGCACTACTTCGCGCCCACGCGCATCACCCAGGAGGTCATCGACGAGTTGCGCCGCCTGATTCCGCTGGCGCCGCTGCACCAGCCCTTCCCGCTCAAGGCCATGAGTCTGATCCTCGGCCAGTACCCGGAGACGGCGCAGGTGGCGTGCTTCGACACGGCGTTTCATCGCACCGTGCCCGAGGTGGAGCAGATGTTCGCCCTGCCCTGGTCCGCGTGGGAAAGCGGCGTGCGCCGTTACGGCTTCCACGGCCTGTCGTACGAGTACATGGCACACGCGCTGCCCGAGCGACATGGCAACGCCGCGCGCGGGCGCACCATCGTCGCGCACCTGGGCAGCGGCGCGAGCCTGTGCGCGATGAACGACCTGCAAAGCAGGGCCACCACCATGGGTTTTTCCGCGCTCGACGGCCTGATGATGGGCACGCGCTGCGGACTGCTCGACCCCGGCGCGGTGATCCATCTGATGCAGGAGCACGGCCTCACGCCCGAGGCCATGGCACGGATGCTCTACCACGACAGCGGCCTGCTGGGCGTTTCCGGCGTGTCACCCGACCCACGCGACCTGCTGCCGCTGGAGGCGACGAACCCGCGCGTGCACGCGGCGCTGGCGCTCTACGTGCATCGCATCGTGCGTGAGATCGGTGCGCTCACCGCCATGCTCGGGGGCCTGGACATGCTGATCTTCACCGCCGGCATCGGCGAACATCACGACGAGCTGCGCGCGCGCATCTGCGAGCAGCTCGCGTGGCTGGGCGTGCGGCTCGACCCCGAGGCCAATGCGCGCCATGCCGCGACGATTTCCATGCCCGCAAGCCGCGTGCTCGTGGGCGTGGAAAAGACCAACGAGGAATGGATGGCCGCGACTCAGGCGCTGGCGCTGCTGGCGCCCCCCGCCTGAGGCTCGCCTGGCATTTCAGGCATGAACCGGCCTGTGGCCAGCACCCACCAAGCGCTGTCCACTATCACGACCATAGCGACTCAGGCCCAGGCCCTCGGTGGAGATGTCGGGCGTATGGCCCAGGGTCAGGTCGGCAACCAGCTTGCCCGAGCCCGCCGCCATGGTCCAGCCCAGCGTGCCGTGGCCGGTGTTGAGCAGCAGGTTGGAAATGCGCGTGGCGCCGACGATGGGCGTGCCGTCCGGCGTCATGGGACGCAGGCCGGTCCAGAACGTGGCCGCGGGCACATCGCCGCCACCGGCGAAGAGGCCGTTGGTGACCATCTCCAGCGTCGCGCGCCGCGCCGGGTTCAAACGCAGATCGAAGCCGCCGAGCTCGGCCATGCCGCCCACGCGGATGCGCTGGTCGAACCGCGTGATCGCGACCTTGTAGGTCTCGTCCATGACGGTGGAGCGCGGCGCGCGGGATTCATCCACCAGCGGAATCGTGAGCGAGTAACCCTTGACCGGGTAGACCGGCAGATCCAGGCCGAGCGTCTCGGCCATCGCACGGCTGTAGCTGCCCAGCGCCATCACGTAGCGATCGGCTGTGAGCACCTCATGGGCCTCGCCCTCCAGACGCACGCCGCTGATCTGGCCGCCGCGCTGGCGGACTTCGGCAATCCGCACGCCAAAACGGAACTTCACTCCCAAGGCACGCGCCTTGTCGGCCAGCGCCGTGGTGAAGCGCTGGCAGTCTCCCGTCTCGTCGCCGGGCAGCTGCAGGCCGCCAACGAGACCCTCGGCATGCGCCAGCGCGGGTTCGTATTCGGTGAGCGCGGCAGTGTCGGTCATCATGCGGTAGGGCACACCGCATTCATCGAGCACTTCGGTGTCGCGGTGCGCGGCGGCCATCTGCTTTGGCGTGCGAAACACCTGCAGCGTGCCCATGGTGCGCTGTTCGTACTCGACGCCCGTGTCCTGGCGCAACTGGCGCAGGCAATCGCGGCTGTACTCGGCGATGCGTGTCATGCGCTCCTTGTTGACCGCATAGCGCTCGCTGGTGCAGTTGCGCAGCATCTGCGCCATCCAGCGCAGCTGGAACATCGAACCGTCAAGGCGAATGGCCAGCGGCGCATGCTTCTGGAACATCCACTTGAGCGCCTTCATCGGAATGCCGGGCGCGGCCCACGGCGTGCTGTAGCCGGGCGAGACCTGGCCGGCGTTGGCGAAGCTTGTTTCGAGGGCCACCCCCTCCTCGCGTTCGAGCACCGTCACGTCAGCCCCGCCACGCGCCAGGTAATACGCCGTGCTGACACCGATCACGCCACCACCGAGAACCAGAACCTTCACGATTGCCTCCGGGACTTTCCAGCCTTTTGCTATGCTGAAAGTTTAGGCAGATCGACTCAGAAAATCTCACCAAACTAAGTGGTCAATCTGTAATTTTTCAGTGAGAATCACCTATCAAACCTCGATCAAAAAGTAAATATGGCTGATATTGACCGAATCGACCGGAAAATCCTTGATGCCCTGCAACGCGAAGGCCGCCTGCCGATGACCGAGCTGGCGCAGCGCATCGGCCTGACCACCTCGCCGTGCACCGAGCGCGTCAAGCGCCTGGAACGCGAGGGCGTGATCGAGGGCTACCATGCGCGCGTCAACCCGGAGGCGCTGGGGCGCACGCTGCTGGTCTACGTGGAGCTCACGCTCTCGTCCAAATCCACCCAGATCTTCGACGCCGTACGCCAGGCGCTGCTGCTGGAGCCGCGCGTGCTGGAGTGCCACCTGATTTCAGGCAGCTTCGACTATCTGGTGAAGGTGCGCCTCACCGCCATGCGCGAATACCGCGAACTGCTGGGCCACATCCTGCGCCAAATTCCCGTGCCCGCGCAAAGCAACAGCTACGTGGTGATGGAAGAAATCAAGGAGAACGGCCCGCTCACCGTCCCGGGCTGAGGATTGCGGAACCCGGGGACAACACAATAACAAACAAGAACTATTTTCGTTTAGAATGCGGCAAACCCACCATCGACGACCCGCATGCCCAAGAAACTTGCCCGCCGCTCCTTTCTTCACCACGGCCTCTCGCTGGGACTGGCCACTACCCTCCCGGGCCTGGCGCAAGCCGCCAGCCAGGACCCCCTCATCGTCTACAACGGCCAGCACAAGGCGACGACGCTCAAGCTGCTCGATGCCTTCACCGCGGCCACCGGCATCCGCGTGGAAAGCCGCAAGGGCAGCAGCATCCAACTGGCCAACCAGATCATCGAGGAAGGCGAGCGCTCGCCCGCCGACGTGTTCTATTCCGAAGAGAGCCCGCCCCTGGCGGCGCTGGCCGAACGCGGGCTGCTCGCGCCGCTGGAAGACGCCACGCTGGCGCAGGTGCGCCAGGATTACCGCGACCCCAAGGGCTTTTGGAGCGGTGTGAGCGCGCGCTGCCGCGTGACCGCGTTCAACACGTCCATGATCAAGAAGGGCGATCTGCCCGACTCCATCCTGGACATGGCCACGCCGGCCTGGAAAGGCCGCGTGGCCTACGTGCCCACGAGCGGCGCCTTTCAGCAGCAGATCGTGGCCATCAGCAGTCTCAAGGGGCGCGATGCGGCCCTGAACTGGCTCAAGGGCCTGAAGCGCTACGGCGAGGTCTACGGCAGCAACAAGGCCGCCATGGCGGCGGTGGAGCGCGGCGACATCGCCACGGCGCTCATCAACAACTACTACTGGTACAACCTGGCGCAGGAAAAGGGCATGGACAAGATGCAATCGGCCCTGCATTTTTCCGGCAACGGTGATCCCGGGGCGCTCGTGACCGTTTCGGCCGCGGGCGTGCTCAAGAGCGCCAAACAGGCGCAGGCTGCGCAACAACTCGTCCAGTTCATGACGGGCGTGGCGGGCCAGGAAATCCTTGCCAGGGCAGCGGCGGAATGGCCGATGAACCCACAGGTGGCGCCCGGTTTTGGCCTCAAGCCGTTTGAAGATCTGCACCCGCCCAAGGTCAACCCGGCGAACCTCAAGGGCGCGGAAGAAGCGCTGCAGTTGCGCCGGGAAGCCGGGCTGGCGTGAGGTCGCCGCGGGCATGACATGAACACGCAGGGCGCGCAGCTCACGATGAACGGCGCAGCGGCGCTGCTGCGGCCCGGCGCGCACCGGTCGGCACAGCGCAGGCGCTGGCGCGTGTCCTGGCTGCTGATCGCGACCATGGTGCCAGTCGCGCTGATACTCCTTCCACTCGTTTACGTAGGGCTGCGCACGGCCCAGGCGGGCCTGGCCGATGTCGCCGCGGAGCTGCTGCGCCCACGCACGCTGAAGCTGCTGCTGAACACGGTGGGCCTGGGTGCGGGCGTCACGCTGCTGACCATCGTCATCGGTTTGGGCGTGGCCTGGTGCGTGGAACGCACCGACCTGCCGCTGCGCAACTTCTGGCGCATCGCCGCCGGACTGCCGCTGGTGCTGCCGGCCTTCGTGGCGAGCTACGCCTGGGCGTCGATCGGCACGGGTTTGCAGAACCTGGGCGGCGCCATCATGGTGCTGGCGCTCACGAGCTACCCGCTGGTGTATCTGCCCGTGGCGGCGGCGCTGCGCGGCGCCGATCCCGGTTTCGAGGACGTTTCCCGCTCGCTGGGCGCGGGGCCGTGGCGCACGTTTCGGCGCGCGCTGCTACCCCAACTCATGCCGGCCCTTGGAGGCGGGTCGCTGCTCGTGCTCACGCACATGTTCGCCGAATTCGGCGCGCTCGCCTTCCTGCGCGTGCAGACCTTCACCACGGCGATCTTCGAATCGTACGAGCTGCATTTCGACAGCTACACCGCCGCGGCCCTGTCCATCGTGCTGATGCTGCTGTGCCTGCCCGCCGCGTGGCTGGAAATGCGCCTGCGCGGCCAGCGCCGCGTGGCGCGCGTGGGACGCGGCGCGATGCGCGCGCCTCATCTCGTGCAGCTGCGGGGCATGCGGCGGCTGGGCGTGTTCGGCGCGTTTGCGCTGCTGGGCGTGCTGTCTCTGGGCGTGCCACTGGCCGCGCTCGGCTACTGGCTGTTCACGGGCAGCTCGGCCGGTGGCGGCCTGGACGCACTCTGGCCGGCCATCCGCGGCTCCATCACCTTTGCCAGCAGCGGCGCGCTGCTCACCAGCGCGCTCGCCATCCCGCTGGTGCTGCTGGCGGTGCGCCAGCGCAGCAGATGGGCACAGGCGGCCGAGCGCCTGCCCTACATCGTGCACGGCCTGCCGGGCGTGGTGGTGGCGCTGGCGCTGGTGTTCCTCTCGCTGCACCTCGTGCCCGCGCTCTACCAGAGCCTGCCAGTGCTGCTCGTCGCCTACACCATCCTGTACCTGCCGCTGGCGCAATCGTCGCTGCGCGGCTCTCTTGAGCTGCTGCCCCCTCAGATCGAAAACGTGGCACGCAGTCTCGGCAAACGGCCCTCGCAGGTGTTCCTCTCCATCGTGCTGCCCAACATCGCACCGGGCGTAGGCGCGGCGCTGGCGCTGATGTCGCTGCAGATGGTGCGCGAGCTCACCGCCACGCTGATGCTCGCGCCCACCGGCACGGCGACGCTGGCCACCGAAGTCTGGGCCTACACCAACGATGGCGAATACGCCGCCGCCGCGCCCTTTGCCGCCATGCTGGTGGTCCTTTCGATCGTGCCGGTATGGGTCTTCACGCGCCGCATGCTGCATCAGTCGCGATGAGCACGGTCACGGCGCAGGGGCTGCGCAAGACGTATGGCGCCATCGAGGTGCTGCGCGGCATCGATCTGCACCTCGAATCCGGCTCGGTGCTCGCGCTGCTGGGCCCGTCGGGCTGCGGCAAGACCACGCTGCTGCGCCTGATCGCGGGCTTCGAGCCGGTCGATGACGGCACGATCTCGTTCGACGGGTGCGTGGTGGCATCGGCCAGCCACTTCGTGCCGCCCGAGCAGCGAGGCATCGGCTATGTGCCGCAGGAAGGCGCTCTTTTCCCGCACCTGACGGTGGAGGAAAACATCCGCTATGGCTTGAACCGGCGCTGCAACTGCCAGGAGCGTCTGCAGGAGGTGCTCGCGCTCACCGGCCTGCAGGGCCTGGGCGGGCGCTATCCGCACGAACTCTCGGGCGGGCAGCAGCAACGCGTGGCGCTGGCCCGGGCACTGGCTCCGCAGCCTTCGCTGATCCTGCTTGACGAACCCTTCAACGCCCTGGATCTGGATCTGCGCCACAGCCTGTGCGAAGAGGTGGTGCAGATGCTGCGCGGCACCGGCGCGACCACCATCCTCGTGACGCACGATCCGGTGGAAGCCTTCGCCACGTCGGACCAGGTGGCGGTGATGCAGGCGGGCACGATACGCCAGTGCGCGAGCCCCCAGGGCGTGTACTGGTGCCCGGCGGACGCAACGGTGGCGCGCCTGACGGGTTCGACGATTTTTCTGCCGGGCCAGGCACGCGATGGCGTCGTGCACAGCGCCCTGGGAGAGCTGGCGCTGCACGAGGAAGTCCGAGGCCTGAGCGGCCAGGTGCAGGCGATGCTGCGTCCCGAACAGCTGTGCTGGAGCCCCGCGTCGGGCGGCGTTTCGGCGCAGGTACTGCACCACTCCTTCCGGGGTGATCACACCGTCGTGAGCCTCGTGGCCAACGGCTTGCCGCTGCGCCTTCGCATGCCCACGCTGCAGGCGCCCGCGCGCGATGCGCGGGGCAGCATCGTCGTGCACGGGGCGTGCATGGCCTACCCGGGGTAACCCGCTCGCTCAGGCAGGCGCGTGCGTGAGCACCGCGTCGATGTGACGCAGGTGGCGACGGCTCAATGCGAGCATGGCCACGGCGGCGCACACCGCCGCCGCACCCACCCAATAGGGCACGTGGTCATTGATGCGTTCGCCCAGAAAGCCTGCAAGCCAGGGCGCCACCGCTCCGCCCGCGAAACGCACGAAGCTGTAGGCGGCCGAGGCCACGCCACGCTGCACCGGCGCGGCATTCATCACGGTCTCCGTCACCAAGGTGTTGTTGATGCCCAGAAACAGCCCCGCCACGACCACGCCACCGGCGAGCACCGCCTGGTTCCCGGTCCAGATGGCCATGACGACGAGCACCAGCGCAAAACCGCTCAGGGCCATCAGGGCCGAGGGCAGCGTGCCAAAGCGCTCCTGCAGGCGCGGAGCGACGAAGACGGACGCGAACGCCAGCGCCACGCCCCAGCCAAAGAACACCAGACCCACCTGCTGCGCCCCCATGTTCAGCGGAAACGGCGTGTAGGCCAGCAGCGTGAAGAATCCGAAGTTGTAGAGCAGCGCCGTGAGCGCCACGCCCAGCAGGCCCGGGTGGCGCAGCGCCCGAAACGGATCACGCAGCGAACTGGGTTGAGCATGCGTGGCGGCTTGTGGCAGAAGGAAGACCGTGACCAGCAGCGCCAAGGCCATCAGCACCGAAACGCCAAAAAACGGCCCGCGCCAGGAGATGGCGCCAAGCACGCCGCCAATCAGCGGCCCGGCCGCGATGCCCACGCCCAGCGCGGCCTCGTAAAGGACGATGGCCTCGCGCACCGAGCCGTGCGAGCTGCTGACGATGGCCGTGAGCGCCGTGGCCACGAACAAGGCATTGCCCAGGCCCCAGAGCGCGCGCCAGCCAACGATGGCGGCGATCGAATCGGACGCGCCGGCCAGGCCCGCGCCGACGATGATGACCGCCAGCCCCAGCAGCAGCGTGCGCTTGACGCCCAGGCGGCTGGAGACGACGCTGGTGATCAGCATCGCCAGGCCCATGATGGCCATGTAGCTCGTGAACAGCAGCGAGGTCTGCGACGGCGTGGCGCCGAGCGAGTCGGCAATCGGCTTGAGGATGGGGTCCACCAGGCCGATGCCCATGAAGGCGATGACGCAGGCAAAGGCGACGGCCAGCACAGCCTTGGGTTGGTGCAGAAAATTCATGAGGTCTTGTTCTGTTCGTGCAGGTGGTTGGCGTAAGCAATTTCGAGCAAGGCACCCAAGGTGCGGGTGGCTGCCTGCACGCGTTCGCGCTCGGGCGCATCCATGTGCGCCATCAGCGCCTGGAGCACCCGGGCACGCGTGGCACGCGCGTCGGCCAGCACCGCGCGGCCTTCCTCGGTCAGGGTGAGCGTGGTGGCCCGGGCATCGAGCGGATCACTGGCGCGCGCCACCCAGCCCCGGGCCTGCAGGCGCTGCACGCGCGTGGTCATCGTCGGCTGGCTGCAGTGCTCGACCCGCGCCAGGTCGCCGGTGCGCGCCTGCCCCCACTCGTCGATCTGCGAGAGCACACGCGCCTGCGCCAGGGGCAGCGCCCAGTCGGAATGGTGCGTGACCCAGCGGTTGAGCCGCACGACCACATCCAGCAGTTCGGCAGCGCCCCCCGGGGCATGGTCGGATTTCGGCACGATCACTTCAATTGCATAGTCTAGCTATGCAATTATAGGGTGGCCGCCACGCTCCCAGAGGACTCTGCCGCCTACCAGCCGCTGGCGGCGCCGGCGCGCCTGAGCACGAAGGGCGTATCCACGCCGGGCCGCCCCGGGCGATTGAGCCGCTGCAGCGTGCCGTGCTCGCCCAGGCGTGGCAGCTCCACGCTCCAGCGGCCGTAGAGCTGGCGTGCCTGCCAGCGTGCCAGCTCGGGGCAGGCGGGGCTCACATGGGTCTTTGCCACGCCATGATTCGTGGATTCAACACGATTCTGGCCTCCAGCGCAGGCCGATAAAGCGCCAGCCACTATCAAAAGAAGAGAAACACGCCTCATGGGCACGGTTTTCGTTAGAGCAACCGCGTGCCCAGCGGCACCTCGGCATCGGGCACGCACAGGGCCACATGTCCATCGGCATCATGGAAGCCGGTCACGAGACATTCGGACATCAGCGGTCCGATCTGCTTGGGAGGAAAGTTGACCACCGCCACCACGAGGCGTCCCACCAGATCCTGCGGCGTGTAGCGCTGCGTGATCTGCGCGCTGGATTTCTTCACCCCGATGCCGGGGCCGAAATCCACCTGCAGCTTGTACGCGGGCTTGCGCGCCTGGCTGAACACTTCGGCCGCGACCACCCGGCCGACGCGCAGTTCGACCCGGCTGAAATCGTCCCAGGTGATCGTCTCCATGCCTGCCCCGTTCAGGCCTGCACCAGAGCGGCGCTGATCTGGTACTTGAACCCGGCCGCGTCGTAGTGGTCGAACCAGCCGTCGGCGTCCTCGGCCATCGGGTACATCAGGAAGCCGATCGCTTCGCCCCGGCTGCCCGGCAGTTTCACGTCGTGCGCGGTGTTGTAGGCCATCCAGTTGCCTTCCCACGCACCGTACAGGCCCGCGTTCACCGGTGCGATCAGCGGATCACTCAGATTCTTGATCCACACCGGCGTTTCCTGGCGCATGACCTTGGCCACGTCGGCCGGGTCCATCGCCGTCCAGCCGTGCGCCTGCAGATAGACCTCGGCGCGGCAGTGCTGCGCGCCGGTGAGTTTGGCCGAATTGCTGCCGAGCTGCTGGTAGCCGAAGCTCGACGGCGCCATGCGGATGCCGTAGACGTCGCGCGCGGGCACGCCCACCGAGCGGCACAGGCCGACGAAGAGCGCATTGATGTCGGCGCACTTGCCGCCCAGGTTGCCGGTTTCCAGCATGGTCTTGATATCGCCCTCGCCGCAGCCCTTGACCTCGGGCTCGCGCCAGGCGTTGGCCACCACCCAGTCATAGAGTGCCCGCACTTTCGCTTCGTCGCCGCGCGCGCCCTGCGTCGCCTTGAGCGCGGTGGCGCGCACGATGCCGTCGGTGGGCAGCAGGCGCGTGGGCCGCAGCGCTTGGCGCAGCGTGCTCGCGTCTCCCTGTTCGCGCAGTCCGCCGAGCACGCGGCTTTGCGTGCGCACCCGGCTGGTCACCCGCACCTGCGGCTGGGCGGTGCCGGCGGCAAAGTCCGCCACCACCATGCGCACGCCCTGCGCGCCGTCGCTCGCCAGGCGGGCGCTGCCGTTGCTGGCGAAGGCATCGTTGATCGGCAGTTGCCAGCCGGTCTGCACCGACGGCAGCGGCACCCACACGCGCGTGGCGCTGGTGGTGGCGGGCAGATCGACGCGCGTGGTGACATCGAAGGTGCGCCAATCGCCCGCCTGCGGCGCGAACTGACGACTGGAGGTCTGCGCCCGCGCGGCGGCGGACCAGGTGACGGGAAGCGCGGCGGCCATGCCGATGGCGGCCGCGCGCCCCACGATGGAGCGGCGATGCAAGTTCATTCAGAGAACCCTTTCATGCAGTGAATACACCTGTCGGCGCATGAGAGGCGTTGTGTTGGAGCAGTCCGCAAACGCCAATGCCTCGAAGGCAGGTGACTCGCAGCCCGACCGGGCGCAAGCGAGAGTGATTATCGGCAATCCGGCGGCAGGCCGCGTGGCCCGCCGCGGGCTCAGGCGCGGCGCCCGCCCAGCGCATCGATCCAGCGGGCGGCCTCCGGGCCGGTCCAGTCGACGGCGCCGGTCACCACCTGCCGCGGCTGGCCAGCGGTATCGATGAGGATCGTGGTGGGAAACGCCTCGATCTGCCAGGCGCGCGTCGCCTCGCCCCGGGGGTCGAGCAGCACCGGCAGCTTGAGCTGCGTGGCCGCGAGGTAGCGCCGCACCGTGGCCGGGCGCTCGCGCGAGTTGACCGCCAGCACCGCGATGCGATCGCCCTCCAGTTCGGCCAGCGTTTGCAGCGTGGGCATTTCCTCCTTGCACGGGCCGCACCACGTGGCCCAGAAGTTCACCAGTACCACACGGCCCCTGAGCGCCGCCAGACGGTGCTCGCCTCCCTGAATGTCGGTGGACGGCAGCGCGGGCGCCGGTGTGCCGGCCGGCCAGCGCTGCAGCCGGAACTGCGCCTGGCCCGCCAGCGGCAGGCCGCCCGCGAGCAGCGCCGCCAGCAGCGCGCGGCGATCGAGCATCACAGCCGCTCGGCCACCCAGGCAGACACGCCCGCCAGGGCCGCGGGCAGGGCCTTGGCATCGCTGCCGCCGGCCATCGCCATGTCAGGCTTGCCGCCGCCCTTGCCGCCGACCTGCCGGGCGACGAAGTTCACCAGTTCGCCCGCCTTGAGTTTGGCGGTCTCCGCCTGGGTCACACCCGCGGCAATCTGCACCTTGTCGCCGTCGACCGCAGCCAGCACGATGGCGGCGGTTTTCAGCTTGTCCTTGAGCTTGTCCAGGGTCTCGCGCAGCGTCCGCGCGTCGGCGCCGGGCAGCACGGTGGCCAGCACCTTGACGCCCTTGACATCCACCGCCTGGCCCGCGAGCTCATCGCCCTGGCTGGCGGCGAGCTTGCCCTTGAGCTGGGCGATTTCCTTTTCCAGCGTTTTCACGTGGTCCTGCGCCGCGATGATGCGCGGCGTGAGTTCCGCGACCGGCGCCTTGAGCGCCGCCGCCGCATCGTGTACCGTGGCTTCGAGCGACTGAATGCAGGCCAGCGCGTTCATGCCCGTGACACCTTCCACGCGGCGGATGCCCGCGGCCACCCCGCTCTCGGCCACGATCTTGAACAGGCCGATGTCGCCCGTGTGCGCCACGTGCGTGCCGCCGCAGAACTCGCGGCTCGTGCCGATGTCGAGCACGCGCACGCTTTCGCCGTACTTTTCGCCGAAGAGCATCATCGCGCCGGTCTTCTGCGCACTCTCGATGTCCATCACGCGCGCCTGCGTGGCGGTGTTGGCCAGCACCTCCTCGTTCACGCGGCGCTCCACTTCCTTGATCTGCGCCGCCGTCACCGGCTGGTTGTGCGCGAAGTCGAAGCGCGTCTTGTCGGGATCGACGAGCGAGCCCTTCTGCTGCACGTGCGCGCCCAGCACCTCGCGCAGCGCCTTGTGCATCAGGTGCGTGACGCTGTGGTTGCGCATGGTGGCGGCGCGCCGCGCGGTATCGACCTGCGCCTGCAGCGCATCGCCGACCTTGAGGCTGCCGCTCTCCAGCACACCGTGGTGGCCGAACACGCCCGCCTTGACCTTCTGCGTGTCATGCACGGCAAAGCGCACGCCGTCGGCGGTGAGCACGCCCTGGTCACCCACCTGCCCGCCCGATTCGGCATAAAACGGTGTCGTATCGAGCACCACCACACCTGCCTGGCCTGCCTTCAATTGCGTGACGCTCTCGCCCTCGAAGTACAGCGCGACCACCTTCGCGGCTTCGCTCAGGTGTTCGTAGCCGGTGAAGGTGTTGGCCGCGCCGTCGTAGTGCAGCGCGCGGTCCATCTTGAACTTGCCCGCCGCGCGCGCCGTGTCCTTCTGGTGCTGCATGGCGGTGTTGAAACCGGCTTCATCGACGCTCACGCCACGCTCGCGGCAGACGTCGTTGGTCAGATCGAGCGGAAAGCCGTAGGTGTCGTGCAGCTTGAAGGCGACGTCGCCCGGCAGCGTTGTCACACCATCGGCCAGAGCCCCGTCAAGGATCTCCATGCCATGCGCCAGCGTCTCGAAGAAACGCTCTTCCTCGGTCTGCAGCACGCTGGTGATGTGCGCCTGCTGCTCTTTCAGACGCGGATAGGCCTCGCCCATCTGCGCCACGAGGTCGGCCACGAGCCTGTGAAAGAACGGGGTCTTGCACCCCAGCTTGTAGCCATGGCGGATCGCACGGCGGATGATGCGCCGCTGCACGTAGCCGCGCCCCTCGTTGCCGGGAATCACGCCGTCGCTCACCAGAAACGCAGTGGCGCGGATGTGGTCGGCGATCACCTTGAGCGAGGGGTTGATCAGGTCGGTGCAACCCGTCTCGCGCGCGGCAGCATGGATCAGCGCCTGGAACAGGTCGATCTCGTAATTGCTGTGCACGTGCTGCAGGATGGCGGCCAGGCGCTCCAGCCCCATGCCGGTATCGACGCAGGGCGCGGGCAGCGGCGTGACCGAGCCATCCTCGGCCATGTCGAACTGCATGAACACGTGGTTCCAGATCTCGATGAAGCGGTCGCCGTCCTCGTCAGGCGAACCGGGCGGGCCGCCGGGGATGTCGGCGCCGTGGTCGTAGAAAATCTCCGAGCACGGGCCGCAGGGGCCGGTGTCGGCCATCATCCAGAAGTTGTCGCTCTTGTACTTGCCGCCCTTGTTGTCGCCGATGCGGATCACGCGCTCGGGCGGCAGGCCGATCACCTTGGTCCAGATGTCGTAGGCCTCGTCGTCCTCGTGGTAGACGGTGGCCAGCAGCCGCTCGGCCGGCAGCTGGTAGACCTGGGTCAAAAGCTCCCAGCCCCATTCGATCGACTCGCGCTTGAAGTAGTCGCCGAAGCTCCAGTTGCCCAGCATCTCGAAGAAGGTGTGGTGGCGCGCGGTGTAGCCCACGTTTTCCAGATCGTTGTGCTTGCCGCCGGCGCGCAGGCACGCCTGCACGCTGGTGGCGCGCTTGTACGGGCGCTGGTCGGTGCCGAGGAACACGTCCTTGAACTGCACCATGCCGCTGTTGGTGAACATCAGCGTCGGGTCGTTGCCGGGCACCAGCGGGCTCGACGGCACCACGGTGTGGCCGCGCGCGGCGAAAAAGTCGAGGAAGGTCTGACGGATGTCGGCGACCGACATGGGAGGCTGGGGTTTGTTCATGAAATTTCCGGCTTCAGCGCTTGTCCAATCTGCGCGAGCAGCTACATCAACTATAGCATCCAACACCTTTCGGCGATCCGCTGCCGTGGTGCGGGAGCAAAGGAGGTGATTTTATCTTTCCAGCCCGACGCGGCCCTCGCGCCGCGCCCCTGCTCCCACGGCTGCGAAGGTGCTGCCCGGCAGCCAGTCGCGCAGCCGGGCCGCCAGCTCACTCGTGCCAGTCAGGCGCAGCGCGCCGCTGCCCAGGGCGCGCGACCAGTCCGAATAGCCCAGCCACACCTCGGTCAGCGTGCGCAGGTCGGTGCTGACGTACAAATCGACGTCGAAGCCCGGATCGAGCAGGCACAGATCGGCGTCGTGCCCGCGTTCGACAACCAGCCAATAGGTGCGCTCGGGAGGGGCGCGGTCGTTGAAGATGAACTCGATCGTGGTGCGGGCCAGGGGAGCCGGCTCGGCCCTGACGTTGCGGCGGATGTCCCACATCAGCAGGTTGGCGTCCAGATGACGCAAGGTGGCCTCGGTCGTCACCCAGCGCCGCCCCCAGACGCCCATGGATTCGACGATAGGGCGCAGTTCCAGCCCGGCGGACGTCAGGCGGTATTCATGCGGATTGGCCGGATGGCTCGCCGGCACGCGCGCCACGATGCCAGCGGCCTCCAGCTCCTTCAAGCGTTTGGCCAGCAAGGCCGAGGACATGCGCGGCACGCCCCGGCGCAGGTCGTTGAAGCGGCTGGAGCCCAGCATCAGCTCGCGCACCAACAGCAGCGTCCAGCGGCTGCACAACACCTCCGCGGCCATGGCCACGGGACAAAACTGACGGTAGCTGCCGGCCGACATGGGCGATCTCCCGGCACAAGGCGTGCCTGTGCGATCAATCTACCCCGACCGCGCCCTGCGCGCCAGTTCAGAAGTTGAACCACACGGGTTCATAAACAGAACTTGAAGCCAACCCCCGCCACCGCGCAGCATGGGCACGCCCGATCCACCCTTCCTCACCTGCACTGGAGACCTTCATGACCACCATGCCCCTCGAAGCCCCCGCCATCGACTACGGCGCCCTCAAGCAGCGCCAGCACGCCGTCTGGTCCTCGGGGGACTACGCCATCCTCGGCACCACCTTGCAGATCATGGGCGAGAACCTGTGCGAGGCCATCGACCTGCGTGCCGGCAGCCGCGTGCTCGACGTGGCCGCCGGCAACGGCAACGCCACGCTGGCAGCGGCGCGGCGCTTTGCCCACGTCACCTCGACCGACTACGTGGGCGCGCTGCTGGAACGCGGGCGCGAGCGCGCTGCCGCCGAACGCCTGCAAATCACCTTCCGCGAGGCCGACGCCGAGGCGCTGCCCTTCACCGACGCCAGCTTCGACGTGGCGCTGTCCACCGTGGGCGTGATGTTCACCCCCCACCAGGAGCGGGCCGCCGCCGAGCTGCGGCGCGTGGTGCGCCCGGGCGGGCGCATCGGGCTGGCCTGCTGGACACCCGAAGGATTCATCGGCCAGGCGCTCAAGACCGTGAGCCGTCACTTGCCCCCGCCGCCTGCCGGCCTGAAACCGTCCGTGCGCTGGGGCACGGAAACTGGCTTGCGCGAACTGTTTCCCGGCTGCGACATGCAGATTCAACGGCGCGACTTCGTGTTCCGCTACGAGTCGGCACGGCACTGGGTGGACGTTTTCCGCGCCTGGTACGGCCCGGTGCACCGCGCGTTCGCCGCGCTGGCGAGCGACCAGCAGGAAGAGCTCGAAAGCGAGCTGCTGGACCTGCTGGCCCGCTTCAACCGCGCCGGCCCGCAGTCACTGGTGGTGCCCGGGGCCTACCTGGAGGCCGTGATCGAACGCGACGCATGACCGGCCACGCCGCGCTTCCAATAGGCCGACAGGCGGATGCGTCCGGCGTCCACGCCCTTGCTCAGGAGCGGCTCGCGCAGCGCGGCCATCAGCGCATGCTCGCCCCCGCCCCAGACGAATCCCACGCCGGCGGGCACGACGAGCTGCTGCACCGCCTGCGCCAGTGAATCCGTGAACACGCAGTCCAGCGCCGCGCGGCTACTCCACGCGCGCCCGTCGGCCGGATCCACCAGTTGCACCCGCACGATCGCCCGCGTGCCCTCGGGCAACTCGGCGAGGCGGCGCTCGATGGCGGGCATGGCCGATTCATCGCCCAGCAGCAGGTGCCAATCGAGCTCCATCGGAATCAGCATGCTCCCGCGCGGCCCCACCAGGCCCACCCACTGGCCCAGGGGCGCCGTGCGCGCCCAATGCGCGGCCGGTCCGTCTCCGTGCACCGCGAATTCGAGCTGCACGGTGTGGCGGGCGCCGTCGTGGTGCAACGGCGTGTAGTCGCGCATGGTCGGTCGCGGGCCCTCGACGATGGGGATGCCGTCGACAAGCACCGGCAGGTTGGGCTTGTCGCGCCCCTCCTGCGGCAGGGCGAGCTTGACATGGTCGTCAAAACCGGGGCTGGCAAAGCCCGCGAGATCGAGCCCGCCCAGCGTCAGACGCACGAAACCGGGGCTGAGGGTTTCACGCGCGAGCAGCTGCACGTGGCGCGCAGTAAACGGGTAGCGCACGCGCTGGGCCAAAGGCTCAAGGGTCTGGACGGGCATGGTGACTCCGCTGATACGTTGATGAACGTCAACCGATCACCTGCGCCATCATGGCTTCGTGCTTGACGGCGGGGCCTGCCGGCTCATGCGGAATTTCGTGGGGCCGCAGTCCGACCCAGAGGCTGTCCACGTTGAGCCACGGTTCCTTTCCAGGGCCTTGGTTGACGATGAACTGAGGGCGCGCACATGACTTGCGCGTGAATCTGGAGCGGGTGAAGGGAATCGAACCCTCGTATGAAGCTTGGGAAGCTGCCGTTCTACCATTGAACTACACCCGCGCAAGGGTGGGGATTCTAAGGCATGGCGCGCGTCTCAGAGCATGGTCTTGAGGGCATCATGCACGGCGCTGACCGCCTGCATGCGGCTGGCGATGCTGCCGCAGACCAGTTCGCACAGGTCGTCCACCCGCTGATCGGCGATGCTGAAATAGACGCTGGTGCCGCGCTCCTCGCGCGCGACGATGCCATGCTTGGTCATGAGTGACAGGTGGCGCGAGACGTTCGCCGCCGTGGTGCCGCAGGCCTGGGCAAGCTCGCCCACGTTGTATTCGCGTTCACGCAGCAGGTTGAGCAGCCGCAAACGCATGGGCTCGGACAGCACCTGAAAATAAGAGGCCACCTGATCGATCACCTGAGGGGGCATGGGCTTCATGTCGCAATCTCCATGGCTGCATTATACTTTATTGACTAATTGCATGAATGCGTAAATAATCAACATCAAATTTGCGAGAAACACCCTGATGTCCATCCTCCGCTTGAGCACCGCTTTCATGGCCCCCGCCCTGGCCTTCGCACTGGTCGGGGGCGGGCATGCCGCCGACACCCCGCCGCTCGCCTGGGCGCCGGTGCAATCGAGCACGCAGGCGCCCCTGCAAAGTGGCGATGCCAGGGTGGAGGCGGTGCGCGATGCCACGCTCGCCGCCCAGGTGGCGGGCAGCATCGTCGCGCTGCGCGTGCATGCCGGCGACCATGTGAAGGCCGGGCAGGAACTGCTGCGCATCGACGCACGCATGGCGGCCCAGGGCGCCGCCGCCAGCAGCGCGCAGGTGGCGGCGGCGCAAGCCCAGGCCACTGTGGCCGCCAAGGAATACGAACGCCAGCGGCAGCTCTTCGCCAAGAACTACATCAGCCAGGCGACGCTGGACAACGCCCGCGCGCAGTGGCAGGCCAGCCAGGCGCAGGTCAAGGCGCTGCAGGCGCAGGCCGGTGTGGCCGCCACGCAAACCGGCCTGCACGTGGTACAGGCACCGTTTGACGGGGTGGTGGCCAGCGTGCCCGTGACCCTGGGCGACATGGCGCTGCCGGGCAAGCCGCTCGTGAGCCTGTATGACCCGAGCCGACTGCGCGTGTCGGCGGCGCTCACGCAGCAGCAGGCCGAGCAGTTGCGCACCGCCTCGCAGGTTGAAGTGGAACTGCCCGGTGCTTCCGGCCCCCGCGTGCCTGTCGCCAGGGATCAGGTGCAATTTCTGCCCACCGCCGACGCGCAAAGCCACACGACGACGGTGCGCGTGGCCCTGCCCGCAGACATGCCGGGTGCGATGCCCGGCGCCTTCGCTCGGCTGTGGTTCCAGGACGCGGGCGCGTCAAAGGGCGAGCGGCTCTTCGTGCCCGCGCGCAGCGTGGTGCGCCGCGCCGAGATGACGGGCGTGTACGTGCAGGGCAGCAACGGCAAGCCGCAATTGCGCCAGGTGCGCCTGGGGCAGGCCGTGGGCGAGCAGATCGAAATCCTCAGCGGCGTGAGCGCCGGTGAGCAGGTGGCCAACGAGCCGCAGGCCGCCGCCAGGGTGCGTTGAGATGAGTGCCTCGCCCCACCCCCTGGGTCTCTCGGGCCGCATCGCCCGGGCCTTCCAGAACGCGCAGATCACGCCGCTGCTGGCGCTCGTGGCGCTGCTGCTGGGCCTGTTCGCCGTGCTCGTCACGCCGCGCGAGGAAGAGCCGCAGATCGACGTGACCATGGCCAACGTGATCGTGCCCTTCCCCGGCGCGAAGGTAGCCGAGGTCGAGGAGCTGATCGCCACGCCCGCCGAGCAGGTGCTCTCGCAGATGCAGGGCGTGGAGCATGTGAGCAGCGTCTCTCAGCCCGGCACCGCCGTGCTCACGGTGCAGTTCAAGGTGGGCGTGCCGCGCACCGAGGCGCTGGTGCGCCTGCACGACGTGCTGCGCAGCAACGCCGACTGGCTGCCGCGCAGCCTGGGCGCGCTCGAACCCACCATCCGCCCCAAGGGCATCGACGACGTGCCCATCGTCACGCTCACGCTCTACAGCCAGCAGACTGACACCGGTGCGTATGACCTGGAGCGCGTGGCGCACAGCGTGGAGGTGGAGCTCAAGCGCGTGCCCGGCACACGCACGGTGACGACCATCGGCGGGCCGGGCCGCGCGGTGCTGGTGGCGCTCGATCCGGCGCGCATGGCGGGCAGCGGCGTGACGGTCGATCGGCTGCGCGGCGCGCTGCAGTCCGCCAACCAGGGCCTGCCCGTGGGCGAGCTGCTGGGCGGCAACCAGAGCGTGGCGATCGAGGCCGGCCCGCACCTGAGCAATGCGCACGAGGTGGCTGACATCGTGGTCGGCAGCCACGCGGGCAAGCCCGTATTCCTCAAGGACGTGGCCACCGTGCAGGATGGCCCGCCCCCCGCCACGCGCTACGTCTGGCACAGCGTCGTGAAGGACGGCGCGATCAGTGAATACCCGGCCGTGACCCTGGCCGTGACCAAGAAGGCCGGCGAAAACGCCATCGACGTGGCCCACGCCGTGATGGCCCGCACGCAGCAATTGCAGGGCACGGTGATCCCGGCCGACGTGCAGGTCGCCGAGACGCGCGACTACGGCGCCACAGCCAACGACAAGGCGCAAAAGCTCATCCAGAAGCTCATCTTCGCCACGCTCTCGGTGGTGGCGCTGGTGTTCTTCGCGCTCGGGCGGCGCGAGTCACTCATCGTAGGCAGCGCCGTGGGCCTGACGCTGGCGGCCACGCTCTTTGCCTCGTGGGCCTGGGGTTTCACGCTCAACCGCGTGTCGCTGTTCGCGCTGATCTTTTCCATCGGCATCCTCGTCGACGACGCCATCGTCGTGGTCGAAAACATCCACCGTCATCAGGCGCTGCACCCCGAAAAGACGCTGCTGCAGCTCATCCCCGGCGCGGTCGATGAAGTGGGCGGGCCAACCATCCTCGCCACCTTCACCGTCATCGCCGCGCTGCTGCCCATGGCCTTCGTGAGCGGCCTGATGGGCCCCTACATGGCGCCGATCCCGATCAACGCGAGCATGGGCATGGTGATCTCGCTGGCCGTGGCCTTCACCGTCACGCCCTGGCTGGCGCAGCACTGGATGAGGAGTCACACGGGCGCCAGCGCGCAGGCGCACACGGGCCTGGCCGCACGGCTCGCGCCGCTGTTTGAGCGCGTTTTTCGCCCGCTGCTCGATGATGCGCGCGGCGGTCGCAACCGCGCGCTGCTGGGCCTGGCCGTCGCATTGCTCATTGCCGTCTCGCTGTTGCTGCCCGCCATCGGCTGGGTGCAGCTCAAGATGCTGCCGTTCGACAACAAGAGCGAGTTCCAGGTCATTGTCGACATGCCCGCGGGCACGCCGCCCGAGCGCACCGCCGCCGTGCTGCACGAGCTGGGCAACCACCTCGCCACCGTGCCCGAGGTGACGAACTTCCAGGCCTACGCCGGCACCGCCGGGCCGATCAACTTCAACGGTCTGGTGCGCCAGTACGACCTCAGAAGCGGTGGGCAGGTGGGCGACATCCAGGTGAACCTGCTCGGCCAGCATGAACGCCACGAACAGAGCCACGCGATCGCCATGCGCGTGCGCCCGGCGCTGCAGCAGATCGGCGCGCGCATGGGTGCCAACGTCAAGGTGGTGGAGGTGCCGCCCGGCCCGCCCGTGCTCTCGCCCATCGTCGCCGAAATCTACGGCCCCGAGGCCGAGGGGCGCCGCAGCGTGGCCAAGGCGGTGCGCCAGGCGCTCGGTGACACGGCGGGCATCGTCGATCTCGATGATTCCTCGATGGCCGATGCGCCGAAGAAGCTCGTGCTCGTCGATCGGCGCAAGGCCGCCGCCATGGGTGTGGCGCAGGCGTCCATCGTCGCCGCGCTGCACGCCGGCCTGGCCGGCGAGGCCGCCACCTGGCTGCACGACGCCCACAGCAAGTACGCGACCCCCGTGCTGCTGCAACTGCCCGCCGACCAGCAGGGCAGCCTGGACACGCTGCTGCAGCTGCCCGTGCGCACCGCCAGCGGCGCGCTCGTGCCCATCCGCGAGCTCGTCACGCTCAGCGACACGCTGCGCGAGCAGCCCGTCTATCACAAGGACCTGCTGCCGGTGAACCTCGTCGTCGCCGACATGGCGGGGCGCGTCGACAGCCCGTTGTATGGCATGTTCGCCTCGCGCTCGGCGATCCAGAAGATCACCGCGCCGGACGGCGGCTCGATCGACGAATACTTCATCCGCCAGCCCAGCGACCCCTACCGCGCCTATAGCCTCAAGTGGGACGGCGAGTGGCAGATCACCTACGAGACCTTCCGCGACATGGGCGCGGCCTACGCCGTCGGCCTCATCCTCATCTACCTGCTGGTGGTCGCGCACTTCGGCTCCTACCTCACGCCGCTCATCATCATGGCGCCGATCCCGCTCACCATCATCGGCGTGATGCCGGGGCACGCGCTGCTGCATGCGCAGTACACCGCCACCAGCATGATCGGCATGATCGCGCTGGCGGGCATCATCGTGCGCAACTCGATTTTGCTGGTGGACTTTATCCGGCTGCAGGTGCAGGCGGGCATGGAGTTCAAGCAGGCCATCGTGCAGTCCGCGATCACGCGCGCGCAGCCCATTTTGCTGACCGGCGTGGCCGCCATGCTCGGCGCCTTCTTCATCCTGAGCGACCCCATCTTCAACGGCCTGGCGATTTCGCTGATCTTCGGCATCGCTGTCTCCACCGTGCTCACGCTGGTCGTGATTCCCCTGCTCTACTACATGGCCTACCGCAAGCACGTGGACGTGGTGCGCGGGCAAGGAGCCGCAGCATGACCATCAAAACCATAGCTGGCCGCGCATACCCAGCAAGCGAAAGAGCCCTGTTTTTCTTGAAAAGTGCGTGGGTGCTCGCCGCGGCGTTGGCGCTGGCGCCCGGCGCGCACGCCCTGACGCTGCTCGAAGCCTGGCAGGCCGCCGAGCCACACGACAGCCAGCTCGCCGCCGCCCGCGCCGCCGCGGGCGTGGCCGAACCCCAGCGCCAGCAGGCCGCAGCGCTCTGGCGGCCGCAGGTGGCGTTCACGGCGTCGGCCGGGCTGGGGGCAAGCGACACGACGATGCGCGGCGCGCAGTTCTCCGCACCCGGCCTGCCCACCTCCAGCGGCGTGGACTTTGCCACGTCGATTCACGGCGGCGTGGCCACGCGCGTGGCGCTGCAGGCCAGCCAGCCGCTCTACAACCCGCAGCGGCGCGCACAGCAAAAGCAGCTGAACCTGCAGGCGGACCGCGCCGAACTCGCGCTGCAGGCCGCACGACAGGGGGCAATGCTGCGCACCGCCAGCGCCTACTTGAGCCTGGCCATGGCGCAGGAGAAACTGCGCGTGCTGCAAGGCCAGATCAAGTCCGTGCAAAGCGCCGCCCAGGAGGCGCAGGACCGCTTCACGCTCGGCGCCGCGCCCATCACCGCCGTGCACGAAGCGCGCGCCGAACTCGCGCTGCTGCAGGCCCAGGTTTCGGCGGCACAGGCCGACATCGAGACGCGCACCCAGACGCTGGCCGACACCACCGGCTTGCCCGCGGCCGGCCTGGCGGTGCAACTACCCCTGGCGGCCGAGCCCGAGCCGCGCGCGCTCGCCGTCTGGCAACAACTGGCGCTGGACACCAGCACCGCCCTGCGCGAGCAACGGCTGGCCACCGACCTGGCGCGCGCGGCGCTGGACCAATCCGCCGCGGGCAAGCGCGCCACCGTCGACCTCATCGCCCAGGCCGCACAGGACAGGCTGGACGGCCATGGCGACTTCGGCTCGGCGCGCAACACCGGCGTGAACGCCATGGTGGGCGTGCAACTCACCATCCCGCTCTCCACGGGTGGCATGCAGTCCGGCCGCGAGCAGGAGGCCGCCGCACGCCTGGCCGCCGCGCAGGCGCAGGAAGACGCCACGCGCGAGCAGCTCGCGCGCGACGTGCAATCCGCCTGGCTCGCCATGCACACCGGCGCCAGCCAGATCACGGCCCTGCAGGCGGCCCTGGCCGCGAGCGAGCTGCGCCAGGACGCCACGCACACCGGCTACGAGGCCGGCGAGCGCACCCTGCTGGACGTGCTGCGCGCCCGCAACGACACCGCGGCCACGCGGCTGCAGCTCTCGCAGGCGCACGTGAGCACGCTGCTCGCCCGCCTGCAACTGGCGCAATCGGCGGGCCAGCTCGACGAGACCGCGTTGCGCGAGGCGAGCGCAGCGTTTTCCACGCCACCCGTCCTCAAGCCCTGAACGGACATCCACCCCCACCCACCAGGAGACAACCATGGCCCATATCGTGATCCTTGGCGCAGGCACCGGCGGCATGCCTGCCGCTTATGAACTGCGCGCCACGCTGGACAAGACGCACCGCATCACCGTCGTCAACGCGACCGACTACTTCCAGTTCGTGCCCTCCAACCCCTGGGTGGCCGTGGGCTGGCGCGACCGCTCGCAGACCACGCTGCCCATCGCCCCGAACCTGGCGAAGAAAGGCATCGATTTCATCGCCCGGCGGGTGGACAAGATCGACGCCGAAGGCCACACACTGGAGCTCGAAGGCGGCCAGCAGCTCGCCTACGATTACCTCATCATCACCACCGGCCCCAAGCTCTCGTTCGACGAAGTGCCGGGCAGCGGCCCGAACGGCGGCCATACCCATTCGATCTGCACCGTCGAGCACGCGGAAAACGCCTGGATCGACTACCAGCGCTTTCTGCAGGACCCCGGCCCGGCCATCATCGGCGCCATGCCCGGCGCCTCGTGCTTCGGCCCGGCCTACGAGTTCGCCTTCATCTTCAACAAGGACCTGCAAAAGAGGAAGCTGCGCCACAAGGTGCCGCTCACCTTCGTCACCAGCGAACCGTACATAGGCCACTTGGGCCTGGCGGGCGTGGGCGATTCCAAGACGCTGCTCGAGAGCGAGCTGCGCAGCTTCGACATCAAGTGGATCACCAACGCCAAGACCACCCGCGTGGAGGCCGGCAAGATGTACGTCACCGAGGTGGACGAGGCCGGCCAGCCGAAGAAGGAGCACGAGCTGCCCTTCAAGTACAGCATGATGCTGCCTGCCTTCAAGGGCGTGGACGCCGTGGCCGCCGTGGAGGGCCTGTGCAACCCGCGCGGCTTCGTGCTGATCGATGAATACCAGCGCAGCAAGAAGTACCGCAACATCTTCTCGGCCGGCGTGTGCGTGGCCATTCCGCCGGTGGAAGTCACGCCCGTGCCCACGGGCGCGCCCAAGACGGGCTACATGATCGAAACCATGGTCTCGGCCATCTGCCACAACATCGCGGCCGAACTCGCGGGCAGGCCCGAGGACGCCACCGCCAAGGCCACGTGGAACGCCATCTGCCTCGCGGACATGGGCGACACCGGCGCCGCCTTCGTCGCGCTGCCGCAGATTCCGCCGCGCAACGTCAACTGGTTCAAGAAGGGCAAGTGGGTGCACCTGGGCAAGATCGCCTTCGAGAAATACTTCATGCACAAGATGAAGACCGGCTCGCCCGAACCTTTCTACGAGAAGCACGTCCTCAAGGCGCTCGGCATCGAGCGCCTGGAAAAACCGCAATGACCACGCAACCGCCCCTGCAGGGCGCACACTGCGGCATCGGTTTCGGAGCCTGAACGCCAGATGAGCACCTCCCACATCGTCATCCTCGGCAGCGGCTTCGGCGCGCTGTCCACCGTGCGCGAGCTGCGCAAGCGCCTGTGCACGCACCCCATCACGCTGATTTCGCCGCGCGCCGAGCTGCACTACCTGCCCGGCATCATCTGGATTCCCAGTGGCCAGCGCACACGCGAGCAGCTCGTCGTGCCGCTGGCGCCCTTCTTCCAGCGCATGGGCGTGCGCCACGTGGCGGCTGAAGTGACGGGCCTGACGGATGGCGGGCGCACGGTGCTGACGGATACCGGCGAGCAGATCGCCAACGACGCGCTGGTCATCGCCACCGGCGGGCGCTTCATCAAGAAGCTGCCGGGCATCGAGTACGCCATCACGCCCTGCGAAGGCATCGCCGCCGCCGAGAAGATCCGCGACCGGCTCAAGGCCATGCCCGGCGGCGCGATCGCCGTGGGCTTTGCCGGCAACCCCAAGGAACCGGCCGCCGTGCGCGGCGGGCCGATGTTCGAGTTTCTCTTCGGCATCGACACGCAGTTGCGCCGTGAAGGTCGGCGCGAGAAATTCGCGCTCACCTTCTTTCACCCCAAGACCGAACCCGGCAAGCGCCTGGGCGCCAAGGCCGTGCAGGGCATCCTCGCCGAGATGCAGCGGCGCGGCATCGCCACGCACCTGGGCCACAAGCCGGTCCGCTTCGAGGCAGACAAGGTGGTGACCGAAGGCGGCGAAATCCCCGCCGACCTCATCCTCTTCATGCCCGGCATGACGGGCAACGCCTGGTTCGATGCCACCGAGCTGCCGCGCTCGCCCGGCGGCCTGATCGCCGCCGACGCGCAGTGCCGCGCGCAGGGCTGGAACCACGCGTATGTGGTGGGCGACGCGGGCAGCTTTCCCGGCCCCGACTGGGCGCCCAAGCAGGCGCACATGGCCGACCTGCAGGCCGCCGCCGCCGCGCAGAACCTGATCGACGCACTTGCAGGCCGCCCGCAAAGCACCACCTTCAAGGCCGAGTTGCTGTGCATCATCGACACGCTGCAGGATGGCAAGCTCGTCTGGCGCACCGACACGCGCCACGTCACGCTGCCCCACCTGCGCGCCATGCACTGGGCCAAGGCGCATTTCGAGGCGCGTTACCTGCGTCAGTATCGTTAGTGGTAAGTCGTTGGTAGCAAATCGTCAAACCCCATCTTTTCGTGTTCAACCCAAAGGAGTAAACATCATGACCACTTGGAGAGCCACCCGCGCCATCGCCGGCTTTTTCATCCTGCTCTCGCTGGCCCTCGGCATTCCGGGCAGCCCCATTTTCGCGAGCCAGTGGTGGCTCGCCTTCACGGCCTTCGTCGGCCTGAACCTGCTGCAAAGCGCCTTCACGCAATGGTGCCTGATGGCCAAGCTGCTCGCGAAACTGGGCCTGAAGCCCGGCTGCTGAAAGGAGAAAACCATGCAAATCAACGTTGGCGGCATCGACCGCATCCTGCGCATCGTCGTCGGCCTGGTGCTCATCGCGCTGGCCGCGACGGGCACCGTGGGCTGGTGGGGCTACATCGGCATCGTGCCGCTGCTCACGGGCGTGTTCCGCTTCTGCCCGGCGTACGCGCTGCTGGGACTGCGCACCTGCCCGATGAAGAAGCCCGATTGAGGCCGCCGCGCCCCCACGTGGCGCATAAAGCCGTTGCACGCCAACGCGGCGGCGGCCGTGAATCCTAGCGCGGCATCAGCCCCGCCAGTTGCTCACGCGCCAGCGCATGCCCGTGCGTGGCAGCGCGGGCCAGCCACATCAGCGCCAGCGCCTCGCCCGCAGCATCGCCGCACAGGCCGGCGGCGTGCAGCAGCCCCAGCCAATGCATGGCGTCGGCCTCGCCCTGCTGCGCGGCCTGTTCCAGGAAGTACAGCGCCGCCTGAACCAGGCAAGCACCGGCGCGCTCATCGTGTTCACCGTGGTCGCCCGGCTGCAGCGCCGAGAGCGCCAGCAGCGCTCCCACCTGCGCCTGCGCCCGTGCATCGCCGCTATCTGCAGGCTCCAGCCACTGCAGCTCACCCGCGCTCAAGGCCGCCAGCACCAACGGCTGCAGCGCATCTGCGGGCACAAGCGCCCTGCCATCGGCCAGGCGCTGCACCGCACCCTCCTCGACGCGCCGCTGCCACGTGCGCACGCTGCGCCCCGAGAGCGCGGCGGCGGCATTCAGGCTCAAACCGATGGTGGAGCAGGCGATGGTCATGCGGCGATTCTAGAGTCGGCTCCAAATTGTCGGCAAAAAACGGCGACATTTCCTTCGCGCAAGCCATTTGTCACCCATAAAGGTCGACAAAAGTTCCTCACCTGCCCGGCAACGCCCGCGACTGCCAGGGACCCAAGCGTGCGCCACAAGCTGGCACGCAAACTGCATGCATATCGGTCGTGCGGTGACGCACTATGTGTCTCCAAGGTTCAGTTATCCACACAAAGGAAATCGACATGCAAATCCTGAAGAAAGCGCAAAAAGGTTTCACCCTGATCGAATTGATGATCGTGGTGGCCATCATTGGTATCCTGGCTGCGGTGGCTCTGCCCGCGTATCAGGATTATGTGGTTCGCACCAAAGTCTCCGAAGGCCTGGTGTTGGCAACGGCGGCCAAAACAGCGGTCGCGGAGACCTTCGCCACCCGTAATACCGGTGCTGTGGCCGCCTACACAGGTACCGGTGCCGCTGCTGCTGGCTCTTATGGCTATGAATTCACGGCTGGCGACAAAGTCGCTTCTATCGCGATTGCAGCTATCGCTGATGTGACTGCGCCCAAAGCCGGTGATGGAGTGATCACCATTACCTACGCAGGTCAATTGGCTAAAGCATTGACTGCTCCGATTGTGCTGACCCCAGGCAGTGGGGCGGTGAGTAATACCACCGGTAAACCCGCCTCGGCACTTTCGGTTGGTGCTCCTGTGGTCTGGGGCTGCACGATCGGCGCGGCAGCTGCGTTCAAGTACGTTCCCGCCAACTGCCGCTTCTAAGCACCGGCTGCAGGCAACATGTCTTGTTGCCCGTAAAAAGGGCCGCCCAACCTCGGTTGGGTGGCCTTTTTCTTTCTATTGTGCGTCTCGGCTGCGAGTTATGGCCCCATTTCATTTCATGGCGCGGTTTACCGCACTGCTGATTCACATGGCCGGATCTTTCATCTTGGCCACCGCAGCCGTGGCTTTGATTTATGGCGCATGGTACCCGGCACCACTGGACAAGGCAGTAGGCGTCAGCAGCATCGTTTTGATGATGATTGCGGTGGACGTCATTCTCGGACCCTTGCTGACCTTCATCGTTTACCAGCCTGAAAAGAAAAGTCTGCTTTTCGACCTTACCATGATCGTGGCGCTGCAATTGGCAGCCTTCGCCTATGGACTCACCACCATCGCCAGCGGCAGGCCGGTCTGGCTGGTCTTCAACGCCGACCGATTCGATGTGGTTCAGGCCAGCGAAATTGACACTCGCTACACTGCCGAAGCAAATCAGAAATTTCGCCAACCTTCCTGGACAGGGCCGAAGTGGGTTGCCTCGGTAAATCCAAAAGACATTGAAAAACGCAATCAGTTGATATTGGAGTCTGTAGAAGGTGGCCCGGACCTGCCACAACGCATCGACTTGTTCCAACCTCTAGACAGCGAAGCCGCCCACCTTCGCACGCGCGCGCAACCGCTTGATAAACTCCGAGAATTCAACTCGCGAGATGACGTGAATGCGGCACTGACAACATGGAGGCAGGCTGATGCATGGTTGCCTCTCATGAGCCGCATACAACCCATGGTAGTGCTGCTGAACAAAGCCAAGGCCAAGCCGGTCGCCATCGTCAACCTTCGCCCTTGGTCATAGTGTGGGAAAAAATAATTGGCATGCTTCCTGCTATTTTTAACCATCCACTTCGCACCCAATTGAGCGGCTATGATCCAGGAACACATATGCAAAAGGGATTTACTCTGATTGAACTGATGATCGTTGTTGCAATTATCGGTATCCTCGCTGCCGTTGCCTTGCCTGTGTATCAAGATTATGTGGTAAGGACACGAGTTTCCGAGGGATTAGTGCTGGGTACCTCAGCTAAGGTGGCCGTTGCGGAATCGTTTGCAACTCGCACCAACGGAGCCGTCGCCGCCTATACAGGGACCGGACCGGCTATCGCTGGCTCATATGGTTACAATTTCGTCCCTAGCGGCAACGTAGCCAGTATTGCAATCGCAGGAATTTCAGATGTCCAGACTCCAACGTCTGGCGAGGGGCGAATCACAATCACATATGCTGGAAACTTGGCCACTGTATTGGCCACCCCCATATTTTTAACACCCGGCAGTGGGAAAATAACGGCAGGAACGGGGTTGCCAACTTCTTCAATGGCCCTGGGGCAACCTTTGGTGTGGGGTTGTACGGCTGGCGGTGTGGCCGCTGCGTTTAGATATATTCCTTCAAACTGTCGATATTAGAAATCAACGGTCTCAAAGTCGAAGTCAACAACCGCACATCGAGTAATGTGCGCAGCTGAGACCGCCATCCTTGACAAATGTAACATTTAAGCCGTTCCAAGGTGAAATACGAGAAGAACTGTTGCAGCGCCGCCCGCAAGCCGCGCCCATCTTGCAAGCGGCGATTGCCCAAACCGGCCTGAGCGCCGATGAACTGCGCTACCTGCCGCTGACCAGCAGCAAGGTCAAGGAATGGGTGGCGCTGCTGGACGCGCAGCTCGACATCGTGGGCTGGGCGCCGGTGGATGGGTTTTGAACGCTGGCCCCCAGGAGCGTAGGCGGCAGAGGGCGCCAATAGCGTTCTCGAAGAGCGGCGGAACCCAAATGAGCTCCCGCGAAGACAGTTCTTGTCAGATTCACAGGCCCGTGGCGCATCAGTTCAACACGGCCAAGGCGGCTTCCGGAGCCTTGTCGAGTACCTTGAGCAGCGCCTGGGCGGCGCCACTGGGGCTGCGCTTGCCCTGCTCCCAGTTGCGTACCGTCTCCAGAGGGACGTTGATGCGCCGCGAGAATTCAGCCTGGCTCAAGCCGAGTCGGCTTCGGACGCGCCGTGCGTAGTGGGCGGCATCCTGCATGGCCTGTGCTTCGTCTTCGGCCATGTGTCGTGCGATGTCCTCTTCGGTGGTGGCATCGACGCGCGTTTCATCGATGCGCCCGAGCGTTTTGAAAGCGGGGTTGGCCGGATCAAGCTTGATGCGTACTGTTTTCATGGCGTCTGATCTCCCGAAGGTTGGCCTTGCGGGCCGAAATGATGCGAATGGCACTGCGGCGCAGCGTGTAAACGATCACATACAAGCGCCCATCGACACGGCCAAGCAGTTGATAGCGCTCTTCCCCATAGTCTCGACGCGCGTCAGCTTGGACGACGCGATTGGGGTCGAAGAAGGCTTTGATCGCATAGGCGAAGTCAAAGCCCCGCCGATCGAAGCACGCCTCGCTCTTGGCATCATCCCATTCGAATTCCATGGACAAATATAGTTCTCTGGCCTAGTTTTCACAAGAGGGAAGCAAAGCCAGTGGCTGCGGCACTGTTCGCCCTGGCCAGTTTTGGTATGGCCGTCCGGCTTTTCGCTGGCCCGCCGAGGCCTCTTGCCGATCAGGTCTGAATTTGATTTTCCAATGATCAAAAGCATTAAAAACGTCTTGAATAAAAGACAATAATTGACATATCTCAATTTTGTCTTATATTAAAGACATGTCTGAATTGCCTTCACCGCCTGTCAGATCTCTCCACGACCTTGGTCAGGCGGTCCGTCTCCTGCGCCAACGCGATGGCCTGCGCGCGGTGCGGATTGCAGAGCAGTCGGGCCGCAGCCGCGACCTTCTGCATCGCCTCGAATCTGGCCGCGATGTGACCACAAGCGCGCTGCTCGACATCCTGCAGGCCATGGGCTGCGTGCTGCGCATCGAAAAGGCCGGCCTGCCCACGCTGGATGAAATGCGCCAGCGCTTTGCGGCTGATGATGACGGCGCGCCGGACTGATGCGCCATGAGCGAACCCGCCATGCCGTCCTCCCCCATCCCCGAGCGCATCCGCCTGCTGGATGTCGATGTGGCTGCGGTGCCTTCCGGTCAGTTGCTGCAGCAATCCGGTTACGAGTACCGCTACCTGCGCCCTGGCGATGAGCAGCCGTCCGTGGGTCTGCTGATGCCCGCCTCGCAACTGACGTGGCGAGATGGTGACCTGTTTCCGGTGATGGACCAGAACCTGCCCGAAGGAGACTTGTTCAACCGCCTGCGCCAGCAGTTCCCCAAACAGGCCATGACGGCCATGCGCCTGCTGGCCATGATCGGCCGCAACGGCATTGGCCGTCTGGCTTACCGCTTGCCAGGCCATGGCGAGCCGCCTGCGCCGCGCACGCTGGCGCGCGGCGAACTGCTCAGTCTGAACTACACCGAGGCGGTATTCGACGAGATCGTCAACGCCTACCTTTCCACCGGCATCGGCGTGGCGGGCATGCAGCCCAAGATCATGGTGCCCGACCGGGTCAGCATCCCCATCCCGACCTTGATCGTGAAAACCGCAAGCGCCAGCTACCCCGGCCTGGCCGCCAACGAATACCTGTGCATGACCGCCGCTGCCCGCGCCGGTATCGAAGCCGCCAGCGTGGACCTGAGCCACGACGGCCAGATGCTGCTTGTGGACCGCTTCGACGTGGCAGCCGACGGCTCGCGGCTGGGCTTCGAGGACGTGGCCTCGCTCATGGGCCTGCGCGTGCGCGACACCTTGTCGGAGCGCAAATACCACGGCAGCTACGAAAGCGTGGCCAGCCTGCTGGGCATGGTCACGGGCGGGAAAAGCGAGCTGGGGCGCTTCTTCGAGCAACTGGCGTTCTCGGTCATGGTGGGCAATGGCGATGCCCATCTGAAGAATTTCGGTGTGCTCTACCAGGGGCGCGCGGACCACATCCGGCTGGCGCCGATGTTTGACGTGGTCAGCACACGCATCTACCGTTATCAGCGATCGCCCAATGGTCCGGAGCTGGAAGACAACACCCTTGCCCTGCGTCTGTGGGCAGGCAAGAAGCAGCGGTCGAAAGGCTACCCGCTGCCCAGCGAGCTCGCCCGCTTTGGCCGCGAGGTGTGTAGAGTAAAGAAACCCGTCGACGCGTTCAAGCGCATCGCGGACAGCCTGCGCGACACATTGGCCGCTGCCCGGACCGACGAACGCATCCCCCATGGGTTGATTGACCGCATGCGGCCGGTGTGGGAATCGGGGATGGCATTTGCTGCTGGCCGGGGCTGAGTGGAGTTCTCCGCATCACCCCGACCTTACGAAGTGACGGTGACCGGGCGTGCGGTCAGATGGCGAGAGATTTCATCAGCCAGCTCAAATCCATTGCGTTTTGCCATTTTGAATGGCACTTTTCATGCGTCCGCTCCCAGTACCATCGGTGGCACCGTGCGTCATGCACCCCGTTTTCGCCGTCGGCAAGGAGCGCCCTCATGAAAATCAACGAAGCCGTGGCCCGCACGCTGCGCGAGCTGGGCGTGCAGACGCTGTTCGGCCTGATCGGAGACGCCAACCTCTTTGTGGTCGACGCCTACATCAAGGCGGGCGGCAGGTACATCGGCGCGGCCAACGAGATGGGCGCGGTGCTGATGGCGCTGGGCCATGCATCGGTGACGGGGCAGATCGGCGTGGCCACCGTCACCTGCGGGCCGGGGCTCACCAACACGATGACGGCGCTGATCGAGGGGGTGAAGGCGCGCACTTCGCTGGTGCTCATCACCGGGGATGCGCCCTCGTCGCAGAAGTACCACTTTCAGAAGGCGAACCATCAGGAGCTGGTGGTGGCCACGGGCGCCGGGTACGAAGGCGCGAGCAGCCTGGAGAGCGTGGCCGACGATCTGGTCAACGCCTTTCGCCGCGCGGCGGTGGAGCAGCGCCCCATCGTCTTCAACATGCCGCCGCACAACTTCCAGTGGCAGGACGTGGTGCCCGAACGCCATGCGCGGCTGGTGCAGCCGCATCGCGTGGGCCGCGTGGCCGACAGCGACGAGCTCGATGCCGCCATTGGCATGATCGCCACCGCCAAGCGGCCGGTGATTCTGGCCGGGCTGGGCGTGGTGAAGGGCGAGGCGCGCGAGCAGGTGCTGCAGCTGGCGCGGCGGCTCGATGCGCCGCTGCTGACGACGCTGCGGGCCAAGGATCTGTTCCATGGCGACCCACTGAACCTGGGCATTCTCGGCATCTCGGCGCGCGAGGAGGCGCTGGACCCGATGGCCGTGGCGGACTGCATCGTCACCTTCGGTGCGAGCCTGAACTTCATCACCACGGCGCTGGGGGCGCTGGTCAAGGACAAGCGCATCGTTTTCGTGAACGACGACCCGCAGGAGTTCGGCAAGCACATGGTGGCCGACGCCAACGTGCTGGGCGACTGCGCCTCGACCGCCGAGCGCATGGTCTACTGGCTGGACGAGGCGGAGATCGCCCCTTCGGGCTTTGCCAGCGAGCCGCGCGTGCGCGAGGCCGCGGCCGCCGTGGCGCTGCCGCGGCCGATCAAGGCGCCTTCCACGCCCGAGGCGATGAACGTGCACGAGGTGCTGCAGGCGATCAGCCGCATGGTGGCGGGCGAATACCGGCTGGTGACCGACGGCGGGCGGCATATGGCGCATGCCTGGGACGCTTTCCATGTGAGCGAGCCGCGCCGCTTCGTGCACACCACGATGTTCGGCGCCATCGGCCTGGGCCTGCCCCACGCCATCGGCGCGGCGGCGGCCGAGCCCAGGCTGCCGACGGTGGCGGTGGTGGGTGATGGCGGCTTCATGCTGGGAGGCCTGGCGGAATTCAACACCGCCGTGCGCGAGCGCATGGACATCGTCGTGCTGCTGCTCAACGACGGCAGCTATGGCGCCGAGTACGTGCAGTTCACGGCGCGCGAGATGGACCCGTCGATCGCGCTCCTGCACTGGCCGGACTTCGCCCCCGTGGCGCAGGCGCTGGGCGGCGTGGGGGTGACGATGAAGAGCCTGGGCGACCTGGGCGCGGTGCGCGAGGCGATCGAGCGGCGCAGCGGCACGGGGCCGGTGCTGATCGACATCCGGCTCGATCCGGCGCATGTGCCGCCATCGTTCTAGCGCGAGGGACTCGTTCAGCGTTGCCTTAACCCAGCGCCGCAATCACCTCCGGCGGCGCCTGCACCAGCTCCAGCAGCACGCCCTCGCCGCACAGCGGAAATTCTTCATTGCCGCGTGGGTGCACGAAGCACACGTCGTAACCCGCGGCGCCCTTGCGGATGCCACCGGGCGCGAAGCGCATGCCCTGCGCGGTGAGCCACTGCACCGCCCCGGGCAGGTCGTCGATCCACAGGCCGATGTGGTTCAGCGGCGGGATGTGCACCGCCGGCTTTTTCGCGGCATCGAGCGGCTGCATCAGGTCAACCTCGACCTTGTGCGCACCCCGCCCCAGCGCGACGATGTCTTCGTCGACGTTCTCACGCTCGCTCTGGAAGTTGCCGACGGGCACCAGGCCCAGCAGATCGACCCACAGGCGCGTGAGCGCTGCCTTGTCGGTGCCGCCGATGGCCACCTGCTGGATGCCCAGCACCTTGAAGGGACGTGTCATTGCATCTTCCTTTCGACTCTTCGTTTGATAGCTGTCAGCGCTTGATGGACAAGCGCTGGAGCCTTTTTTCATTCAAATGATTCAGATCCACCCATCCACCGCGCCGCCTGCTGGCGCGCCTGCTCCAGCGCCTGCGCGGTGTCGAACTGCACCGCCAGCCGCTTGACGCGGCTGCTGGTGCCACGCACCAGTTCGACGCGGCTGCGCGCCACGCCGAACGCCTCGGCCGCCCAGCGGATCAGCTCGGCATTGGCCTTGCCATCGACCGGCGGCGCGGCCAGGCGCACGCGCAGCGCATCGCCGTGCGCGCCGGCCGCTTCGGTGCTGCGCGCGCCGGGCACCGCGTGGATGGCGATGGTGAGCTTGGGCAGCGCGCCGCTCCTACTCGAACTCGACGATGGGCTGATCAACCGCCAGGCTCTCGCCTTGAGCGGCCTTGATCTCCTTGACGACGCCGTCGGCGCTGGCAAAGAGCACGTTCTCCATCTTCATCGCCTCGATCACCGCGACGCGCTCGCCCGCCTGCACCTTCTGGCCGGGTTTGACCGCGACCTGCACCAGCAGGCCCGGCATGGGCGAGAGCACGTATTTGCTCATGTCCGGCGGCGCCTTGTAGGGCATGAGGGCGAAGAGCTGGGCGCGCAGCGGCGTGAGCACGAGCGTGTCGATCTGCGTGCCGTTGTGACGCACGCGCAGCGCCAGCGGCTGGCCGGGCAGGCCACGCTCGATCTGCGCGGTGAAGCCCATGCCGTTGCACGCGCCCTGCACGCGGATGCTACCCAGGTGCGCGCTGCTGCTGATGCGGTAGCTCTTGCCGCCGACCTGCACGCTGCTGGAGCCGGCACCATCCTCATAGTCGCTCACCGTGACCTCGTGCGGCGCATGCTTGCCCTCGGCGCCCAGCACGACGACGGTGAAGGCCTCGCCCACGGTGATTTCGTGCCCCACCATCTGGCCGCTGATGCCGCTGGCGCGCGCGCGGTAGCGCCGGTGCATGTAGGCGGCGAGCGCGATGAGGAAGTCGGGGTCTTCGTGCCGCACATCCTCGGCATGAAAGCCGTGCGGGTAGTGTTCGGCGATGAAGCCGGTGTTGAAGTTGCCGCTGGCGAAATCCGGGTGGCCCAGCAGCGCCGCCTGGAAGGGAATGTTGCTTTCGACGCCGCGGATCACGAAGGCGTTGAGCGCGGCGCGCATCTTCTGGATCGCGTCGTTGCGGTCCTGTCCGTGCACGATGAGCTTGGCGATCATCGAGTCGTAGTACATCGGAATCTCGCCGCCCTCGTACACGCCGGTATCGACGCGCACGCCGTAGCGCTGGCTCATGTCGGCCTGGAACATGGTCTGCTCTGGCGGCTCGAACCGCACCAGACGCCCGGTGGACGGCAGGAAGTTGCGGAACGGGTCTTCGGCGTTGATGCGGCACTCGATGGCCCAGCCGTCGCGGCGCACCTGCGATTGCGTCACGGTGAGCTGCTCGCCCGCGGCAATGCGGATCATCCACTCCACCAGGTCCAGCCCGGTGATGCTTTCCGTCACCGGGTGCTCGACCTGCAGGCGGGTGTTCATTTCCAGGAAGTAGAAGTCCTGGTCCTTGCCGACGACGAACTCCACCGTGCCCGCGCTCTGGTACTTCACGGCCTTGGCCAGCAGCACCGCCTGCTCGCCCATGGCGCGGCGCGTGGCTTCCGAGATGAAGGGCGAAGGCGCTTCTTCGAGCACCTTCTGGTGGCGCCGCTGGATCGAGCATTCACGCTCGTTCAGGTAGACGACGTTGCCGAAGGCGTCGCCCAGCACCTGGATTTCGATGTGGCGCGGCTGCTCGACGAATTTTTCGATGAACACGCGGTCGTCGCCAAAGGCCGAGAGCGCCTCGTGCTTGCACGAGGCAAAGCCTTCGAACGCTTCCTTGTCATCGAAGGCCACACGCAGGCCCTTGCCGCCGCCGCCGGCGCTGGCCTTGATCATCACCGGGTAGCCGACGTTCCTGGCGATCTCCACCGCGTGTTCGGGCGAATCGATGGCCTCGTTCCAGCCCGGGATGCAGCTCACGCCCGCTTCCTTGGCCAGCTTCTTGGACGCGATCTTGTCGCCCATGGCGGCGATCGCGTGGTGCCTGGGGCCGATGAAGGCGATGCCCTCTTCCTCCACGCGGCGCGCGAAGCCTTCGTTTTCACTCAGAAATCCGTAGCCGGGGTGAATCGCCTGCGCGCCGGTCTGTTTGGCGGCGGCGATGATGCGGTCGGCCTGCAGATACGACTCGCGCGAGGGCGCGGGGCCGATGTTGACAGCCTCGTCGGCCAGCTTGACGTGGCGCGCGCCGGCATCGGCGTCCGAGTACACCGCCACGGTGGCGATGCCCATTTTTTTCGCCGTGGCGATGATGCGGCAGGCGATTTCGCCACGGTTGGCAATTAGGATTTTTTTAAACATGGCTGGTCTCCGTGGCGAAATCGCCTGTGCACGCTTCGCGTGCCACGCAATGTGTTGAAACGCCCGCGACGCGGCCGTTTTCACCCCGGTTGGCAATCAGGATCTTGGTAAACATGGTTCTTCTCTCTGCTCCGATCACAGCGGCATGTTCCCGTGCTTGCGCCACGGGTTTTCCAGCGTCTTGTTTTGCAACATGCCCAGCGAGCGGCAGATGCGCTTGCGCGTTTCGTGCGGCTGGATCACGTCGTCGATGAAGCCGCGCGCGCCCGCCACGAAGGGGTTGGCAAAGCGCGCCTTGTACTCGGCCTCGCGCGCGGCGAGCTTGGCGGGGTCGTTCTTGTCCTGGCGGAAGATGATTTCCACCGCACCCTTGGCGCCCATCACCGCGATCTCGGCGTTGGGCCAGGCGAGGTTCACGTCGCCTCTCAGGTGCTTGGAGCTCATCACGTCGTACGCGCCGCCATAGGCCTTGCGCGTGATGACGGTGACCTTGGGCACGGTGCATTCGGCGTAGGCAAACAGCAGCTTGGCGCCATGCTTGATGATGCCGCCGTACTCCTGCGACGTGCCGGGCATGAAGCCGGGCACGTCGACGAAGGTGATGATGGGGATGTTGAAGGCATCGCAAAAGCGCACGAAGCGCGCGGCCTTGATGCTGCTCTTGATATCGAGGCACCCAGCGAGCACCAGCGGCTGGTTGGCGACGATGCCCACGGGCTGCCCGTCCATGCGCCCGAAGCCGATGACGATGTTCTTCGCGTACTCGGGCTGCAGCTCGAAGAAGTCGCCGTCGTCCACGGTCTTGATGATCAGCTCCTTCATGTCGTAGGGCTGGTTCGGGTTGGCGGGCACCAGCGTATCGAGGCTCAGGTCGGCGCGGTCGATCGGGTCCTTGCTCGGGCGCACCGGCGGCTTTTCGCGGTTGTTCAGCGGCAGGTAGTTGTACAGGCGGCGCAGCATCAGGAGCGCCTCCACATCGTTTTCGAACGCCATGTCGGCCACGCCGCTCCTCGTGGTGTGCGTGAGCGCGCCGCCAAGCTCCTCGCTCGTCACCTCTTCATGCGTGACGGTCTTGACCACCTCGGGGCCGGTGACGAACATGTAGCTGCTGTCCTTCACCATGAAGATGAAGTCCGTCATCGCGGGCGAGTACACCGCGCCGCCCGCGCAGGGGCCCATGATCATGCTGATCTGCGGCACCACGCCGCTGGCGAGCACGTTGCGCTGAAACACCTCGGCGTAGCCGCCCAGGGACGCCACGCCCTCCTGGATGCGCGCGCCACCCGAGTCGTTGAGGCCGATGACCGGCGCGCCGACCTTGATGGCCTGGTCCATGATCTTGCAAATCTTCTCGGCGTGCGCCTCGGAGAGCGCGCCACCGAAGACGGTGAAGTCCTGGCTGAAGACAAAGACCAGGCGACCGTTGATCATGCCGTAGCCGGTGACCACGCCGTCGCCGGGGATCTTGTTGTCCTGCATGCCGAAGTCGGCGCAGCGGTGCTCGACGAACATGTCCCACTCTTCGAACGTGCCTTCATCGAGCAGCAGCTCGATGCGCTCGCGGGCGGTGAGCTTGCCCTTGCCGTGCTGGGCGTCGATGCGCTTTTGCCCGCCGCCCAGGCGCGCGAGCTCGCGTTTGGCGTCCAGTTGTTCCAGGATGGTCTGCATGGTCTTCCTCGGTTGAAATGCGATTACTCTTTAAAAAATAGCTTGCAGCGCTTATCCACCTTGGGCCGCAAGCAGATTTCTTGCCGCAGTACTGGCCGCCACGCGGCCCGCCGCCACATCGGCCTGCAACTGGGGCAGCAGCTCGCGCACGCGCGGATGCGCACGAAACGCCGCGCGCAGGCCGGCGTCGATGCGCTCCCACATCCACGCCAGCGCCTGGCGTTCGCGGCGCGCGGCGATCTGGCCATTGGCGGTCTGCAGCTGGCGAAATTCGGTGACCGCAGCCCAGAATTCGGCGATGCCCTCGCCCTTGAGCGCGCTCAGCGTGAGCACGCGCGGGCTCCAGCGGGTGGCATCGTGCGGATCGTGTGCCGGGTTGCCCTGCATGGCCATCAGGCGTAGCGACGAGGTGATCTGCGTGCGCGCACGGATCGCCGCCCTGGGATCGATGTCCGCCTTGTTGATGACGACCAGGTCCGCCAGCTCCATCACGCCCTTCTTGATGGCCTGCAGGTCGTCGCCCGCGTTGGGCAGCTGCAGCACGCAGAACATGTCGGTCATGCCGTGCACCGCCGTCTCACTCTGGCCCACGCCCACGGTCTCGACGATCACCACGTCAAAGCCCGCGGCCTCGCACACCAGCATGGCCTCGCGCGTTTTTTCGGCCACGCCGCCCAGCGTGCCGCTGCTGGGGCTGGGGCGGATGTAGGCGTTCTCCTGGCTGGAGAGCTGCTGCATGCGCGTCTTGTCGCCCAGAATCGATCCGCCCGATACGGTGGAAGACGGGTCGATCGCGAGCACCGCCACGTGCAAACCCAGGCCGACGAGGTGCATGCCCAGCGCCTCGATGAAGGTGCTCTTGCCCACGCCGGGCACGCCGCTGATGCCCAGGCGCAGCGCGCGGCCCGTGTGCGGCAGCAGCGCGGTGAGCAACGCATCGGCCTGCGTGCGGTGGTCGGCGCGCGTGGATTCCAGCAGCGTGATCGCCTTGGCCACGGCGCGGCGGCGCGGCATGGGCGCGCCGCGCAGCAGGGGTTCGAGCAGCGGATGGGCCAAGGGTGTCGGTCCGGTCTGTGGTGCCGCAGGTTCGTGTCGCGGGCTGCCGGTTCAGGCCAGCGCCGCCTTGATTTTTTCCAATACGTCCTTGGCGCAGGCCGGGATCGGCGTGCCCGGCCCGTAGATGCCCTTGGCACCGGCCTGGTAGAGAAAGTCGTAGTCCTGGCGCGGCACCACGCCACCGACGAAGACGACGATGTCGTCGGCGCCCTGTTTCTTCAATTCGTTGATGATGGCCGGCACCAGCGTCTTGTGGCCCGCCGCGAGCGTGCTCACGCCGATCGCATGCACGTCGTTCTCGATCGCCTGACGCGCGCATTCCTCGGGCGTCTGGAACAGGCTGCCGATGTCCACGTCGAAACCCAGATCGGCAAACGCCGTGGCCACCACCTTGGCGCCGCGGTCGTGCCCGTCCTGGCCGAGCTTGGCCACCATCACGCGCGGGCGGCGGCCCTGTTGTTCGGCGAAGGCGTCGATCTCGGCCTTGATGGCGTTCCAGCTTTCGGGGGAATCGTAGGCGGCTGCGTACACACCGGTCACCTTTTGCGTGTCGGCGTGGTGGCGCCCGAAGATTTTTTCCAGCGCGTCGCTCACCTCACCGACGGTGGCGCGCAGGCGGATGGCCTGGATGGCAAGATCCAGCAGATTGCCTTGACCGGTTTTTGCTGCGTTCGTGAGAGCATCCAGCGCTTGACTGACAAGGGTTTGATTGCGTTTTTGCTTCAAATCATTCAGACGCGCAATCTGGCTCTCGCGCACCTTGACGTTGTCCACTTCGAGGATGTCCACCGTGTCTTCGTGATCGAGCCTGTACTTGTTGACGCCGACGATCACCTCCTTGCCCGAGTCGATCAGCGCCTGCTTCTCGGCCGCCGCCGCCTCGATCTTGAGCTTGGCCCAGCCGCTGTCCACCGCCGCCGTCATGCCGCCCATGTCCTCGACTTCCTCGATGATCTTCCACGCGGCATCCATCATGTCCTGCGTGAGCTTTTCCATCATGTAGGAGCCGGCCCAGGGGTCGATCACGTTGGTGATGTGCGTCTCTTCCTGGATGATGAGCTGGGTGTTGCGCGCGATGCGCGAACTGAACTCCGTGGGCAGCGCGATCGCCTCGTCAAAGCTGTTGGTGTGCAGGCTCTGCGTGCCGCCGAACACCGCGGCCATCGCCTCGATGGTGGTGCGCACGATGTTGTTGTACGGGTCCTGCTCGGTCAGGCTCCAGCCGCTGGTCTGGCAGTGCGTGCGCAGCATCAGGCTCTTGGGCTTTTTCGCGTCGAACCCCTTCATGATGCGGCACCACAGCAGACGCGCGGCGCGCATCTTGGCGATCTCCAGGTAGAAGTTCATGCCGATGGCCCAGAAGAACGAGAGCCGCCCGGCGAACTCGTCCACGTCCATGCCCTTGGCGATCGCGGTCTTCACGTACTCCTTGCCGTCGGCCAGCGTGAAGGCCAATTCGAGGGCCTGATTCGCCCCGGCCTCCTGCATGTGGTAGCCGGAAATCGAGATCGAGTTGAACTTCGGCATGTGGCGCGCCGTGTACTCGATGATGTCGCCCACGATGCGCATGCTGGGCTGGGGCGGATAGATGTAGGTGTTGCGCACCATGAACTCTTTCAGAATGTCGTTCTGAATCGTCCCGGAGAGCTTGTCCTGCGGCACGCCCTGCTCCTCGGCCGCCACCACGTAGCCCGCGAGCACCGGCAGCACCGCGCCGTTCATCGTCATGCTCACGCTCACCTTGTCGAGCGGAATGCCGTCGAACAGCACCTTCATGTCCTCCACGCTGTCGATCGCCACGCCCGCCTTGCCCACGTCACCGGTCACGCGCGGATGGTCGCTGTCGTAGCCGCGGTGCGTGGCCAGGTCGAAGGCCACCGACACGCCCTGCCCGCCCGCGGCCAGCGCCTTGCGGTAGAAGGCGTTGGATTCCTCGGCGGTCGAAAAACCCGCGTACTGGCGGATCGTCCACGGGCGGCCCGCGTACATCGTCGCCTGCGGCCCGCGCAGGTAGGGTTCGAACCCGGGCAGCGTGTTCGCGTAAGGCAGACCGGCGGTGTCCGCCGCGGTGTAGAGCGGCTTGACGGTGATGCCGTCGGCCGTGCGCCAGTCGAGCCGACCGATGTCGCCGCCCGGAGCGGACTTGGCGGCAGCCTTGGTCCAGGCGGCAAGGTCGGCGGAGGGGAAATCAGGGGAAGAAGCGCTCATGATGACGGTCGGCAGTGGTGGCTGGCGGTAAAGCATTCTGGCGCGAACCCGGAGGGCACACCAGACGAAGTGAACGGAGTTTAGCAGAACCCAGAATTCATAATTATTAATTCAATCGTCGTTTTGCGGTACAGTCAGGCCATGCCCGCCGTCACCGCCCTCACCCCCCGCGCGCTCTACGAGGAAGTCGCTGAGCAGCTGCGTCAGCGCATCTTTCAGCGCGAACTGGCGCCCGGCAGCTGGATCGACGAACTGAAAATCGCCGAGGAATTCGGCATCAGCCGCACGCCGCTGCGCGAGGCGCTCAAGGTGCTGGCCACCGAAGGGCTGGTGACGATGAAGCTGCGCCGCGGCGCCTACGTGACGGAAACCTCCGACAAGGACCTGCGCGACGTCTACCACCTGCTGGCCCTGCTGGAGAGCGACGCGGTCGGCGTCGTCGCCGGCAAGGCCAGCAGCGCCGACATCGCCAGCCTGCAGGCGCTGCACGACGAGCTGGAACACGCCACGGACGAGCACGAGCGCTTCTTCGCCATCAACGAGCGCTTTCACCGGCGCATCCTGGAGCTGGCGGACAACCGCTGGCGCGAGCAGATGGTGGACGACCTGCGCAAGGTGATGAAGCTCAACCGCCACAACTCGCTCTTCAAGCGCGGGCGCATCCAGGATTCGCTGCTGGAACACCGCGCGATCATGGCGGCGCTGGCGGCCCGCCAGCCGGACGTCGCCATGCGGGCGATGCGCACGCACTTTGCCAACGGGCTTGTGGCCGCAGTCTGAATAGCTATTTTTCCAATAGCTAATAGCGCTTTACCAGAGCGCGCTTCGGCTGTATTTTGCTAGAATCTGCAGCCCTTGTATCTGGTCTTGCCCGTGTCTGCCCTCACCCCCGCCATCCCGTCCGATCACCCTTGGCGCCTGAGCGTGGCGCCCATGATGGATTGGACGGATCGGCATTGCCGCTACTTTCATCGCCTGCTCACGCGCCACACGCGGCTGTACACCGAGATGGTCACCACGGGCGCCCTGCTGCATGGCGACGTGCCTCGCCACCTGCGGTTCGACGAGGCCGAGCACCCCGTGGCGCTGCAACTCGGCGGCAGCGAACCGGCAGACCTGGCCCGCGCCGCACGGCTGGGCGAGGACTGGGGCTATGACGAGATCAACCTCAACTGCGGCTGCCCGAGCGAGCGTGTGCAGCGCGGCGCCTTCGGTGCCTGCCTGATGCGCGAGCCGCAGCTCGTGGCCGATGGCGTCAAGGCCATGCTCGACGCGGTGCACATCCCCGTCACCGTCAAGCACCGCATCGGCATCGACCAGATCGAAGACTACGGCTTCGTGCGCGATTTCGTCGGCACCGTGGCCGATGCCGGCTGCCGCGTTTTCATCGCCCATGCGCGCAACGCCTGGCTCAAGGGCCTGTCGCCCAAGGAAAACCGCGAAATTCCGCCGCTGCGCTACGAGCTGGTGGCGCGGCTCAAGCACGATTTCCCGCACCTGACCCTCGTGGTCAACGGCGGCTTGAGGACGAACGCCGACATCGAGGCGCAGCTCAGCCACGTCGATGGCGTGATGGTGGGCCGCGAGGCCTATCACAACCCCTGGCTGCTGGCTTCCTGGGATGCCGGCTTCTTCGGCGCACCGCCGTCCGGTCACACCCGTGAAACGATAGAACGCGCCATGGTCGACTACATGCAGCGGCAAGCCACCGAGGACGGCATACATTGGCATGCGATTGCGCGGCACATGCTGGGCCTGAGAAACGGTCTGCCTGGCGCACGCCACTGGCGGCAAGTCTGGAGCGACCATCGGCTCAAGGCGCTGCCAGCCCGCGAGCTTGCAGCGCTCGCCCGCGAATACGAACCACCTGTCGTGACGCTGACAGCCGACTGAAAACGTTGCTCTCGCACGGCGGTTCGCGCTCCATCGCAAATCTGGATGGGCTGATATTTTAAAAATGCATTTCCTTCTTCGAAACGGGAATAAGGAAGATGAATGAAGCGTCTTTCGCTATCTATTTCATAGAAAAATGTCATCGTTTGCAACCAAAAAGTCGCGCATGTGACAAAATCCTAGTGAATACACGAACAACGGGCCCGTGGGAATATTGATATATTGCATTGCAACATTTCTTCGGAACCGCCATGCTCTACACGCTTTACGAAACACAGCGCACCCTCCTGGAGCCCGTCTCCTACATGGCGCAGGGACTATCCAAGTTCTACAGCAACCCACAGTGGCCATTCAGCGAAACGCAGGTCGCGCACCGCATGGCCGCGGGCTACAACCTGATGTATCGGCTGGGCAAGGATTACGAGAAGCCCGAATTCGGCATCCGCAAGGTGCCGGTCGATGGCGTGGACGTCGCCATCGACGAGCGCATCGAAATCGACAAGCCCTTTTGCGAGCTGCGCCGCTTCAAGCGCTTCTCGGACGATCCGCCCACGCTTGAAAAACTCAAGATACAGCCCGTGGTGCTGATCGTGGCACCGCTGTCGGGCCACCACTCGACGCTGCTGCGCGAGACCGTGCGCATGATGCTCACGGGGCACAAGGTCTACATCACCGACTGGAAGAACGCCCGCGACGTACCCATCACCGATGGGGCCTTTCACCTGGACGATTACATCAACTACGTGCAGGAATTCATCCGCCATCTGCAAGGCATCTACGGCTATTGCCACGTGATGAGCGTCTGCCAGCCCACGGTCCCCGTGCTCGCCGCCATTTCGCTCATGGCCAGCCGGGGAGAACAGACCCCGCAGAGCATGATCATGATGGGCGGCCCGATCGACGCGCGGCGCTCACCCACGACAGTGAACAACCTGGCGCAGCAGCACAGCTTCGAATGGTTCGAGAACAATGTGATCTACCAGGTGCCCAGCCGCTTCGCCGGCAACGGGCGTGAGGTCTATCCGGGCTTCCTGCAGCATGCCGGCTTCATGGCGATGAACCCGGACCGCCACGCCTCCAGCCACTACGACTACTTTCTCAACCTCATCAAGGGCGACGACTCCAGCGCCGAGACGCACCGCAAGTTCTACGACGAATACAACGCCGTGCTGGACATGGACGCGGCCTATTACCTCGACACGATCAAAATCGTGTTCCAAGACTACCGCCTCGCCGACGGCACCTGGGACGTGGTTTCGGAAACCGGCCAGACCGAACGCGTGCGCCCGCAGGACATCACGGGCACGGCGCTGCTCACCATCGAAGGCGAGCTGGACGACATCTCCGGCTCGGGCCAGACCGAGGCGGCGCATGACCTGTGCACCGGTATCCCCAGCGGGAAGCACGAGCACCTGACCGTGCAGGGCGCGGGCCACTATGGCATCTTCAGCGGTCGCCGCTGGCGCGAGAAGGTCTACCCCGTGGTGCGCGAGTTCATCGGCACCAACCGGGCCACAGTGCGCAACGTCCAGCCGGTGCAGCGCAAACGCAAGGCAGCGTGAGCGAGACGGATACTGCAGCCCTGGATGCGCTCGCCGATCGCATCAATGCCGTGCTGCCGCAAACGCAGTGCACGCGCTGCGGCTATCCCGATTGCGCCTCCTACGCACGGGCCATCGCCCGCGGCGAGGCAGCCATCAACCAGTGCCCCCCCGGCGGGGCCGAGGGTATCGCGCGGATGGCAGCCATCACCGGCAAGCCGCTTCTGCCCCTCAACCCTGAAAATGGCCGCGAGGGGCCCCGCGCCATTGCCGTCATCGACGAGGACTGGTGCATAGGCTGCACCCTGTGCGTCAAGGCATGCCCCACGGATGCCATCGTGGGCATCCACAAGCGCATGCACACCATCATCGATGAGCATTGCACGGGGTGTGAACTGTGCGTACAGGCTTGCCCGGTGGACTGCATCAGCATGGAAAACGTGACGGGCGAGCACACGGGCTGGCAGGCCTGGTCCCCGGCACTGCAAGAGCAGGCACGCACGCGCTACGAAATGCGGCAGGCGCGGGAAAACGCCAGTGGAAAAAGAGCTGCGCCACGCGTGCGACGTACCATCACGCAACAGCCCGCCGCAGCACCTGGGGCATCGGAACGCCCCTCGGCGCAGGCCAAGGGTGCCACCATTGCAACCATCCTGGCACGTGCCCGCGGCGAGCAGAAGGCCTGAGCGCCGCCCCGCGCGGGGCGGCGCTCACGTCGCCGCCAGCGTCTTGTAAACCCCGCAGCCCAGGTGGAGCCCCTCACCGGCCAGGCGGACGAACGACATCTTGGTCTGCACCTGGCCATTGGCCGGGTTGACGTAGTCGTACTCGACCCAGCCGGGGCCACGCCGGGCCTGTTCCACGATGGACCGGGTCAGGCCGTCGCCATCCACACCCGGGACATCCTGCACCCGTGTGTTCACCCGGGCCGGATTGCCGCCAAACGCCAGGTATGTGCCCGCCGCATCGATGACAAAGACGTACATGTCACGGTCGTGGTAGGGCTGGGTCCGGTCGGTGATGGTGCGCAGGAACGCATCCCTGGAAACCGTCCCGAACAACTGGTAGGCACGCTCGACCAGCGCGATCGCCTCCTCCGCCGTGCCCTGCTGCAGCCGGAATTTACTCACGGCGTCCGTGAGCGTTGACGCGCGCGCCTGCAGGGCCTGCGCCTGCTGAAGCGCAGCATCCACCATGCCGACATTGCTCTCGGTAATGGACTCGATCTGCCCCACCGCCTCGCCGATCTCGCTCAGGCCCAGGTGCTGCTCCTGCACGGAATGGGAAATGCCGCCAAGCCGGTCGGCCACCGAGCGGATGCCACTGGCCATCGCCTCGATGCCTTCGCCCGCCGCGCGGATCTGCTCGGCGCTGGCCTGCACCTGCGTCACCGAGGCGCCGATGAGTCCGCGTATCTCGCGCGCCGCTTCCGCGGATCGCCCCGCGAGAGAGCGGACCTCTCCGGCCACCACCGCGAAACCCCGGCCCTGCTCGCCCGCGCGCGCCGCTTCCACGGCAGCGTTGAGCGCAAGAATGTTCGTCTGGAACGCGATGCCGTCGATCACGCCGATGATCTCGTTCATGCGCCGTGCATCGTTCTGAATGGCCTGCACCGATTCCACCGCACGACCCATGGCCTGCACGCCCGCGTCGGCGGCCTGGCGCACCTGGGCCGCCTGCCGATCGGCCTCGCGAGCGGCCTCGGCATCGTTTTGCAGCGCCGCATCCAGTTCATGCACACTGGCGGTGGTGCGCTCCAGGTTTTCTCCTTGCAGCTCGGTGCGCTGCGCCAGCTGCTGGTTGTCCTGCAGCAACTGCTGCCCGGCGTGCGCGACCAGCGCCGCGTTGCTGCGGATATCGGCCACCATGGACGACAGCGTCAGCACCATCTGGTTGAGCCGACTGCCCAGTTGCGCCACCTGTCCTCTTCCAGGCACGGCAGCGCGCACCGTCAAGTCGCCATGCGCCACGCTGTCCATCACCCTGTCGAGTTCGGCCACGCCGTGCGCCAGACTCCGCCAAAGACACAGCAGGAGATAAAGCACCGCCCCCCCGACGACCAGGCAGGCCGTCCACATCGCCCCCGCGGACCAGGCCTGTGCGGCGCCAGCCACCCACAAGGCCAGCGCCGTCGCCACGGCCACTGCGACGAACTTGCCTGCCAGCGCGAACCGATCCATGAGCCATATCCCCGGGCGCAACACCATCGTCCCCAGCATGTCAGCTCCTCTTCGATGCAACGATTGGTAAACAGTGTACCGACAATGCCCACCCGCCCATCGGGCCTTTACAACACGTTCGCCCCGGCGGCCGCGCAGGGTGCGACAAAACCTGCCGCCATTGCCCCGCGGGCAGACGGCACCATCGCCGATAATGGCCTTCGTGTTCGCAGCGAGGAGGAGCAACAAATGGGTACGATGGAACGCATCTTGCGGCTCATGGGAGAAAAGCAGGCTTCCGACGTCTATCTCTCGGCCAGTGCGCCCGCACTCATACGCATCAACGGCGACTGCGTGCCGATCAACAGTCAGGTGCTCACGCCCGACGCGCCCAAGGCGCTGCTGGCCGAGATCGTCGCGCCCGAGCGCATCGAGGAATTGGAAGAGACCGGCGAACTGAACATGGGCGTGCCGCTCACCGGCGTCGGGCGCTTTCGCGTCAGTGCCATGCGCCAGCGCGGCACCTATGCGGTCGTCATCCGCTTCATCACCTACCAGATTCCACAGCTCGCCGACCTGGGGCTGCCGCCAGTGCTCAGCGACCTCATCATGGAAAAACGCGGCCTCATCCTGGTGGTGGGGGCCACGGGCTCGGGCAAGAGCACGTCGCTGGCGGCCATGATAGACAAACGCAATGCCGAAGTGACGGGCCACATCCTGACGGTGGAAGAGCCCATCGAATACCAGTTCAAGAACCGCAAGTCCATCGTCAACCAGCGCGAGGTGGGCAGCGACACGCGCAGCCTGCAGACGGCGCTCAAGAACGCCCTGCGCCAGGCCCCCGACGTGATCCTCATCGGCGAAATCCGCGACCGCGAGACCATGTCGGCCGCCATCGCCTACGCGCAATCGGGTCACCTGTGCCTGGCCACGCTGCACGGCAACAACAGTTACCACGCGCTCAACCGCATCCTGTCGTTCTACCCGGTGGAAGTGCGCTCCACCATGCTGACGGATCTGGCCTCGGCGCTCAAGTCCATCATCTCCCAGCGCCTCGTGCGCACGACGACCGGCGGACGCGTGCCCGCCGTGGAAGTCATGCTCAACACCAAGCTCGTGAGCGACCTGATCGAGCAAGGCGATTTTTCGGGTATTCGCGAAGCCATGGAAAAATCCATGGCCGAGGGCTCGCAAACCTTCGAGGAGTCGCTCGCCAGGCTGATCATGGAGGAAAAGATCACGCGCAAGGAAGGCCTGGCCAACTCCGACTCTCCCACCAACCTGCTCTGGCGCCTGCAAAACGATTTCAGCATGGCGGCCAAGGCCGCCCAGTCGCAACAACAGGCCGAGGAATCCCCCGAGGACACCGGACCGTCGTTCACCGAGATCGTGCTCGACGTCAAACCCGGCTGACACCGAACCGGCGGATGCCACCCGCCCACACGCCCCCTGATCGGCCCGCCTGCGCGCAGGCTGAGGTTTTATGCTGACCCTGAAAAACGTCACCCTGCGCCGCGGCACCAAAGTGCTGCTCGACGGCGCCACCTGCACCATCCAGCCGGGCGAGCGCGTCGGCCTCGTCGGGCGCAACGGCGCCGGAAAATCTTCGCTTTTCGCGCTGCTTCGCGGCGAACTGCACGAAGACGGAGGCGATGTCCAATGGCCCCCGCAGTGGCGCCTGGCCAGCGTGGCGCAGGACATGCCCGAAACCAGCGAACCGGCCACGGCCTTCGTTCTTTCCGGAGACACGCGACTGACCGAACTGCAACAGCGTCTCGCCGCCGCGGAGCGCGACGCCGACGGCCTGGCCATCGCCCAGACGCACGCCGACCTGCAGGACGCGGGCGCCCACGACGCCACGGCGCGCGCGCAGGCGCTGATTCTCGGCCTCGGCTTTCACGCGGCACAGCTGCAGCAGCCTGTCAACAGTTTCTCGGGTGGCTGGCGCATGCGGCTGCAGCTCGCTCGCGCGCTCATGTGCCCCAGCGTTCTGCTGCTGCTTGACGAGCCCACCAACCACCTGGACCTCGACGCCCTCGTGTGGCTCGAAGGCTGGCTCACGCGCTACCCGGGCACGCTGCTGGTGATCAGCCACGACCGCGAATTCCTCGATGCCGTCACCCGTGTGACGCTACACATCGAGCACGCGCACCTCACGCGCTACGGGGGCAACTACAGCACCTTCGAAGAGCTGCGCGCCGAACAGCTCGTGCTGCAGCAAGCGGCCTTCGAGCGCCAGCAGGAAAAGATTGCTCACCTGCAGCACTTCATTGATCGTTTCAAGGCCAAGGCGACCAAGGCCAGACAGGCGCAAAGCCGCGTCAAGCAGATCGAGCGCATGCAAAAGGTGGCGCCCGTGCTCGCCGAGGCCGATTTCACCTTCACCTTCCGCGAACCGGCCAGCCTGCCCAACCCCATGCTGGCCATGAGGGACGCGAGCTTCGGCTACCACGCGCCCGACGGGCAGCCGATTCCCATCGTGCGCGGCGTCACACAGACGGTGCTTGCGGGGCAGCGCATCGGGATTCTGGGCGCCAACGGACAGGGCAAATCCACGCTGGTCAAGACGATCGCCCACGCGCTCGTGCCCCTCGGCGGCACGGTCACCGAAGGCAAGGGCCTGGCCATCGGCTACTTTGCCCAGCAGGAGCTGGACGTGCTGCGACCGCAGGACACGCCGCTGGAGCACCTGGTCCGCCTCGCCCGTGAAACCGGCGCGACGGGCGAGCAGGCACGCGAACAGGAACTGCGCAACTACCTGGGCAGCTTCAACTTCACGGGCGACATGGTGAGCCAGAGCGTGGGCAGCATGAGCGGTGGCGAGAAGGCGCGGCTCGTGCTCGCGCTCATCGTCTGGCAACGCCCCAACCTGCTGCTGCTCGATGAACCGACCAACCACCTGGACCTGGCAACACGTGAAGCCCTGGCCATGGCGCTCTCCGACTTTGACGGCACCGTGATGCTCGTGAGCCACGACCGGCACCTGCTGCGCGCCGTCTGCGACGACTTCTGGCTGGTGGCGCGGGGCGAGCTGCACCCCTTCGATGGCGATCTCGATGCCTACCAGCACTACCTGCTGGATGAATCGCGGCGCCTTCGCGAGCAGGCGCGCCAGGAAGGCAAAAGCACCGGCAAGGAGGACGCCAGCCCCGCCGCGGACCCGCGCGAGGCACGGCGGCAGGCAGCGCAGGCGCGCCAGCAGCTCGCGGAAAAGACCCGGCCGATGAAGAAGGAGCTGGCGCAACTGGAACGCGACATGGCGGCGCTGGAGAGCGAAAAGGCGGCGCTGGAAGCCGAATTGGCCACACCGCTCGCGCCGCCGCGCATTGCCGAGGCCGGCAGGCGCCTGAAAGCCGCGGGCGATGCGCTCGCCCGGTCGGAAGAGCGCTGGCTCGAGCTTTCCGAACTCATCGAACAGATGTCGGAAACTGCCCAAGCCCAATGAGAAAAATGAAAACCTTTCAATATCAACCGTTTAGGGTGCCTATTTCAGGAAATTTTTCACATAGGTAGAAACCCGAATTTTTTGTCATGGCCCTGTCAACGTGTTCCGTGGGCCCGGCGTTGTGGTGTATGTCTAAGGAGTTACGCTGATGTTCACTGCAAGCACACCTTTCGCCCTGTCCGCCCTCTGGCCCGACGACGAACGCGATCGCAAGCGCGCACCTGCCCGCTGCCAACGTCTGTAATCCCACGCGCCGCAAGGCGCCACCCATCACAGCACGTGGCGGCGCACGAAAAAGCCCCGCAGCGCGGGGCTTTTCATTGGCGCATCAAGGCTGTCAAGCCATGTGCAGACCACCGTTGACCGAGAATTCGGCGCCGGTGGCATATCCCCCTTCTTCCGACGCAAGCCACGAAATGATCGAGGCGATCTCGCTCGGCTCGCCCAGGCGCTTGACGGGCACCGTCGTGACGATCTTTTCCAGTACATCGGGGCGGATCGCCTTGACCATGTCGGTGCCGATATAGCCCGGCGCCACGGTGTTGACGGTCACACCCTTGGCGGCCATCTCCTGCGCCAACGCCATCGTGAAACCGTGCATACCTGCCTTGGCGGCGGAATAGTTGGTCTGCCCCGCCTGGCCCTTTTCACCATTGACGCTGCTGATGTTGACGATGCGCCCCCAGCCGCGCTCCACCATGTCGGCCACCACCTGCTTGGTGACGTTGAACATGCTGTTGAGGTTGGTGTCGATCACCTGCCGCCAGTCGTCGGGGCTCATCTTGAGGAACATCCGGTCGCGCGTGATGCCGGCGTTGTTCACAAGGATGTCGATGGGACCATGCTCGGCCTTGGTTTTCGCGAAGGCCTGCACCGTCGAATCCCAATCGCTCACGTTGCCCACCGACGCGTGGAAGGTGTAGCCCAGAGCCCTCTGTTCATCGAGCCATTTCTGATAGTCGCGCGTGGGGCCACAACCGGCGATGACCTTGTAGCCATCCTTGTGAAAACGCTGGCAGATGGCGGTGCCTATGCCGCCCATGCCGCCGGTGACGTACGCCGTTCTCTGACCCATGGTTCTGCTCCTTGTGTAGTCGTTCCACTCTAACGCAGTTTGGCGGGTCGCCATGCCATGGAAAACACCAAGCATGGCGCCCGCCAGCACCTGTAATCAGAGCCGCTCGACCGCCATGGCCGCACCCATGCCGCCGCCGATGCACAGGCTGGCCAGACCCTTCTTCGCCCCCGCGTGCTGCATCGCATACAGCAGGGTGACCAGGATGCGGCAGCCGCTGGCGCCGATCGGGTGACCGAGCGCGATCGCGCCGCCGTTGACATTGACCTTCGCCGGATCGACGCCGAGCAGCTTGTTGACCGCGCAGGCCTGCGCCGCGAAGGCCTCGTTGAGTTCGAACAGATCGACGTCGCCCACGCTCCAGCCCGCACGTGAAAGCGCCTTTTTCGTCGCGGGCACCGGCCCCAGGCCCATGGTGGCCGGATCGAGCCCGCTCATGCCGTAGCTGGCGATGCGCGCCAGCGGCCTGAGGCCCAGCGCCGCGGCCTTCTTCGCCGTCATCACCACCACGGCGGCGGCGCCATCGTTGATGCCGCTGGCATTGCCCGCCGTGACGCTGCCTGCCTTGTCGAAAGCGGGTTTGAGCTTGATCAGCACCTCGGCGGTGGATTTGCGGTTCAGATGCTCATCGGCGTCGAAGATGACCGGGTCGCCCTTGCGCTGCGGGATCTGGACCGGAACGATCTCGTCCTTGAATTTGCCTGCATCCTGCGCGGCGGCGGCCTTCTGCTGGCTGGCCAGCGCCAGCGCGTCCTGCATCTCGCGCGTGATGCCCTCCTGTTTGGCGACGTTCTCGGCCGTGATGCCCATGTGGTACTGGTTGTAGACGTCCCACAGGCCATCGACGATCATGGTATCGGTCATCTTCCAGTCGCCCATGCGCTGGCCGGTGCGCGAGCCGTTGAGCACGTGCGGCGCCAGGCTCATGTTTTCCTGGCCGCCGGCGACGACGATCTCGTTGTCGCCCGCGGCAATCGACTGCGCGGCCAGCATCACCGCCTTCAGGCCCGAGCCGCAGACCGCGTTGATGGTGAGCGCGGGGGTTTCCTTTGCGACGCCCGCTTTCATCATCGCCTGGCGCGCAGGGTTCTGCCCGCAGCCGGCCGCGAGCACCTGGCCCATGATGACTTCGCTCACCTGGTCGAGCCCCACCTTGGCGCGCGCGAGCGCCTCCTTGATGGCGATGGCGCCCAGATCGGTGGCCGGGACGTGCGCGAGCGAGCCGCCGAATTTGCCCACGGGCGTGCGAACGGCCGAAACAATGACGATGTCTTCCATGATGGTCCTTTCCAAAAATTCGCTGAAGCGGCGACGCATTGCCGCCCTTTCAAAACTATTGTGTCAGAGTGGCCCTGCGTATACAGGTTTCATGCCCTCTGGCGAACGTAGCGGCCCGGCGCGGGCTCGATCGCCTTGAAGCGAGCTCCCTTGCCATAGGCCTTGGGCGCGGCGACCTGCCTGCCCGCGTGGCCCTTGAGCCACGCGGCCCAGTCTTCCCACCAACTGCCGGGGTGCTCGGCGGCGCCCGCGATCCAGTCGTCCACCTTCGAGGGGAACTGGCCGTCCTCGCGCAGCCAGTGGCTGCGCTTTTTCTTCGCGGGCGGGTTGATCACCCCGGCGATGTGGCCCGAAGCGCCCATGACGAAGCGCTTCTTGCCCGGCAGCAACTGGGTGGACGCGTAGGCGCCGCCGATCGGCACGATATGGTCCTCACGCGAGCCGTAGACATAGACCGGGAGCTTGACCTGGCGCAGGTCGAGCTTTTCGCCGCAGACCGTGAGTGCGCCGGGCTGAACGAGCTTGTTTTCCAGGTAGAAATGGCGCAGATACCACGCATAGTACGGGCCGGGCAGGTTGGTGCTGTCACAGTTCCAGTACAGCAGATCGAACGCGGGCGGCGTCTCGCCCTTGAGGTAGTTGCCGACGACGTAGTTCCACACCAGGTCGTTGGGCCGCAGGAAGCTGAAGGTGGAGGCCAGGTCCTGCCCCTTCATGAGCCCGCCCTGCCCCATCTGCAGCTCGCGCAGGCGCACGAAGTTCTCGTCGATGAAGACGTCGAGCACCCCGGTTTCGGTGAAGTCGATCAGCGTGGTGAGAAAGGTGGCGCTGGCGACCGAATCGTCCCCGCGCGCCGCGAGCACCGCGAGCGCATTGGAGAGCATGGTGCCGCCGACGCAAAAACCCAGCGCGTTGATTTTTTCGGCGCCGCTGATCTCCTTGACCGCCTGGATGGCCTTGATCACGGCGCTCTCGATGTAGTCGTCCCAGGTCTTGTCGGCGAGCGTCAGGTCGGGGTTGCGCCAGCTCACGACGAAGGTGCGGTGCCCTTGCGACACGGCGTAACGGATGAAGGAATTGTCCGGCTGCAGGTCGAGGATGTAGTACTTGTTGATGCACGGCGGCACCATGAGGAAGGGGCGCTCGTGCACCTTGGCGGTGAGCGGCTTGTACTCGATGAGCTGCAGCAGCTCGTTTTCGAACACCACCGCGCCCTCGGTCGTGGCAACGTTCTTGCCAACCTCGAAGCGGCTCTCGTCGGTCATCGAAATGTGGCCCTGCTGAATGTCCTTGAGCAGGTTGGCCAGGCCCTGCGCCAGGCTCTCGCCCTGGGTCTGCAGCGCTTTTTTCTGTGCCTCGACGTTGAACGCGAGGAAGTTGCTCGGGGCGCTGGCGGCGAGAAACTGCTCGATGCTGAAGCGGATGCGCGCGCGTGTCTTTTCGTCGGCCTGCACCGCGTCCACCATGGCCATGAGCGTGCGCGCCTGCAGTTCATAGGCGGCCACGGCGAAGGCCGAAAGCGGGTTCCTGCCCCATTCGTCCGAGGCGAAGCGCCGATCGCTGCGGGCGTCGCCGCCCGTCGAGCCGCCCGCGCCCCAGCTCTGGTTCCACAGAGCGTGCACGTCGTCCAGGTACTGCCGCTGCAGCCGCGCCAGCTTCTCCGGCGAGAGGGCCACGGTCTGCAGGGGCCGCATGCTCGTGGCCAGTGCGCTCACATCCACCGGCTCGAAGGACTGCAGCACCTGGCCCCAGGCCTGGCTCCACAGTTGCTGCATCTTCTGCGGGTCTTGCGCCCAGTTCGGATCGAACGTCATGCGGCCTCCTTCGTCCAGGGTTGCATCGATGGAGCACTATATGCTGACAATCACCCCGACAACACTCACGCTCACCGCCATTTTCGTATGCTTCTGGTCCTCATCGCCTGGCTGTACGTCACCCTGCTCATGGGCCTGGTGGAGGCCACCGCGCCCCATGGCACGGTCTTTGGCGGCCTGACCACGTTCCTGTTCTACGGCGTGCTGCCCGCGGCCCTGGTCGGCTACATCCTTGCCGCGCCCGCACGCAAGCGGGCGCGGCGCGCGCGCCAGGAAGCCGAGCGCGGCATGATCTCAGGGGCCGAGCCAGACGCAGGCGGCCATGCGCCCGCTGCTGCCGAGGCGGATGGCGTCGCGCCGGTGCGAAAAGAACCGTGAGGGATTGCCGACGGTGCACCAGGGCGGCGAGCCATCGTTGCCGTGCACCTGCGTGACGCCCGAGCGGGTCAGGCGCTGGCGCGCCAGTGCCGCCAGATCGGCCAGGTACTTGCCGGGCGCCGGGCCGGGCGCGAAGCAGCGCGCGGCATCGGCATCGTGCGCGCAGAAGGCCGCGCGCACCTCGGCGCCCACTTCGAAGGCCCGCGGGCCGATGCAGGGGCCGAGCCACGCCAGAATCTCGTGCCCGCCAGCCCCCGCCCGCGCGAGGGTCTGCTCGAGCACACCCGCCGCAAGCCCGCGCCAGCCCGCATGCGCCGCGGCCACCCAGGTGCCCGAGCGGTGGGCGAAGAGCACCGGCAGGCAATCGGCCACGAGGATGGTGCAGGCGATGCCTGGCGTGCGCGTGTCGGCCGCGTCACAGGCCATGCCATCCGCGCTGCCCGCCTCCAGCGTCACGGCGCGGGTGCCATGCACCTGGTTCAGATAGACGGGCCTGGCGGGTGCACCCGGCCGAGCCAGCACCTGCCCCAGCACCTGGCGATTGGCCTGCACCGCCCGCGCATCGTCTCCGACGTGATCGCCGAGGTTGAGGCTGTCCCAGGGCGCGGCGCTCACGCCGCCCGCGCGTGTCGTGCACAGCGCATGCACGCGCTCGGGGGCGGGCCAGTCGGGGATGATCCAATCATCAATCTTCGCAGGCATGGGCGCAGCATAAGACAACGCGTGGCACACTTTGCGGTTGCGCCATCCGGTTCAACATTCACCCAAAGCCATGAATTACGTCATCACCCCGCCCGAGCAGGCCAGCGTGGCCGTCGCCGGCGCCGAACAGCGCTTTCCCGTGCACCGCATCTACTGCGTCGGGCGCAACTACGCCGACCATGCGCGCGAAATGGGTTCGAGCGGACGCGAGGCGCCGTTCTTCTTCACCAAGCCGGCGGACGCGGTGCTCAGCGCCGTGGCCGACCAGGTGATCACCATGCCCTACCCCACGCTCACGGGCGACCTGCACCACGAAATCGAGCTGGTCGCGGCCATCGGCAAGGGTGGGAGCAACATTGCCGTGGCCGACGCGCCGGGGCACATCTGGGGCTATGCCGTGGGGTTGGACATGACGCGGCGCGATCTGCAGGCTGACGCCAAGAAGCTCGGGCGCCCCTGGTGCATCGCCAAGGGATTCGACGCCAGTGCGCCAATCGCGCCCATCACGCCGGTGGCGCAGGCTGGCGACATCGCCCACGCCGAGATCTGGCTCAAGGTCAACGGCCAGGCGCGTCAGAGCGGGCGCATCGAGCAGATGATCTGGAACCTGGCCGAGGTCGTCAGCCACCTCAGCCGCGCCTGGCAGCTCGCGCCCGGAGACCTGATCTACACCGGCACGCCCGCCGGTGTCGGCGCGGTGCAGCGCGGTGACGTGCTCGAAGGCGGCATCACGGGTCTCACGCCGCTGCACGTGCGCGTGGCCTGACTGCTTATCTTCCGATAGCTGCTTGCGACCGTCTGGCAAGCGTTTGAAGGCTATTTGATTCAAATTCATGTTTCCCCGCCGTCCCATCCGACACTGCCGCGAATGCGGTGCCCCCGTGGTCTACCGCGTTCCCGATGACGGCGACACGCATGTGCGCGCCGTCTGCACGCAATGCGCCACCATCCATTACGAAAACCCCTTGATGGTGGTGGGCACCATCCCCGTGCTGGGTGAGCGCGTGCTGCTGTGCCAGCGCAACATCGAGCCGCGCAAGGGTTTGTGGACCCTGCCGGCCGGTTTCATGGAGCTGAACGAAACCACGGCCGAAGGCGCAGCGCGCGAGACGGACGAGGAAGCCGGGGCCAAGATCGTGATGGGTCCGCTGTTTTCGATGCTCGACGTGACGCACGTGGGCCAGGTGCATCTGTTTTACCGTGCCACGCTGCAAAGCGACCGGTTCGCGCCGGGGTTTGAGACCATGCAGGCGCGGCTTTTCACCGAAGACGAAATCCCGTGGGGGCAGCTTGCGTTCCGCACGGTGAGGAAAACGCTGGAGTACTACTTCGCCGACCGGCGCGCGGGCGCTTTCGGCTTTCACTGCGCAGACATCGTCAAAGACACCGGGAAGTGACCTCTCGGGCCCACCCTCACGGCGGCGTGCTTCCTCGCGCCGCCCTCCAGACGCCGGCGCAATCACCCCTGCTCGCGGCGCTGGCGCTGGCGCTCGTCTTCGGCGCCGCCTGGCTGGCGCTTCTGGGCGCGACCGCGGTCACGCCACCGCTGGACAACATCGAGCAGACCATCTGGCTGCGTTCACTGCAATGGGGCTACTACAAGCACCCGCCGCTGCCCACGTGGCTGGCGGCGAGCGCGGCGGCGCTGGGCGGGTACGGACCGTGGCCCACCTACGTGCTGGGCGCAACCTGCACGCTGGGGGCGCTGCTGATGTTCTGGCGGCTCCTGCGCGAGTGCCGCGGCACGGCATTTGCGCACATGGCGCTGCTCGCAAGCCTGTGCGTGACCTTCTACAACGGGCGGCTGTACTACTTCAACCACAACGTCGTGATGATGCCGTGCATCGTCGGCATGGCCTGGACGTGCTGGCGATTGACGCAGCGCCCGCGCCTGGCCACCTGGGCGCTGCTGGGCCTGTGCGCGGGCCTGGGCATGCTGTCCAAATACGAGACGGCCGTGGCCGGTGCCTGCGTGCTGCTGTGGTGGCTGCATCTGCGCGGCTGGCGCCACCCGGTGCACCGCGTCGGGCTGTGGCTGGGTGCCTGCGTGGCAGCGCTGGTCTTTCTGCCACACGTGCTCTGGCTCTGGCAGCACGATTTCGCGCCGCTGCACTACGCCGAGAACACCTCGCTGGGTGTGGGCCTGGGCGAGGCGGCGCGCCTGAGCCACACCCTGCTCTGGCTCGCCGATTGGCTCTTCAACCGCCCCATCCTGTCGTGGCTGGTGCTGGGCGCCGCGTGGTGGGGCCAGCGCCGAAGCGCACCCCCTGGAGGGCCAGACTCCAGCGGCGAATCGCGGCGCTTTCTGCTGCTCTGGGGCGTGGCGCCCGCGCTGATGATGGTGCTGCTGGGCCTGGCCTTCGGCACCGACCTGCAGTTGCAATGGCTCACCGCCTTCACGCTCTGGACGGTGGCCGCCGCCATGGCCTGCATGAGGGTGGATTGGGCCGCGCCACGCGTCCTGCGCGCGGCCTGGGCGGTCTTCCTCATCGTGCAGATCATGCTGGCAGCGCAGCTGTGGCTGTCGTCCATGCACGGGCCCGAGCGCTGGCGCTCCGAACACTGGCGCAATTTCCCGTCGGACGCGCTCGCGCGCGCCGTGGCAGAACCGGCGCACCAGGCGCTGGGCGGGCCGATCGACATCGTCAGCGGCCCGTACAAGGAGGCAGGAGCAATGGCGCTGCGCCTGCCCGAGCACCCGCGCGTGCTCATCAACGGCAACCTGTCCATCAGCCCGTGGATCGAGGCCGACGAACTGAAAACCCGGCGCGTGATCACGCTGTTTGCCGCGTACACCGTCCCCGACGGGGCGCATCGGGCGATCCCGGGCTGGGCCTGGCGCGTCGGCGCCGATCCAGCCCACAAGCCATGAACACACCCCAGAACCTCAAGCCGCTCGTGCTCTGCGCCGACGACTACGCGCAGGAGGCGGGCGTGAGCCACGCCATCGTGCAACTGGCGCGTCAGGGGCGGCTGAGCGCGACCAGCGCCATGGTGCTCTCACCGCGCTGGCGCCAAGACGCCGCTCCCCTGGCCGAACTGCGCGAGCGGCTCGACGTGGGCCTGCACCTGGACTGGACCAGCCCCTACGCGCAGGCTGCGGGCCACGGGCTGACGCTCGCGCGGGCCATGCGCCGCGCCTGGCTGGGCGGCTTCGAGCGCAGCGGCGCACGCACCGTGATCGAGCGCCAGCTCGACCTTTTCGAGCTACATTGGCAGGCCGTGCCCGACCACGTGGACGGCCACCAGCACGTGCAGCAGTTCGCGGGCATACGCGAGCCCCTGGTGGAGCTGCTCGCGCGGCGCTACGGCACGAAAAAGCCCTGGCTGCGCCTCTCGCGCGCGCCCCTGGGCCAGCGCGACCTCAAGAGCCGCGTCATGGCTTGGATGGGTGCCAGCGCTCTCGAAAGCAGAGCATTTCACGCAGGTCTTCCGAGCGCTGGTGCCTTATCTGGCATCTACAATTTCAGCGGCGATCAGGCGGCCTACGCACGGCGCATGGCCGGCTGGCTCAGCGCCTCGCCCGCGGGCACGGTGCTGATGTGCCACCCCGGCACCGGCGAGACCGACGCCGCCGCCCCCCTCGACCCGATCGCCGAAGCGCGACCGCGCGAATGGGCGCATCTGGGCAGCGCCATCTTCACCGAACAACTGGCCAGTGCCCGGGCCACCCTCGTGCGCGGCAGCGCTCTTTTCACCGCATGACCTCGATCCAGACCCCTGCGTCCACAGCGCAAAACGGCCGTCCCTTCTGGCGCTGGCTGGCGCTGCTGCTGGCGCTGCTGCTGACGCTGGCGGCGCTGCGCCCCCTGAGCTTGCCCGACGAGGGACGCTACGCCGAGATCAGCCGCTGGATGCTGGTCTCGGGCGACTGGCTCACGCCGCGCCTCGATGGCCTGCCCTTCTTTCACAAGCCGCCGCTGCTGCACTGGCTGCAGGCTTCAAGCATGGCGGTGCTGGGCGTGAGCCCCTGGGCCGCGCGTCTGGTGCCCGCGGCTGCGGCGCTCCTGATGGTGGTGGACCTGTACCTGGCCGCGCGGCGCATCAGCTCTACCGCCGTGGCGCGCCGGGCAGCGCTGATGCTCGCAGCCAGCGGCTGTTTTCTCGTGGGTGGGCAGTACGTGAACCACGACATGCTGGTGGCGGCCTTCATTGCCTCGGGCATCTGGTGCTTTACGCTCGCCTTCCTGCACGGCGCGCGGCCCCATGCCTGGCTGGCGCGGCTCGGGTTCGCCTGCTGCGCGCTAGGGCTGCTCACCAAGGGGCTGATCGGCGTGGCGCTCCCGGGCCTCGTGCTTTTTGTCTGGCTCAGCTGGACGCGCCAGTGGGGCAAGGTGCTGCACCTGCCATGGATCAGTGGCCTGCTGACCTTCGCCGTGCTGGCGCTGCCCTGGTTCGTGCTGGCGGGCGAACGCTACCCGGGGCTGTGGAGCTACCTCTTCGGCGCGCAGCAGTTCGGGCGCTACACCGGCACCACGTTCAACAACCCGCACGGCCCGTGGTTCTATCCGGCAGTACTCGCAGTGATGCTGCTGCCATGGACATTCTTCATCCCGTTTTCGGGTGCAAGGCGCACGGATGAAGCGCAGTCAGCTCCACATTCAAGAGCACATGCAGTCCAGCTGCTGTGCTGGATCTGGGTCGGCGCCATCGTGCTGTTCTTCTCGCTGCCGCGCTCCAAGCTCGCGGGCTACATGCTGCCCGTGGTGCCGCCGCTGGCGCTGCTGGCCGCGCTCGGCTGGGAGCGCGTGATGGCCGGACGCCGGCATGGCGAGCGCTGGTTCGCGTTGCTGGCGTTGATCCCGGCGGGCGTGGCCATCGCGCTCACGCTGGGGCCGGGGCGCGACCCCGCGCGCCTGAGCGGCGACGTCGCGAGCGTGCTGGTGGCACGCATGCAGCAGGGCGAGCCAGTCTATGCCTGTGGCGGCTACCCGTATGACCTGCCCTTCATCGCGCGCCTGACGCAGCCCATCATCGTGGTGCAGGACTGGCCGCGCCTGCGCAGCGAAGCCGGTGACAACTGGCAGCGCGAGCTGTTCGAGGCGGGCGACTTCGAGCCCGCCGCGGCCGCGCGCATCCTGCAGCAACCCGCGCAACTGGCAACGGCCGCACAGCACAAGGGCGCGTGGCTGCTCACGCCCGAGGACATGCGCGCGCCGCCCGGCTGGAAGACCGTGAAGCAGGGCGCGCGCTGGCGCCTCTACGCCTCAGCGCCGGAAGGCCCAGTAGCGGCTGAGCGCGAAGGTCTGGGCGGCTGCGACCAGCATGGCGGTGAACAGCGCCAGCCATGAGGGCCAGAGCGCCCCGCGCAGCAACAGGGCAAAGACGGCCTCGTTGACGATGAAGCCCGCGATGGCCGTCGTCGCGAACCGCGCCAGGCTCTGGCCCACGCCCGTGCCCGCATCCTGAAAGCTCAGGCAGCGATGGCCGAAAAAGCTCACGAAAAAGGCCACGATGAAGCCCACGGCATTGGCCACTTCCGCCAGCATGGCGTGCTGCGCCAGCCAGAACACCGCCGCGTGCGTGGCCGCCGCGGCCGTGCCGACGACGAGGAACCAGAAACCCTCACGGGGGCGCACCAGGCTCATGACGTGCGCGTGTCGCCCGCCGACAGCCCCTCGCCGGCCTCGTCGGCCACGAGGTAGAGCGGGCGCTGCTTGACCTCGTCGTAGATGCGCGCGACGTATTCGGAGAGCAGGCCGACCGACATCAGCTGCACGCCGCTCAGGAACATCATGCCCACCACCAGCGTCGCGTAGCCCGGCACGTCGATGCCATAAAGGAAATAGTCGATGATCACCCACAGGCCGTAGCCCATGGCCGAGAACGCGAGCAGCACGCCCAGCAGCCCCAGCAGGCGCAGCGGCACCGCCGTGAAGGCGAACAGGCCCGTGGTGCCCAGGCTGAGCGCGCCCATCAGGCCGAAATGGCTCTGCCCCGCCGCGCGCGGCAGCGGCTCGTAATCGAGCGCCACGCTGGGAAAGCCGACCCAGGCGTACAGCCCCTTCATGAAGCGGTGGCGCTCGGGCAGACGGAGCAGCGCATCGACCACGCGCCGGTCCATCCAGCGGAAATCCCCGGCGTTGCGCGGAATGCGCACGCGCCCGCCCCAGTTCACGATGTCGTAGAACCACGCCACCAGGCGCCGGTGCAGCGCCGACTGGTCCTCGCGCGTGCGCCGCACGGCATAGACCACGTCGGCGCCCTGCTGCCAGCGGCGCAGCATGTCGGCGAGCAGCGCCGTGGGGTGCTGGCCATCGGCGTCCATCAGCACCACTACCTCGCCGCGCGCGGCCGCGATGCCCGCGGAGAGCGCCGCCTCCTTGCCGAAATTGCGCGACAGCTGCACGAAGCGCAAGGCAGGCTCGCGCGTGCACAGATCGCGCATCACCGCCTCGGTGTCGTCGCTGCTGCCATCGTTGACCACCACCAGCTCCACGCGCGGCGACAGCGCCCGCAGCGCCACCAGGGTGCGCGCCACCACGTCCGGCAACGAGACTGCCTCGTTGTACGCCGGCATGACGCAGGAAATGGACGGCACACGGTCCGCTCGTTCGTTCATCGATCACCCTGGAATGGACACATCCGCGCGACGATACGCGAACCTGCGGCGAATTCTGGCAGATCGCCGGGTTTTGCCTGCAAACCGGGCGGGCAAAACCGCGTGGATACCGGGCTACAGATTCGGTACTTATAATCGACGCGTGTCTTACAACCTGCAACGCAGGTCATTCACGCCACCTTGACGCTGTTCAGGCCTGCGTGAAACACGGCTGAGCGCCACGCCCTCCGGGCGAAAAGCGTTCGCCACGGCCGAAGTTTCGGCCTCGATGCACTGGATACCCTGCCCGGCATTTTTACGACCGGGAGGCTTCCGCGCACAGGCTCTTGCGCACCACCTCACGCGTGCCATTCGAGCCGACCGGCCGCCCCGGAAGGCGGTCAACCTCCCCGGCAACGTCCGCCGTGTGCGTCCCATCACGGGCATGCACTTTGGGCGATGTCACCGCATCGGGGTTGTGCGATTTTTTTTGCACGCTTCGGCCATCGTGCTCCGCGCGTTTGCGTGACCGCGGGGTGAGTTCAATCCACGAGAAAGAATTCATCGGATGGCCAAATCCATCACCGTAGAAAAGGTGTTCAAGGTCTTCGGCGATGCGCCCGAGGAGGCCCTGCGGCTGGCTCGCGAAGGCGTCAGCAAGCAGGACATCATGGAGCGCACCGGCCAGTCCATCGGCGTCTTCGACGCCAGCTTCACCATCGCCTCCGGCGAGATTTTCGTCGTCATGGGCCTGTCGGGCTCGGGCAAATCGACGCTGGTTCGCCTGCTCAACCGCTTGATCGCCCCGACCAGCGGACGCGTGCTGGTCGATGGCGAAAACATCCTCGACTACGACGACAAACGGCTGCGGCAGCTGCGGCGCAAGGACATCTCGATGGTGTTCCAGTCGTTCGCGCTGATGCCGCACCTGTCGGTGCTGGAAAACGCCGCCTTCGGCCTGGAGCTGGCCGGGGTGGACCGCGCCGCGCGCGAGAGCGCCGCCAAGGAGGCGCTGGCCCAGGTGGGCCTGGCGGGCTGGGAGGCGAGCTACCCCGACGAGCTTTCGGGCGGCATGCAGCAGCGCGTGGGCTTGGCGCGCGCGCTCGCGGCCGACCCGGCGATTTTGCTGATGGACGAGGCATTCTCGGCGCTCGATCCCATCATCCGCACCGAAATGCAGAGCGAGTTGCTGCGCCTGCAGGAGACCAAGCGCCGCACCATCGTCTTCATCTCGCACGATCTGGACGAGGCGATGCGCATCGGCGACCACATCGCCATCATGAAGGATGGTCACGTGGTGCAGGTGGGCACACCCGACGAGATCCTGCGCGCCCCGGCCGACGACTACGTGCGCGATTTTGTGCGCGGGGTGGACGCCGCCGCCGTCTTCAAGGCCAGCGACATCGCACGCCAAGCGCTCACGGTGATCTCCGAACAGGGCGACCGGGGCTGCCGGGCGGCGCTGCGCATTCTGGAGGATTCGGACCGCGACGTGGCCTACGTGCTCAGCCCGCGCAGGAAGTACCTGGGCGTGGTCTCCTCGCAATCGCTGCGCGACGCGCTGCGCGGCCACCATGGTCCGCTGGGGCTCAAGCACGCCTTTCTGCAGAACGCACCGCCTCTGCCCGCGGATGCACCGGTCGCAGACCTGTACGGCGCGATGACCCGCGCGCCCTGCGCGCTGCCGGTGGTCGACGAAGCCGGCATCTACTTGGGCGTGGTGAGCCGCACCACCTTGATGCGCTTTCTCGACCGCGACACGCCGCCGGTGCTGCCCGCGCAGCCGGAGGTGGCGCCGCTGCAGCTCAACCCGCAGTTTCCGCACCAGGCGGTGGACCCGATCGTCAAGGCCGCGTGACACGAAAGGAAGCCCTTATGGCCAATGAAGTCAACACCGATCCGTGGAGCGCGGCCAGCGCGCCCGCCACACCCTCCGATACATCCGCCGCCGCCCCTGACGCCTGGGGCAGCGCGACGGACGGCGCACAGGGCAGTGCGAGCTGGCTCGATGCGCCCGCGAGCGCCGCGCCGCCCGATGGCGATGGCAGCGGCCTGGCCGCGCTCTGGCACCAGATCAGCACCGACGGCCTGCCGGTGCAAGGCCCGATCAACGATGGCCTGGCCTGGGTGGTGGCGCACTTTCGCCCGTTCTTCCAGGCGGTACGCACGCCCATCGACGCGATTCTTTCGGGCCTCACCGACGGGTTGCTGGCCGTGCCCTGGCCGCTGATGCTGCTGTTCATCGCGCTCATCGCCTGGCAGTTCGCCGGGCGCTGGCTGGCGCTGGCCACCGCGCTCTCGCTGGTGCTGGTGGCGCTGCTCGGCATCTGGAACGACACCATGGTGACGCTGGCGCTGGTCTTCACCTCGCTGTTTTTCTGCGTGTTGATCGGCCTGCCCCTGGGCGTGCTGCTGGCGGCCAGCGACCGTGCCCAGCGCCTCACGCGCCCGGTGCTCGATGCGATGCAGACCACGCCGGCCTTCGTCTACCTGGTGCCTGTGGTGATGCTGTTCGGCATCGGAAACGTGCCGGGCGTGATCGTCACCATCGTCTTCGCGCTGCCGCCGCTGGTGCGCCTGACCAACCTCGGCATCCGCCAGGTGCGCCCGGACCTGATCGAGGCCAGCCGAGCCTATGGCGCCTCGCCCTGGCAGTTGCTGTTCAAGGTGCAGCTGCCGCTGGCCATGCCCTCGATCATGGCCGGCATCAACCAGGCCTTGATGCTCAGCCTCTCGATGGTGGTCATCGCCTCGATGATCGCCGTGGGCGGTCTGGGGCAGATGGTGCTGCGCGGCATCGGGCGCCTGGACATGGGGCTGGCCACCGTTGGGGGGCTCGGCATCGTGCTGCTCGCCATCGTGCTCGACCGCATCACGCAGGCGATGGGCGAGCCCCAGCGCGGCGGCCAGCGCTGGTGGCACGGCGGACCGCTGGGCCTGCTGCTGCGCAAATCAACGAAACCATAGCTTGTGGCGCTTTCTGGATAAGCGTTAGAGCCACTTTTGATTCAAATTTCAACTGAAGGAGAAACCCATGTCATCCCATTCGCGTTTTCGCCCTTTTCGTCGTTTCCTGCTGCTCACGGCCCTGGCCACCGGCGTTGCCGTCGCCGCCCACGCCGCCGACCTGCCGGGCAAGGGCACCCAGGTGCTGCCGCTCAAAAGCTCGATTGCCGAAGAGACCTTCCAGACGCTGCTGGTGATGAAGGCGCTCACGCAACTGGGTTACGACGTGCAGCCGATCAAGGAGGTGGAGTACCCCACCGCGCACATCGCCATCGGCAACGGCGACGCCACCTTTCTCGCCGACCATTGGAACCCGATGCACGCCGATTTCTACAAGAACGCGGGCGGCGACGCCAAGCTGTTTCGCAAGGGCATCTTCTCGCCCAACGCGGCGCAGGGCTATCTGATCGACAAGAAAACCGCCGACAAATACCACATCACCAACATCGGCCAGCTCAAGGATCCGAAGCTCGCCAAGCTGTTTGACAGCGACGGCGACGGCAAGGCCGATCTGACGGGCTGCAACCCCGGCTGGGGCTGCGAGGCGGTGATCGAGCACCAGCTCACCGCCTTCGACCTGCGCAAGACCGTGACGCACCAGCAGGGCAGCTACGCCGCGCTGATCGCCGACACCATCACGCGCTTCAAGGCGGGCCAGCCCATCCTCTACTACACCTGGACGCCGTACTGGGTGAGCAATGTGCTCAAGCCCGGCCAGGACGTGGTCTGGCTGGAGGTGCCGTTCTCTTCGCTGCCTGGTGAGCAGAAGGGCCTGGACACGAAGCTGCCCAACGGCAAGAACTACGGCTTCACGGTGAACAACCAGCAGATCGTGGCCAACAAGGCCTTCACCGACGCGCACCCTGACGCCGCCGTGCTGTTCGAGGAAATGCAACTGCCGATCGCCGACATCAACGCGCAGAACTACCTGATGAGCCAGGGCCAGAACAAGGCGGCCGACATCGAGCGCCATGCCGATCAGTGGATCCAGGCGCATCAGCAAACCTGGGACGGCTGGCTGGCCAAGGCGCGCGCGGCGGCCCGGTAAGTACCCCGTCCCGCGTTCCGGCCTTCTCCCGGCGGGGGAAGAAGCACACCCCAAGAAAGGAAACCCATGAAGAAGACACTCCTGCTGCTGGCCATCTGCGGCTTTTGCGGCGCCGCGCTGGCGCAATCGTCGGTCACGCTCTACGGCATCGCGGACGCCGGTATCGGCAAAGCCAAGGTGGACGGCGACACCAAGACGCACCTGCTCAGCGGCTCGACCATGAACAACCTCGTGAGCCGCCTGGGCGTGCGCGGCAGCGAAGACCTGGGCGGCGGGCTGAAGGCCGGGTTCACGTTCGAGACCGGCCTCTCGCTGCACGACGGCTCCACCATGACGAGCGGCAACGGCGGCGGTTTCTGGGGCCGCCAGGCCGATCTGTGGCTGGGCGGCGGCTGGGGCACGCTGCGCCTGGGCCGCGGCTATTCGCCCGCCGACAGCGCCACCTGGACCTGGGACCTCACCGGCCTGTCCAACTACAACGTCGTCGAGAACATGTTCCTGGACGTCGGCACCGACTACCGCAACAGCAGCCAGATCAGCTACAAGACACCGAACGTGAAGGGCTGGAGCGCGCAGATCGCCCACGTGCTCAGGGCCGACCACCACGACCGCAGCGGCACGCCGGATGGCCGCGGCAAGTGGGACCTCAACGTGATCTACGCCCAGGGCCCGATCGGCGTGGCGCTGGACATGAACAGGCTCTCGGGCCAGAGCACCAACTACGCACTGGGCGGCAAATACGACTTCGGCGCCTGGGCGATCGCCGCGTCCTTCGTCAACGCCCGCACGCTCGAATATGGCGACGGCAGCTTCGGCCAGCGCCGCGGCTTCACGCTGGGCGCGCAGGTGCGCAGCGGCGCCTTCAGCGCCACACTCGACTTGGGGCGCGACCTGAAGAACAGCGCCGGACGCAAATACACCAACGCACTGCTCGAAGGCCGGTACACGCTTTCCAAGCGCACCATGGCCTACGCCGCCGTGCTGCGCATCGACGGTGGCACCAGCTACGGACTGGGCATGCAGCACCGGTTCTGACCGCCACCACCATTCACCACTCATCAAGGAGCATCGCAGCGTGTCACGTTTTCACAGACACATCGCCCAATGGGCCTTCTTCCTCCTCGCCGCACTGGCCCTGCCGCTGGCCGCGCAGGCCGCGAACTACGTGAGCATCCGCGGCAACGCGATCCATGTGCGCGCCCAGCCCGGCACGCAATCGCCCATCCAGTGGGAGCTCGACGACGGCTATCCGCTGCGCGTGCAGCAGAAGAAGGGCCGCTGGCTCAAGGTTGCCGATTACGAAGCCACCCTGGGCTGGGTCTACGCGCCGCTGACCAGCCGCACACCGCACCGCATCGTGACGGTGCCCATGGCCCGCCTGCGCGCCGGGCCGGGCACCGGCCACCGCATCCTCGCGACCGTGCAGCGCAATGAAATCCTGCGCACACTGGCCACGCGAGGCAAGTGGGCGCAAGTGCAGCGCGAGGACGGGCAGCGCGGATGGGTGGCGCAGCGGCTGACCTGGGGCTGGTAGGGCGCACGCATACCGCGGGCCACGGGCCGCGCCTGGACGGAAATCCATGGGCACGGGTCGAAAATGACTTTCGCCACCTGGCAAACCGACAGCAGATGAAGAACACCGGCATCCCGGTTCCCTTCAAGCCCGCGGATGCCAACAGGCTGCACGCAGCGCTGAACCTGACTGCCCCATGAGCGGGCAGAGATCCGGCACATCCGGAAACACTCTTTTGCCCGCGACTTTCGACACTGTCACTCCTAGGCGCGCGCTGCGATCCTCGCGCAAACGGGTGCTGACGCCACCCTCCTGGTGGGCAGGGTGGCACAAGCAGCGGGTCAGTCGCGGCTGGCCTGTTCTTTTGCGGCCATGACCGCAGCGCAGGGATGTCCGAAAAAGCGCAAGGCGCCGTCGGCACGAAGGCCGGCGGCGCCTTGCATCAACCGGCGCAGGTTTACTGGCGCACGAAGTCGATGATGATTTCGCCCGGTTCGCGCTGGCGGTACTCGATGGCCACGCCATCGCCATAACGCATCTCGATCTGGTTGAGCAGCGGCAGCGGGTCATGGTCGTTCATGAAGCGCATGGTTTCGCCAGGGTTGAGCGCGTCGAGCGCGCCAAAAATCGCCGAATGGCGAAAGCGGCGCGCAATGCCACGGGCATCAAAGGGGTAGATCGCTTCGGCGGTGGTGTGGTCGTGCATGGGAATAAAAGTACATTGGAAATGACTCTTTAGTGTACGACGCCCGAAGGCCGCATCCCGCGGACGGCCATGAAGCAAACACGGGCAAAACCACGCGCTACTGCATGAAACGGCGCAATTGCACCAGCGCCTCTCGGGCCGCCCGCCGCCCCTCGTCGATGGCTTCCCCCGCGCGGTGAAAATCGAGCAAACCCAGGTGCGACAGGCTGGGGCTGATGACCACCTCGGGCGGGTCGCCCGCCATGCGGCTCCTTGTGATACGCATCTGCATGATCGCCACGCTCGTCATCACCACGTCCAGCACCGACGGGGGTCTGGTCCTGGGCGGCTCGGTGCTTGCGGCGCGCTCGGGCAGCCAGTGGCGCAGGCGATCTTTCCAGCCCGGCTCCTCCGGCGGGATACCGGGCGCGTCGTTCTCCTCGGGCCGTGCCTCGACCGGCTCGGGCACATCTTGCGGCCCCTGCACCGCCAGCGGCTGCATGTGACGATGCAGGATGTCGGCGTTCAGGTCCACCGCCATCACGATGTCCGCCCCCATGGCCCGCGCCAGCGACGTCGGCACGGGGTTGACGATGCCGCCGTCGACCAGCAACCGGCCGTCGCTGAGCTGCAGCGGCGTGAACAGACCAGGGAGCGCGATCGAGGCACGCACCGCGTCGGCAATCGAACCCTCGCGCAGCCAGACCTCGGCACCCGAATGCAGATCTGTGGCCACGGCGGCGAAGGGCAGCGGCGAATTTTCAATGTCGAAATCGGCAAAATGGCTGCGCCAGAAGGCGATGAGCTTCTCACCCTTGAGCATGCCGCCCGAGAGCCTGAAATCCATGAAGCCGAAGACCTCGCGCATGCCCAGGCTCTGCACCCACTTGGCGAAACGGTCGAGCTCGCCCGCCGCATACGCCGCGCCCACCAGCGCGCCGATCGAGGCGCCGCAGACCACGTCGGGCCTGACCCCCTCTTCCTCGAGCACCTGCAGCACGCCGATGTGCGCCCAGCCGCGCGCCGAGCCGCTGCCCAGCACCAGGCCCAGGCGGGGAGCGCGGCGCGCGAGCGTCATCTCAGGCCCGCCCGGCGAGCAAGGCCCGCATCCCGTCCTCGTCGAGCACGGGAACGCCCAGTTCCTGCGCCTTGGCGAGCTTGCTGCCCGCCTCCGCGCCCGCGACGACGTAGCTCGTCTTCTTGCTGACCGAACCCGCCACCTTGGCGCCCGCGGCTTCGAGCAGATCTTTCGCCGCGTCGCGGGGCAGCGTGGGCAGCGTGCCGGTGAGCACCACCGTCTTGCCTGCCAGCGGCTGCCGCGCGGCCGGTGCGGGCGCGGTCTCGCTCCAGTGCACGCCCGCGGCCTGCAGTTGCTGCACCACCTCGATGTTGTGCGGCTGGGCAAAGAAGGTGCGGATGGACTCGGCCACGATGGGGCCGACATCGCTCACCTGCATCAGCGCATCCACATCGGCAGCCAGGAGCGCATCCAGCGAGCCGAAGTGGCGCGCCAAGTCCTTGGCCGTGGCCTCGCCGACGTTGCGGATGCCCAGCGCGTAAAGAAAGCGGGCGAGCGTGGTGTGCTTCGATTTTTCCAGCGCCTCGCACACGTTCTGCGCCGATTTTTCGGCCATGCGATCCAGACCCGCGAGCTGGCCCACCTGCAGGGCATAGATCCCGGACAGGCCGTGGATGAGGCCCAGGTCGACCAGTTGATCGACGAGCTTTTCACCCAGGCCCTCGATGTCCATGGCCTTGCGGCCCGCGAAGTGCAGCAACGCCTGCTTGCGCTGCGCGCTGCAGAACAGTCCGCCGCTGCAACGATGATCGGTTCCGCCGTGCTCGCGCACCACGGCCGAGCCGCAGACCGGACACGCGAGCGGCATGCGGAAGTTGGGCACATAGGGTCGGCGAATCGTGCCGTCGTCCACGCGGCCGACCACCTCCGGGATCACGTCGCCCGCGCGCCGCACGATGACCGCGTCACCCACGCGCACTCCCTTGCGGCGCAGCTCGAAGAGATTGTGCAGCGTGGCGTTGGTGACGGTGGCGCCGCCGACGAACACCGGCGCCAGCCGCGCCACCGGCGTGAGTTTTCCGGTGCGCCCCACCTGCACATCGATCGCCTCCATCGTCGTGACCACCTCCTGCGGCGGGTACTTGTGCGCCACGGCCCAGCGCGGCTCGCGCGTGACATAGCCCAACTGGCTCTGCAGGGCCAGGCTGTTGACCTTGTAGACCACGCCATCGATGCCATAGGGTAGCTTGTCGCGGCGCGCGCCCATGTACTTGTGATAGTCCACCAGCTCGGCCGCGCCATGCACCACCCTCACCTCGTGCGCGACCGGAAAGCCCCAGGCCTGGAGCTGGCACAGCAGCGCGTGATGCGTGGCGAATGCGGGCCCGCCGGCCTCGGGCGGCGTGAGCTCGCCCAGGCCATAGGCAAAGAACGAGAGCGGGCGCCGCGCCGCGATGCGCGCATCGAGCTGGCGCACCGCGCCAGCCGCGGCATTGCGCGGGTTCACGAAGAGCTTTTCACCATTCTCGCGCTGGCGCTCGTTCAGGCGGGCGAAGTCGCGTCCGCGCATGTAGACCTCGCCGCGCACCTCGATCACCGGCGGCACGTCCTCACCGCGCAGGATCAGCGGGATCTGGCGGATGGTGCGGATGACGTGAGTCACGTCCTCGCCGACCTCGCCGTCGCCGCGCGTGGCAGCCTGCACGAGCGCGCCACCTTCATAGCGCAGGTTCATCGCCAGGCCGTCGAACTTGGGCTCGACGATGTACTCGACCGGAGGGTCTGCGTCGGTCAGGCCCAGCTCGCGGCGGATGCGCGCGTCAAACGCCTGCGCGCCGCTGGCCTCGATGTCGGTCTCGGTGCGTATGCTGAGCATGGGCACGGCATGGCGCACCGGCGCCAGGCCCGAGAGCACGCTGCCGAGCACGCGCTGCGTGGGCGAATCGGGCGTAACGAGTTCGGGGTGCGCGGCCTCCAGGTGTTCGAGCTGCTGGTACAGCCGGTCGTACTCGCCATCGGGCACGCTGGGTGCATCGAGCACATAGTACTCGTGCGCCCAGCGGTTGAGCCGGGCGCGCAACGCTTCTATTTGAGTAGCTGCTGGCGCTTTCGCCTCTTCGCTTGAGGCCGAAAAAAGATCGGATTGCATCAGCTGAACAAGCGCCGCGCGAGCGCCGAGCCGGCCGAGAGTTCGTGCTCGTCGAGCTGGTCGTAGAGCTGCTCCAGATCGGCGGCGATCGGCTCCATGGCCATGGCGGGAATCGGTTGGCCGTTCGGGTCGCAGAGCACGCCGTCCATGGCGTCGCACAGCTGCCGGGCCACCTCGCGCAGACGGGCAAGGGGTTGCTCGCCACGTGCCACCTGCGGCACATCCAGCGCCAGGCTCACCTCGCGCAGCGCCGAGCGCTCGGGCTCGTCGGACATGGCCGCCTGCGCGTCATAGCCCAGGGTGAGCATCGGCGGCAGGCCAGGCGCCTGCACCGGCAGCACCAGACGCCCGGGCATGGCACCGATGACAAAACCCTGCGGCGCCGCACTCTGCTGGATGTAGCCCGGGCTCCACGCCGCCTGGCGCGCACGCAGCACGAACGAGAGCTGCGCATCGTGCGCGCTGGCGAACTGGTCGAGCTCGCGCGCGCGGGCGACCTCATGGCGCATGTCGGGGAATTCCGGCACCGCGTTGATCGCATCGGCGAAAGCCTGCGTCTTGACGACGAATTCCGAGAATTCGATTTCATTGAGCGCGCCCAGCCGGTTGGCCAGCTGCACCCCGGCCTGGAACCTGCGGTATCGCGCTCCGGGATGCGGGCTTTCCCATTGCTGCGTCGCCTCGTTCAGTCCCTCGACCGCAAAGGGTTTGCTGCCCACCCGCCGCGTGGCCGGCAGCGCGGCGAGCGCCGCATCGCCCGACACCAGCTGATCGGCCGTGACCGGCACGAGCGCATCGATCAGCGCATCGAGCGCGCCGCGCTGCTGCGGCGGCGGCGACAGCGGCGGCGCCACATCCGGCGGCACGGGCACGGCAATCACCGGATCGACTTGCAGATCGCTCCAGTCCGGCGCCGCTTCGTCCGGGTCGCCCTGAGCCGCGCCCGGGAGGGCGCCATCGAGCAGCGGATCGCGGCGCACCGGCTCGGCGGGTTCGCTGCCGCCCACAGCCATCTGCCGCGCGCGGCGTGGCGCATTGCGGTGATTGTTCCAGGCGTTGTAGGCCACGACGACGATCAGGACGATCGCGCCGATGACGGCAAGAGCGGTTTGAAATGAACTCATGGCAAGGGGAATTACGCTTGGGCCATCGACAGCGCGCTGGCCATGTCCACCGCAACGATACGCGAAACACCCTGCTCCTGCATGGTCACGCCGATGAGCTGCTCGGCCATTTCCATCGCGATCTTGTTGTGGCTGATGAAGAGAAACTGCGTGCCGCGCGACATGCTCGCGACGAGCTTGGCGTAGCGTTCGGTGTTGGCGTCGTCCAGCGGCGCATCGACCTCGTCGAGCAGGCAGAACGGCGCCGGGTTGAGCTGGAAGATCGCGAACACCAGCGCGATCGCCGTGAGCGCCTTCTCGCCGCCGGAGAGCAGATGAATCGTCTGGTTCTTCTTGCCCGGCGGCTGCGCCATCACCTGCACGCCCGCGTCCAGGATTTCGTCGCCGGTCATGATGAGCTGCGCGCGCCCGCCGCCAAAGAGCTCGGGGAACATGGCGCCAAAGTGCGTGTTCACGGTCTCGAAGGTGCCCGACAGCAGGGTGCGCGTCTCGGCATCGATGCGCCGGATCGCGTCTTCCAGCGTGGTCATCGCCAGTTGCAGGTCTTCGTTCTGCGCCGTGAGAAAGCCGTGGCGCTCGCGTGCAAGCGTGAGCTCTTCGAGCGCCGCGAGATTCACCGCCCCAAGCTGCTCGACGCCGCGCTGCAGCTGCTCGATGCGCGCCTGCAGGCCCTCGTGCTGGACCTGCCCCTCGGCGATGGACTGGCGCACCTGCTCCAGGTCCGCCCCGGCCTCGGTCAGCAAGGTCTCGTACTGCTGCAACGCCAGGCTCGCCGCCTGCTCCTTGAGCTGCAGCTCGGTGATGCGCGCGCGCTGGGGTTCGAGCTGGCGCTCGGCCTGCATGCGCAGCTCGTCGCTGGCGCGCAGCCGCGCCGTGAGCGCGTCGTAATCGCTTCGCAGGGCGCCCAGCCGCTGCTCGCAGGCCAGCTTGGCCTCCAGCGCCTGCTGCAGCCCCCCCTGGGCCGCCGCATCCGACAGGCGCGAGAGCTCCTGCCGCGCGGGCTCGATCTCGGCCTGCAGCGCCTCGCCCTGGCGCAGCGCCATCTGCACCGCGCGGCCCAGTTCGTCGCGGCGCGCCTGCAGGCTGCGCCGGGCAAACTGCGCCTCCTGCGCGCGGCGTTCGAGCTGGCGCTGCTGCTCGCGCCACTGGGTCAGATGCTGCTCGGCGGCAATCACCTTGTCCTGCAGTTGCGCGTGGCGCTCCTGGCTGTCGGCCAGCTGCATGTCCAGCTCTTCGAAGCGCCCGTCGGCCGTAGCGCGGCGCTCGTCCAGGTCGGCCAGCTGCGCCTGCACCTCGGCCAGGTCCGTCTCCAGTTGGCGGCCGCGCTCTCGCGCCTGCTCGGCCTGCTGCGTCAGATGCAGCAGCTGCACATGCAGATCGTGCGCGCGCGTCTGCGCTTCGCCCGCTTCGCGCCGCGCCGACTGCAGGCGCAGGCTCGCGTCCTGGTAGCTGCCCTCGGCACGCACGAGCGTGGTGCGTGCCTCTTCGGCGATCAGGCTTTGCGCGCGCACCTCCTTTTCGAGGTGTTCGATCTCCTGCGCGCGCGCGAGCAGACCCGACTGCTCGGAATCGGGCGCGAAGAAATCCACGCCATGACCGCTCACCGCATGGCCCTGCGGGGTGTAGATCACTTCGCCCGCCTGGAGGCCCTCGCGGCGCGCCAACGCATCGTCGAGCGTGGGCGCCGTCAGGCACCCGTGCAGCCAGTCGGCGAGCACCGCCTGAAGGCCGGCGTCTCCCACCTGGAGCAGATCGATCAGCCGGCCAGGGCCGCCCGCCGAAGGCGCCGCGGCGGGCGGCGCACTGTAAAAGCTCAGGCGCGCGGGTGGCGCGCCGTGGCCGCCGCTGGCGGCAAAGCCGCGCACCATCTCCAAGCGGCCCACGGGCAGCGCCGCCAGACGTTCGCGCAGGGCGGCTTCCAGAGCGTTTTCCCAGCCCGGCTCGATGTGCAGGCGCGTCCACAGCCCCTGCAGACCATCGAGCCCCTGTTCGGCCAGCCAGGGTGCGAGCTTGCCGCCCTGCTTGAGTTTTTCCTGCAGCTCCCTGAGCGCCGACAGGCGCGCGCTCAGGTCCGCCAGGCGCGCGCCCTCGCCGGCCACGGCCTGCTGGCGCGCACGTCGTTCTTCGTCCAGCCGGGGTACGTCTTCGAGCAGTTGCGCCAGGCGCGCGTCCGCTTCTTCGCCAGCCAGAACAGCACCCTCATGCGCCTCGCGCAGCTGGGCCAGTCGCGCCTCGTCGGGCGCGGTGAGCGCGCCCTGGTCTGCCCGCAGGCGTTCAAGGCGCATCTCATGCTGGCGCATCTGCTCGGCCATGCTGCGCTGCTCAGCGGCCAACACTTGAATCTGCTGCTGCACCTGCGTCACCAGTGCATGCTGCGCCTCGCTCTTGCCGCGTGCCTGGTGCAGGGCTTCCTGCAGCTCGGGCAGCCGCGCTGCCTGTTCCTCGGCCTGGGCCGCGAGCAGCTCGGCCTGCTCCTCGGCGTCGCTCCCGGCGCCCGAGAGGTTCTGCAGCTCGGCCTCGGCCTCTTGCTTGCGCGCGGCCCACTCGCCGATCTGCGTGGCCAGCTGGGTCAGGCGCTGCTCGACACGCGCGCGCCCTTGCACGACATAGCGAATCTCGGCTTCGAGCTTGCCAACCTCGGCCGTGGCTTCGTAGACTTTGCCCTGCGCCTGATTGACCGCATCGCCCGCGCCGTAGTGCGCCTGGCGGATGGTCTCGAGCTCGGCCTCGACGTGGCGCATCTCGGCCATGCACGCCTGCAGGTCGTTGGCGGCCTGCAGGCCTTCGGTGCGCACCCGCTCCAGGTCCGCTGCGGCATCGCTGCGCTTGAAGAACCACAGCTGCTGCTGCGCGAGCTGCACCTGCTGCTGCAGGTTGCGGTAGCGCGCGGCCACCTCCGCCTGCTTTTCGAGCCTGGCGAGATTGCTGTTGAGCTCGCGCAGGATGTCGTCCACCCGCGTGAGGTTCTCGCGCGTGTCGGCAAGGCGGTTTTCCGTCTCGCGCCGACGCTCCTTGTACTTGGAGACACCCGCCGCCTCCTCAAGGAACAGGCGCAACTCCTCGGGGCGGCTTTCGATGATGCGGCCGATCGTCCCCTGACCGATGATGGCGTAGGCGCGCGGCCCCAGGCCCGTGCCGAGGAACACGTCGTGCACGTCGCGCCGGCGCACCGGCTGGTTGTTGATGTAGTAACTGCTCGTGCCATCGCGCGTGAGCACGCGCTTGACGGCGATCTCGGAAAACTGGTTCCACTGCCCGCCCGCGCGATGCAGCGCGTTGTCGAACGCCAGCTCCACGCTGGCGCGGCTGGCGGGTTTGCGGTTCGTTGTGCCGTTGAAGATCACGTCCTGCATGCTCTCGCCGCGCAATTCGCTCGCGCGCGACTCGCCCAGCACCCAGCGCACCGCGTCCATGATGTTGGACTTGCCGCACCCGTTGGGCCCCACCACGCCGACGAGCTGGCCCGGCAGCTGGAACTGCGTGGGCTCGGCAAACGACTTGAAGCCGGAGAGTTTGATCGAGGTCAGGCGCACGGGAGGCGGTTCCAGGCGGTAGCGGCAGAGGCGAAAGCACCAATCATACCGATGCGCCAGCAGCCTCCGTGACCGAATGCATTCCCGCGAAAGGACCGGCCTGCAAAGCGCCGGCAGCTATCAATTCAGTGAATCTCGCCGCCGCTTCGCCCTCGCCCCTCACGAATCGTGGTCGAGCTGCGAGTTGCGCTCTGCCCGTTCGAGCACCAGCGCTTCATAATCCTCCAGCGGCACGGGCCGGCTCAGCAGGTAGCCCTGCCACAGCTCGCACCCGTTGCGCTCGAGAAACACACGCTGCTCCTCGGTCTCCACCCCCTCGGCAACCACGTCCAGGCCCAGGCTCGCGCCCAGCGTGATGATGGTGCGCGCGATCGCCGCCTCGTTCGGGTCGGTGAGCACGTGGCGCACGAAGCTCTGATCGATCTTGATCTCGTCGAGCGGCAGCCGCTTGAGGTAGGAGAGCGAGGAGTAGCCGGTGCCGAAATCATCGAGCGAAAAGCTCACGCCGTATTCCCTGAGCTGCACCATCTTCGCGATCGTGGCCTCGATGTCGTCGAGCAGCATGCTCTCGGTAAGTTCGATCTTGAGCGCGCGCGTGGGCGCACCCGTGGTGGCCAGCAGCGCCAGCACCTGCGGTGCGAATTCGGCCTGGCGAAATTGAATCGCGCTCACGTTCACCGAAACCGCCAGCCTGCCGAGTACCGGATGCGTGCTCCACCGGGTGAGCTGCTCGCACGCGCTGCGCATGACCCACTCGCCCAGCGGCAGGATCAGACCCGATTCTTCCGCCAGCGCGATGAACTGCGCGGGCGGCACCAGCCCTCGTTCCGGATGGTTCCAGCGCACGAGCACCTCGGCGCCCACGATGCGCCCCTGCTGCACCTTGGGCTGGTAGTACAGCTCGAATTGCCCGTTCTCCAGACCCGCGCGCATGTCCGCTTCCAGCTGCGTGCGCAACGCAATGGCGGCCTGCATCGTCGGATCGAAGAAGCGCAGCGCGCCCCGCCCCGCGGCCTTGGCGGCATACATCGCCATGTCGGAGCGTTTGAGCAGCTCATCCACACTCTCGCCTTCCCGGCCATAGAGCGCCACGCCCACGCTGAGCGAAGCGCGCAGCGGCTGAGACTGGCCGATCTTGTAGGGTTCGCCCACGGCCTTCAGCAGCTTGCAGGCCGCCGCTTCCACCTGCGCCGCGGCGTCCTGAGCTCCCGGCGCCAGATCGGCGAGCACCACCACGAACACGTCTCCGCCGTGGCGAGCCACCGTGCTCCCGGCTGGCACGCGCGAACTCAGGCGCCGCGCCACCAGCGCCAGCAGCCGGTCGCCCATCTCGTGGCCATAGGTTTCATTGATGGTCTTGAACCGGTCCACGCCGAGCATGAGCACCGCGCCGCACAGCCCGGTGCGCGCGGCCTGCAGCAGCGACAGGTGCAGGCGCTCCTGCAGCACGCGGCGGTTGGCCAGACCCGTGAGCACGTCGGTGTGCGCCAGATAGGCAATCTCCTGCTCGGCCTGCTTGCGCTGGCTTTCATCGACCAGCACCACGATGTGACCCGTGCCCAGCGCCATGCCCGAGAGCTCCACCTCGCGGCGCACGCCGCTCTTGGAGGTGATCAGGAATTCCACCGGACGGATCGCGCCGTCCACCTCCAGCTCGGCGGCCTCCCGTGCGGCATGCCAGGCCGCCTGGGCCTCCAGGCGCGCGTGCTCGTCGGGCACGACACGGCGCCACCAGTCCTGGGCCTCGGTGGTGTCGCTCATGCCATAGCCGCAGATCTGGACCCAGCGATCGTTCACAAACAGAATATGGCCCTCGTCCACCTGCGCCACGCCCACCGGCATGTGGTTGAAGATGTCGCGATAGCGCTCCTCGCTGCTCGCCAATGCCAGCTCCACGCGCTTGCGCGCGCTGATGTCCTGCACCACCACGAGGTGCGACGGTGGCTCGTCGCCGAGGGTCGTCATGAGCGTCGCCGACAGATCCACCCAGACCAGGGTGCCGTCCTTGCGACGGTAGCGCTTCTCCAGGCGCCTTTCACCGGCCTGCTGATTGCGCAAATCGCTGAAGGCGTCCCAGCTCTGCTGAATGTCCTCGACCACGGTGTAGTCGGCAAAGCGCATCTGCTTGAGCTCGGGTTCTTCATAGCCGAGCAGGTCGCAGAAGTGCTGGTTGGCCCGCACCACCATGCCGGAGGCCGAATCCAGCTGCACGATACCCACGGCCGCCTGGTTGAACACCGCCTGAAAACGCCGTTCGCTGCGCCGCTGGCGTGCCAGGGCAAGGTCGGCATGGCGCTGGGCCTGCAGCCAGCGCTGCAAAAGCAGCGCCACCAGCGCCGCAAGCAGCGCCGTGACGAGCAGGCCCGTGCCCAGGACCGTCATCGGCCGTGAACGCTCCACCTCCGAGAGCAGTTCGGGCTGCGGCATGAAGCGCATCTGCCAGCGCCGGCCACCCACGGGCACATCGATCGAGCGGCCCTCCACGGCGCTCCATGGCGCATCGCCCGAGGCCGCCAACGCGCGCTGGGTCACCGCAGCAGAGGCCGCCGGCAGACCCATGTCGACCAGCTGCAGCGACAGCCCCGCCATGTCGCTGTCCGTCTGCAAAATTTTCACCAGGCGTGGCACATTGACCATGAGGTCCAACGTGCCCAGAAAGCCCTGCTCCATGCCACCTTCGCGAGTGTGGTCGAACACCGGCAGGCTCAGCGTCATGCCGGCCTCCTGGTACTGCGCGAAGGGGGCGGACGCCGTCAGCTGCCCGGTGCGGCGCGCGCGCGAGAACGCCTCCAGCGCCACGGGCTGAGAATGCAGCTCCAGCCCCAGCCGGTCTTCGTTGCCCTCCACCGGCCAACTGTAATCGACGACGAAATATTCCGGCAGTGTCTGCGCGGGGTGCACCTTGAACCCGACGGGCGGCTTGCCGCTCAGGTGGGACTGACCCAGCGCCCGCTCCTCGAAACCGGCGCGCTCCTGCGCGGGAACGAGCCGCACGAAATCGATGTGCTGCACGCTCGGGTGCGTGCGCGTGACATCGAGCTGCCCCACGGCCCACTCGAAATCACGGCGGCTGAGTTGCGGCTGTACGCTCAGCAGATTGCGCAGGCCCGAGAGCAGATCCACCAGCAGATCGACGTGTTGTTGCAGCGCAACCGCCACGCCCTGGGTCTTGGTCTGGAAGCGCTCGTGCGCCAGATCCTGCGTCAACCGCTGCTGGTAGCCCCACAGGCCGTAGCTGGCCAACAACCCCAGCACGCACACGACCAGCGCGGGCAACCAGTGCCAAAGAGGGCGGCGCAGGAAGGGGGGAATGTGCACGCAGCGGATTTCCAACTGGAAAATCAAACGCGCAGCATAACGGAAATTGAAGCCTGTTCAAAACACCGCGCCGGGCGGCCGCGGCGCACGCCGCTGGTCACGGATTCAGGCGCGCGGCCTCGATCTGTCCCACCTCTTTCAGAAATGCCCACACCGCCTGGATGCGCGCCTGGTGCTTGCCTTCGGCCGGCATGCTCATCCAGAAGGTGCGGGTGAAGCGTGCCTGCCGCGGCAGCACGCGCGCGAGCAGCGTGTCCTTGTCGGCCAGGAAAGCGGGCAGCACCCCCAGGCCCGCGCCCGCGCGCACCGCCTGGTACTGCGCCATGATGCTGGTGGAGCGCAGCGTGAAGCGCTCGGGCGGAAAGACATCCTCGAGGAACTGCAGCTCCTTGGAAAACAGCAGGTCGTCCACGTAGTTGACGAACTCATGCTCGCGCAGATCCTCCTTGCGGGTGATGAGCGCGCGGCGCGCGAGGTATTCGCGCTGGCCGTAGAGCATCAGCGTGTAGTCGGTCAGGCGCGTGACAATGACCGAGCCCTGCTTCGGGCGCTCCAGCGAGATCACGATGTCGGCCTCGCGCCTGGACAGGTGCAGCATGCGCGGCACCGCCAGCAGGTCGATCGACAGATGCGGGTGCTTTTGCGTCAGAAGCCCCAGGTGCGGCGCGAGGATCAGGGTGCCGAAGCCCTCGGTCGCACCCACGCGCACCAGGCCCGCCGGGCCACTGCTGCCGGCATCGAGCGCCACCACGCGCTCCACGCCGAGCACGGCGGTCTCCATCGCCTCCACCGAGGGCAGGAGCTGCCGGCCGGCTTCGGTCAGGCGGTGGCCCGCCGCCTCGCGCACGAACAGCGGCGAGCCGATGCGCTTTTCCAGCTGCTGAATGCGCCGCGCCACCGTGGTGTGCTCCACCCCGGCGCGGCGCGCGGCGGCCGCCAGCGTGCCGGTGCGCGCCAGCTCCAGAAAGTAGCGCAAATTGTCCCAATCGAGCGTGGACGGTTTCTTCATGTGCAAATTTGCAAAGACAAAGTGCACTATTGTCTCTTGCATATTCAATTTTGCACAACTACCATGAATGCGCTTTCCCGTTCACCTTTCCTTTCTTTGTCAAGGAGACAAGCGCCATGGACGCATCCACCTCGCAGGGCGTGCTCGCCCCCACCGTCAAGCTGCTGATCGGCGGCAAGTTCGTCGAATCCAAGACCACCCAGTGGCACGAGGTCATCAATCCCGCCACGCAACAGGTGCTCGCCCGCGTGCCCGAGACCACGCCCGAGGAGATCGCCGCCGCCGTGGCCAGCGCCAAGGAAGCCTTCAAGACCTGGCGCAAGACCTCGCTGATGGCGCGCGGGCGCATCTTCCTCAAGTACCAGGAGTTGATCCGTGCGCACATGAAGGAGCTCGCTGCCATCCTGACCGCCGAGCAGGGCAAGACGCTGCCGGACGCCGAGGGCGACGTGTTCCGTGGCCTGGAGATCGTCGAGCACGCGGCCAGCATCGGCACGCTGCAGTTGGGCGAAGTGGGTAACAACATCGCCCACGGCGTCGACACCTTCACGATGCTGCAGCCTCTCGGGGTGTGCGCGGGCATCACGCCATTCAACTTTCCGGCGATGATTCCGCTGTGGATGTTCCCGATGGCGATCGCCTGCGGCAACACCTTCATCTTGAAGCCCTCGCAACAAGACCCGATGGTGACCATGCGCCTGTGTGAACTGGCGATGGAAGCGGGCGTGCCCGCGGGCGTGCTCAATGTCATCCACGGCACGGCGGACGCGGTCAACGCGATCTGCGACCATCCGGACATCAAGGCCATTTCCTTCGTCGGCTCGACCAAGGTGGGCACGCACGTCTACCACCGCGCCAGCCTCGCCGGCAAGCGCGTGCAATGCATGATGGGCGCGAAGAACCACGCCATCGTCATGCCCGACGCGAACAAGGAACAGGCGCTCAACGCCCTGATCGGCGCCTCCTTCGGCGCGGCCGGCCAGCGCTGCATGGCGATCTCGGTGATGGTGCTCGTGGGCGAGGCGCAGAAGTGGGTGCCGGACATCGTCGCCAAGGCCAAGGCGCTCAAGGTCAACGTCGGCACCGCCGACGGCACCGACGTCGGCCCCTTGATCACCTGCGCCGCGCGCGACCGCGTCGAGGGCTTGATCGAGCGCGGCATCAAGGAAGGCGCCAAGCTCGAACTCGACGGCCGCAAGCCCACGGTCAAGGGCTTCGAGAAGGGCAACTTCGTCGGCCCGACCATCTTCAGCGGCGTCAAGCCCGGCATGAGTATCTACGACCAGGAGGTCTTTGGCCCGGTGCTGTGCATCGTGCCCGCCGACAACCTGGACGAGGCCATCGAGTTCATCAATGCCAACCCCAATGGCAACGGCACCGCCATCTTCACGCGCTCGGGCGCGGCGGCGCGCCGCTTCAAGGAAGACATCGACGTCGGCCAGGTGGGCGTGAACCTGCCCGTGCCGGTGCCCGTCTCGCTGTTCTCCTTCACCGGTAGCCGCGGCTCCAAGCTCGGCGACCTCGGCCCCTATGGCAAGCAGGTCGTGCTGTTCTACACCCAGACCAAAACCGTCACCGAGCGCTGGTTCGACGAGGAAGAACACCACGCGATGAACACGACGATCAGCCTGAAGTAAGGCACCTGGCTCCCTCCCCCGCTATGGGAGGGAGTCAAATCAGGCTCCAGCGCTTGCTGGGCAAGCGCGAGCAGCTCACAAATCAAGAGGAGACGGCTGCCCATGGACTTTGAACTCAGCGACGACCAGCGCGCCTTTGCCGAGAGCGCGCGCCAGTTCGCGCAAAGCGAATTCGCCCCGCACGCCGCCCGGTGGGATGAAGAAGCCCTCTTCCCGCGCGAGGCGATTGCGAAGGCCGGTGAGCTGGGTTTTTGCGGCCTGTACGCGCCCGAGAACGCCGGGGGCCTGGCGCTGACCCGGCTCGACACCACGCTGGTGTTCGAGGAACTCGCGGCCGTCGATCCCTCGACGACGGCCTTCATCTCCATCCACAACATGGCCACCTGGATGCTCGGCACCTGGGCGACCGATGAAGTGCGCGATGAATGGGGGCCGCTGCTCACCAGCGGGCAGAAACTGGCGAGCTACTGCCTGACCGAGCCCGGCAGCGGCTCGGACGCGGCCAGCATCAAGACACGCGCCGAACTGCAGGGTAGCGAATACGTCATCAACGGCGGCAAGGCCTTTATCAGCGGCGCGGGCTCGACCGACGTGCTGGTGCTGATGGCTCGCACCGGGGACGCGGGCGCGGGCGGCATCAGCGCCTTTGCCGTGCCCGCGCAGCTGCCGGGTATCAGTTACGGCAAGAAGGAACACAAGATGGGCTGGAACAGCCAGCCCACGCGCACCATCAGTTTCGACAACGTGCGCCTGCCCGCCAGTCATCTGCTCGGGCGCGAGGGCGAAGGCTTCAAGATCGCGATGAAGGGGCTGGACGGCGGGCGCATCAACATCGCCACCTGCTCGGTCGGCGCGGCGCAAGGGGCGCTCGCGCACGCGCAGCGCTACATCCAGGAGCGCAAGCAGTTCGGCAAGCCGCTCGCGGGCTTTCAGGCGCTGCAGTTCAAGCTCGCCGACATGGCGACCGACCTCGTCGCCGCGCGCCAGATGGTGCGCCTGGCTGCGAGCAAGCTCGACGCCGGTGCGCGGGACGCCACAACCTACTGCGCCATGGCCAAGCGCTTTGCCACCGATGCGTGCTTCAACGTCATCAACGAGGCGCTGCAACTGCACGGCGGCTACGGCTACCTGCGCGACTTTCCGCTCGAGCGCCTGCTGCGCGACGCGCGCGTGCACCAGATCCTGGAAGGCACGAACGAAATCATGCGCGTGATCGTCGGGCGGCGCATGCTCGATGGCGACGCGCCGGACGCCATCCGCTGACCCTTCACCACTTACCCCTTACCACTCACCCCCTAGGAGACACACATGCAAATCGCCTTCATCGGCCTGGGCCACATGGGCGGCCCCATGGCCATCAACCTGCACAAGGCCGGGCACAAGGTCCAGGCGTTCGATCTCGTCCCCGCCGCGTGCGAAGCCGCCAAGGCCGCGGGTGTCTCGATCGCCGCCAGCAGCGAGGCCGCCGTCCAGGGTGCCGAGATCGTCATCAGCATGCTGCCCGCGAGCCACCACGTGGACGGCCTGTACCTGGGCCGTGACGGCCAGGGTGGGCTGCTGGGCCACATCGCCAAGGGCACGCTGGTGATCGACAGCTCGACGATCGCCGCCGCCACCAGCCAGAAAGTGGCCAAGGCCGCGCAGGCGGCGGGCCTGGCCTTCATCGACGCGCCGGTCTCGGGCGGCGTGGGCGGCGCGGTCGCGGGCACGCTCACCTTCATGGTCGGCGGCAGCGACGCCGACCTGGAGCGCGCGCGCCCGGTGCTGGAAAAAATGGGCGCCAACATCTTTCACGCCGGCGCCGTGGGCGCGGGCCAGACCGCCAAGATCTGCAACAACATGCTGCTCGGCATCCTGATGATCGGCACCTCCGAGGCCATTGCGCTGGGCGTGGCCAACGGGCTCGATCCCAAGGTACTCTCCGAGATCATGCGCCGCAGCTCGGGCGGCAACTGGGCGCTGGAAAAATACAACCCCTACCCCGGCGTGCACGAAAACGCCCCGGCCAGCAAAGGCTATGCGGGCGGCTTCGGCACCGACCTGATGCTCAAGGACCTGGGCCTGGCGCAAGAGGCCGCCACGGCCGTGCGCGCCGCCACGCCGCTGGGGGGCCTGGCGCGCGCGCTGTACGCCGCGCACAGCCTGGCGGGGCACGGGCCGGAGGATTTTTCAAGCGTGATCAAGCTGGTGCAGAAGAAGCCGTAAGACGCGGCCCTTCTCTCGACGGCACGCGGGCGCCGGGGTGGTTCACCTCGGCGCCCACTGCGTTCAGGGCTGGCGCTGCGCACTCACCGCGCCCGGCGGCGTGGGCAGCCACGGCCCGAGCGCCTCCTGCGCAAACGCCGGCCAGTGCCGGTTGGCCATCGGGTTCGCCGGGCTCGGATGCAACAGGTAGCGCACCGGCAGCGCATCGCCCACCACCGATTGCACGTGCGCCTGCGCGTAGCGTCCCAGCGCGACGATGGCCCGCGGATCGAGCCGCTCGATCACCTGCGCGAGCGCCGCGTCGCACGGCGCTTGCATCTGCTGCTGCTCCTGGGCGCTGAGCGCCGAAGGGATCAGGTTGTGCCCGTCGCCCAGAAACAGCAGCGGGCAGTAGTTCCAGGTGAAGAAACGCTCGAAGAAGCGCTCGGGCGTGCCCACGCGCTCGGCCGCCCAGCCCCACAGGCGCTTGCCGCTGCCCTCGTCACGCGTGCATGCCATGCCGAGGATGGGGTATTTCGGGTGCTGCTCGGGAAGCGGGCGGCCGAGCTTCATGTCGATGTGAAACCAATCGCGCACCGCGCTCACGTTGCCGAAAGGTACGCCGGTCTGCGCCATGCCCCAGGGGCCGGGATTCATGCCAACGAGCAGCACGCGGCCCTGCCCCGCGCCAAAGCGTTCGAGGAACTGGCGGTAGCCATCCCAAGCATAGCGCAGCGGGCTGTAGACGTGGCTCGGGGTGCGCCAGGCGAGCGCATCGAGTTCGCGCGCCAGATCGCCCGCGACCTGGCCGAGTGAGGAAACAGCCGTCATGCCGCGATCGTAGCTACCACGCGCCCCGGTGCTCGGGCACGCGCGCGACCACGGGCAGCAGCGCCAGCGAGAGCAGCGCGAGCAACGCGTAGCTCATGGCCAGCACCTGCGCCGCATCCGTCCCCATGGCCATGGCCGACGTGAGAACGGCCAGCACGATGATCACGCCCAGCTCCTGCGCCGTGGCGCGCAGCGCCGACATCGTGGCCGCGCGATCGGGCACGAGCTGCAACGCGGCGTTGCGGCTCGCGGGCCCCATCACGCCACCGCTTGCGCCCATGAAGACCGAGGCCAGCGCCAGCCACGCCCAGGGCGAGAGCCCCAGGCGCGGCTCCAGCGCCAGCAGCAGCGCGCCCAGGCCCGTGAGCACGCCGCCGACGTAAAACGGCCGGCGGTAACCGCTCCAGCGCAGCGCCCAGGCCGCAAGCGGCCCGAGGATGAAGGCCACCACGCCCTGCGCGACGAGCAGCGTGGCGGCATCGAGCGCCGACAGCCCGTAGCGCGTGGCTGCGTACAGCGGCACCAGCGTCACCGCGCCCGAGATCACGCCGCCATAGGTCGCATTGAGAAAATTGGTGGCCGCGAAGCCCGGGCCGTAAATCAGGCGCGGCGGCAGAAAAGGCTCGGCCACGCGGGCGATGTGGCGAAAAAACGCCCAGCCGGCCAGCAACGCCAGCCCCAGCGGCGCAAGAAACGGCCATGAGAGCACCCGCACCCCGGCATCGCCCAGCACGCTCGCCGCCAACATGCCCGCGATGACCGCCACGCCCAGCAGCAGCATGCCTGGCACGTCCATGCGCCGGCGCGAGCACTCCTCGGCGCGATCGGGCGGGATCAGCCACAGGCCCAGCAACGCCATTGCCAGGCCGATGGGCACGTTGACGAAGAACACATCGCGCCAGCTCGCGTAGGTGACGAACAGCCCGCCGAAAACCGGTCCGATCAGCGCGCCCACCGAAAACACCGCGCCGAACAGGCCGAGCACGCGGTCGCGGCTGGCGCCGAACCAGGCCACGACGATGCCCGTGGCCGCAGGCGTGAGCCCCGCGCCGCCGATGGCCTGCAGCGCGCGAAAGAACACCAGCAGCGCCACGTGCTGCGCCAGCGCGCAGGCCAGCGACGCCAACGCGAACGCCAGCGTGGAGGCGATGAACACGCGCCGATGGCCGAAGCGCTCGGCCAACCGCCCGCTCACGGGCAACATGACGACGTAGCCGAACCAGTAGGCGGTGATGGTCCAGCCGGTCCAGTTGATCGGCGCATCGAGGTCGCTGGCGAGCGCGTGCAGCGCGGTCGCGACGATGGTCGCGTCGATCGACATCATCATCAGCGCGCAGGCGATGACGATGAAGATGAGCACGCGCCGGGCGCACGGGAGCCCTCGCGGCCCATCGCCCTCGGCCTGCGGCGGCGGCGCGCGATCAGGCACGAAGCGATCCTCCCCGCCACCCATCCATGACCGTCGCGCGTATGCAGGCCTGCATGAACCCATTGTCCACGCCCTTTCGTACGACTGCAGCGCAGCTTCTACACTTCGCCCCCATGAAAATCTCGCTGCTGACCCGGGGTCTGCGATGGGCGCTCGCCTGCGCGGCGCTGCTGCCCCTCGCCCGGCCAGGCCTGGCACAGCGGGATGGCGCGAGCGCGCGGAGCGTGCCCCTGAGCTACGAGCAATCGGCGCTGATGCTCGGCGAGCGCTCGGACGCGCTCACCGGTGCAAGCCTCGGCGTGCAGGCCGCGCGCCAGCAGGCCGAATCGCTCCAGGCGCTGGCCATGCCGCGCATCAACCTGGACGTGCAGGCGCTGCGCTACCAAAAGACCGTGACGGTCTCGCTCGACGGCCTGCGCGAGCGTGCGCAGGGAGCGGCGGGCAACGTGCTCGGCGGCATCGCGGCGCAAGGCGTGCCGGGCGTGGACAGCGGCGCGGTCGGCCAGATCATCGACCAGGTGCAGGCGGCTCTGCCCACGATGTTTCGCCCCATCCCGAACGAAATCAGCGCCAGCGCGCGCCAGAGCCTGCTGCACCCTACGCTCTCGACCATCGTGCCGCTGTACACCGGCGGCGCCATCACCGCCGCCAAGGCGGCGGGGCGCTCGGGCGTGGACGTCGCCGAGGCGGCGGGCGACGGCGTGCGCGAAGCGCAGCGCTTCGCCCTGGCCAAGGCCTATTTCGCGCAGGTGCTGGCCGAGCAGGTGCTGGCCGTCTCGCGCGAGACGCTGGCCGGTTTTGAAGAACACCTGGGCAACGCACGCAAGATGCAGGCGCAGGGCCAGCTCAGCGAGGCGCGCGTGCTGCAGGCGGTCGTGGCGCGCGACAGCGCCGAGCGCACCGTGCAGCGCTCGCAAGGCCAATACGCCGCCGCGGTGCAGACACTGGAGCAGCTGCTGCGCAGCGAACAGCCGGTAGCGCCCACCAACACGCTCTTCGTGCTGAGCCACCCCCTGCCGCCGGTGCAGGACTATCTGGACGCAGCCGAGGCGCAGCACCCCGCGCTGCGCCAGGCCCGCGCCGCGCACGAGACGGCGCGCCATGGCACGGAACTGGCGCAGGCTGCGAAAAAGCCCACGGTCTTCGCCTTCGGCAGCATCAACCTCAACCGCCGCCGTGAACTGCTGACCGAGCCCGACTGGATCGTCGGCGTAGGCATGCGCTACACGCTGTGGCCGCAGGTGGACCGCGCCAGCAACGAAGCGGCCGCGCAGGCGAGGGAAGAAGCCGCCGAGGCCGCCACGCGCGAGACCTGGATGCAGATTCAGACCGGCATCCACCAGAGCTGGCAGATGACCGAGGCGGCGCGGCGCGAATTCCTTTCGCTCGCATCCAGCCTCCGCTCGGCGCAGGAGTCGCTGCGCGTGCAGGAGATTTCGTTTCGCGAGGGCGTGGGCACGATGAGCGAGCTGATCGACGCGCGCAACGCGTTGGCCCAGGCGCGCACCGAGCGCGCGAGCGCGGCCTACAAATACGATCTGTCGCTCGCCTCGCTGCTGCTCGCCAGCGGCCAGGGCGAGCAGTTCCAGGACTATCTGCTGCGTGCCGACGAGCACGTCACCCACCCATGAGCGCAAGCCCCCTGCCCCCCGCATCGCGGCGCATCCTGCGTGCCGTGGCGGCGTTTTTCATCCTGTTTGCCTTCGCGGCCTTCATCGCCTGGGGCCTGAAGCAGGCCATGCGGCCCGCGGCGCAGCAGATCCAGGGCATGGTCGACACGAGCCAGATCAACGCAGCCACGCGCATGACGGGGCGCGTGCTGGAGGTGCTGGTGCACGAGGGCGAATCCGTGCAGGCCGGGCAGTTGCTCGCCCGGCTTGTGAACCCCGAAATCGCCGCGCAGGAAGACCAGGCGCTGGCCTCGCTCGCAAGCGCCCAGGCGCTGCGCGAACGCACCGACGCGGGTGCGCGTCACCAGGACATCGCCTCGCTCAAAGCGACGTGGCAGAGCGCGCAGGCGCAGGCAGATCTCGCCGCCGTGACGGCGCGGCGCATGCGCAATCTGTTTGACCAGCAGGTCATTTCCGAACAGCGGCGCGACGATGCCGTGGCCGCGCAAAAGGCCAGCGAAGAGGCGGCGCGCGCGGCGCGGCTGCAGTACCTGAAGGCACTGGAAGGCACGCGCGCCGAAGACAGGAAAGTCGCGGCCAGCCAGGTCGAGGGCGCGCAGGCACGCGTGCGCGGCGCCCGCTCGATCAGCGCGGAGCTGGAGCTGCTGGCCCCTGCGACGGGCGAGGTGGACAAGGTCTTTGCCCACCCCGGCGAGATCGTGCTGCCGGGCGTGCCCGCGATCACGCTGGTGGACCTCTCCAAACTGTGGGTGGCCTTCAACGTGCGCGAAGACCAGTACGGGGCGCTGGCCATCGGCAAGACACTCAAAGGCAGCATTCCGGCGCTCAAGCTGGACAACGTGGCCTTCAAGGTGAGCCACATTCGCGCCCAGGGCGACTTCGCCACTTGGCGCGCCACGCGCCAGTCGAGCGGCTACGACGTCAAGAGCTTCGAGGTGCGCGCCGTGCCGCAGCAGCCCATCGAGGGCCTGCGCCCGGGCATGAGCGTGCTGTTCACGTGGCCACAAAACTAGGCTTCTTTACGGCGCTCGACGCGTCGCTGCGCCGCGAACTCGCGCTGCTCGCGAGCAGCCGCTGGGACCTGTTCCTGCTCATCGGCCTGCCGCTCGTCGCCGTCGTCACGCTGGCGCTGATGTTTCGCCCCGGCAGCTTCAACCAGGTGCCGATCGCGGTGGTCGATGCCAATCACTCGGCGCTCAGCCGCGCCCTCGTGCGCGCGCTGCAGGCCACGCCCAAGCTGCAGATCGCCGCCAGCCCCGTGGCACTGCCCGAGGCGATGGCGCTGATGCGCGCGGACCGGGCCTACGCCGTGGTCTACCTGCCGCCAGGCCTTGAAGACCACCAGGCGCGCCGCGAGGACGATGCCGTCATCGTCTACTTCAACGCGGCGTTCCAGACCGTGGCCTCGCAGGCGGCCGATGCCGCACAGGCCGCCGTGCAGCAGGCGCTGGCGCCGCCCCGGCTCCAGGAGCTGGCGCACCTCATCGGTTTTCATCCGCCCAAGGTGCAGGTCAGCATCATCGGCAACCCGCAGGCGAGCTTCGAGCTGTTTCTCGAAACCCTCGCCACGCCGCTGGTGCTGGCGATGCTGCTGGGCTGTGCGGCGGTGTATGCGGTGGGACGCGAATGGGCGGACGGCACGCTGGTCACATGGCTGCAGGCCAGCGGCGGACGCACCTTCACGGCGCTGCTGGGCAAGCTGCTGCCCTACGTGCTGGTGTTCTGGCTCTGGGGCGTGGCCTTCACCCTGTACCTGGCAGGCATGCGCGGCTGGCACGTGGCGGGGTCGCTGGGCTACCTGCTGCTGGTGCAGTTCATCTTCTACGCGGGCGTGGGCGCGCTCTCGGCCATGCTGGTGGCACTGCTCAAGGATCTGGACACCGCCCTGTCGGTCTCGGCTTTCTACCTTGGCTCGGGCCTGTCGTTCGCCGGAGCCACGCTCACGCTCAACGGCAGCCCGCTCTTCGTGCGCGCCTGGTCGGCCGTGCTGCCGAGCACAAGCTACGTGCAAATCCAGGAGCAGCAATGGGTGATGGGCTCGCCGCTGGCCAGCAGCGCGGTGCCGCTGGCCATCCTGCTCGCCTTCGTCGCCGTGCCCATGGCGGTGGCGGTCTGGGGGCTCGCCCGCCTGGCCCGCACCGGCACCCGTCCGGTGCCGCTGCGGGCCGCGCCCACGCCCGAGCGCTGGCTGGGCGCCCTTGCACACACGCTGCACACCGTGGCCATCAACCGCCCCATCGTGCTCACCGCCGTAGCGGCCGTGGTGCTCTACGGCTTCTACTACCCCTCGGCCTATTCCATCCAGACGGTGGTGAAAATTCCCGTGGCCGTGGTCGACCTCGACCATTCACCACTCAGCCGCAGCCTGCTCAGGAACCTGGACGCCACGCGCGTGGTGCGCGTCGCCACGCAGGCGGATTCCATCACCGAGGCGCAGCAGCTGCTCCGGGCCGACGCGGTCGATGGCGTGATCGTCGTCGCCAGCGGCCTGCAGGCGAGCGTGCTCAAGGGCCAGCCCGGCGGCGTGAGCGTGGACCTCAAGGGTGCCTATCTGGTGCGCGCGCGCTTCGTCGGCGAGGCGCTGCGCGGCGCCATCGGCGGCGCGATGCAAGACATCGTCCGCCCCATCGCCTCCATCGCCCACGTGGGAAGAATCAAGGTACACCAGCGCGCGCTCTTCAACCCCGACAACGGCTACGGCAGCTACGTCGTGCCCGGCGTGGCCTCCATCATCCTGCAGGCCACGCTGCTCTTCGCGGTGGCGATGTTCATGGGCCTGAAGCGCGAACGCGGTCCCTGGCGCATGTCGCACCGCGCCTTTCTCGGCACCTGGAGCGCGTTCACGCTGCTGGGCAGCCTGATGAGCGGGTTCTTTTTCGGCTTCATCTTCTGGTTCCAGGACTACCCGCGCGGCGGCAACCTCTGGGGGCTGCTCTTGTGCGTGCCGCTGTTTGCCGCCAGCGTCTCGGCGCTGGGTCTGTTGGTGGGCTCGCTCTTCGAGCGCCACGAGCGCAGCATGCAGATCCTGGCGGGCACCTCGATCCCGGTGTTCTTCCTCTCGGGACTGTCGTGGCCGTTTCTGGCGATGCCGCCGCTGATGGTGGCGCTGGCCCAGCTCATCCCCTCGACCACGGCGGTGCTGATGTTCGCGCAGCTCAACGCCATGGGCGCGTCGCTGACCGAAATCGCCCCCAAAGTCACGACTCTCGCGCTGATCGCGCTGCTGTACGGCGCCGCCGCCTGGCTGCGCCTGACGAGGGTGCCCGAGCAGCCAGCAACCGCGCCCGCCTGACGGCCTTGCACGCGGTGCCGACGAGTCGCCGGGCACACTGATAAGCTAGTTGGCTACTTTCCAAACGAAGTCTCACGAGGGCTGTCGCATGACGCAATTGAACGAAACCCACGACCCCGAGCTGCGCAGCTGGGTCACCTCCGCCCACGCCATGGGCACGGATTTTCCGATTCAGAACCTGCCCTTCGCCATCTTCCGCCGCAAGGGCAGCGCCGAGCCGCTGCGCGGCGGCGTGGCCATCGGCGACCAGATCGTGGATCTGGCGGAACTGGCCCAGGCCCGGCCCTTCAGCGGCCGCGCCGCCGAGGCGCTGGCCGCCGGCAGCCAGGGCACGCTCAACGCGCTGATGGCGCTCGGCCCAGCGCACTGGAGCGCGCTGCGCCTGGCGCTTTCCCGCGCGCTGCGGGCAGGCGCGCACGAGCAGGCCACAGCGCAGGTCTGCCTGGCGCCGCAGGCACAGGTGGAGTACGCGCTGCCCGCGCGCATCGGCGACTACACCGACTTCTATACCTCGATCTACCACGCAACCAACGTCGGACGGCTGTTTCGCCCCGACAACCCCTTGATGCCCAACTACAAATGGGTGCCCATCGGCTACCACGGCCGCGCATCCAGCGTGGTCGTCTCGGGCGAGAACTTTGCCCGCCCCTGTGGCCAGCTCAAGGCGCCCGACGCCGCCGCGCCGGTGCTGGGCGCGAGCCGGCGCCTCGATATCGAGCTGGAGCTGGGCGTGTTCATCGGCCAAGCCAACGCGCTGGGCGAGCCGGTGCCCATGGCCGAGGCCGAGGACCATGTGTTCGGCATCTGCCTGCTCAACGACTGGTCGGCGCGCGACATCCAGGGATGGGAATACCAGCCGCTCGGACCCTTCCTGTCGAAGAATTTCGCCACCACGATCTCGCCCTGGATCGTGACGCTGGAGGCGCTCGCGCCCTACCGCGCGGCGTTCGAGCGCCCGGCGGGCGACCCGGCGCCACTGCCCTACCTGGACAGCGCGCACAACCAGAGCGCGGGGGCCTTCGACATCCAGCTCTCCGTCGGCCTGCAGACACCCAGGATGCGCGCGCAAGACGCTGCGGCCGAAGCCACGATCTGCCGCACCAGCTACCGCCACGCCTACTGGACGCTGGCGCAGATGGTCACGCACCACAGTGTCAATGGCTGCAACCTGCAGCCCGGCGACCTGCTGGGCACGGGCACGCTCTCCGGCCCCACGCTGGACCAGGCGGGCGCGCTGCTGGAGCTGACCACGGGCGGCAAGCACCCGATCCAGCTGCCGGGCGGCGAGGCGCGCACCTTCCTCGAAGACGGCGACGCGGTGGTGCTGCATGGCTGGTGCGAAAAGCCCGGCCACGCGCGCATCGGCTTTGGCGAATGCCGCGGCCAGGTGCTACCTGCGCGCACGCTCTGAATGAAGACCTGGCCATGAAGCTCTACAACTACTACCGCAGCGGCACCTCGCACCGCACGCGCATCGCGCTCGAACTCAAGGGCTTGCAGGCCGAGTACGTGGCCGTCGATCTGCTGCACGAGGCACACCTGCACGGCACTTTTCACGAAGTGAACCCGCAGGCCCTCGTGCCCGCGCTGGTGCTGGACGATGGCATGGTGCTCACGCAGTCGCCCGCCATCATCGAATGGGTGGAGGAAACCCACCCCACCCCGCCGCTGCTGCCCGCGGATGCGCAGGCCCGCGCCCACGTGCGGGCGCTGGCCGCGATCGTCGGCTGCGACATCCACCCGATCAACAACCGGCGCATCCTGCAGTACCTCCAGCATCAGTTCGGCGCCGACAGGGCGGCGATCGACCGCTGGTGCGGTGAGTGGATCAGCTCGGGCTTCGACGCCTACGAGCAGTTTCTCGCCCGGGACCCGGCGCGCGGCGACTTCAGCTTCGGCGGCCAGCCCGGCCTGGCCGACTGCTACCTGGTCCCGCAGGTGGCCAGCGCCCGGCGCTTTCACGTGGACCTGAGCCGCTGGCCGCTGATCAGCGCGGTGGACGCGGCCTGCGGGCAGTTGCCGGCGTTTGAGCGCGCCGCGCCGTCCAACCAGCCGGACGCGCCCCGAAGCTGAATCGCGCGGGGCCTGAGACAATCGGCGCATGGTCGATCAAGCCCCCACCACCGCCATCCTGCTGTGCAACCTCGGCACGCCCGAGGCGCCCACCACGCCCGCGCTGCGCCGCTATCTCGCCGAGTTTCTGAGCGACCGGCGCGTGGTCGAAATCCCGCGCGCACTGTGGTGGCCCATTCTGCACGGCATCATTCTGCGCACGCGCCCGGCCAAGTCGGCGGCCAAGTACCGCACCATCTGGACCAAGGAAGGCTCGCCGCTGCTCCTCTGGACGCAGAAACAGGCGCTGATGCTGCGCGGCTGGCTCGGGCAGGCGGGTCTGGCTGTGCCGGTGCTGCCCGCGATGCGCTATGGCGCACCGTCGATCGCCGCGCAGCTGCAGGCGCTGGCCGACCAGGGCGTGCAGCGCATCCTGGTGCTGCCGTTGTATCCGCAGTATTCCTCGACCACGGTGGCCAGCGTGATCGACGCCGTGAACGCCTGGGTCGGGCGCACGCGCGTGCTGCCCGAGCTGCGCTTCGTCAACGGCTATCACGATCATCCCGGCTACATCGCCGCGCTGGCGCAGAGCGTGCGCAGGCACTGGCAGCGCGAGGGCGGGCGCGCCGACAAGCTCATCGTGAGCTTTCACGGCATTCCCGAGCGCAACGTGCGCCTGGGCGACCCCTACGCCGAGCGATGCCGGGCCACCACCGAGCTGCTGGCGCGGGCGCTGGAGCTCAGGCCCGAGCAATACCAGCTCACCTTCCAGTCGCGCTTTGGCCCCGCTCAATGGCTGCAGCCCTACACCGAACCCACCGTCGTCGCGCTCGCCAAGGCGGGAACGCGCAGCGTCGACGTGATCTGCCCGGGCTTCACCAGCGACTGCCTGGAGACACTGCAGGAGATCAACCAGGAAGTGCGCGAAGCCTTCACTCAGGCTGGCGGCCAGAGCTTTCGCTACATCCCCTGCCTCAACGACGACAACGCCTGGATCACCGCGCTGTCGCAGATCGCGCAGCAGAACCTGAGCGGCTGGCCGGTGCAGGAAATTTCAACCCAATCGGCCTCCAGCGATTACCAGACAAGCACCACCAGCTACTGAATCAATAGTATGAGCCAGGCCCCAGCGACCATGCGCATCGACAAGTGGCTGTGGTGCGCGCGCTTTTACAAGACCCGCAGCCTGGCGGTGCAGGAGATCGACAAGGGCCGCGTGCACGTCAATGGCGCGGCCGTCAAGCCCGCACGCGAGCTGCATGTGGGGGACACGGTGGCGCTGCGCCAGGGCGTGGTGGCGCGCACCGTGGTGGTGCGGGCGCTGAGCACCCTGCGCGGCCCGGCGCCGGTGGCGCAGCTGCTTTACGAGGAAACCGCAGAAAGCCTTCTGGCGCGCAGCCAGAGCGCGGAGCAGCGACGCCTCGCGCCCGAGCCCGCGCAGGCGCTGCAGCACGGGCGCCCCACCAAGCGCGACCGCCGCACGCTCGACGACGCGCGCCAGCGCGGCTGGGGCGACCGCTGGAGCGCGTCGCTGGACGACGAATGAAACCCGGCGGGAATCGCGTCAGGTTGCTATCGCGTCAATAGCTGCAAGCGAATTGCCAGAAAGGGAAAAAGGCCTTTTCCCTTTAAATCACTGTTTGTAGAACCCGCAGGAAATCACCATGCCGTCCACGCCCACGGCCTGCACGTAGGCCGATTTGGTCATGGTTTCGTTACTCAGCGGGTGCACCCACTGGTAGTCCACCCAGCCGGTGCCCGGGCCATGGCCCACGCGCATGATTTCCTTGACGAAGTAGTTGCGGCGCACGTCCTTCACCACGTTGCCGTCCACGCCGATCACGCGGGGATTGCCACCGTTGGCCACGATGGTGCCGCTGGCGTCGCACATGCCGAGGTAGAGGTCGCGATCGACAAACGGCCCCTGCGGGTCGCTGATGGCCCGCTTGCCTTGCTCCACACCGTGGGTGCGAACGTACTGCGCGCCCGCCTCGGCCATGGCGCGGGCTTCGTCGGCATTGCCGAACTCGCGCGCGCCCAGATGCCAGTCGCTCACGGCGCCGGACAGGCGCTGCGCCTGCGCCTGCAGGCTGTCGGCGGTCTGCGCGGCCGCCTCCACCAGCGCGCCGTTGCGCTGCGTGGTGTCGTCGATGTGGGCGATGGCGCGGTGGATTTCCACCAGCCCGGAGCTCTGCTCCTCGCTCGCCTGAACGATCTCGCCCATGATGCCGGCCACGCGCTGCACGCTGTCCACCATGGTGCTCATCGCGCCACCTGCCTGATCGGCCAGCCGGTGGCCCGCCTCCACGCGCATGGACGATTCGTCGATGAGCTGCTTGATCTCGCGCGCCGCCGTGGCCGAGCGCTGCGCCAGCGCGCGCACCTCGCCCGCCACCACGGCGAAACCGCGCCCCTGCTCGCCCGCGCGCGCGGCTTCGACGGCGGCATTCAGTGCCAGGATGTTGGTCTGGAATGCAATGGAATCGATCACGCCCGTGATGTCCACGACGCGGCGCGAGCTCTCGCGGATGCCGCCCATGGTCTGCACCACTTCGCCCACCACGCGCCCGCCCTCGCGTGCCGCATCGGCCGCGGAGCCCACGAGTTCATGCGCCTGGCGTGCGCGGTCGGCGTTCTGGCGCACGGTGGACGTGAGCTGCTCCATCGACGCCACCGTCTGCTGCAGCGCGCTGGCCTGCGATTCGGTGCGCTGCGCCAGCGCCTTGTTGTCCCCCGCCACGAAGCCCGCCGTGGTCGCGATGGCGGTGGTGCCCACGCGCACGTCCACCGCGACACCGAACATGCGCTCACCCACCTCGGCCAGCAGCGCCTGCATTGAGCTGCCGCGCGCGGGCAGGGGTTCGCGCAGGTCGCCCTGTGCCAGCCTCCGCACGTTGCCGAGCAGCTCGCGCAACTCACGCGCCGACCGGCGCACGCCACGCAGCATGACCGCCGCCGCCAGCAGGGCACCGCCCAGGCCCAGGCCGCCCAGCCAGGCGCGCAGCGCGGGCCGTGGGTTGGCCAGCACGACACCGGCCAGGGCAATCGCCAGGGCAGCCAGGGCGACGGCGCCGACACGGTCGGCGCGCAAGTGCAGCGGGTTTCTCGTGTTCATTGCAAGCGCGAGGATGCAGATGCGAAGAGGTCCGGCAGGTCTTCAGGCCCGCGCCACGCCATGCGCCAGGAAGTGATCAACCAGCGCGTAGTGCTCGGGCACGTTGAGCGCTGGCGCGTGGCCGCAGCCGGCGACTTCAATCACCTGCGCGAGGCCTCGCGCGCCCGGGCCGCGCGTGAGCATCTCGTCGGCGGTCTCGCGCAGCACCAGGTCGGAGGCCTCGCCGCGCAGGCACAGCACGGGAATGTCCAGCGCGTCGTAGTGGTCCCAGATCAGGTAGTCGTTGGCGTGGTGCGTGAACTGCTGCACCATCGCCGGGTCGTAGTGCGGCGTCACGCGCCCGTCGGGCAGGCGGCGGGTGGAGGTCTCCGTCAGGCGCCGCCACTGCGCATCGCTGAGCCAGCCGTAGGGCGTGTAGACCTGACGGAAAAACGCCTCCAGTTCGCGCACGGTGTCGAACGCGGGCGGCTGGCCGGCGTAGGCCTTGATGCGTTCGAGCGCCGTATCGGCCAGGCACGGCGCGTTGTCGTTGAGCAGCAGGCCGAGGATGCGGCCCTTGAGCTGGGGCTGGAACAGCCCCGAGGCGCACACCATTCCGATGGCTCCACCCATGGAGGTGCCCACCCAGTGGGCCTGCGCGATGCCGAGCTGCTCGAACAGATCGGCCGCGATGCGCGCGTAGAACGCGAGGCTGTACTCGCGCTGCGGCGCGCGCGACCACTGGCTCAGGCCCCGGCCGATGGTGTCGGGGCAGATCACGCGCCAGCGCGGCGCCAGGTGCTCAGCCAGCTCGTCCATGTCGCGCCCCGTGCGCGCCAGGCCATGCCACGCGATGACCACCGGCGCATCGGGCGCGCCCCACTCCATGTAGTGGATTTCATAGCCGGCGCAAGTGACGTAGCGCGAGATGGGTGACATGACAGACAGCCTTTGGACGGGAGCGGTTCAGGAAAAACAGCGTGGTTTCACGAACCGGTCATTGCCGCCAATGACCGGTGCGCAGGGAAGGCCGATTGCGGCGGGTGCGAAAGCCGGCCTCAATCGGGGATGGCGATCTTGCCGGCGCCCACCACGATGGCATCCGCCGCCGCAGGCTTCGCGGCGATGGCGGGCAGGTTTGCCTGCGTGATCGCGGGAGCGCTGCCGGGCGTGCCGCCGCGCGCCACGGTACGCACCACCTGGCTCGCGGGCAGGGGCTTGCCGGCGCTCAGCGTGTCGTACATCGCATCCAGCGCCCGCGTGAGGTAGACGTGCAGCGGGATGAAACGCGTGTCGTAGCCCGGCAGGATGGTCGGCAGGCCGATGAAACTGTCGAAGTGCTGCGCGTTCGTCACCTCGATGTAGCTGAGCCGGCTGGCCGCGCCCTCCACCTTGGCGTTGAGCGCGACATAAGGGCGCGAGGTGTGGTTCACCGGCAGCAGCGCGTCCGAGCGGCCATGCACGATGATCGCGGGCTTGCCATGCAGGTTGCCGCTGCGCTGCGTCTCCTGCATGCCCGCCTGCAGGGCCTTGGCGGGGGCGTCACTGCCGGTGAGGAGGTTGCGCAGGCACAGCGCGCCTTCCAGGTTCCAGTCGAACGTGCCGTTGGAGGACATCGAGAGGAAGTCGCGCGCGGCTCCGAGCTTGCCGTTGTTGTTCACGAGGTTGATGCCCCCCGAGGGCGGCACGCCATTGCCGGTGGCGAACATGGGCGCGAGCGCCGCCAGCGGCAGCACGTTGACCGTGCCCGTGGCGGCCGTCGAGGCGTAGCTGAAGCCGCAGAGGTTGTCCTTGACGCTGGCGCGTGCCAGTCCGTTGGCGAAGGTCACGGCCACCGCGGGCGCCACCTCGAAGGCCGCCAGCGAGGCGTGCAGCACGCTCGCCTCGGTCTCCCAGCCGTAGTCACGCAGCTTCTGCTGCGCCTCTTCGGCCTGCGCCGCCGTGGTGCTCGCCGTGAGCAGCCCCGCGGCCTTGAGCGAGGCACAGCGGTTGGGCGCGATCGGCAGGGCAGACGACGCGAAACCCGCGGCAAATGCGCCGGCAAAGGGCGCGCCGGCCTGTGACGCCGCCAGCGCCGCGCAGGGCTGATAGAGATTGGCCCAGGTGGTGAAGTCGATGAGGTTCCTGCCCGTCACCGCCACCGGCGCCCCGCCGCGCGTCACAGTAACGCCGGCGTTCGCGGGCATCTCGATCGCGGGCTCGGAGACGGCCACGCCGCTGATCAGACCCTGCGTGTCCTGCTCGGCCGCGGCCACCGCCGCGCCGCCGCCATTGGAAATGCTGGACGCGATGGTGATGGTGTTGCCCGGCGTGAGCGTCTTCACGCGCTTGCCGTTGTCGAGCGTGCCAAAACGTTCGTTGAGCACGTAGTAGGCGAACTCCACCGCGCGCAGCGTGCTCCTGCCCCAGTCCTTTTCGGGGTTCTGCTGCGAATGCGCGTGCTTGAACGCGTAGCGGTTGGGCGTGGCGGCGTTGAAGGCGGCAAGATCGGCCGCCGACAGCCCGGCATTGAAGGCCGCGCCCTTGCCGGCCACGGCCGCTGGCTCACGCGTGCCGTCGATCAGCGGCACGGTGTCGTTTTGCAGGTCGTGCGGCGCGCCGCCCGTGCCCTTGTCGGTGTAGGCCACGGCGCAGCCCTTCTTCAGGCCCCACTCGCCCGTGGTGATGGCGCCGTACACGCCGCGCGAGCCCGATGATGTGGCCGTGATGATGCAGGGCTTGGCCGCGTCAAAGCTGTTCGGCACCTGCACCATGAGCGTGACGTTCTGGCGCCCCGTGCCGTCGTCGGCATAGGCGATGTATTCGGTGCCCGGCACCAGCCCCTCGCTGGCGGTCGCATTGCCCCTGGCGTCCACGTTCGGACCATACAGGCTGCCATAGCCACCGGCGGCGGTCATGTCCAGCATCGCGCGGTAGTTGGTGTGGATGGCCGTGCGGCGCAGCTCCGCGGCCGTGGGGTGCAGCGCGTCGGCGAAGGCAGGAGGCAGCGCCGCGGCCAGGCCCGTCTTGCCCAAGCCGGCGGTCAGCAGGTCGTCCTTCACGCCGTCGTAGGTCGTGGCATGGATCTCGCCCAGCCAGACAGGCTTGACGTTCCAGTCGGGGTCACTGCCGCCGCCACAGGCGGTCAGCACGGCCACGGCGACGGCGGCCGGTGCAAAGAGGCGAAACGCGTTTTTCATGGGTCTTGTCTCCGGATTGAAATGGATCGAAAGCACGTGAGAAAACTGAAATTCACCGCAGGCGCGCGGCACGCAATCGGCCCACGACGCCCGTGGGGAAGTAATAGACCGAGAGCACGAAGAGCAGACCGAGCCACAGCAGCCAGCGGTCGGGTGAGAGCAGCGCGGCAAGCCAGGGCAAGCTGCTCACCGCCTCGCTGCCCAGGCGCAGCAGATCCTGCAGGTAGCTCTGCGCCACCATGAAGAGCACGGCGCCGATGGCCGCGCCGTAGATCGTGCCCATGCCGCCGATCACGACGATGAGCAGCACGTCGATCATGATTTCGAACGACAGCGAGGTATCCGGCCCGTTGTAGCGCAGCCAGAGCGCGAGCATGCAGCCCGCGAGCGTGGCGAACAGCGCAGAGATCACGCTGGAGAGCGTGCGGTAGATCACCACGCGGTAGCCGATGGCCTCGGCGCGGAACTCGTTCTCGCGGATCGCCTGGAGTACGCGGCCGAAGGGTGAATTGACCACGCGCAGCATCGCCAGCATCAGCACCACCGCGCAGACGAACAGCAGGTAGTAGCAGATCAGCTTGCCGTCGATCGAGACACCCAGGAAGGGGTCGTCGAAGGGCTCGAAGCTCGGCGACAGCACCTCGGGGATCTTGAACGACAGGCCGTCCTCGCCGCCGGTGAACTGGGACAGTTGCGAGGCCAGCGTCTGGAACGCCGCGGCCACGGCGAGCGTGATCATGGCGAAGAAGATCGCCCGCACGCGCAGAGAAAACAGGCCGATGGCCAGCGACAGCACCAGCGAGACGGCCAGCGCCCCCAGCACGCCCACGAGCAGCGCGCTCCAGGTCGGCCCCATGCGCGTGGTGGCGATCGCGATGCCGTAGGCGCCGATGCCGAAGAACATGGTGTGCGCGAAACTGACGATGCCGGTGTAGCCCAGCAGCAGGTCGAAACTGGCCACCAGCACCACGAACACCAGCACCTTGGCCGCGACGTTGAGCGCCTTCACGCCCGGAAAAAGGAAGGGCGCGAACAGCAAGCCAAGGAACACGACGAGGAGGATCACCGTGAGCACGCGGCTGCGCGGCAGGTCGGCGGAGAGAAGACGGTTGAACATGCGCCCGCTCCTTCAGCGGTTGCCCACCGCATAGACGCCCTGCGGGCGCCACAGCAGGATCGCGACCATGAGCGCGATGTTGGAAAACAGCGCCACCTTGGGTAGCAGGAAGCCGGTGTAATTGGCCATCAGGCCCACGAGCAGCGCGCCAATCAGCGCGCCCCCCGTGCTGCCCAGCCCGCCGATGATGAGCACGATGAAGATCAGGATCAGCACCTGCCCGCCCATCTGCGGAATCACGTTCTGCTGGTACAGCCCCCACATCACGCCGCCCAGGCCCGCGAGCGCGCAGCCAACGACGAACACGCCGATGAACAGGCGCCGGATGCGGTAGCCCAGCGCCTCCACCATTTCACGATCCTGCACGCCGGCACGGATCAGCAGGCCCACCTTGGTGCGCGCCAGCACCCACGCCATGCCCGCGAACACCACGAGACCCACCACCACCGCGACCACGCGGTACTTTTCCACCGCCGCGTCGCCGATGAACCACGAACCCTGCATGCCCGCGGGCAGCGGCAGCGGAATCTGCTGCGGCCCCCAGACCACCTTGATCAGCTCCTCGCCAATGATGGCGCCGCCCATGGTGATGAGGATCTGCTTGAGGTGGTTGCCATAGACCGGGCGCACCAGGAAGCGCTCGAACACGATGCCCAGCGCCCCCGCCACCAGCATGGCCGCCAGCATCGCGGGCAGTACCGCCACGAGGTTGCGCCAGAGCTCGCCCGAACCCGTCCAATCGGCCATCAGGCCCAGCACGCTGGTGGCCACGAAAGCACCCAGCGCGATGAACACGCCATGGCCGAAGTTGAGCACGTCCATCAGGCCGAAGATCAGCGTCAGGCCCGAGGCGATGATGAAGATGATCATGCCCATCGCCAGCCCCGCCACCGTGAGCGTGAGCCAGGTCGAGGCCGATCCGATGAAGGGCAGCACCACGAGCGCGAGCAAAGGCACGAGCACCAGGGGCTTGTAGTCGAGGCCACGCCAGTTCATGCGTTCACCTCCATTCTGATAGCTGTCAGCGATTGACCAGAAAGCGTTTGCAAGCGATTTGGCTTGAAATTGTTCATAGCGCCAGCCCCAGCAGCGACTGCTGCAATTCCTCGTCTTCGGCGAGCTGCGCCATCGAACCCGCATGCACCACGCGGCCGTTGTCCATCACGGCCACCGTGTCTCCCAGGCGTTGTGCGAAGTGGATGTTCTGCTCCACCAGCAGGATGGTCACGCCGCTCTTCTTGAGCTGACTGAACGCACCGATCATGTTGTTGATGATGGCGGGCGCCAGGCCCTTGCTCGGCTCGTCGACGATGAGCAGGTCGCGCGGCTCGACGATGGCACGCGCCACCGCCACCATCTGCTTCTGCCCGCCGGAGAGCTTGCCTGCGGGGTAGTTCCAGAATCTGTCCACCGCCGGGAACATGTCGAAGATCCACGACAGACGCGCGTTGTCCATGTGCGCGGCGGTGCTCGACCCACGCGCGGCCAGCAGCAGGTTTTCCTTCACGGTGAGGTCGGCGAAAATGCCCATGTTCTCGGGCACGTAGGCGATGTTCAGCTGCGCGATGCGCGGGGTATCGAGCCGTGTGATGTCGTTCCCGTTGAACGCGATGCGCCCCTGCGACGCCCGCCACAGGCCCATGATGGTGCGCAGCGTCGTCGTCTTGCCCGCGCCGTTGCGCCCCAGCAGCAGCGTGACCTGGCCGCGCGGCACGGCGAGATCGACGCCATGCAGGATGTGATACGCCCCGATGTGCGTGTGCACGCCCGAGAGCTCCAGAAGGTTTTCACTCATGCCGCGGCCTCTTTTTCGTCGCTCACGCCGAGATACGCCTGCTGCACCACGGGCGAGGCAATCACCTCGGCCGGCTCGCCATCGGCCACCAGCGTGCCGTTGGTCAGCACGATGATGCGGTCCGCGAGCTCGCGCACCACGTCCATCTTGTGCTCCACGAGCAGGATGGTCTTGCTCTTGTCTTTCTTCAGTTCGCGGATCAGGTTCAGGATCACCGGCGCCTCGTCGTGGCTCATGCCGGCCGTGGGCTCGTCGAACATGTAGACCTGCGGCTCCAGCGCCATGAGCAGCGCCACTTCCAGCTTGCGCTGATCGCCATGCGGCAGGCTGGCGACGGCGGCCTCGCGCCGCTCCCACAGCGCCACGCGGCGCAGAATGTCCTCGGCGCGCGCGGTGAGCTCGCGGTGGTCGCTCCAGATGCTCCACAGGTTGAGCCCACGCCGATGCGCGCCGCCGCGCATCGCCTGCACCGCCAGCCGCACGTTCTCCAGCACCGGCAGGTTGGGAAACAGGTTGGTGAGCTGAAACGCCCGGCCCAGCCCCGCGTGCGCACGCTCCGATGGCGGCAGTGCGCTCAGATCACGCCCGTTCAGGTGCACGCTGCCGCCGCTGGCCTTGAGCTGCCCCGATATCAGGTTGAAGTAGGTCGTCTTGCCCGCGCCGTTGGGCCCCACGATCGCGGTGAGCGTGCCCGGCTCGAACGAGCAGGTCACGGCATTCACCGCCACGTGGCCGCCGAAGCGGATCGTCAAGTCCTTGGTCTCCAGGGTAGCCATCGAAAACCCGTTTCCTTCCTTTGCCAGGCCCGCTCAGGAGCAGGTGCCGATCACGTAGTAGTTCGGGCCCGTCTGCTTGAGCGTGGTGGTGACGAACACATTCCACAGCCCCATGTTCTGGCCCGAGCCGTTGGCATAGGTGTAACCGCCCTGCTGGTAGGCACGGCCGGCCTGGGTATGAGCGTAGTTGCTGGCCGTGGTGCAGGTGCCCGCGGGCACACTGCCCGCCAGCGTGGTGCCGCTCACGGCGGCGGAGGCATCGCCCTCGACCCCGTTGGCATCGACGGCGCGCACCGCCCAGCTGTAGGTGGTGGAAGCCGCAAGCGCCGCGTCGGTGTAGCTGGTCGAGTACACCATCAGGGCATTGGCCTTGTTGCCATTGCGGTAGACGTTGTAGCCGCTGGCGTCCGCCACCGCACCCCAGCTCAGGTCCATGCTGGTGGCAGTCGCGCCCGACAGGCTCAGGCCCGTGGGAGCGGGCAGCACCGAGCCGGTCGGCGGCGGTGTGCCGCCACCGCCGGAACCCGCACCCGAAGCGATGCGATCCACCATGGCCTTGATCGCCGCCATCTGCGTGCCGCTCTTCTGCGCGAAATCGTTGCCATACCAGCCGATCCAGTCCCAGCAGGCGTTGGCGTTGGCCAGGGAGCCGCTCTTGGTTGTCGGGTGGGTGTTGTTGTCGACCTTGGTCTGCGGAAACAGCAGGACGATGTTGTTCGTGTCGGCCCAGCGGCTGAAGCCCGTGTTCTTGACGAATTTGTCGCCGATCTTGTCCGTGCTCTGCTGGCAGCCGTGCAGCACCACGTGCAGCTTGCATTGCGTGCCGCTGGCGCAGCTCGCGGGTACATAGAGCCAACCGGTGGAAGCCATGCCGGGGTTGCTCGCCGTGTACGGGGTCTGGTCGAACTCGATGTAATTGGCGGCGGCGGGCGCATTGTTGCGCGGGCTCAGGGTGCCGTAAATCTGCGTGAGGGCCGCGCCGGCGCCGTCGTAGCCGCAGTTGCTGATGTAGGGCGAGGTGCTGCTGGAGCAGGCATTGTTGCCCGTGCTGTCGAAGTCCGTGGGCAGCACGTGGGCCGCGCCCGAGCGCTTGATGTAGGAAATGCTGCCCGCGGGCACGCCATTGTTCAGGTACTGCGTCTGCAGCGCGTCCGTGGGATTGGGCCCCACGGTGTAGTCGCTGGTCCCGACGAAGATGAAGATCTTCTGGTTCGCGATGTTGGACTTGGGGTCGATCGCGCCGCTGCTGCTGTAGCTGTCGATGCTCGCCTGCATGGCACTCAACTGGCTCGTGCTGATGCTGGCGTTGTACATGCAGGCGGTGTAGTTGTTCAGCCCCGCGCAGTTGTACGGCCCGGCCGCGAAGATGCCCACGCCCATGAAGGTGGACGAATAGGCAATGCCCAGCTGGTTGGCCATGAAGCCTCCCGAGGACAGCCCGGAGACGCTGATCTTTCCGGTATCGATGTTGTATTGGCCCAGTGGCGTCGCGCCATGCGCCAGGCCCGTCGCCGCAAGCGCGGCCGCCAGTAAAAACCGAGGGAATCGCATTGTCTTGTCTCCTGTCTCAGCTTGATTTTTGGATGCGCAAAACCAGCCCCCGTGTGACCCGGGGGTTCATCGTTCTCGATCAAAGGGAAACCGGGCGCCGCACGCGCGGCGCCACCCGATCAGCGCTTGTTGCGAATCGGAATCTGCATCTCTTGCGGCTTGATCTCGCGCACGAGCTCGGGCACGCCCCAGGCAAACGCCGGATCGTCCTTGATGCGGAAGTGATACATGCTCTGCATGGCCTGGTGGTCTTCCTTGCGGAAGGTCATGGTGCCCTTGGGGGTCTCGAAGCTCATGCCTTCCATGGTCTTGATGAGCTTGTTGGTGGCCGTGTCGCCGCCCGTCTTCTTGAGCGCCGTCACGATCGCCATCGCGGCCGAGAAGCCCCCGGCGGTGAAGAAATCCGGCGGCGCCTTGAATTCCTTGTAGTGCATGGAAACCAGGGCGTCGTTCACCGGGTTCTTCGGAATGCCGAAGTAGTAGTAGGTGGCGCCTTCCATGCCGGGGAAGTTCTTGTACGCGGCCATCGCGGGCAGGATGTTGCCGCCCGTGAAGACCTCGATGCCGTAGCGCTTCTTCAGGTCGGCCGCGGCCAGCGCGTTGAACGGCGGCACGCCGCCCGCCCAGATCACCTCGATGGCCTTGCGCCCGGGCTTGTCCTTGAGTGCATCGATCAGGCGCTGGATGCCGGCGGTGAAGTCCGTCGTGTTCTGCGGCAGATACTCCTCGTGGATGATCTTGGCGTGCTTGAGCGCCGCCTTGAACGCCTTCACGCCGTCACGCCCAAAGGCATAGTCCTGCGCCAGCGTCGCGACCGACACGCCGTCCTTGTCCATCGCCACCGCGTTGCTGATCGCATCCTGGCTGGAATTGCGCCCGGTGCGGAAGATGTACTTGTTCCACTTGTCGCCGGTGATCGCATCCGCCACGGCGGGCTCCACCAGCAGGATCTTCTTGTATTCCTCGGCCACCGGCAGCATGGCGAGCGCCACGCCCGAAGACGTCGGCCCCACGGCCAGATCGACCTTGTCGTCGGCATACGCGGCCGCGAGCAGGCTCTTGCCCAGGTCGGGCTTGCCCTGGTCGTCTTTCTCGATGACGACGATCTTGCGCCCGTCAATCTCCATGGTGCCGCCGGTGGCGTACTGCAGTCCCATCATCAGGCCGGTCTGCGTCTGCTTGCCGTAGGCTTCCAGCGGCCCGGTTTTGCTGTAGACGTGGGCGATACGGATTTCGCCGGACTTGCTGAAAGCTGGCAGGCTGACGGTGGCTGAAAGGGCGGCCAGTGCGACCAGAGTGCGACGTTGCATGAGAAGTCTCCTTTTAAGATGCAGTGCTTATTGCATAAAGCATGCCAACGTACATGCTGGCGAGATTCCATCGGAGCGTCAAGAATGACTGTTTGTCAGCCAATCCGATGTCTTTAATTCAGACTTTTGTCTGTTTTTAAGTCATTTGAAACCATTCCATGACCGCATGAAGAGCCTTCCGCCGCCGCCACCACCTTCAAAGAAAGCTGCCTATGCCTCCTCGCCCACCCGCTTCTCCAGCTCATGGCGCATGATCTTGCCTGTGGTGCTGCGCGGCAGGAATGCGTCCGCCACGAAGTGCACTTGCTTGGGCACCTTGTAGCCCGCGATGTGCTCACGGCACAGCGCGGTAAGATCCTGCGCGGTGAGCGTTTCATCCTTGCGCACCACGTAGGCCACGGGCACCTCGCCCCAGCGCGCGTCGGGTTGGCGGATGACGACGGCATCGGCCACGCGCGGCTCGGTCAGCAGCACGCGCTCGATCTCGGCCGGGTAGATGTTTTCGCCGCCGGACTTGATCAGGTACTTGCGCCGGTCCACGAACGACAGCGAGCCGTCGGGGTTGCGCACAAACACGTCGCCCATGTGAAACCACCCGCCGCGAAAATCCTCGGCGTTGGCCTTGGGGTTGTTCCAGTAGCCGGAAAAGAGCGTGGGCGCGCGGATCGCGAGTTCGCCCGGCTCGCCATCGGGCACTTCGCGATCCTCAGGGTCAACGAGCTTGATGCGGCAGAAGCTGCTCTGGATCTTGTCCAGGCTCATCGGCACCTCGCCCACGGCGATGGTGTGGCGCGTGGCAGGCGGCAGGCCGGTTTCGGTCGAACCGAAGGTGTTGAGGTAGGGCGCGCCGACGAGGCGCGTGACCTCGGCGATCTGCTCGCGGGGCACCAGGTCGGCCATCACGCCCACCCAGCGCATGCCCGCCACGGGCCGGCCCAGCGCGCGCACGGCATCGAGGAAGGGCGCGATCATGCCGGGCATGAGCGTGAAGCGCCCCAGGCGCTCGCGCACCGCGATGTCGGCCAGGGCAGGCGCATCGAAGCCGTCGGTGACGATGACCTTGCCGCCCTGGATCAGCGTCATGTAGACCGTGTCGGTCGAGACCATGTGAAACAGCGGCGCCCAGGCAACGAAGTGCTCGTCGCGCGTGTTCGGCAGGTCGATCATCTGGTTCTGCGCGCGCGCGATCTCGGCGCGCTGGCTGATGAGCGCGCCCTTGGGCAGGCCGGTGGTGCCGCTGGTGTAGAGGATGACAAGGCCGTCTTCCGGGTCGCACTCGTCGGGCACGGCCGCGCTGCTCGCGCCCGCGAGCGCAGCCTCGTAGTCGGTGCCAAAGGAGAGACTGGGCGCCACGTCGGCATGGCGCGCGGCGATGCCGGCATGGCGCTCGGAGACGAGGATCAGGCGCGGACTCACGAGCGTGAGGCAGTGGCGCAGCTCCTTGTCCGACAGGCGCCAGTTCTGGCAAGCGGCGATCACGCCGAGCTTGGCGGCGGCGATGAGGACTTCGACGTACTCGCTGCAGTTCTGCGACAGCACGGCCACGCGGTCGCCGCGCCGGATGCCGCGCGCGCTCAGGGCATGGCACAGGCGGTTGCTGCGCTCGTCCAGCTCGGCGTAGGTGAAGCTGCGCGCGCCCTGCTGCAGCGCAATACGGTCAGGCCCGGTGCGCACGCACAGGGCAAACAAAGAGCCTAGCGTGAGCCCGGCGGCCTGGCGGGCCAGATCAAAATCGACGGGGGACTGTTCCTGTTCGGGCATGGTTTCTCTGGTGACACAAATCCAGAGCGCATCATGCCCCCGCGCCAGGCATCTGGCTACCGGGGGCAAGCCCTGATCAGTGCGTCTGGCGGATCAGGTGGTCGAACGCACTGAGCGCCGCCGTCGCCCCCGCCCCCGCCGCGATCACGATCTGCTTGAATGGCACCGTGGTGCAGTCACCGGCGGCGAACACGCCGGGCACGCTGGTCTGGCCGCGCGCGTCGATCGCGATCTCGCCGGTCTTTGAAAGCTCCACCGTGCCCTTGAGCCAGTCGGTGTTGGGTAGCAGGCCGATCTGCACGAAGATGCCTTCCACGTCCAGGCGGTGACCTTCGCCGGTGGTGCGGTCCTTGTAGGCCAGCGCATTGACCTTGCTGCCATCGCCCAGAACCTCGGTGGTTTGGGCATTGAGAATCACCTCGACGTTGGTCAGGCTGGCCAGCTTCTTTTGCAGTACCGCGTCGGCCTTGAGCTCGGGCATGAATTCGAGCACCGTGACGTGCTCGACGACGCCCGCAAGGTCGATCGCCGCCTCGATGCCGGAATTACCGCCGCCGATCACCGCCACGCGCTTGCCCTTGTACAGCGGCCCGTCGCAACTCGGGCAGTAGGCGACGCCCTTGGTGCGGTACTGCTCCTCGCCGGGTACGTTCATGCTGCGCCAGCGCGCGCCGGTCGAGAGAATCACGGTCTTGCCCTTGAGCACGCCGCCGTTTTCCAGCTCCACTTCGATCAGGCCGTCGGCACCCGCGGGCTTCAGGGCCTTCGCGCGCTGCAGGTTCATCACGTCCACCTCGTACTCGCGCACATGCTGCAGCAGCGCACTGGAGAACTGCGGCCCCTCGGTATGCGGCACCGAGATGTAATTGTCGATGTCCAGCGTATCGTTCACCTGCCCGCCAAAGCGCTCGGCCACCACGCCGGTGCGTATGCCCTTGCGCGCCGCGTACACGGCCGCTGCCGCGCCGGCCGGGCCGCCACCGATGATGAGCATGTCGAAGGCGTCCCTCGCCGAGAGTTTTTGCGCCTCGCGCGCGGCGGCGCCGCTGTCGAGCATGCCGACGATGCGCTTGAGTTCCATGTGACCGGCGGAGAACACCTCGCCGTTCAGATACACCATGGGCACGGCCATGATCTCGCGCGCCTTCACTTCCGCCTCGAACGCACCGCCCTCGATCACCGTGGTCTTGACCTTGGGATTGAGGATGGCCATGAGCGAGAGCGCCTGCACCACGTCGGGGCAGTTGTGGCAGGTCAGGCTCATGTAGGCCTCGAAGTTGAAGTCGCCATCGAGCTGGCGGATCTGCTCCAGCAGCTCGGCTTCTTCCTTGGGCGGATGGCCGCCGGTCCACAGCAGCGCCAGCACCAGCGAGGTGAATTCATGCCCCAGCGGCAGTCCTGCGAAGCGCAGCGACTGCTCGCCATCGGCGCGCACCAGCGCGAACGAGGGCTTGCGCGCATCCTGGCCGTCAAAGCGCACCTTGATCTTGTCGCCGCGCAGGCTGGCGATGGTGGTGAGCAATTCGCGCATCTGCGCGGAAGTCTCGCTGTCGTCCAGCGAGGCGACCAGTTCGAACGGGCGCTGAACGCGTTCCAGATAGGCGGCAAGCTGGGTTTTCAGTTGATCGTCGAGCATGGTTCCTCTTTCAGGCAATGGCCAATGGGCATGAAAAAGCCGGACGGCAAGGCGCACGTGCGCCCTGCGCCAGTCCGGCCACGGGCGGCTGCGGCTCAGATCTTGCCGACAAGGTCCAGCGACGGGGTCAGCGTCTTGGCGCCTTCATGCCACTTGGCCGGGCACACCTGGTCGGGGTGGGCAGCGGTGAACTGCGCGGCCTTGAGCTTGCGCAGCGTCTCGGTCACGTCGCGCGCGATCTCGTTGGAGTGCACTTCCATGGTCTTGATCACGCCCTCGGGGTTGATCACGAAGGTGCCGCGCAGCGCCAGGCCCTCTTCGGGAATGTGCACGCCGAAGGCGTTGGTGAGCTGGTGCGTGGGGTCGCCTACCAGCGGGAATTTGGCCTGGCCCACGGCGTCCGAGGTTTCGTGCCAGACCTTGTGCGAAAAATGCGTGTCGGTCGTCACGGCATAGACCTCGGCGCCCGCCTTCTGGAATTCGGCGTAGTGCTGGGCCGCGTCCTCGATTTCGGTCGGGCAGTTGAAGGTGAAGGCGGCGGGCATGAAGATCAGCACCGACCACTTGCCCTTCAGGGTCTGGTCCGTCACCTCGATGAACTCGCCCTTGCCATTGCGGTTGACGTAGGCGTTGACCTTGAACGGCTGGATCTGGGTGTTGATGAGAGACATGAAAACCTCCTTGGGTGAATGAACTAGTACAAACCCTAGGATAAGGCCGAATCGAGATTTGTCCAGTTGATATGCCCAATGCTCATGATTGGCAATCCCAATGAACCAGCAGGCACACCCCGCGCCAATCCGGCCAGCTTGTCAGGCTCCCGCGGCACCCCCACAATGACTGCTCCCACGTTATCGATACAACGAGGTACATCACATGCAAGGCGACGCCCACGTCATCGGCTGGCTCCAAGCCCAGCTCAAGAACGAGATCACCGCCACCAGCCAGTACTTCATGCACTACCGCCTGCTCAAGCACTGGGGGTTCGAGCGCCTGGCCAGCAAGGAACGGGAAGAATCCATCGGCGAGATGAAGCACGCGGACCTGCTGATGGACCGCATCCTCATGCTCGACGGCCTGCCCAATCTGCAAGACCTGGGCAAGCTGCAGATCGGCGAGGACGTGCCCGAGGTCCTGCAATGCGACCTGCGCCTGGAGCGCGCCGCGCAGGACACCGTCAAACAGGGCATGGCGCACTGCGAGAGCGTGCGCGACTACGCCTCGCGTGATCTGCTCGGTCTGATCCTGCGCGACACGGAAGAGCACATCGACTTTCTGGAGACCCAGCTCGAAGTACTCGCCAAGGTGGGGGTGCAGAACTATCTGCAGGCGCAGATGGGCACACCGGACTGACCTAGGGCTTGAGCCGCATCTCCGCCGCCCGCGCGTGGGCCTGCAGGCCTTCGCCGCGTGCGAGCACGCTGGCGATGCGGCCCAGGCCCTGCGCGCCCTGCTCGCTCACCTCGATGAGGCTGGTGCGCTTCTGGAAATCGTACACGCCCAGCGGGCTGGAAAAGCGTGCCGTGCCGCTGGTGGGCAGCACGTGATTCGGGCCGGCGCAGTAGTCGCCCAGCGACTCGGTGGTCCACGCGCCCATGAAGATCGCCCCGGCGTGGCGCAGCAGCGGCTCCCAGCGCGCGGGTTCGCGGCTGGAAATCTCCAGGTGTTCGGGCGCGATGCGGTTGGATATCTCGCACGCCTCCTGCATGCTGCGCGTGTGAATCAAGGCGCCGCGTCCGGCAAGCGATGCGGCAATGATTTCAGCGCGCGGCAGCTCGGGAAGCAGGCGGTTCATGGCCTGCGCCACCGCGTCGATGTAGGCGGCGTCGGGGCAGAGCAAGATGGCCTGCGCCAGCTCGTCGTGCTCGGCCTGGCTGAAGAGGTCCATGGCCACCCAGTCGGCGGGCGTGGAACCATCGGCCAGCACCAGGATTTCACTCGGGCCCGCGATCATGTCGATGCCGACCTGGCCGAACACGCGCTTCTTGGCGCTGGCCACGTAGGCATTGCCCGGGCCGGTGATCTTGTCCACCTTCGGCACCGTGGCCGTGCCGTGCGCCAGCGCCGCCACGGCCTGCGCGCCGCCCACGGTGAAGCCGCGCGTGACGCCCGCCAGATAGGCAGCGGCCAGCACCAGCGGGTTTTTCTCGCCGCCGGGCGTGGGCACCATCATGACGATCTCGGGCACGCCCGCGACCTGCGCCGGGATCGCGTTCATCAGCACGCTGCTCGGGTAGGCGGCCTTGCCGCCGGGCACGTAGATGCCCACGCGGTCCAGCGGCGTCACCTTCTGGCCCAGCAGCGTGCCGTCCTCGTCGCGGTAGCTCCAGCTTTCGCCGCAGGCCTTTTTCTGTGCCTCGTGGTAGCGGCGCACGCGCTCGGCCGCCGCACTCAGTGCCTGGCGCTGCGCCTCGGGCAGGCTGTCGTGCGCGGCCTTGAGCTCGGCCTGCGTGAGTTCGAGCGCCGCAACGCTTGCCGCCGTCAATCCGTCAAAGCGTGCGGTGTAGTCGAGCACTGCCGCATCGCCGCGCCGTTGCACGTCGCCGAGGATGTCGGCCACGCGCTGCTCGATCGCCGCATCCTGATCGGCCGACCAGTGCAGGCGTACGGCAAAATCTTGCTCAAAAGTGCCTGAAACCGTTGACAGGCGTGCGGGAGCAGCTATCAATTGCACAGATCAATCCTTGCGTATGGCTGATTCGAACGCCTCAATGATGCGCTTGAGCCGTGCCTGCTTGAGCTTGAACGCCGCCTGATTCACGACCAGGTGGCTGCTGATGTCCATGATGCGCTCGACCTCCACGAGGTGGTTGGCCTTGAGCGTGTTGCCGGTGGAGACGAGATCGACGATGGCGTCCGCCAGGCCCGTGAGCGGCGCCAGCTCCATGCTGCCGTAGAGCTTGATGAGGTCGGCGTGCATGCCCTTGCCCGCGAAGAAGTCGCGCGCGATGGTGGGGTATTTGGTGGCCACGCGCAGGCGCGCGCCCTGGTGCACCGCCTGCGCGTAGTCGAAATCGGCGCGCACGGCCACGCTCACGTGGCATTTGGCGATGCGCAGATCGAGCGGACGAAACAGGCCCTGCCCGCCGTGCTCGATGAGCGAATCCTTGCCCGCCACGCCGATGTCGGCACCGCCGTACTCCACGTAGGTCGGCACGTCGCTGGCGCGCACCAGCACCACACGCACGTCCTCCTGGCTGGTCGGCAGGATGAGCTTGCGCGTTTTTTCAGGGTCTTCCAGCACCGCGATGCCGGCGGCGGACAGCAGTGGCAGCGTTTCGTCGAAGATGCGGCCCTTGGAGAGGGCGAGCGTGATCCGGGTGGTCATGAGACCCTTTCAATATCGGCGCCAAGACCGCGCAGCTTGTCTTCCATGGCGTCGTAGCCGCGATCGAGGTGGTAGATGCGATCGACCACCGTCTCACCCTCGGCCACGAGGCCGGCGATCACCAGACTGGCCGAGGCGCGCAGGTCGGTGGCCATGACCGTCGCACCCGTCAGGCGCGCGCCGCCCGCCACCGTGGCCACGCGGCCATCGACCATGATCTCGGCGCCCAGGCGCATGAGCTCCTGCACGTGCATGTAACGATTTTCGAAGATGGTCTCGGTCACCGTCGCCGTGCCCTGCGCCACGAGGTCGAGCGCCATGAACTGCGCCTGCATGTCGGTGGGAAAGCCGGGGTATTCCATGGTGCGAAAGCTCTGCGCCGTGAGCTGCGCGCCGCCCGGACTGCGCACGCGCATGCCCTGCGGCTCTGCAGTGACGGCAACGCCCGCGCCGCGCAGCTTGTCCACCAGCGCTTCCATGTGGTCGATGCGCGCGTGCTCCAGCAGCGCATCGCCGCCCGTGGCGGCCACGGCGCAGGCGAAGGTGCCGGCCTCGATGCGGTCGGCCACCACCTGGTGCGTGCAGCCATGCAAGCGATCGACACCCTCGATGCGGATGCTGCTGGTGCCGTGACCCTCGATGCGCGCACCCATGGCGATCAGCATCTCGGCGAGATCGGCCACCTCGGGCTCCTGCGCGGCGTTTTCCAGCACCGTCTCGCCCTCGGCCAGGCACGCGGCCATCAGCAGGTTTTCGGTGCCCGTCACCGTCACCATGTCGGTGGTGATGCGCGCGCCGTGCAGGCGCTTTTGCCCGTCGGGCAGGCGCGCGACGATGTCGCCGTGCTCCAAGTCGATCAGCGCGCCCATGGCCGTCAGGCCCTTGATGTGCTGGTCCACGGGCCGCGCGCCGATGGCGCAGCCGCCAGGCAGTGACACCCGGGCGCGGCCGAAGCGCGCCAGCAGCGGCCCCAGCGCCAGCACCGAGGCGCGCATGGTCTTGACCAGCTCGTAAAGGGCTTCGGGCCGCAGATCGTCGGGGGCGACAAAGCTCATGCCGCCGCGCTCGCCGTGCGTCTGGCACGCCACGCCCATGTGCTCCAGCAACTGGCGCATGGTGCGCACGTCATGCAGGCGCGGCACGTTCACGAGGTGCACCGGCTCGCGCGTGAGCAGCGCCGCGCACATCTGCGGCAGCGCCGCGTTCTTGGCGCCGGAAATCGTCACCCGCCCGTTGAGCGGGTGCCCTCCGCGGATCAGGAGCTTGTCCATCAAATATTAATCAAATTGGCCTTAAACGCTTGCCCATCAAGCGCGGTCAGCTATCAAAACAATGCCTCATGATCAGGCTTGCTGTTGTGCCTGCTCCCATTCATCGGGCGTGAAGGTCTTCATCGACAGCGCATGCAGGGCTTCGCTTTCCATGTGCTCGCGCACCGTGGCATAGACCAGCTGATGGCGCTGAATCTGGCGCTTGCCCTCGAAGGCCGTGGAGACGATGACCGCATACCAGTGATGGCCGTCGCCATCGACCACGAGATGCTCGCAGGCCAGGTGCTCGGCGATGAGTTGCCGGATGTCGTCAGCGGTCATGGAAACATTCCTTGCAGAAAATCAGTTGCGAATCTTGTAGCCTATGCGCAGCAGGTGCAGCGTGAGGCCGCTTATCAACACCCACGCCAGGCCCACCACCGCCAGGCTGAGCCACGGCGACACATCGCTCACCCCGAAGAAGCCGTAGCGAAACCCATCGACCATGTAGAAGAACGGGTTGAGCTGGCTCACGCCCTGCCAGAACGGTGGCAGGGTATCGATCGAATAGAAAACGCCCGAGAGAAAGGTCATGGGCACGATGATGAAATTCTGGAACGTCGCCATGTGGTCGAACTTGTCGGCCCACAGACCGGCGATGACCCCCAGCGCCGCCAGCAAGCCCGCGCCCAGCAAGGCAAACACCAGGCTCCACAACGGCGCGACAAACCCCGGCTGCGCATAAAGCAGCGTGACGATGAAGACGCCCAGTCCCACCACCAGCCCGCGCACCACGGACGAGCCCACATAGGCCGTGAACCACGCCCAGTGCGACAGCGGCGTGAGCTGGACAAACACCAGGTTGCCCATGATCTTGCTCTGCACCAGGCTGGACGAGCTGTTGGCGAAGGCGTTTTGCAGCATGCTCATCATTACCAGGCCGGGCACGAGAAAGGCGGTGTAGCTCAGATGCCCGTAGACCTGCAGCCGGTTCTCGAGCACATGGCCGAAGATCAGCAGATAGAGCATGGACGTGACAATGGGCGCCACCACGGTCTGGAAGGCCACCTTCCAGAAACGCAGCAACTCCTTGTAGAACAGTGTCTGCCAGCCGTTCATGCCGTCACCCCGGCGGTACTGTCCTGTGCCGTCTCCATCACGTGGATGAACACGTCCTCGAGATCGGCCTTGCGGATTTCGACATCCTCCACGCGCACGCCGGCGGCGCGCAAGGCGGCCAGGCGCTGCTCGATCTCCTCGGCGTTGCGCGCGGGCATCTGCGCCACGCGGCCGGTGACGCGGGCCAGGCGCGCCATGTCCGCGGGCAGCGCATCGTCGGTCTTGAAGCGCAGCACGTTCGTGGACGCCTGCGCCAGCAGTTCTGACGTATCGGCCAGTGCCACCACATGCCCGTGCTTGAGCATCGCCAGTCGCGTGCACAAGGCCTCGGCCTCTTCCAGGTAATGCGTAGTGAGCAGCACCGCATGGCCCTGGCGGTTGAGCTGCGAGACGAACTGCCACAGCGTCTGGCGCAGCTCCACATCGACGCCGGCCGTGGGTTCGTCGAGCACGATGACCGGCGGCTTGTGCACCAGCGCCTGCGCCACCAGCACGCGCCGCTTCATGCCGCCCGAGAGCTGGCGCATGTTGGCGTCGGCCTTGTCGGTCAGGCCCAGATGCGCCAGCAGCTCGTCGATCCACGCGTCGTTGTTCTTCACGCCGAAGTAGCCCGACTGCAATCGCAGGGTTTCGCGCACGCTGAAAAACGGGTCGTACACCAATTCCTGCGGCACCACGCCAAGCATCCGGCGTGCCGCTGCGAAATCCTTCTGCACGTCGTGCCCCATCACCGACACGCGGCCGCCGCTGGCGCGCGAGAGCCCGGCCAGAATGCTGATCAGCGTGGTCTTGCCCGCGCCGTTGGGCCCGAGCAGGCCGAAGAATTCGCCCTCGGCGATCTCGAAGCTCACGCCGCTGAGCGCCTGGAACGGGCCATGGGGCGTGGCAAAGGTTTTGGAGACGGACTGGAAGGTGACGGCGGCCATGGTGAACCGCGTATTCTATGCGGCGCGGTCTTTTTCGGTCTGCGGGCCCGCAGTCAGGCAGACGACGCGGTCGCGCCCCTGATCCTTGGCGGCATAGAGCGCGTGATCGGCACGGGCGAAAATCTGGTCAAACCGCTCGTCTTCGTCCACCGAACTGGTCACGCCGAAGCTGGCGCTCACTTTCATCCCCAGATCGTCCAGGGCCACACACAGGCCCAGATGCGCGCGCAGGCGCTCGGCCAGCTCCGCGGCCGCGGGCAACGGCGTCTCCGGCAGGAGGATGCAGAATTCCTCGCCCCCCGTGCGTGAAAACACGTCGTTGCCGCGCAGGTTTTCCTGGATGCACTGGGTCAGAGTCTGCAGCACCCGATCGCCGACGGGATGGCCATGGCGATCGTTGATGCGCTTGAAATGGTCGACATCGATCGCGATCAGGCTCAAGGACCGGCCATAACGGCGGCTGCGCTCGAACTCGGCCTGCGCGCATTCCTGGAAATGGCGCCGGTTGGCCAGGCCTGTCAGCGCATCCGTGCGGGCCTGGCGCTGCAGTTTCTCCTTGAGTTCATGCAGATCGGTGATATCGGTGCTCAAGCCAATCACGGCGCGGCCGCCATCGGCCTGTACCCACGGAACCACCACGCTCCAGTAATGGTGCGCGTGGCCATTCGCGTCGGTCAACGCCTGCTCGCTCACGCTGCGTTGCCCGCTCGCGAGGCTCTCCTGATCCTGCCGCCAGAAGCGATCCGCCACCTCGCACGGCATCAGCTGGCTGTCCAGCTTGCCCGCGATGGCTTCGACCGGTACGCCCAACACCTTCGCCATGTGCTGATTCGCATACCGGAAGCGCCGATCCTCGCCCTTCATGTAGACCAGGGCGTCCACGTTGTCGAGGATGACGCCCAGCAGCGCCTTCTGCTCGCGCAGCTCATCCTCCAGCCGCCTTTTCTCGGTAATGTCGTAAGACACCCCCACCATGCCGGTGACGGCGCCGCCGGCGTCGCGCATCGGCCTCTTGATGGACCAGAAGGTGCGCACCTCGCCCGTGGCCGGAATCACGTTGCGCTCTTCACGCGCGATCGTTTCGCCATCCTGGAACACAGCGCGATCGAGCGCCTCGCGCTCGTCGTCGCCGTCGTACTGCACGAATTCGCCAAACGTCCTGCCCAGAATCTCGGGCAGCGTCCGGCCCAGCAGCCGCAGCACCATGGGGTTGGCATACACGTAGCGCCCCTGCATGTCCGTGGCATAGACGAAGGCCCCCATTTCGTCCAGCACTTCGCGGGACAGATCTCCGGCAAAGCGCTGCGCCAACGCGGTCAACGAGGCCAGCTTGTTGGCTGCAGCAGTCACCGGAGCATCTCCTCGCCACTCAGGTGTCCACCACGAGCAGCGGCAGCACACCGTAAAGCAGCGCCAGACCCTGCAGGGACTGCGGCATGGACTTCACGGCCAGCTGCTTGCGGTCGTAGAGTGCCGCACGGCGGCATTCGAGCAACACCGCAAGGGCCGAGCTGTCAAACGTGGTCAGGGCCGCGCAATCCACGAGCACGTCCGCTCCAGACTCGGCCTTGAGCCCCTGCAGCAACAGCTGCAGGCAGGCGCTGGCCTGGGCATGGGTGATCGTGGCGGGCAAAACCAGCATGGCCTACTTTTCGGCGGCATTCGCCTCGTTGCGCGCCACCAGGGCTTCAATGAGGCCATCGATGCCCTTGGCGTTGACCTCCGCGCCGAACTGGCTGCGGTAGGTTTCCACCAACCACACGCCCATCACGTTGATGTTGTAAATCTTCCAGTCTTCACCCGGCTTCTCGGACAGGCGGTAATCGAGCTGGATCGGTTCGCCCCGTCCGCGTACCTCGGTGCGCACCAGCACATCCTTGTCGCCCGGCGCGGCGCGCAACGGCTTGACGACGATCGTGAGGTCCGAGACTTCGGAGAGCGCACCCGCGTAGGTACGCACCAGAAGCTGCTTGAATTCGTCCTGCAGACGCTGCTGCTGCCCGGGTGTCGCGCGGCGCCAGCCCGGGCCGACGGCCGCCGCCGTCATGCGCTTGAAATCGAGGTGCGGCAGGATGATCCTGTCCACCAGTGCCACGATCTTGTGCACGTCACCGGCCTTGATCGCCGGGTCCTTGCGCACCGCATCGAGCACCTCGTTGGACAGCCTCCCGACGAACGCATCCGGCATCTCGGCCGCCACCGCGGCCCACGGCAGGCCCGCGAGCGCCAGCAAGGCCACCGCACCCCGCGCCAGCGTGCGGCGCGTCCATGAAAAATCACTCTGCATCATCAATCTTCCTCCGGCAGCTTGCCATCATCGCCGGCATCGCGCTGGCCTGCTCGCTGCTTGCGCAGATCCAGGTACAGGTCACGGGTGAAGGTATAGGGGTCGAGCGCCGCCGCGTCACGGATGGCCGTGGCGCCCAACAGACTCGCGCGCCTGTCCACGAACCGCAGCACGTACAGACTGTTGCGCGTGGCCACCGGCCGCGCACGCCACGCCAGATCGCCCCAGGTATCAACGGGCAGCGTGGCCGTGTCGCGCAAGGTGGAAGGACCGAGCAGCGGCAGCACCAGATACGGCCCGGAGGACATGCCCCAATGCGCCAGCGTCAGGCCGAAATCCTGCTTGTGCCGCTCGATGCCTGCCTCGCTCGCCACATCGAAGAGACCGCCAATGCCGATGAAGGTGTTGATGCCAAAGCGCGCCAAGCTGTCCGCCGCGGCCTGGCCTCTGGCCTGCAGCACGTTGTTCACGAACGACCAGAGGTCGCCCAGATTGGCAAAGAAATTGCTCACGCCCGTGCGCACGGGCCGGGGCAGTGCCTCCTTGTAGACCGTGGCGGCGGGAATCAGCAACACCTGATCCACGCCTTCATTGAAGTGCGTCATCGCCCGGTTGTAGGGCTCGAACGGATCTTGCGGATGGGCGTTGGGTCCGGTCGCGCACCCGCCCAGCACCGCCAGTGTCAGTGCGGCAACCGTTCGGCGGACGCTGTTCCATCGATGTTCATTCATCACTTCTTGCCGGCAGTCGCTGCGGCAGGACTGCCCCCCTCTTGTGCCTTGCCATACAAAAACTGGCCGATCAGGTTTTCCAGTACCACTGCGGACTGCGTGGCGGTGATGGAGTCGCCGTCTGCCAGGTTCTTCCCGTCCGCGCCCGGCTCGATGCCGATGTACTGATCCCCCAGCAGCCCACTCGTCAGAATCTTGAGCGAACTGTCCTTGGGAAATAGATAGCGTTTATCGATCTCCAGTTCCACACGCGCCTGGAAGGTGGCGTCGTCGAAATTGATGGCGCGCACGCGCCCCACCACCACACCGGCGCTGCGCACCGCCGCCTTGGGCTTGAGCCCGCCGATGTTGTCAAACTTCGCGCTAACCCTGTACCCCGACTGCCAGTTGAGGTTGAGCAGATTGGCCGATTGCAGCGCCAGAAACACCAGCGCCACCAGGCCAAGAATCACGAACAGCCCTACCCAGACATCGTTTTTAGATCGTTCCATGCTGCCCTCTACAAACTGAACATCAAGGCCGTGAGGATGAAATCGAGCGCCAGCACCGCCAGCGACGCGATCACCACCGTGCGCGTCGTGGCCCGCGAGACCCCTTCGGGCGTCGGCTTGGCCACGTAGCCCTGCAACACGGCGGTGAACGTCACCGCCACGCCGAACACAATGCTCTTGACCACGCCATTGCCCACGTCCTCGAACACATCGACGCCACTCTGCATCTGGCCCCAGAACGCGCCGCCATCCACGCCAATCATCACCACGCCCACGAGCCAGCCGCCGGCCACACCCACGGCGCTGAACACCGCCGCGAGCACCGGCATGGCAATGACCCCGCCCCAGAAGCGCGGCGCCAGAATGCGCTGCACCGGATCAACCGCCATCATCTCCATGGCGGAGAGCTGCTCGCCCGCGCGCATCAAACCGATTTCCGCCGTGAGCGAGGTGCCCGCGCGACCGGCAAACAGCAGCGCCGTGACCACGGGCCCGAGCTCGCGCACGAGACTGAGCGTGACCACCAGGCCCAGCGATGCCTCCGACCCGTAGAGCTGCAGCACGTTGTAGCCCTGCAGCGCGAGCACGAAGCCGACGAACAGACCCGACAGCGCAATGATCACCAGCGAGTGATTGCCGAGGAAATGCACCTGGTCGCGCACCAGCGCCGGGCGGCGCAGGGTTGCTCCCAGCAGCACCGCGAGTCGCATGAACAGCCGCGCACCCACCCCGATGTCCACGAGGCGGTTGCGAACCGCGAAGCCCACATCCGAGGGGCGCCACCAGCTCATCGCCTGCCCCCCACACCGCCGACGATGCCGAAATCCTGCTCCACCGACGGCCCGGGATGGTGAAACGGCACCGGCCCGGCGGGCAAGGCATGCACGAACTGATGCACCAGCGGATCGGTACTGGTGCGAACCTCGCCCGGCGTACCCTGCGCCGCCACGTTGCCCGCGCCAAGGATGATCACGTGATCGGCCAGCGCAAAGGTCTCCTGCAGGTTGTGCGAGACGAGAATCGTGGTCAGGCCCATGGCATCGCTGAGCTGACGGATGAGTTGCGCCGCAATGCCCAGCGAAATCGGATCGAGCCCCGCGAAGGGCTCGTCGTACATGATGAGTTCGGGATCGAGTGCGATGGCGCGTGCCAGGGCCACCCGCCGCGCCATGCCGCCGGAAATCTGGCTGGGCATCAGGTCGCGCGCGCCGCGCAGCCCCACCGCGTGCAGCTTCATCAGCACGATGTTGCGCACCAGCGTCTCGCTCAGCGTGGTGTGTTCACGCAAGGGGAAGGCCACGTTGTCGAACACACTCATGTCGGTGAACAGCGCGCCAAACTGGAACAGCATGCCCATGCGCCTGCGCGCCGCGTACAGCTCGGCCCGAGTCATCGGACCCACGTCCTTGCCATCCACCAGCACCTGCCCCTGCTGCGCCCGCTGCTGCCCGCCGATGAGCCTCAGCACCGTGGTCTTGCCGCCACCGGACGCACCCATGATGGCTGTCACCTTGCCGCGCGGCACCGACAGGGAGACATCGCGCAGCACCGGGCGGGCGCCATACCCGAAGGTGACGCCACGCAACTCCACGAAGGAATCAGGGATCAAGGCTTCATTCGAAGACATGCTGTACGGCTGCCGCAAGAGCCGTCATGATAAAAGCGCATCCAAATCGCCGCTGACTGCTTAGCGACCAGGCGCGCTCGGGCATGGACAACCCATTACTATAATTGCTGGTTCTGTTTTGCACTGCAAGCGCACAGGCATTATCGCTTGTGACGGGGCACGGCTGACTGGACCCGCCATCCATGCCCGCCAGCCCTTGCCCACCCAAGGAAAGGTCTCCATCCGATGGATCAAGCTGTCGCCGCACGCTCCCCGACCCGCCTCGCCACGGGCCTGCACCTCATCGGTGACCTCTATGGCTGCGCGTGCGATCTCAGACTGATGCATGACGCAGGGTATCTGGAGAATTTCTGCAAGGAGAGCGTCGCGGCCGCGGGCCTGACGGCGGTGGGCTCGCTCTTTCACGCCTTTGGCGAGAGCGGCGGGGTCACGGGCGTCATCGTGCTGGCGGAGTCGCACCTGTCCATTCACACCTGGCCTGAATCGGGCTACGTGACGCTGGACGTCTACGTCTGCAACTACACCGAGAACAACCGGCCGAAGGCCCAGAAGCTCTTCAACACCCTGCAGGCGGCATTCAACCCGAGCGAACCCCGGTTGCACCGTGTGGACCGGGCATGATTTTGCCCGCTTCCCGGGTGCGGGCAGTCGCAGAGCGCCTGAACGAACACTTCGGCTTTTATCTGACGCATTGCCGCCTGCTGGCCGAGAGCCGATCGCGGTGGCAGCACATTGAAATTTTCGAACACCCGCTTTTCGGCAGGCTCATGCGCATCGACGAATGCTTCATGACGAGCGAGCGCGACGAGTTTTTCTACCACGAGCCCATGGTGCACCTGCCCGCGACGGCCCACCCCGGCGTGCGCCGTGCCCTGATCGTGGGCGGCGGCGATGGAGGAGCGGCCGAAGAGCTGCTCAAGCTGCCCGGCATCGAGCACGTGACGCTGTGCGAACTCGACGAAGAAGTGATCCGCATGGCAAGGCAATGGCTGCCATCCATCCATCGTGGCGCACTCGATGATCCGCGCCTGCGCATCCAGACAGGTGACGCGCGCAGCTTCATCCGGACCACGGCCGAGCGCTTCGACCAAATCGTGCTGGACCTGACCGATCCATTCGGCCCGGCCATCGAGCTCTACACTGTCGAGTTCTACCGGGCCTGTCAGCGCATTCTCAATCCTGGAGGCGTGCTGTCGCTGCACTTGGGCTCGCCCATCCACCTGCAGGAAAGCATGCGGCGCATCCACGCCTCGCTGCGCGCCGTTTTCGCCGTCGTGCGCCCCTATTTCCAGTACGTGCCGCTCTATGGCACGCTGTGGTGCATGGCCATGGCGTCGGATATAACCGACCCGGCCGCACTCGCGCCACTGGAAGTGGACACACGGCTCAGGCACCGCGGCATCAGGGACTTGCAGCTCTACAACGGGCAGACGCACCAAGCGCTGCTGGCGCAGCCCAATTTCGTGCGGGAGCTGCTCAGCCAGAGCGCCGCGCCGCTGCACCACGCCGACGTGCTGAGCGATATTCACGACCCTGCGCAATTGCCCCGGATCGCCATCAGCGAATCCTGAGCGCGGCACGCCGAGCCCAGGGCCAGAGCGCGTTACATGGCGTCGATCATCACCCGACCAAAGCCCGAGCAACTGACCTGTGTCGCCCCGTCCATGAGACGGGCGAAATCGTAGGTCACCTTCTTGCTCTGGATTGCCCTCTCCATCGCGCCGATGATCAGATCCGCGGCTTCGAGCCAGCCCATGTGGCGCAGCATCATCTCGGCGCTCAGGATCTCCGAGCCCGGATTGACGTAATCCTTGCCCGCGTACTTGGGCGCCGTGCCGTGCGTGGCCTCGAAACAGGCGACGCGGTCGCTCAAGTTGGCGCCCGGGGCGATGCCGATGCCACCTACCTGCGCCGCCAGCGCATCGCTGATGTAGTCACCATTGAGGTTGAGCGTGGCGATCACGCTGTATTCGGCCGGGCGCAGCAGGATCTGCTGCAGGAAGGCATCCGCAATTACGTCCTTGACGACGATGTCACGCCCCGTCTTCGGGTTTCTGAACTTGCACCACGGCCCGCCATCGATCGGTTGCGCTCCGAACTCGCGCTGCGCCAGCGCGTAGCCCCAGTCACGAAAGCCCCCTTCCGTGTACTTCATGATGTTGCCCTTGTGCACGAGCGTCACGCTGGGCTTGTCATTGTCGATCGCGTACTGGATGGCCTTGCGCACGAGGCGTTCGGTCCCTTCGATCGAGACGGGCTTGACCCCTATGCCCGAGGTCTCGGGAAAGCGGATTTTCGACACCCCCATCTCCTGCACCAGGAAGCGGATGAGCTTCTGCGCCTTTTCGCTCCTCGCTTCCCACTCGATGCCGGCGTAGATATCTTCCGAATTTTCACGGAAGATCACCATGTTGACCTTTTCCGGTGCCTTCACGGGGCTGGGCACGCCCTTGAAATACTGCACCGGCCTCAGGCATACGTACAAGTCGAGTTCCTGGCGCAGCGCGACGTTGAGCGACCGGATGCCGCCTCCGACCGGCGTGGTGAGCGGCCCCTTGATGGAAACCACATGATCCTTGAGCGCCGCCAGCGTCTCGTCGGGCAGCCAGACATCCGGCCCGTACACGCGCGTGGCCTTTTCCCCGGCGAAGACTTCCATCCAATGGATCTTGCGCTGGCCGCCGTAGGCCTTGGCCACCGCGGCATCCACCACCTGGATCATGACGGGCGTGATGTCCGCGCCGGTTCCATCACCTTCGATGAATGGAATGATGGGCTCGTCCGGCACATTCAGCGACGTGTCGGCGTTGACGGTGATCTTCTGCCCTTGCTCGGGCACGCGGATATGCTGGTAGGTGCTCATGCGCCTGATTCTCCCTTCACGGCGAAACGACCCCCGCACGGCATGCACGCACTGCATTGCGCCAAGCGCCGGAGCCCATCAAATTCTAGTGATAAAAATACACATGTCGAGCGTCAACCACACGGGTCGAGCAGCCGTTGAGCGATGCGCAACGCGGCGTATCGCGCTGCATTTTGCAATCAGGAAATGTCAACCATGAAACAACTGCTCGCTCTCCTCACCGCCGGCTTCTTCGCCGCTGGAGCCTTCGCACAAGCCCAACCGGCACCGGCTGAACCCGTGGCACCCGCTGCCGCAGTGGCGCCCGCTGCTGCACCCGCGCCTGCTGCCGCAGCGCCCCAGGCCAAGGCCAGGAAAACCGCCAAGGCACACAAGAAGGCGACCAACAGGCACGCCAAGCGCCACAGCAAGAAAGCAGCCAAGACGACGGCCTGAGCCCCGTGCCGCCCACGGCAACACTGCACCCCCTCAAGGCCCGCAAAGTATGATCTTTGCGGGCCTTTTTCATGGACGTGAGATGCTCCATACCGCATTCCTGCGCCAGCTGATTGCCAGCTGCGCCACACTGCTGACCTGTGCCCTGTGCCTTGCACAGGAGGGCGGACCCCAGATGGATCTTGCGCGCGAGATCGGAAGAGCACACGTCTGAACTCCAGTCACGAACGGTTA
>OFIS01000043.1_pt1 | contig 174279 bp, 141 predicted proteins | sample 1775071 | NCBI WGS metagenome assembly OFIS01 (sample SAMN08195774, study PRJEB24354) | sludge metagenome | isolation source: sludge from phenol fed wastewater aerobic bioreactor C | place: India: Nagpur | collected 2016-09-17 | reverse complement strand
CTTTTTGGGATTGATTAATAAGTGTGGTTACTTAAAGTTAATCCCAACTGTCAGATCAAATCTTGACTATTTCACATGAGCGGATAGATAGGACAAAGTAAATACGTATACATATCAATTATACTGATTGGTGTTTCTCTTTGTTAGTTTCCTATTTCCAGATCCTCTATCCATTGTCTTGCTTGTGTGGGGTCAGAGAAAAAATGTTCTTTGTCGCTGCCGAACCTTGTTTCATACAGGTCCATTTTGGTTTCGTCCTGGTGTGAGTGTGCTGCTCCAACACATTTAACCCCTCTTGTATTCTTATACGTCATTGTTTTCGCTTCTTCTTCAAACAGGTCTACATAACCTACTTTCCAACCATAGTCAGCAAGTGTCAAAGGAACAATACCTCTGAATCTTTTATGTGCTTCAATGTTCACTGCTTTAAATCCGTACATATTGACAAAGATCTTGAATGTTGTATTGTCCTCAATCTGGTTGAATGTGTCCTTAAAAGATTTTTCCCATTGTTCAATATCATTTTTTTCAATATCTCCGCTTATATGTGTTACAATCAACCTTTTTTCAGGATACCAATTTGTTTCTGTAATTTTTGCAGGTACCATTTGTTACTGATTTTTATTACAAAAATATTGGGTGTAATGACAATCGTTTCATGCAGGTTGCCAAACAACCATATTGCCAGTCCAAACAATCAAAATAGCAATATGGAATTTACAATGAGCGTTGGGGGTGGCTGTATTTTATTCTATAATATTCTGCATTATATTATTCGTCGCCCCTTAAAAGTTGTTTTTTATTGACCATGATATCAGCGTCTTCATGGGTTAAGGGGAAGAAAACTTCCTCCTTGTACTGCAAACCGGAGGTATGATTAGTAAATGCCGGACGGTCAGGTTATGATAGGGCAGGTAAGGAAAAAAAGTGCAGCGAATCTGGAACGCAGAACCGATCATGTGTTTTTTCCTGGTATCCATTTAAATTAGCGGCAGCTTCTAATTTTACCGTTCAATCTTTTTGTTATTTCATTCTTTTCGTGCTCCGATAAATCTTTATCTTGTGGTATACTCTTTAATGCTTCCTGAAAAATGGTCTTCGCTTCTGGAATACGCTTTAAATGGTATAATGCATCTGCTTTGATTTCAAGATGACCCCAGAATGCGGGGAAGGATTTCAGCCTTATTTCTTGCTCATCCAAAATATTCCCCCATTCCCATTCATCGTATATAAAGTTAAACCCTAATCCGAACCCTACACCTGGCGTAGCATTATGACTAAACCCCTTTAAGTCGGTAAACATCAGTCGCGTGCCTTTCGATTTACTTAATAAATTTTTCGCCTTAAATACATAATCCCGTAAAGAGATCTCATCCCACCTTTTGTCGCCGACTGCTAAATAAAAATTCCCTGAAACAGTATTTATCTTTTCATTCATCAATACAAGAACATCCTCTTTGTTAGGCCAGTAAGCAGGACTGACGGCAATACAGGAATTAAAGACGGCATTATATTTAAGAAAGGCATAAGTAGCAAAGTAAGCTCCAAACGAGTGGCCTGCAATGGTCAATCGTTTAGAGATATTATAATTTTTTTCAAGTAAAGGAATAACTTCCTCGGTGATAAATCTAAGTAGTTTATCTTTTTCAACAAGTTCTTTATTTCTGTCCTCCTGGATGATCCCTACTAAATAACTATTAGGTATTTCCTTATAGGCCATTAAATTATTGGCGGACTGTAATATTATCCCGTTGATGTTTCTGTCATCTGCATCAAGATACAAGATGCTGTTGTTTTCCTCACTGCCGCTTTGGGTCTTAAGCGGTTTCGTGACAATTATTTTCCGTTCAGATTGATAGATTTTTGAGGTAATAGCTATTGTGTCAGATTTAATGAACTGAGAATAAGTTTGGGCTAAACAAAAATTGGAAAACATAACCACAGCAGAACAAATTATTAAAAGCTGCTTTTTCATGGACGATCTCTTTTTTACAAATGAAGAGCAATTCAACTATAAAAGATTGTATAATCCGGACAATTGCTCAGGCAGTCATCTTGAAGATCAATCGGTTCTCGACAAGTTGGCCGACCTCGTCAAAAAGAATCATTCGATAAGTATTCGGCGGATCCACATACGAAAGCGATTTAGCGGATTATCATTTTGTCCTATGATTGTCCTATAATTAATATTATGTTAAGTAAGTGAAGCAAAAATCCCCCCTTTTCAACACAACGCTGTAAATTGGTATTATCCTTGCTAATACATTGTAAAAGAATGCAATTCTATGACAAGTGAATTTCCGATATGGTTAGTTGTACTGTTCGGGGTGTTATTTGCAGGCGGTTTTGCAGCTATTTTTTTCGCCATTGTATTAGGCAGCAAGGATAAACGTTCGCGGATGCTCAATCAACACGATAACTCATCGTTGTAAAAACGGATTTTTATACACCAATGTCCTGATATAACCACTCTTAAGTGCACTTTCCTATAAAACCAGGCAAAAAAAAGCCCCACTGTTCAGGCGGGGCTTTTTTATTATTTTCCGGGGCCAGGATTAGTGCTTCCTGTCCACATCATTGAATTTCACCGTATAAGCCTGTGACTTTTCCTGGATCTTTTTCAACTCAGCATCCAGTGTTTTGGCTTCTGCCACGTTCTTTTTAGCTTCTGCCTGGTTTTTCTTCTGTTCTACCTGGCTGGTCTTTTCTTCATAAATGGTGATCAGCAGATCCAGTGCGTTTTTCAGGATCTCTTTGTCTTCCATTTTCAGTTTACCCTGTGCACTCAGCAACTGGTCTACTTTATCAAAATTGGGTATCGCCGCATCGAAATTGGTCATTACTTCCTTACGCAGATCTTCTTTTTTCTGTGCCTGTTCTGCGGTCAGTTTTGCACCTGCAGCCGGACGGATCGCTTTGATCTGGTTGTTCAGGTCTACACCTTTATTATAATAGATCTGTCCCAGTACCATATAGCTGTTTGCATAGTCTGGTTTCATTTCTATACAACGTTTCAGCTTTTCCGTAGCTCTCTGGATCAGTTCTTCTGAATTGGCGGGTCTTTTGGCCAGGCTGGTATCGTAAGCTGCCTGGTATAGTTCCACACCATAGTTGAAATAATACAGGTGGTTATCAGGACTTTCTTTGATAGCCTGCTCATATTTTGCAAACAATTCTTCTTTGGTACCTTTTTCACGGGCAGTTTCAATATCAAAACCAGTCCAGAATGTATCCTGGGGGTACAGCTCTCTTCCCAGTCCTGTGTACTTCTGTGAAGTGGCCACATCACCTTTCTGACGATAATAATCGGCCAGCCATTTGTAGATCTCTACAAATCCTTCACCTTTTGCTTTAGCGTCTGCTATTTTACCATAGTAAATGGCTGCGTCATCGCGTTTTTTTGCTTTTTCTGCAGCAATACCGGCATATAAAGTGGTGGTGGTGTCAAACTTGTTGGGGATGATATTTTTTTCAGCCATGTAATCATATACTACCAGGCAGTGTTTGAAGCCTTCCAGGGCATCGTTGAAGTTGCCGGCATTATAATAGGAAGCTGCTTCTTTTGAGTAATTGGTATAGATATCGATCAATGGCTGGTTACCTTCCAGGGTCATCAGCAGGTTTCTTTTGGCTGCATCTTTTTCTTTGCTTTCCAGTTCCATGTACTTTTTGAATGATTCAAATGCAGTGTTGCGTGCATCCGGTACAGTGGTTTTCAGGTTGGCATCGTTGGATATAGCCAGGTAAATTTTGCCTTTGTAAAACCATGGCTCACCTGCAGCCTGGTTTTTGTCAATATTCAGGTAGTTGTCGATCTCTGTTTTTGCGTCGGCCAGTTTATTATTTTTCAACAGGTCCTTTGCTTTGTCCAGCTTCTGGGCAAACAAACCAAAGCCTGTTGCTGTAAGCAAAAAAGTGAGCAATAGTTGTTTCATTTGTAGCATATTTATTTTAAATGAAAAGGTTGGGTTTACTGATTCTCTGTGTTTTCTTCAGACGGGTTTTCATCTGTACCGGTTGCCTCACCATTTTCGTTTGCTGAATTTTCATCGGCGGCAGTGGCTGTTTCAGCAATGGTTTCTGCACCTTCTGCTGCTACCACTTCTTCAGTTTCCTCTACGCTTTCGTCCAGTTGGGTAATGGCGGCAATTTCATCTCCTTCATCCAGGCGGATCAGTTTTACACCCTGTGTGGCGCGTCCCTGCTCGCTTACGCTCTGCACCGGCATACGGATGGTGATGCCACTTTTACAGGTGATCATCAGGTCTTCCTGCTCTGTTACAGACAGAATACCTACCAGTGAGCCTGTTTTATCGGTTACGCTGATGGTTTTTACACCTTTACCACCACGGTTGGTGATGCGGTATTCTTCCACCAAAGTACGTTTTCCGTATCCTTTTTCACTTACCACCAGTACCGTTTTCGATTTGTCATCCTTATTGACACATATCATGCCAATGACTTCATCCTGGGCATCATCTACTTCAATACCTGCTACACCAATGGCTCCCCGGCCGGTTGCACGTACCTTTTCTTCGGGGAAGCGGATGGCGCGGCCGCTTTTCACTGCCAGCATAATTTCGCTGTTACCGTCTGTCAGTCTTGCTTCCAGCAGTTCATCACCTTCTACAATGGTAATGGCGTTTACACCGGTCTGACGCGGACGGCTGAAATCTTCCAGCGCGGTCTTTTTGATAATACCTTTCTTGGTACAGAGTACAATATTATGTTTGTCAATAAACTCTTTGTCTTCCAGGTCCTGTACATCTATAATAGCACGTACTTTATCATCGGGCGGTAACTGGATCACGTTCTGGATAGCACGTCCCTTACCGGTTTTGTCTCCTTCAGGTATCTGGTATACGTTCAGCCAGTAGCAACGGCCTTTTTCTGTAAAGAACAACATGGTGTGGTGTGTGGAAGCCACAAACAGGTGTTCTATATAATCTTCATCGCGTGTACGGCCGCCTATGGCGCCACGTCCGCCGCGGCGTTGTGCGCGGTATTCGCTGGCCGAAGTACGTTTGATATAACCCAGGTGTGATATGGTGATCACCACATCTTCTTCCTTGATCAGGTCTTTGATACGTACTTCATCATCCAGGTAAGTGATCTCTGTTCTGCGGCCGTCACCAAATTTATCTTTTATTTCCAGTAACTCCTTTTTGATCACATCGTAGCGCATGCCTTCGTTGGCCAGCAATTCTTTCAGGTGACCGATCAATTTCATCAACTCGTCGTATTCGTGTTTGATCTTGTCGCGCTCCATGCCTGTCAAACGCTGTAAACGCAGTTCCAGGATGGCTTTGGCCTGTATTTCATCCAGTCCCCAACCGGCATTCACCAGGTTGTCTTTGGCTATTTCAGGTGTTGTAGAGGCACGGATCAATGCAATTACCTCGTCCAGGTGATCCAGGGCGATCATGTAACCACGCAGGATATGCGCTTTTTTCTCTGCTTCATTCAGTTCAAACCTGGTACGGCGTACCACCACTTCATGGCGGAACTCTACAAACTCGCTGATCAGTTCACGCAGGCTCAGCGTTCTGGGACGTCCTTTTACCAGCGCCACGTTGTTGATACCGTATGAGGTTTGCAGCTCAGTGTATTTGTACAACTGGTTTACGATCACATTGGCAATGGCATCTCTTTTCAGATCTACCACAATGCGCGTACCTTCTTTGTTGGATTCGTTGTTAACGTGGGCAATGCCTTCGATCACCTTTTCATTTACCAGCTCACCAATACGGTTGGTCAGCGCATCGCGGTTTACCTGGTAAGGAACTTCAGTAATGATGATCTGTTCGCGGCCACTGGGTTTGGTATCGATCTGCACTTTACCACGTACCACCACTCTGCCACGACCGGTCAGGAAACCGGCTTTTACACCTTCCATGCCATAGATAATACCGCCTGTGGGGAAGTCTGGTGCTTTTACATGGTGCATCAATTCTTCTATCGTAATGTCGCGGTTCTCCACATACGCTATACAACCGTCAATCACTTCGCTGAGGTTGTGCGGCATCATGTTGGTAGCCATACCTACAGCAATACCGCTGGCACCGTTCAGCAACAGTTGTGGTAACCGTGTTGGCAATATGGTCGGTTCTTTTTCAGAATCGTCAAAGTTCAACTGGAAGTCTACGGTGTCCTTGTCAATATCATCCAGCATGTGTTCTGCCAGTCTTTCCAGGCGGCACTCTGTATAACGCATGGCCGCCGGGCCGTCACCATCCTGGTTACCAAAGTTACCCTGGCCATCTACCATGGTGTAACGCATGCTCCACTCCTGTGCCATACGCACCATCGCGTCGTACACCGATGAGTCACCATGCGGGTGATATTTACCCAATACTTCACCTACCAGACGCGCAGACTTTTTATAGGGCTTGTTGTAATTCATCCCCAGTTCATTCAGCGCATACAAAATGCGGCGATGAACCGGTTTTAAACCATCACGTACGTCGGGCAGGGCGCGGCCTACAATTACAGACATTGAATAGTCTATGTAAGCCGTCTTCATCTGTTCCTCAATGTTCACCGGAACGATGCGACTGTCATCATTCGTTTCCTGTGGTGTGAAATTTTCTTCCATACTTGTGTTATAGTAATGATTTACATCCGGTTGGTATACTGCAAAACGGCAGTACCGGAGGGTTGCAAATCTACCCTATTAACACGTAAAACCAGCTAAAAACGGGGCTTTTTTGGGGTGTATTTTTCCACGATTGTGAATTGAATGCCTATCTGTTACAGGCTTTATTGACATATATGCCTCATTGGCCTGTACCGTGCTGCCGTAATAGTGTGAAAGATGGTGGTAAACAGGGGCAAAAGTCTGTTACATCAGCATTCCAGCGTTACGCTGATGGTAGTGCCCTTGCCTTCTGCACTTTCTACACGGATGGCGCCGTTGAGAGCTTCTGTGAATTCCTGCACCAGCGATAATCCCAACCCGCTGCCGGCCTCATTGCGGGTGCCTTTGCGGGTTTGTCTGGCAGCATCGGTAAACAGGGTTTCACTGATCTGGTGTGGCATACCAATACCGGTATCCTGAACTGATACCTGCAATACATTATCCTGGCGTTCAGCACGCACAGTAATGGTACCCTTGTCTGTGAATTTTAATGCATTGCTGATAAGGTTGCGCAGTATAAAGCGGATAATATGCGGATTGATGGTAAGGCGTATGTCACCGGTTTCGTTCACCAGTTGATTTTCTTTAACTGCTGCCAGCGCAGCCAGTTCTCCAAATACTATCTGCACCTGGTCAGTCAGTGAGATCTGTTCTACGTTAAAAACCAGTTCCTGTAAATGGATCTTGCCCCATTCTACCAGGTTTTCCAGCAGGTTCAGCGTACTGTTTAGCTGGCCGTTGGCCATGGTGATAAAACCGGCAAACTGTTCGCGGTTGATCGTGTTGTTCTGGTACAGATGGAAAAGACTGCTTAAAGATGCCAGCGGGCTGCGCACATCATGCGCCATTACAGAAATGATGCGTTTCTGTGCCTGAGAAATGCGTTCCAGCTCATGGTTCTTTAACCGTAGTTCAAACTGGCGCATTACCTGTTTTCCCAATATACGCAGGGCATCCTGCTGATCGGGTGCCAGATTGCGCGGAATGCGGTCTATTACACACAGCGAACCCAGTTTGTAACCTGCCTGCGATACCAGGGGAACGCCTGCATAAAAACGGATCTCCGGGTTGCCCAGCACATAGGGATTGTCAAAAAAACGTTCATCGAGTGTGGCATCCGGTATAATGAACACATCGTTTTCGAGAATGGTATGACTGCAGAAAGATGCATCACGATCGGTTTCAATAGCATCAATACCGTTCCTGGCTTTGAGCCATTGTCTGTTGGAATCTATCAGCGAGATCAGTGAAATGGGTGCAGAACAGATACGAGAAGCCAGTAATATGAGATCATTGAATTCATCTTCTTCCGGCGTATCCAGGATCTGGTGCCGGCGAAGATCTGCAAGACGTTCGGCTTCATCAACAGGAATGGGAGCGATTATCATAACAACATGGATTAGTACAATACAACACCGTTTGATTGGTACAGGCTCTGTGCCGTTCAGAAAGATTGGGACACCAGCCGCCGGGGACAAATGAAAGAATGTACAGTTTTGCAGGGGCCGGATATTTCCATTGGGCTGAACGAAAACCGATACTGTGATACAATGAAACAGTTCAGGATGTTCAGCCGCTAAATTATTGTTTTCTTACATGCAATGGCAGCTATTTATACAATCGCTACATGAAAATTATTATTATACCGTTACTACACAATAACAGCAGCACACTATGTGTTTATAAGGACAGTTGCTGAAACCTGCATTTTAACGGCATTTTTATAAGTTTTTGGGGCCTGTTTTTGGTATAGTTATGTGCAAAAGTTAACTTGCAGTAAAGCATACAGGCTGATTTGCCCTAACCTGTATTTGTAGTCTTTACCCCTGATTACTGCCGGTATGTACCCTGCAAAAAGCGTTAATGCTTTGCACTACTATCCTGCTTATGATGGTTTCCTTGTTTGAAATTTTTTTATGAGTACCTATCTTTTACTGCGCGATAATAAACAATCAGGGCCCTACTCTACAGAAGAGTTACTGGCGAAAGGCCTGAAAGCATACGACCTGGTGTGGCTGGAAGGAAAAAGTGCAGCCTGGAGATATCCCAGTGAACTGCCCGAACTGAAACCTTTTGCACCAACAGTGGAGGAACAGCCTTATGATCGTTTTTATAAAAAGCCTGTTGCAGAACAAGATGCTGCTGAGCCTGCTGCTGCACCTGTGAAAGAAAAAGAAACTGCACGTACGGCTGCTGCTACCGGCAACGCTGCATCATCAGGTAAGGTATATGTAACCATGCCGGTAGCTGCCGGTAATGTGGCTGCCATGCGCAGACAATCTGTGGCTGTAGCCATGCCTGCCGGTGCTCAGAAAACATCTGCAGAACCCGTTGTTCCAAAAGATACTCCACGCAAAACAATTGCTGAACAACCTGTGCCAATGGCGGCTGCCATTACTGTTCAACCTGCCATACAGAATACGCCTGTTGCATCAATGTATGAGTATGCTGCAAGACCGGTCAATGCTATTGCAAGACCTGCTGCCGGTAAAAACAGGATGTTGCTGAATATTATTGCCGCTGTATGCCTGTTACTGGGTGGTGTGGTAATTGGCCTGGCCATCAGCAACAACCAGCACAAGGAATATAAAAGCAACCTGGAGAAAATGGCGCAGGTCATTGCAGGACATGATAGCCGCAACAAACAGGTGTCAACCGCTCCCGTTCAACCAGCGGAAGCGCCGGAAGAAAGCCATACTGCAATTCCAGCAGAAAATAAGATAACCCCGACAACTGATTTAAAAACAGAACGTACGGTAAAAAATAAAACTGGCAAGACGCCTGTGTACACAGAAGCATTGCCGGTTACCGAAACCGCCACTACGTCTACACAAACCACTCCGAAAGAGGACGCTGCCCCTACTGCCACTACTGAAACAGAAAAAAATGTTTCACCATTGGATGAAAGCGCTGCGGCGGTTGTACGCCATCAGTTGCACAAGCAGGTATCTGTAGCTGCCGGTACTTATAAAACCGGTATACTGGGGGGTATTTCCAATCTGCACCTCACCGTTACGAACGGCAGCCACTATCCGCTGGATGAAGTAGCTGTAGAGGTCAAATACCTGGGACCTGAAAAAAGAGTAGTGAAAACCCAAACAGTGCTGTTTAATGATATTGCTGCCGGCGAACAGAAAACACAGGAAGCTCCCCGCTCCAACCGCGGCGTATCGATCGATTATGCTATCATCACTATTTACTCACGTGCATTGGGTTTAGCCAAAGGATTCTGAGTTTTGTGTAATGTGTCTTTTTTACATTTGGTATAACTGAGGAAGTTTTACCTCGTTTCGCATGCTTGCCAGTCTTATGTTGGTTTAATTTATTCTTTCCCTGTAGCAAAAGCGCAAAAAAATCCAATTTATTTTCATTAAGTTTTTTTATTATCCGTAGTTTGGCATAATACTTGGAAACCTGTATTGTGCATTGCAGTTCAATGCATACTATCCAATCTGATTGCTGCCGAAAATTCATATCCTCCCCCATTCGCAATCCTTGTAAGAACCGTGTTATGTTTTTTGTCATTATCCGGCTGTTATAACAGCGGGTAGTGGTATATGAATTGTGTCGTTTACCATATCAATAACCAGCATTATGAAAAAAAGCATGGCCACCTTTATTGCTGTAATAGCAATGGTAGCAACTTTACATGCCTTCCGCATATTCAACCAGTCTTCTATTTCCGGTCGCATTCTTCCTTTTAACGGCGCCAGCACCGTTTGGGCTATCAATGGTCATGATTCGGTTAAAACCGTTCCTTCTGCGGGCGAAGGTGTTTTTACATTTACAGTAAAACCAGGCACCTGGAATATTGTGATAGTGGCATTGCCTCCTTACGAGAATACCACGTTGCAGACTACGGTAGAAGATGGAAAAAGTGCTTCACTGGGCGATATTCGTTTAAAACCGCGCATGAACGGACGTTAACCGTAATATAACATTCAAAAATATTTGTTGTGGAGGCCAACTATACAAATTAACCCTTATCTTTGTGTTGCTTTTCAAACTCTTACTAAAAATCGACGGTCGCCGCCTTATCCAAATCCTCCAGACCTCATACTCAATCTAATTAACGAATTGCTTGTTTCACTGAAATGGCATCTTTCTGATTGCTGCAAAACTATCCCCTATCTAAACTAAAATCCCTGCGTACATGCAGAATCGTTAAATTTAAAAATGAGGATATGACCAAACCTGTGTGGGTATTTGCGTTTGTTGTTGTTGCCATTACCTGTTTACATGCCCGCAAGATCATGCAATCAAGTACACTTACCGGTAGTATAAATCCGGCGGCAGCAGTACACTCTATCCTGGTAGTTAATCAACAGGATTCTTTAAAAACATCTTTGCAGAACAATGATGTTTTTACATTACAGCTTCCTCCCGGTCAATATAAACTGATCATTGACGCACGGGCACCTTATAAACAGGTTGTAAAAGAGCATGTATATACTGAACAAGGTAAGTCTACCAATATTGGCGCTATTCAACTGCAACCTGAAGACGCCATCAGCGTACGTCAGTAGTTATTCCCTGCTAATGGTGAACACATAAAACAGTAACTTGTGGTACATAGCTGTTGTACCATGAGTAAAACAATCCTTCTTTTTGGAGCCGGAAAATCCGCCACCTGTTTAATTGATTATTTATTACAAACCTGTGCTACCCATAACTGGCTGTTACTGGTAGCTGATGCCAATCAGCAACAGGTACAGGCTAAAACAGGCAACGTTGCGCATGCAAAGGCTATAGCTCTGAATGTAGAAGATGTGGCAGCCAGGCAATCGCTTATCGCCGCTGCCGATGTTGTAATATCATTGCTTCCTCCTGCCCTGCATATTTTAGTAGCCCACGATTGTGCGGAGATCGGAAAACACCTGCTTACCGCATCGTATGTAGACGCACAGATGCAGGGACTGGCCGCCACTGTAAAAGAAAAACAACTGTTGTTTCTCTGCGAAATGGGACTTGATCCTGGTATTGATCACATGAGCGCTATGCAACTGGTGCATCGCATCAAGGCAGAAGGCGGTACGATTACTGCTTTTAAATCGCATTGCGGCGGATTGGTGGCCCCTGAAAGTGATGATAACCCATGGCATTATAAAATAAGCTGGAACCCCCGTAATGTAGTGCTGGCCGGTAAAAGCGGCGCCACATTCCGCGAAAACGGCAGTACCCGGCAGATTCCCTATGAGGAACTGTTTGAACCTGGCAGGGTGATTGATGTGCCGGGACTGGGCTACCTGGCCTGTTACCCCAACCGCGACTCCCTCTCCTACATCCCGGTGTATCACCTGGAAGAAACACAAACATTTATCCGCACTACTTTAAGATATCCTGAGTTTTGTTTTGGCTGGAAAAATATCATTGAACTGAAGCTGACCGATGAATCCAAACAATATGATACCGATGGCATGACGCTGCAACAGTTCTTTCAGCAACATTTTGAGAAATATAATTTTTCTGACTGGCTGAATAAGCAACTGACCGCACGTTTTTCACAGACCAAAGAATTGCTGGAAAAACTGCAGCAGCTATTGCAGGCAGAGGAAGAAGTAAGCGAAGAAGACCGTGCCGAACTACAGGAATTTATGATGATTGATGATAAAGGTGAACTGACCGATATTCACCTGAATGAAGTGAAAACACAGGCTGCTGCTACCGTTGCCGGACAAATGCATGAAGCCAATCTTTCTATCAAGCAACTGGTATACCTGGGACTGGATGATAATACCACGTTGATCAATAAAGGTCATTGCAGTGCTGCGGATGTATTGCAACTGGCACTGGAAACCAAACTGGCATTACAGCCACATGATAAAGACATGGTGGTAATGATGCACGAAATTGAATATGTATTGAACGGGGAAGATAAAAAAGTAACCAGCTACCTGGTGGTGACCGGCGAAGATGCTGTGCGTACTGCCATGGCAAAAACAGTAGGTTTGCCGCTGGGCATTGCCGCTAAGTTATTATTGCAGGGAAAACTACAGGAAACGGGTTTACACATTCCCGTTATATCATCCATATACATACCGGTTTTACAGGAATTGCAGCAACACGGCATTGTATTTCACGAAATAGATTGATCCTTTACGCAAACATGGGTAATGTTGAGAAGCTGCCTGACAGAATGGTCTGTACATCCTGTGCCGACAGGCTGAACCAGTTCTGCAATACAGAGGCATAGACCGAGCGGAAATCGCTTTGCATAGGTACATTATCGTTTACATTGACATTTTCCGGTATTACAGGATTGGTACCAATGACCCCACCTTTTACAGCATGACCAAAATAGAATACCGGTGCAGCTGCTCCGTGATCTGTTCCTCCGCTGGCATTGCTTTTAATTCTGCGGCCGAATTCAGAAAATGTCATTCCCATTACCTTGTTGTCTATCTGCAGGTATTGCAGGTCATCCATAAAGGCATTGATGGCTTCTGATACACGCTGTAACAACTTTGTATGCGTACCGGTGCTGGTGTCAGCTTCTGTTTGTTTGGCATGTGTATCAAAACCGCCTATACTTACCATGTAGATCTTCGTTTTCAGTCCACCGGCTACCAGTCTTGCTACGATCTTTAACTGGTCGGCCAGCGGGTTTTTGCCCTGAGCGGGATACTTATCAGATTGCTGTTTGATCTTGAGTGCTGCGTTTTTGATCACCCCCGCATATTGGTCTGTTTTCATGCTCATCAGTTCAATATAATCCAGTTGTTCACCCCAGCGCGAATTGCTGTCTACATTCACTTTGCCCTCAATAAGATTGTAAAAACTGGAAGGATTGCTGATGGCCAGTCCCATGGTAATGGCTGGCCCCTGGAATGTAGTGGATACAACAGAACCTACCTGTATTGCCAGCGGATCGGGCATGGTACTATTGGGATAATTAGCCGGAAAATTGGGAAAGGAATCATTTAAAAAACGACCTGCCCAGCCCGTATTAAGTATCTTATCACTGTCAGAGCCGGTCATCCAGATATCAGTAGCCCTGAAGTGGGAGAAATTGGGTTTTGGATAACCTACAGCCTGGATAATGCCCAACTTACCATTGTTGAACAATTGTTGCATTTCGGTCATACCCGGGTTCAGTGCTGTAGCATCAAAACCATTTAAACGAAGTGCTTTGTCTTCTGTAATGAATATGTTGGGCCTGGCTGCAGAATATGCACTGAACTGATCAAAAGGAATCACCGTATTGATACCGTCATTACCACCCGCCAGTTGCACCAGTACCAATACACGATCTTCTGCCATAAAGCGGCCCAGTGAATGCAGCAGCGGAGTGCCGGCCAGTGCTTTCAATGAAATGCCATTCAGAAACGAAGGGAGTACAAGCCCGGTAATAGTGTTTTTTAAAAAATCTCTGCGTTTCATAAGAGACAGTTTAATGAATACTGTTCGTGTTTTAGGTTTCGGGGTCTGATATTTCTACATACCTGATGAAAAGCTGGTTGCTCTTGTTCGTGAATCGTGAATAGTCTCTGATCTCCTTATCAACTTTTTCAACATGTAAATCTTTCTGTATTTTTATTCTCTTTTGACTTTCCCTGAACCTTGTCGCTTGTACCTTTTCAGACCTCAGGCTTCCGGACTTTCTTCAGCACAACTGATATTGCGGCAAATTCATCAGGTATTTGTACAGGTTGCGCAATTTGTTGATAACATCCTTTTTATTGGCGGCATCGTCTGGCTGACTGATCAGTTTATTCCAGGCATCTGTCCAGTAGTGATCACTTTTCATGCCCTGCAACCCGGATAACAGAATGCCCTCTTTCATGTACATTTTTTCCTTATCAGGAAGATCAATAACATACAGATACCTGATAGAATCATTGATCAGTGACTCCGGATTTCCGGGATCAGGCAATGCTTTGGCAAATGCTACCAGGTCAACCAATACCTTTTTATCACCACGCGCAAATCCGTTGTTTACCATGCGGTCGGTAAACTGGTTGCGTTTGGGGAGGGTATCGGAATTGATCCACATTTTGTCATACTGAGGTTCCTGGTACCAGGCCTGCCAGCCGGCTACATTGGGCGGATCGCCAATATTGAGCTGCATCTGCGCCGCCGTACCCTGTATGTTGCTCCAGAAACCATATTGATTGATAAAATCTTCGTTGGGTGGTAATTGTATATTGAATTCGCGGCACAGACCTACTGTAAAATCAACCGGGTTTTTGATAATGCTGCCGCGATTGCCGGGATCAAAAAAATGGCGACTGCTCAGTAACTGGTGCAGTACCGGTTTGATCTCGTAATCCTTTTTACGGAAAGTGGCGGCCAGCGGCGTGATGATGTTCTTTTCGGTTTCATCATCAATATCGTGGTATACAAAAAAGCGGTATAGTTTACGACAAATAAATTTTGATACTTCTTCCTGCGCAAAGATCATATTCAGCATATCGTCCAGTTCCTGCTCCCCTTCCTTGCCCTTTCGGCCTTTAATAACGGTATTGCCATAAAATGCTGAAAACTGTTTATCCGCTTCATCGTGTCTGCCTGCGTCAAAAATGCCATGTACTTCGGGCAACACTTTGTTTTCAATGCGGAAACCTGTCAGAACCCTGGCGGCAGCTTTTACATCGTTTTCAGTGTAATGAGAGCCAGGTCCCTTGCCCACTGTAAACAACTCCTGCAACTCACGACCATAGTTTTCATCCGGTGCTTTTTTGGTGCTGGCATTGCCGTTAAGGTATTTCAGCATGGCCGGATCAATGGTAATGTTGCGTACCAGTTGTTTGAAATTACCCAATGCATACTGTCGCAACATAACATTGTGTTTGTATAGCATGAAAGGGTTATCAACCGAATTGGTTTCTGTGGCAAAATGATTGTGCCAGAACAATACCATTTTTTCGCGCAGGGTACACTGCTGGTTCAGCATCTGGCTGATCCACCATGCCTTCAGCGAATTTCTGCGACGTCCTGAGTTCATTCCATTGAGTTTGGTGGCAGTGATCCAGGTTTGTCCCGGCTGAATTTCTTCATCCGTGTATTTGTCGTCGTTATAATTGTTTATTGGAGGAGGTGGTGCCGGTTCTTCTGTTTCTAACAGTTTGCGCATAGCAGTACGCAATGATCCGGAGGCGAAATTGTCAATATCTTCCTTGCGCGCACCAAACATAGTGCGTTTCAGCAGGTGTTGCGCCTCTGCTGAGGTCCATTTGCCCTTGAATTTCTTTAAAGATGTATTGATGGCCGGTAATGCTGTCATATACAAACAAAATAAATGTTATGATGATGAACTACGCAGTACTATTGATATATGCATACAAGGTATTGCAAAACCCTTACCATGGAATAGTAAAAGATGCAAAGCAAATGTTAAGCCAGCTTATTGTAATACGGTAATAAAAAAGCGTTTCAGGAAACCCGGAGCAGTTGCTGCAGTACCGCAATGCCTTCCGTGGCTGTTTTTTCGATGGTGGTAAGGTTGTAAATGGCAGCGGATGGCACACGTTTATCAATAATGTATTTAGGTATTTCATAAGGCGCATAATTGACCAGTCCCGCAGCCGGGTATACTACCAGTGAAGTGCCTATCACTACAAAAATATCTGCCTGCTGTACCAATGGAATAGCCTGTTCAATCATGGGTACAGGTTCTTCAAACCATACAATGGCCGGGCGTAATTGTGCTCCGTCGGAAGCCTTATCACCCAGTTTCATGTCTTCATGGATATCGTATATTAATGTTTCGTCGTGCTCACTACGCATTTTAAATATTTCTCCATGCAGGTGTAGTACATGATGCGAGCCGGCACGTTCATGCAGGTCGTCAATATTCTGTGTAATGATCTGCACATCGTACCGGTCCTGCAAAGCGGCCAGCCCCAGGTGGGCAGCATTGGGCTGTGCATCCTGTACATTTTTACGTCGCATATTGTAAAAATCCAGTACCAGTTGCGGATTTTTTCTCCAGGCACGGGGTGTGGCCACTTCTGTAACATCATAGCCTTCCCACAATCCGTCGCTGTCACGAAAGGTCTTCAATCCGCTCTCAGCGCTGATGCCTGCGCCGGTTAATACTACCAGTTTCTGTTTGCCCATTTTGCTTTTGTATTATTTGCCTGTGCTTTTAAAATAATCAGCAGCCATAGATACTATAAGTTGTCTTTTTTCTTTTGTAGTAGCTATCGATGTGCGGTAGGGTTTGCCTTCACCATACAACTCGCTGTATAAACTGCTTTGCATAAAATTAGCAAATTTGCCTTTTATCATCAGTTCCATCAGTAATGAATACAGGTAAGTATCCTTTGCAGGATGTGCTTTTTCTGTAGTAAGCATCAATGGTAGCAATTCGAACGCATTGAGATCAAGAATAGTTCTTTTATATGCCAGCGGAACATCGCCGGTACTGGTAATACAGCGGGTTAAATAAGTGAGCGTTGAATCACGGTGTTTTTCCAGGGATACTGCCTGGCGGTGACTCATACAGGCGCCATTTATCCTTAGCGGGATATGAGCAAACAGCTTTTGTTTTTCATCTTTATCATAGCCTGAAAAGGAACAAATCTGCATATAGCTTTCCGGATAGCTGTGTGCATATACAAAGTATTCAACCGGTGTCATTTTGCTAAAAACAGAATCCGGTAACGGTGGAGTAGCGATATAAAACAGCTCCTTTTTATTTTTTGCTTTTTTTTGTAAAATATCCAGGTGTTTATCCACCATCTTTTCTACTGAAGGAGCTTTTATACAGGTGGTCACCGTAAAGCCATGCATCCTGTAATATTCTTCGTTAAAAACTATATCGTATTGTGCGGTAGCAGGAAGAAAAGCGCATAAGAGTAATGTATGTATAAAATATCTCATACAGTATAGTTTTTTAAAAGGTACAAAGTCTGCAGGTTACCTGCAACGCCACAGGTATTAATTTATTCCTAAAAAACAACCCTGCCGCTCCATAGCGGTCAGGGCTTCTTTCTGTATAAACCAAGGTAACTATTGCCTGTTTTTCACCACCGGCATTTTCCATTTCCTGTATATCCACCAGCCGGCAATAACTATACACCAGGCGGGCCAGGCTGCAATCAGGAACAGGAACAGATCGCTCAGCCAGCTACTGCCATTGCGAAAGGCAGTAACGGTTTTTTGCCAGAAAGATGGTGCTTCTGAATCGCCAGGTGTTGTATTAAGCACCTGGAAAAAAGCGAGATGGATGGTGCTGTATGCGGCTGCATGGTTCAGGTATTTCATACGTCCTGCAGCCGTTTCGGTTTCTTCCTGTATCTGGTTCAGTTCCTGCTGCACCTGTAAAACTTCTTCCATGCTCTTAGCCTGTTTCAACAGGTCGAGATATTTCAGGCGCGCCTGCTTTTTGGCTTCAATGCGTGCCTGTACATCCACTACTTCGCTGGTTACATCTTCAGCGTTGATATTTCTGTCAATGATCTTTTCGCCTGAAGGACTTAACGCGGTCATGGCATCTTCAAATTTTTCTACCGGTATTTTCAGTACTACCCTGTTTTCAATCCTGTTGCCGGACTGTGTTTGTTCTTCTCGGGCAAGATACCCTCCGAATTGTTTTGCTATGCTGTGAATAGTGGCATTGAAGGTCTGATAATTCCTGACCTCAATGTTCAGGTTACCATTCTTAATGATGTTTTTGTCCCATGTCCGGGGAGCTGGAGGCACGGCTGATTGTGCAGGTTGTTTTTGATCTTCCTGTTTCTCTTCTTTTGCAATAGTTGCAGGCTGTTGTTGATAGGCCGTGTCAGCAAGGGCTTTTTCGTTTGAGCTGTGTTTGCAGGCAACTGCCTGCACTACCAGCAGCAATAGTGCTGCAGCAATACGTAACAATGTAATCATGGCTATACTTTTTATCCTTAAAAAATAAGATGCGGTAAAGGTCTTTTTACATAATACTCTTAAAAAAAAAGCTTCCGGGAAAGGAAGCTGTTACTGGTTTAGGGCTTTTTTAAAAGAAGTATGAAGGTACTGTCGGTTGAAATAAGTTGCAGATGCTGTGCATCGGACCAGTGTAATCGCAGTTTTTCACCAGTGGTATCTGTTGAATGATCATAAAATATCATCAGGCTATCGGTTTGCATATGATAGCGTGAAGTGTCAACAGTGGTGGTACCCGGCACCGTTTTAATAACCATACCGTTTTCTCTGAATTGATATTGTGTTTTGTTGAAATTACTGTCAACAATTGCTGCCAGGATGATTGCAGCCAGAGAGTTGCTGTCTTTAGACAGTGTGCCAATGGAATCTATTTTCCATTGCCCGATTAGTTTTTCGGTTGCAGGTGAAGGAGATTTTGATTTGTGTGTTAGCAGAAAATAAATACCTGCTACTGCTGCCAGCAGAATGACAGCCAGTAATAATTTTTTCATGGCTTTATTTTTTTATGATGAAGGAATCATAGCTTGATTCCCGCTACCATTAAAAAGTAACCCTGAAAGAAAAGTTAAAGAGAGGCCTGAGTGAATTTGAAAATTTGAGAATGTGATAATTTGAAAATGGAAGAATTGTTGGATGGTTGAATGGTTTGATTCTTATTAGCAGGCATGAAGTCGGATGTCCGAGGTTTGACAACGGGCAAGGTTCAAGGGAAGGCTGTGAGTGAATACAAATATGAAGAGGTTGACAGATTAATCAGGAATCCGGGAATTGCATAACCTGCAACCAGAAACACGTAAACCGAAACTATATTCGCATTTGATTTTTGCCAAGGCTATTTCTTCTCCCCTGCCAGTTCCATAATAACCTTCCATTCTTTATCCGTTACCGGTTGAACAGAAAGCCGACCCAGGCGAACCAGCGCCATATCGGCAAGTCTTTTATCCTGTTTAATGGTGGCCAGCGATACGGGGTTAGCCAGCTTTTTATAAGGTTGCAGGTCTACTACCACCCAGGCATCCTCATCGGTAGTAGGGTCCTGGTAAAACTCACCGGAAACTTTGGCAATTCCCACAATTTCAAGCCCTTCGTTGCTGTGGTAGAATAAAACCTGGTCGCCCTTTTTCATTGCTTTGAGGTGATTCCGGGCGGCATAGTTACGTACCCCATCCCAGTAAGTTTGTTTGTCTTTCTCAAACTGTTCCCACGAATACTTAAAGGGCTCAGATTTTACCAGCCAGTATGCCATATCAGCTACGCGATTTAAGGGTGAAAATTAGGAATAAATCTGCACAGCCCCATAAACGGATTTTTTTATTGAAAAAAATTTAAAAAATGTAAATCCAGACTTTAGTATGAATCGTAGATTTTATTGTTATATATGAAATAATAATAAACGCGCAGATAAGCGCTTCACGATATTGATGTGGTGTTACCCAGGAGCTAAAGGCTCACACGAAGGCTGGCTTTTGCCGGCTTTCTCGTTTTTATATAGTGCATCTTATAGATATTGTTGAATGGTGGTTTGATTCCCCCTTCATGTTGCTGTATTGCATTGTTACTTTTTTTTATTATATTTTCTGCCAATGATAAAAACATCCTTCTTCAAACTTCACAAAACAGATAGAACAAGCCCGGTGCAGATCAAAAGCTGGTAAGGACACCGTCCATCTTTTGCAGAACATCCCCTATCGATTGTTTCCCTTCAATATATTGTTATTGATATATTCAGTACTAGCGCGACGTGTTATGAATACTACTATTACCAGTACTACATGCCCATAAAAAGGGTGAACTGGCCTTATTGGTAAATGCAGATAGTAATATCAGCGTCAATTAATGCCTGGTATAAATCTATTTGTAACAGTCTGTCGTAGATATTCTATATCACTCATACACATTCTGGGGCTACATCTCTTTTTAAGGTTATACAACTTTTATACTTACGGATAGATTTGTCTAATCTGTTTTGATGGTATTATTTCTCCCACACAATTGATCAGATCTTACCAGTAGTGGTATGCATATGCATTCCGGCATTATAATTATTGATGCATGGACACGATCATGTTGTTTGCTGACTACTATCATCTTCTTGTACCGGTTCTCTATTTAATAATGGTTAAAAACAATGTATGAAACAACAACTATTACCTGTTCCTGAAACAGCTGCTGAACAGCAGTTGACAACGCGAGGCTTGGGCAGAAGAAGATTTTTGTTGCAGGCTGCAGGCGTTGCTTCTGTGGCTGCCATTGCTGGTGCCTGTCATAAAAGCAGTGATGACAGTGGTATTAACCTGGGCAGTGGTGATGTGGGTATTCTTAATTATGCTTATGCACTGGAACAACTGGAAGCCGCTTTTTATACCGCGGCAGTATCTGCGCCTTATAATGGTATTACACCTTCTGAACAGGCGTTGCTGACGGATATCAGAGATCATGAAATTGCACACCGGGAATTTTTTAAAACGGCGCTTGGCGCCAACGCTATAGTTTCTCTGGAAGTCAATTTCAGCAGTATCAATTTTACCAGTCGCGATAGCGTGTTGTCTGCTGCCAAAGCATTTGAAGACCTGGGAGTGTCTGCTTACAATGGTGCAGGCAGACTAATTACAAGTACGGATTACCTGTTGCTGGCAGGAAAAATTGTTTCAGTAGAAGCACGTCATGCAGGATATATCCGCGATCTGATATCAAACGGAAGCTTTGCCGATAATACTATTGTTGCTGCATCTACAGGGCTCGATCAGGCCAGGATGCCAAATGATGTGCTGGCGATTGCAAGTACCTATCTGAAGTCAAAGCTTAATGCCAGTAATTTACCCACTTCTTAAATTGATTGTTATGAACATAGAACATATCATTACAGAATTAGAGAAAGCAGATCCCGAAGTATACGAGAGAATGAGTCCGCGTCGTAAAGTAATGCAGCAGTTTGCCAGGACCGGCAGAACTATTGCTTTAAGTGCGTTACCACTGGCATTGAGCAGCTTGTTTACTAAAGCCTACGGTAGAGGTGTTACTGCAGTATCTGATGTATTGCAATATGCGCTTACACTGGAGTACCTGGAGGCTGATTTTTATACGCAGGCGGTGGCATCGGGTATTATACCGGCAGGTGCAGCCACTACAGCTCTTACATTGATCCGCGATCATGAAAATGCACATGTGGCGTTGCTGAAAACCGCTATTACTGGTTTGGGCGTTACGCCGGTTACCAAGCCCACATTTGATTTTTCTGCGGGCAGTGGTTCGGGCAACGGGCCTTTTAAAACTGTATTTACCGATTACAGTGTGTTGCTGGCAGTAGCGCAAACGTTTGAAGATACAGGTGTGCGTGCTTATAAAGGACGTGCTGCCGAACTGGTTAGCAGTAAAGATGTGCTGACAGTGGCATTGCAGATCCATTCAGTAGAGGCGCGCCATGCATCGCATCTCAGAAGTATGCGCAGGGCTTTAACCGGTAGTACTACTATCAAACCCTGGATCACAGGCAATGATACGGCTGGTATTGGTGCTGCTGTACAAGCCAGCTACAATGGTGAAGATCTTACTATGCAGGCAGGCATCAATATTGTTGGTATCAACGGAACCAGTATATCTGCCAATGCAGCTTCGGAAGCGTTTGATGAGCCTCTTACATCTACTGCTGTACTGGCCATTGTAAATCCATTTATTAAATCTTAGTTTTTATATTGGTCTGATCAATTAGTGTATGAGTGAGAACCTGTATGTCCTTTGTGACATGCAGGTTTGTTTTTTTAAATGATCTGATGGAAAGTATGAGCCCATTTCTATTGAATATGTTAATGCCGGATAATCTATAAACATCAATCCACGTAGATCATGAATGAAGATAGCTGTGATGCAGGTTGCCGGCCTGTGTAAGCAGTGATAAACCCCAAAAATAGTGCGTAATATCGTGTGCAGAAAGTAAGGCCGGTAGAGGCTCGGCCGTTGGCCGTTGTAAAAAAACAGTGATAGGTTTGCAGCGTATACATTGCTGAAAGATGGTTAAATGTGCCTGCTCTCAAAACCATTTCTTCACCACAGCTTACAAAAAAAGATGCTATTAAAACATTGCCAGCACATCGGCAATATGCATGGTTTGCATGGGCAGGCCTTTGTGACGGATGTAGCCATCCAGGTGCATCAGGCACGACAAATCAGTGGAAATGATACAAGATGCTCCCGTATTGCGGGCATTGGTGACTTTCTGATCGGCCATGCCGGTAGAAATAGCTTCAAACTTTACAGCAAACGTACCGCCAAAACCACAGCAGGTTTCCACGTCGTTCATTTCTACTAATTCAAGCCCCTGCACATTGGATAACAGCTTGCGTGGTTCTTCCTTGATCCTGCATTCACGTAATCCTGCACAGGAATCGTGATAAGTAGCACGGGCATGAAAACTGGCGCCCACATTATCGATCTGCAATACATTGACCAGGAATTCAGAAAACTCGAATGTTCTTTTACCCAGTTCTTTAACAGTATTGTGCAGGGAAGAGTTATCGAACAGGGTCTGATAGTAATTGCGTACAAAGCCCACGCAGGATGCGCTGGGTGCTACAATATAATCACTTCCCTTAAAATCTTTAATGAACTTGGTACACACATCACGCGCCTCATCTCTGAAACCGGCGTTGAATGCCGGTTGTCCGCAACAGGTTTGATTGGCGTTGTATTGTACAGTACACCCTGCTTTTTCCAGCACCTTTACCATATTGAAGGCTGTTTGCGGGTAAAGCTGATCAATAAAACAGGGTATAAAAAGTTGTACTGTCATGGTATTGCTGGCACCTTCCGGAACTATTTTTTGAACAACTGAAATGAATGTACCAGTCCGATCATTTTTAAAGCGGTGATGGCTGCTTCTTCGCCTTTATGGCCATGTTTGCCGCCGATGCGTTCATCGGCCTGTTGCTGGTTGTCTACCGTTAAAATGCCAAAGACAGTGGGTACTGGCATGGTCAGGTTGAGGTTTACGATGCCATCAGTAACACCTTTGCACACATAATCGAAGTGCGGGGTATCGCCACGCAGTACACAGCCAAGGGCTATAAATGCCAGCGGACGATCGTCTTTGTATTTATGTGCATCCCAGTAGCTTTTGATAATAAAGGGGATCTCAAATGCACCGGGTACTGTCAGCATATGTACCTGACTGATATTTTGCTGTTCCAGTACTTTGCGACAGCCTTTTTCCAGCTTATCAACAATGTGGGCGTTCCACTCGGTACGTGCAATAACAACACAGGCATCCTTTGGAAGAATGCCCGTATTGAACTGTAATAAGGTGCTGTTGCCAGTTGCAGCCATAGATAATTTATAAGGTGCAAGGTTCAAGGTATAAGCTCCAGCGTTTAACTGGTTAGCAGCCCTTGTGTCTTGCTGCTTTTAATCCTGAATTCTTTACTTCGTGTCTCCCATTTTAGCCAGGTACTTGTCGGCCTCAAAAGCACGCTGTGTGGAAGGATATTTGTCTTTGATAGACTTCAGCAGTTCAATAGCTTCTTTATCCTTGCCCAACTCCTGGTTTAACAGGGCTGCTCTGAACAGGTACTCCGGAGAGTTCACATCATCATCTTCAAATAAAGTACCAGCTTTGGTATAAGCGTCTACAGCTTCTTTCTTTTTACCCAGTTCTGCATACGCATCACCCAGTAAACCTGTAGCACGAAGTTTTGCTTCTTTCTGGTCGGTAGAAAAGCCTTCAAGATATTTTACAGCATTGCTGTAATCGCCTAACTGCAGGTAGCAGGAACCAGCGTAGAATTTGGCAAGGTTGCCGGAATTGGTACCGCTGAATTTGTCGATCACTTTCAGGAAACCCATGTTCACACCGTCTCCGTTCAGAGCCAGTTTCAGTGAGTCCTGGTTATAGTAATTTTCTGCTTTCCAGATAGCTTCAGCAGCCTGTTGCTCTTTGGGTTCGCGGAAATAGCTGTTGTATACATAAGTGCCGCCTACCAGCAGTATAATAGCCACGATTGCATACAGCACGTATTTGCTGTTCTTGCTCCAGAATTGCCGGGCAGATGCCACAACTTTATCTTCTGTAGATAGTTCCGGGCTACCCTGCCCTGCTGCCTGCTTCACGTCAGTTGCCATGAATGTTGATTATTTGGGGTTTGATAAAATGAATTCGCAAAAAATGTTAGTCTACGATAAACGGATAATCCGGTTGCGTTACGATATCTTTCAGCACTTCATCATCAGAAGGCCATGGAGACTCTTCCGCAAACTGAACAGAAGCCAATACTTTATCATTCACCCTTTTATCAATAGCAGCAATTTCGTCTTTGGTAGCATATTTGTTCTTCAGAATCGTATTCAGTACCAGTTGGATCGGATCGCGTTGTTTATATTCTTCTACCTCTTCTTTGGTACGGTATTTCTGGGGATCAGAAATAGAGTGACCTTTATAGCGGTAGGTTTTAATTTCCAGTAAAGTAGGGCCGCCGCCTTCGCGTGCTCTTTTTACAGCACGGCTTACTGCATCGTGTACGGCTTCAGCGCTCATACCGTCTACAGAATCACCAGGCATGTCGTATGCATCGGCCAGTTTATAAATATCCACCACGTTGCTGGTACGTTCTACAGAAGTTCCCATAGCGTAGTGATTGTTTTCGCAAATGAAGATTACGGGCAATTTCCAGGTCATGGCAATATTGAACGTTTCGTGCAGCATACCCTGACGGGCAGCACCATCACCAAAGAAAGTGAGGGAAACATTGTCTGTACCTTTATATTTTTCAGCAAATGCCAGTCCGGCACCGGTACCGATCTGTGCACCTACAATACCGTGACCACCGAAAAAGAAAACATCTTTACCAAAAAAGTGCATGCTGCCACCCTTGCCTTTGGCACAACCGGTAGCTTTGCCATATAATTCAGCCATACAGCTTTCGGGGCTCATACCTTTAGCCAGTGCCAGGCCGTGATCACGGTAAGCAGTTACAAACGGATCTTCCAGGCGGGTAGCGGTCATACAACCGGCGGCAATAGCTTCCTGGCCTACATAGGCGTGGAAAAAGCCGCGGATCTTACCATCCATTTTATACTTCTCTTCTGCCGTCAACTCAAACTGGCGTATCAATTGCATTAATTCGTACCAGTACAAATAGGTCTCTTTGGAAAATTTAGTAGTGGCCACAGTTCAATAATTTGATGTGTTAACCTGTTTACGCATCGGGCGCAACAAAGCGGGGGCAAAGATAAGGGGTAAATACCAATTTTGAAATGTTTCTGGTGTATTGTTTCTGGTTTGTAAGTAACTGCCGGTGTGGAGATTAGCTTATAAGTTGTAGGTAATAGGTTATAAGTTTGTTGCTGTATATATAGGCCTGGGCGCCCTGTTTTCAGTGAAATATTGGTTACAGCGATCAACTTATTACTAACAACCTATTACTTAAAACCTGTTCAGTAGCTTTACCGTATCTTGCAGCCGCGTTCCGGCGCTTTTCACTCTTAACATGCATTTGGTTTGCTTTTTCTCCGTTCCATATCGGTTATCCAGTTTAAAAATTACCGCCAGCAGCAGTTTGATTTTTCAGAACGTATTGTAGGTGTATGCGGACCTAATGGCATTGGCAAAACCAACCTGCTGGACGCCATTTATTACTGCTGTTTTACCAAAAGCTATTTTACCCGCTCTGACAGCCAGAATGTACTGAAAGGTACCAGCGGTTTCCGGGTAGAAGGACAGTTTACCAGCAACAACCTGCCGGTGAAAGTAGTGAGCATTCTGCGTGAAACAGGTCGGAAGGAGTTCCTGGTAAATGAGGAGCCTTACGAAAAACTGGCGCAGCATATTGGCAAATTACCTTGTGTGATCATTGCTCCCGATGATGTACAGATCATTACCGGTGGCAGTGAAGAAAGACGCCGTTTCCTGGATGTCCTGTTGTGCCAGTTGAATCCGGACTACCTGCAGCAGTTAATGGATTATAATAAAGTAATGCAACAGCGCAACAGCCTGCTGAAGTCGGCCGCTGACCGGCGTGCGGTAGATACCCGCCTGCTGGATGTGTATGATGAGCAACTGGCCGGATATACAGATTACCTGTTCCCGCTGCGACAGCAATTCCTGGATAAATTAATTCCCCGCATACTGGAATTTTATAAGCAGATAGCCGGTGCAGAAGAAGGGTTATCATTGTTCTATGAAAGTCAGCTGCTGGATGCTTCCTGTCGCGCGTTGCTGGCCCGTTCACGTGAAAAGGACCTGCTGTTGCAACGGACCAGTGTCGGTATCCATAAAGACGATATTGCCATACTACTGAACGAGCAGCCTTTTAAAGCCATTGCTTCTCAGGGACAGCGCAAAAGCCTTTTATTTGCCATGAAACTGGCCGAATTTGACACATTGAAGGAAGCGAACGGCTTTGCCCCTTTGCTGTTACTGGATGATGTATTTGAAAAACTGGATGAAATGCGGATGCACAACCTGTTGCAACGGGTATGTGTGAATAATGACGGGCCTGTATTTATTACCGATACGCACGAAGCCAGGTTGCGCAAACACCTGGAACTGCTGCAACTCCCCTGCCAGGTGATTTGTCTTTAGTCAACCGCACGCTGACCACTCATCAAAAATTGATTTCCGGATTATGATTTTACAATAGTTACCTGTAATTTAATCAGTGAAACCGACCGGTTCACAAAATTAACTGCTGAGCAAAAGTTACGTCTCCCTTGCGTGCTGTTGCCGGTGTTTTTTACAACGCTATGCACATTGCCGTATGAATATGAATGTACACACCTGTATTGCATTCCTGGAGCAGACCAATGACCCGGCTATTGCCTTTTTTTCGTTCGATACCGATGCCAACGGAGAACGTGGTATTATCAGGGCCAATAAGGAAGGATTGCGTCTGTATGCCCTGGAATTGCTAAAAAAGTCTCTTGAGATTGAGCACAACACTCCTGCCCGGTCACTTTCCTTTGACAATTATCCCTGGTTGGTAAGCGATACCGGCTATGACCTGATTGCCGCCGTGCAGCCCGAATGCGGCAGCCGGCAGGAAATTATGGACGACATGAATATGGCGGACGATACATTATCGGCCATGCAGACCGGTATCTGATAAACAGCCTTTACAAGTACTGTGCGGAGCAAGGAAGTTGTTCACCTTGCAACGGCAATTGAATGCTTTTGCTAACTTGCACCCATGGGACAATACTCATTGGGTGATGCGTTGAAACACTTTTTAAGGAACAGTCGTCTGAAAGGCTATATACAGGCCATGCAGATTGAAGACGTATGGGAAAAACTCATGGGTAAAACCATTGCACGTTACACCGATAAAATACAGATACACGGTCATACCTTATATATCAATACCAGCGTTGCTCCCCTGCGCCAGGAACTTTTGTTCCAGAAAGAATCCATCATGAAACGGGTGAATGAGGAGTTGGGTGAAAATATTATTAAGGAAGTAGTGATTAAGTAAGAGTGACGTTAAATACAGGTTTTGGGGCTACTACAAGGTGTTAGCTGTTAGGTTTTAGCCATTAGCTTGCGTCTTGGGACCTTGCGAGCATAATTGCTTTAGGACTTCTCTACAATCAAACAATCCAGCCACATCCCCTTTTAATTTTAAAAAAGCAATATTCAATAACAGCCCTGCCGTGGCAGCCGGTAACTTTATTCAAATATTTATATTGTATGATCACAAAACTTTCACACACAACATTGTTTGTACTTGACCAGGAAAAAGCGTACGACTTTTATGTAAATAAACTGGGTTTTAAAGTGCATACTGATGCCAGGATGGACAATGGTTTCCGCTGGCTTACGGTAACTACTCCGGCTCAACCCGACCAGGAAATTGTGCTGATGGACGTACTCAGTGAAAGCATGAAAAAAACAGCAGAAAGCCCCGGAGGCTATGACGAAGAAACAATCAATGCGCTTACAGTATTACTGGAAAAAGGTGTTATGGGTGCCGGTGTATTTCAGACTGCCGATTGTCGTGCCACTTATGAAGAACTGAAAGCAAAAGGTGTGCAGTTCAAATCTGAACCGCGTGAACAGTTTTATGGCATAGAAGCGATCATTACAGATGGATGCGGAAACTGGTTCAGTATGACACAGCCAAAGGAACAATAAGATATAGAATATAAAGGTTCAAGGTACAACAAGGTGTAAGGCAGTTGCTGCTAATGTGGTATGCGCTTACCCCTTGTACTTCATGTCTTATACTTGTCCGGCTTTTCCGCTGTCTTCGATCTTGAATGTAAAATGTTTTTGTGTAAGATAACTGAAAGATACCACTACTATTGTGGTAAGTATTTTAGCCACTGTAGGATAAATGTGGAATTGCTCCACAAATAATTTGATGAAAATATAATTCAGCGTTATACAGATCACTACCAATACAAAGTACCTGAACAACTGGATCCTTCCACGTAAAGTAGATCCCGGGAATACTATATACCTGTTAAGGAAAAAGCCTGTAGGAAAGCTTACTGCAAATGCAATCGGAAATGCTGCTATGTACGGACTGACCGCTCCCAGCGGGGTATGTACCACCTGTTCTGCCAGGATATAATGGTAGCTGATGTAGTAGATCAGGATGTCCAGCACGGTATTACCGCCGCCACAGGCTGCATAACGGAATGTTTGCAGAGGCATCCATTTACGGAAGGGCGGATAGAAGAAATCAATAAAGGCAGTGATCCAGTCTTTAATCATGAAATTTTTTTGGCGCTGCAAAGTAATAGAAATTCCTGGGGCATTCAATCGGTGTGGTACTTTTCGTAGATATTGGAAAGCTGCGCGGTCTATTTTTCCGGGGACTATTTGTAACACCTGTCCGTTCTTTTGATTTGACAATCATCAAAAAAGAACAACTGTGGTGTTTCGTGTGCTAAAATAATACATATTTGGTATATCCTTTTTAACCCCTGTACCAATACGAAGGCTACTCCAAAAAGAGTGCCTTTTTTCATTTAGCGCCAACTCGTTGCATTGTGTTATTTTTGCAGCCTCAAAAATCAATTCATGGGCGTTGTTGCTTTAGTTCAGTCAGTAGTCAGCAAACAGATCAAGCAATTATATCAGTTGGATATGGAGCCGGATGCTGTGCCGGTCAATGAAACAAAACCTGAATTTGAAGGCGATTATACCGTTGTGTTGTTTGGATTGGTGAAAAGCCTGAAAAAAGCACCAGAAGCCCTTGGAAATGAACTGGGCGAGCAACTGGTGAAAGAACACGGTGACCTGTTCTCTGGTTTTAATGTGATCAAAGGTTTTCTGAATCTTTCTATATCAGACACTTACTGGCTGCAGTTCCTGCAGCAGCATGCCGGTGATGCCGGTTACGGTCATAGACCCTCTACGGGTAAGCGTATTATGGTGGAATATTCTTCGCCCAATACCAATAAACCCCTGCACCTGGGACACCTGCGTAACAACTTCCTGGGATGGAGCGTGGCGGAGATCTATAAAGCCAATGGGTATGATGTGGTGAAAACCTGTATTGCCAACGACCGCGGTATCCATATTTGTAAAAGTATGATCGCCTGGCAGCTATTTGCCAATGGCGCTACCCCACAAAGCACTGGTATTAAAGGCGACCATTTTGTAGGCGATTACTATGTAATGTTTGGCGAAGAGTTGAAAAAGCAGGTAGCCGGACTGGTGGAGAAAGGTGTTGCTAAAGAAGAGGCGGAAAAAGAAGCCCCGATCATGAAAGCTGCCCAGCAGATGCTGGTGGATTGGGAAGCCGGTAAACCCGAGGTAATTGCGTTGTGGAAGATGATGAACAGCTGGGTATACGAAGGCTTTGAAGCTACTTACAAAAGAATTGGCAGCGATTTCGATAAAACCTATTATGAAAGCAATACCTACCTGCTGGGTAAAGACCTGGTGGAGCAGGGTTTGCGTAAAAATGTTTTTTACCAGGAAGAGGATGGCAGTGTATGGATCGATCTTACTGCCGACGGACTGGATAAAAAAATTGTAAGAAGACGTGATGGCACTGCTGTTTACATTACACAGGATATTGGCCTGGCCGAGCTGAAGCAAGAAGAATTTCATTCGGATGGCAGCATTTACGTGGTGGGCGATGAGCAGAACTACCACTTTAAAGTATTAAAGCTTATTTGCCAGAAACTGGGTTTGCCTTCTGCTGATGGCATCTATCACCTCAGCTACGGTATGGTGGAGTTGCCTACAGGTCGTATGAAGACCCGCGAAGGCACTGTAGTGGATGCTGATGATATTGTGGATGAAATGGTGAGTGTGGCACAGCAGAAAACAGAGGAACTGGGTAAAGTGGGTGACTTTGCAAAAGATGAACTTACACAGCTGTACGATACATTAGGACTGGGTGCACTGAAATTTTTCCTGCTGCGCGTGGATCCTAAAAAACGGATGATCTTTAACCCGGAAGAATCTATTGACTTTCATGGTTTCACTGGTTCTTTTGTACAGTTCAGTCATGCACGTGCAAAATCTATTTTGCGTAAAGCGCAACCTGCTATGTCTGCGCTTTCCTGCAATTTATTACCTGCTGAAAAAAGTGTACTGGTAGAACTGGAAAAATATCCTGCTATTCTGAAACAGGCCTGTGATGAAATGAACCCTTCTGTGGTAGCGGCCTATGTATTCAAACTGGCACAAACATTCAACTCATTTGTTACGGAACTACGCGTGTTAACCGCAGAAACTCCTGAAAAGAAAGAGCTGCGTTTACAACTGGCACAGTTAACTGTTCATGTTATTAAATCAGGAATGGCATTGATGGGAATAAAAGTGCCGGACAGAATGTAAGGTTATTTGATAATGAATTGAATTGTCTAATCTGTTTTTTTTACCCCTTTTTTGATAAATGAAGTTATTAACGCTGATTTTTTTACCGGTTTTTTGTTTTGGGCAATCTCAGTTCGACACCGTTTCAATCCGATAGGAACGTATTAAATGAAGGGTTAAAGATAATAAGCGGAAAAAAAGCTGGTTACTTTAAATTTGAGTCACAGGCCATTGATCAAAAAATATTTAATTATTATTTCTTTACTGTTATCGATGGGAGAGTATTAATCTTTACATTCAATTGTACTCAACGCCTCAGGAATAAATGGGAAAGCATTGCTGATGAAATTGTTGCTTCATTACAGGTTCAATAATTTTCTGATATAATTAAAAAAAGCGAGATGATTATATCACCTCGCTTTTTGATTTTCATCTTTTGAATTATATCGATGATGTACTACGAAATCTTTAAAATCCGCCGGGCATTTTCTTTTCCTGTTTCTTTTCTTTCAGTGAAGGATCCATTTCAATAGCTTTTTCGCACAACTGGATGCCTTTTTCTTTTTCTCCTTTTTTCTGGTAAGCCAGGCCGATCATATATAATGCGTCTGCATTCTTTTTGTCAACTGCTATTACTTTGTCCCAGGTGTCAATGGCATTCTGGTATTTACCGTTGCGGTAGTATGCATCAGCAACATTGTACAGCAATTCAATATCGGCAGGTTTGCGTTTCAGTACTTCTTCCAGTAATGACAATGCTTTGTCGTATTCTTTGATGTTTAGGTAAGCGTTGCCCAGGTTTTCCAGGTATTCATTGTTGCGCGGATAGCCTTTTGCTCCTGCCCTTTCAAACCACTCAATAGCTTTTTTATCGTCGGGAATGGAGTAAAATACCATACCAGCTTCAAACATCCAGTTGGTTTTGGTAGAGTCGCGTTCAATGGCCTGTTCATAACAACCAGCTGCGCGTTTATAATTGCTCATTTCTAAAAAACAACGTCCGGCAATGTAGGGAATTTCAGCGCGACGTGGTTCTTCTTTGAAAGCAAGCTCACAGTACTTCAGGCTTTCGCCATAATTTTCCTGCTCATAATAGCTTTTGGCAATAATGAACTGCAGTTGACGGGTGCTTTTTAGCTGCTGTGCTTTCTGTGCGTATTTAACGGCATCGGCCCATTTGCGTGTGTTGTACGATAAAGTGGCGAGATTGTCAATTACAACAAGGTTATTGGGATCAAGCGGTTCGGCTTTCAGAAACTGTTCCCGGGCTTCCAGGTAACGATTCTGTTCTACCAGCGAATTGCCCAGTTCTACCAGGCTTTCGCTTTTTTTGGGGGAGAATTGTACCGCTTTTGCAAAACTCTTTTCTGCTTCGCGGAAACGGCGTGCCTGTTTTTCTTCCAGGCCTTTTTGATGGTAAAAATCAGCACTATCAGCTTGTGCGCGTGCAATATTGCACAGCAGTGTGCTGCCAATCAGCAACTTAACCAGGTTTTTCAACATGCTCTAGGGCTTTAACAGGTAAAATAGGCGCCAGATGGAATCCCTTCTATCCAGCCCCGGAAATTGCTCCGGGTTTATTTCAGAACCAGAGCACTCAACGGTGGAAGATGAATATTTATTTCGTAGAGTTCATCGTTTTTATCTACAATACGTGTATTTATTTCAGGATTGAATACATCACCTGTTCCCCAGTATTTTTTATCATCACTGTTAAAGATCTCTTTCCACGAGGATTTACCCCTCACCTGTATTGTCCAGTGATTGCGTACCACGGGCGTCATATTGAGTATGATCAGCAGATCATCTGCAGGGTTTTTCCCCTTTCGCCGGTATACCATTACACACTCATTGCGGTGATTCAGGTCTACCCATTCAAATCCATAAGTATTGAACTGGTTCTCGTACAGGGCAGGTTCACCGCGTAACAAGAAGTTCAGATCACGCACACAATCTTTCAGCAGGCGGTGTGCATCAAACTGCAGCAGGTTCCATTGCAATTCACTTTTATAATTCCATTCGCTGGTAGCGCCAAATTCATTGCCCATGAACAACAGTTTACCACCCGGGTGTGTAAACATGTAGGTATACAATGTACGCAGGTTGGCAAATTTTTGCCATTCATCACCAGGCATTTTATAGATCATCGGACTTTTGCCATGTACTACTTCATCATGGCTTAGTGGCAGCATAAAGTTTTCGTCGTAGTAATACATCATACTAAAACCAAACTTATCCTGAAGGCCGCTGCGCATCAAAGGATCGGCTTTGAAATAGTTCAGGGTATCATGCATCCATCCCATCATCCATTTCATGCCAAAACCGAGTCCGCCGCCGGTGGTGGGACGCGAAATACCGGGCCAGTCTGTTGCTTCTTCCGCTATTGTTTGTACATCGTTAAAATCGCGGTAAATGGTTTCGTTAAGGTCTTTGATAAAGGCAATCGCTTCCAGGTTGCCATCACCACCAAATTCGTTGGGTTCCCACTCTCCTTCCTCACGCGAGTAATTCAGTTTCAACATAGAGCTTACTGCATCTACACGTATACCATCAATATGAAACTTTTCAAGCCAGAAGCGCGCGCTGCTGATGAGGAATGATTTAACCTCTCCCCTTTTATAATTGAAAATATAACTGTTCCAGTCGGGATGATATCCTTTGCGCATGTCGGCATATTCGTACGTATGATTACCGTCGAACATGAACAACCCATGTGCGTCGTAGGGAAAATGTGAGGGCACCCAATCCAGTATTACACCAATTCCTGCCTGGTGTAATGCATCTATCAGTGCCATGAATTGCTGTGGATCTCCATAGCGTGAGGTGGGGGCAAAATAGCCCGTGCCCTGGTAGCCCCAGCTGCCATCAAACGGATGTTCCATTACCGGCATGAACTCTACATGCGTAAAACCCATTTTCTGCAGGTAAGGAACCAGTAGTTCGCGGATAGTGTCGTATGAATTGTATAATTCTTCATTGTTCTTATCCGGACGCATCCAGCTACCCAGGTGTACTTCATAAATACTCCAGGGAGCATCCAGTGCATTGTGTTTTTTTCTGTCCTGCATCCAGCTTCCATCCTGCCAGTAATAATCCAGTTGCCAGGTAATGGATGCCGTAAGCGGACGTTTTTCCCAGAAGTTGGCGAAGGGATCTCCTTTGTCAATTACACGATCCTTATATCCCCGGATGTGGTATTTGTATACTTCTCCTTTGGCAAACCCCGGAATAAATCCTTCCCAGATACCGGAATTATCATGCCGTACAAATAAGGGATGTGAACCGGGATTCCAGTCATTGAAATTCCCTGTTACAGAAAGATAGGTGGCATTTGGTGCCCAAACGGCAAAATAATATCCCTGCTGCCCCAGTACAGTTATCTGGTGACTACCAAACAGGTTGTACAACCGGTAATGTGTGCCCTGCTGAAAATTCCGGACGTCTTCGTCTGTAAACAACGAATAGTTCCAGACTGCTTTGGTACTGTCTATAAAATGAATCTCTTCGTATTTTTTGTCCTGTTCCACCAGAATGTTATTATGATTTTTTTAATACATGTTGTTTTGACATGTATTGCAGAAAAAAATGTCTATTATTTTATGGAATTTTTCACACAGGTAATCATACTCCCCATTGGATAACGCCCGTTTTTACCATTTGTAACAGCTAACTGTTAAAATGATGCGAAACTGTTATTTCTTGTTCGGGTATCACAGATATTTGGACCGGAAAGAAAGTGATTCAATAGTAACACACATTTTAAACCCTACATTCCTTTCTGTCTAGCCATGAAGAAACTAACTGTCTCCCTGCTACTGCTGGTAGCTGCATACTGTAGTTATGCCCAGCACGCTCTTATTAAAGGTACAGTAATTGACACAAGCGAAAAGAAAAATCTCACCAACAGTGTTGTAGCCCTACTTCGTAAATCAGACTCGGTTCTGGTGCAGTTTGTGCGTACTGATAAAGCGGGACATTTTAACCTGCCGCACCTTTCTTCCGGAAAATTTATTATCCTGGTAACACACCCTACCTATGCTGATTATTTTTACGATGTGGAGTTACAGGATTCCACAGTAAAAGATCTTGCCACTGTACCTATGATCACCCGGTCGCAGTTGTTGCAGGAATTTGTGGTAACACAAAAACTGGGTGCTATACGGCAGAAAAAGGATACCACCGAATTTATTGCAGACAGTTTTAAAGTAGCACCCAATGCCAATGTGGAAGCATTGCTGAAAAGATTACCCGGTTTCCAGATAGATAAAGATGGGAAGATCACTGCGCAGGGTGAACAGGTACAAACAGTACTGGTAGACGGAGAAGAGTTTTTTGGCAATGATCCTACCCTTGCCACGCAGAACATCCGTGCCGACAATGTGGAAAAGGTGCAACTGTTTGATAAGAAAAGTGACCAGGCTACATTTACCGGTATTGATGATGGTCAGAAAACCAAGGCTATTAACCTGAAACTGAAAGAGGATAAAAAGAATGGCTATTTTGGCAAGGTATCGCTGGGTGGCGGGTTGAAAGACAAGTTCAGCAACCAGGCCATGTTCAACTCATTTAAAAAGAAACGGAAACTGGCTGCTTATGGCGTTATGTCCAGTACCGGTGAAACAGGTCTTTCCTGGGATGACCAGTCAAAATACGGCGGTGCATCTGAAAACATGGAGGTTGACGAAAGCACAGGCAGCATCATGTTCTTTTCGGATGGTGATGGCGGTACCTATTACGGTGAGGGTTTGCCTACCAGCTGGAGTGCCGGGCTGCATTATTCCAATAAATACAATGATAACAGGCACAGTCTTAACGGCAGCTATCGTTTTAATAAGCTGAATACCGTTGGCGGTGGTTATAATACATCTCAGTACATTCTGCCCGATACGCTGTTTTACCGTAATGAGCGTGGCAACAATTACCAACAGCGTTTCCGCAATAACCTGAATGGTACTTATGAAACGCAACTGGATTCATTTACTTCGGTAAAGGTTACTTTCAAAGGAACGCTTACCAAAAGTACCCAGCAATCGCTTAATTATACCGAATCGCTGAACGAGGAAAAGAACTTTGTCAATACCAGTAACCGTAATACTACCAATAACACCAATTCACAGCAATTCAACACCACGGCATTGTGGCGTCACCGCTTTGCCAAACCGGGCCGTACCATTTCATTCAACTTTGCGCAGGCGTATACTGACAATACGTCCAATGGTTTCCTGATGGCTGATAATGCTTATTACAATCCAAATGGCATTGTGTGGTACAGAGACACTGTTGACCAGAAAAAGATCAACAATGGTAAGGCCAGCTCCTACAGTGGCAAACTGGCCTATACAGAACAACTGGCAAAAGGCCTGTTTATGGAGGTGAATTACAGTCTGGCACTCAGCAACAGTGAGTCAGAAAGAAAAACATTTAATGATGCCGGTGGTAAATATGATCAGTATGTAGATTCTCTATCTACCTTCTATGCTTTCCGTGTAATTACCAATCGTGGTGGTTTGAGTTTCCGTTACAATAAGAAGAAGATCAATTTTTCAATGGGTAGCGATGTGGCACAGTCTGATTTCAGACAAACAGATAAACTGCACGATACAGCGTACAGATATTCTTACCTGAACCTGTTTCCCCGCGCTAACCTGACGTATAATCTCAAACCGCAAACACGTATCTCGATCAACTATAATGGTAATACCAAACAGCCTACCATTGACCAGTTGCAGCCTTTGCGCAACAACAATGATCCGCTGAACGTGTATGTGGGTAACCCCGATCTGAAACAGGAATTCAGACACAACATTACCCTGAACTTTAATGATTACAAAGTACTGAACAGCCGTGGCATTTATGCTTACGTAAACTTCAATACCGTGCAGAACGCCATTGGTAACAGTGAATCGCTGGATGTGAATACCGGTAAAAGAACTTATCAGTCTGTAAACGTGAATGGTAATTACTCATGGAATGGTAACGTTGGTTACAGTTTTAAAATACCAAAAACAGATTTCAACGTAGGCTTCAGGTTACAGGGCGGAAGTTCACGCAACAATTCTATTGTGAATGGTGCCAAGAACGTAACTGATAATATTAATTATGGTGGTGGTTTGAACTTGAATTACTATAAAGAGAAGAAAGTAAGCTTCTACCTGTGGGGAAGTGCGCGCAAAAACATCTCTAAATCTTCAGTGAATAAAATGCTGGAAACAGAATACTGGTCAGCCAATATTTACCCCAGCTTTACTATTTACCTGCCGGCGAAGTTTGAGTTCAGTTCAGATGCCGATATTGACCTGCGTGAAAAAACGGCCTTGTTTGCCAATAACCGCAACGTGGTAAAATGGAATGCTTCTGTAGGCAAAAAATTCCTGAAAGATGAGTCGTTGCTGCTGCAATTCAGTGTAAACGATATCCTGAACCAGAACATTGGTTTTAACAGGAATGCTTCCAGCAACAATATCACGGAAAGGACCTATGATACTATCCGCAGGTTCTGGCTGATGAAGCTGACCTGGAATTTCACCAAAAAAGGTACCGCTGCTCCTGCCAGTGATTTCTAAACCCATATACTATTCTGTTATGAAATATATCATTGTTTTTTGTACTGTTTGCCTGTTGAGCGTTTCGCTGATGGCACAACCCCCACAGTTTGTTACCAAAGGAAAAATTGAGTTTGAACGCAAATACAACATGCACAAACAATTTGAGGATGATGGTGACTGGAGTGAACAGCTAAAAAAGATGATTCCCCAATTCAACATCACGTATTTTGATCTGAGTTTTGAAGGTAATCGTGCAGTGTACAAACCTGGTCGTGATAATTCTGATAATAATAAGACCAGTATGTTTGGCAGTATGCCGGCTACAGAAAATATAGTGCAGTCTGATTTTGCCACCCAGCAATTCTCTGCTTACAAGCAAGTGTTTGAGCAGAACTTCCTGGTACAGGACAGCCTGGTAAAGTTTAGCTGGAAGATCACTTCTGAAACACGGAAAATTGCAGGTTTTAACTGTCGCCGTGCGGAAACCGTTATTATGGATTCTGTGTATGTGGTAGCTTTTTATACAGACGAAATTCCGGTAAGTGGTGGTCCGGAATCTTTCAATGGTTTACCCGGAATGATATTGGGTGTGGCTATGCCGCGCGTGCACCTGACCATTTTTGCAACGAAACTGGAAATGGTTGATCCGAAGGAAAACGATTTTAAGCCATTGACCAAAGGAAAAAAGGTAAATGTTGTTACGTTAAAAACAACCATGGCCGAAAGCCTCAAACGCTGGGGAAAATATGCGCAGCGTTATCTGTGGCTTACTTCGATATAATACACTGACCGATCATAAACCGGGACAATTAATATTTATAAAGGCTTAGCATGCAGGTCTTCCTATGTGCTGAGCCTTTTGTATTTCCATCCTTTTTCAAAATTTAACAGGATAAGTACATGCTTTAATGACCGGTAACGGAAAAGAAACCATATCTTACATGCTACCCTTTACGTTACCAGTATGGCTAAAGTTACATTTAATAACAAGAACAATACTTTTTACCAGGCTCTGAAATCTTCTGTTGATGATTATTTTTCCCAGCAACAATTAAGAAAAACCGGCAACTGGAAGCTGTATATTAAAACAGCTATTCTGGTACCGGGTGTACTCGTCATTTACCTGTTATTGTTGCTGTTACCTGTTCCTTTGATCCCGGGCATTTTGCTAAGTCTGCTACTCGGCTTTTTGCTGGCCTGTATCGGTTTTAATGTAATGCATGATGCCTGTCACGGTAGTTATTCGCGTCGTGAGGGAGTTAACAATCTGATGGGATTAACTCTAAATGCGTTGGGAGGCAATGCGTTTATCTGGAAATTCAAACACAATATTATTCATCATACTTATACTAATGTAGACGGCATTGATGATGATATTGCAAAAAGCCCGCTGTTGCGCCATTGCACCACCCAGAAATGGGTGCCCATGCATCGTTGGCAGCACATTTACATTGTACTGGTATATGCCATTTCTTCTTTTGCGTGGGTGTTCTTTCTTGATTTCATCAAGTATTTCCAGCAGAAAGTACAACATACACCGCTGCAGAAAATGAGCAAACGGGAACATCTTATCTTCTGGTTAAGCAAGCTGCTGTATGTGGCTTTTTATATAATAATACCGGTGTTGATGACAGGCTGGCTACCCTGGCTGATAGGTTTTTCTGCTATGCATATTGCATTGGGTTTTACCCTGGCAATAGTGTTTCAACTGGCGCATGCTGTTGAAGAAACAGATTTTGTGTATGTGGGAGAGCATGATACGCACAGAATAGAGAACGAATGGGCTATTCACCAGGTGAATACCACCTCCAATTTTGCACCACGTAATAAGATCATTTCCTGGTTTGTGGGAGGATTGAATTACCAGGTAGAACATCATTTATTTCCCCGTATCAGTCATATACATTATCCTGCTATTAACCGTATTGTAAAACAGAATTGCGCAGAGTTTGGTATCGTTTACCACGAGTTTCCTACCATGCGTCATGCAGTAGCATCACATTTCCGGCTGATGCGGCAATTGGGCAGAAAAAGCTAAAAAGATTTGTGAAGTTATTAATACCTGTAACAAACGGCATTGATGTTCATACCAGCGCCTACGGAAGCAAAAAGTATTACATCGCCCGGTGAAAGCTGATGTTGTGGTAAAAGTCCTCTTTGTACCATGTCGTACAATGTTGGTATGGTAGCCACAGAACTGTTTCCAAGCCAGTGAATGCTCATAGGCATAATGTCTGCAGGCGGTGTAGAAATATTATATAACGCGTAGAAGGCTTTTATAATGGCATCATCCATTTTTTCGTTGGCCTGGTGAATAAAGATCTTTTTCAATTCGCTGACGGGCACTCCGCTTTTGTCAAGACACTCTTTCATTGCTACCGGTACTTTGCTGAGTGCATACTCGTATACCTTGCGTCCTTTCATTTTAATATACCTTGTGCCGGGTGTGGCATCGGGTGCATACGAAGCATCAAAATGAATATAACCAACCTCTGTGCTGCAATCTGAACGAACGGCTGATGATAAGATGCCCCTGTTGCTGTCGCCGGTTTCAAGATATTCAACAATGCAGGCACCTGCGCCATCCGAAAAGATCATGCTATCCCTGTCAAAGCGGTCGATTATCCTGGAAAGCATTTCTGTTCCAATTACCAGGCATTTGCTGGCTGCTCTTGCTCTGAAGCTGATATCGGCCTGTATAACAGCCTGCAGCCATCCGGGACATCCGAACAATATATCGTAAGCAATACAGGATGGGTTTTTAATACCTAATGCATGTTTTACCCTGGAAGCCAGTGAGGGTACGGTATCCGGCTGAAAAGTGCCAGGCAGCATATCCCCGTAGTTGTGTGCTACAATGATCTGGTCAATCTGTTCTATATCAACATTACTATCTGCAATGGCGTGGGTAGCAGCAGCTACTGCCATGCCTGAGGTGGTAATGTTTGCTGGGGCGTAGCGTCGTTCTTCTATGCCGGTAATTTGTCTGAATTTTTCTATGATTTCTTCAGGCAATTGATCTATCACCCTGCCTTTTTCCGTATAAAAAGTACCGGATTCAAAATCACTGTTCTTTTTTATATCGGCAGGAATATAGCTGCCCGTACCTGTTATTACTGTTCGTAGCATAATTGTTATACATAATAGCCAGGCAGGTGGCTTGTTATAAACGTAGATCCCGGTTTTTGAACTGATAACTTTTTACCGGGCGACCCGGTAAAAAGTCAAAAAAGGAGTATAATACTACCTTAAAAAATCAGTAACCGGCAAGTTTAGTAAACTCTGAACCACTGTAAATTTTGGCGAGGTTCACATCTTTCGATTTTTTATAATTCTCAATGTTCGCTTCGCCAACAATACGCCAGAAATTTTTTGTCTTTAATTCTGTGTAGTCTGCAGTTTTAATAAACATGCCTACAAGAGGTTTCCTTGTTTTAAAACTAATGCGTACAGGCGATTGCTCCAATTGCTTTTGTTGTAGAAACTTTTCAATTTGCTCATTCGTCATAGTTGCATATTTTTATTAACCACAATATTGTTTTGTTCTGTTGCTAAAACCGTGGTATATCCTGTGAAACTGTCACCCATCTATTACTCTTTATAACACCTAAACGTTGCATTGGTTGGTGTTATCACTGCCGGAATATACGGTTTTATACCAATTTAGCTTTTTTTCACGGGTTGACGCCAGTTTCTGCGGGGTTTGAATGAACCCCTGCGGTTGCCGTCAGCATGTGCTGGTTTGGCCAGTACCTGTACTGTATGTACAGTGTTGTGTTGTAATTGCTGTACATACGGATGCTCATCAACCACCGGTATTTTTTGCGTGGTCAGTTTCTGGATATCACGCAGGTAAGCTCTTTCTTCAGCATCGCAAAAAGAAAGTGCAATACCACTAATTCCTGCACGTCCTGTACGGCCAATACGGTGTACATATGTTTCCGCTACATTGGGCAGATCGTAGTTGATAACAAAGGGCAAACCTTCAATGTCAATTCCTCTTGCTGCAATATCTGTTGCCACCAGCACCCTGGTATGTTTTGAACGGAAGTTCTGCAGCGCTTTCTGCCGGGCTGTTTGCGATTTATTACCGTGAATAGCCTCTGCATTAATACCTGCATGGTTAAGTCCATACACAATTTTATCTGCACCATGCTTGGTACGTGCAAATACCAGTACGTTATCGGTTACTGTATGTTGCAGCAGGTGGATCAACAGCGGATGCTTGCTCTTTTTGTCTACAAAATAAATTGACTGCTGTATTGTTTCGGCAGTGGATGATACTGGTGTAATAGCCACTTTAACCGGGTTGCGCAGCATGGTATCGGCCAGCTTCATAATTTCAGGAGCCATAGTGGCCGAAAAGAAAAGCGTTTGTCTTTGAGCAGGCAATTTGGTGATGATACGTTTTACATCATGTACAAAACCCATATCAAGCATACGGTCTGCTTCATCAAGCACCAGCATTTTAATATTGCGCAAATTTACCAGTTGCTGATTCATCAGGTCCATTAAGCGACCGGGTGTTGCTACCAGTATGTCTATTCCTTTGCGCAGTGCCATTACCTGTGTATGTTGCGATACACCGCCGAATATTACCAGATGACGAAGCCCTGTATATCTACCATAGGCCTCAAAATTTTCCTGTATCTGAATGGCTAATTCTCTGGTTGGTGTTAATATAAGCGCTTTAATACCGGGTTGCGGTGTTTCAGACGCATTTTTTTGCCTGTGTAATAACTCAAGAATAGGAATCGCAAAAGCAGCTGTTTTGCCGGTTCCGGTCTGAGCACATCCTGATATATCTTTATGTTGTAGTATATGGGGGATGGATTGGGCCTGTATGGGCGTTGGAGCCGTATAGCCCTGTTGTTTCAGCGCCTTTAAAATGGGAGCTGAGAGATCTAAATTTTCAAATAACACTTCTTGCATTTTTATTAAATAATGATTGTGGTAAGGCTGTCGTTGGAGAAGGAGACACTTTACCTGCCTTACATCTGACCTTCACGAACCTTGCAATGCATGCGGGAGTAAAATAAGTGGAGGGAGCAATTATAAGTGGTGCAAATGTACGCATTTATATGTTAAAACATTTGTGAAACTGATTGAAGGAGTCTTTGTGAAGGAGTTAAACGCTCATAAACGCCTCATATTGTGAATATTAGTAAATTTTTCTGAAGTGGTTCGTTATGCCATTTACACGGCTGGTATCTCACCAGCCGGATAAAGAATTACTTGATTTAAAGACATTGAATGATGACTCTGGAAGATCCAAGGGTTGCTGAAGGAGAATATCTGCCAGGAAATTGCTGCCGCCAACTGCTTAATAGATCATTTTAAAAGAAATCTGACCGGCTGCTGGTGATTTATTGACCCTATAACGTTTTTGCTGTTTTGGCAATGTTGTAACAGTGAAAATAAATTAGGTAATCGCACAGGATAATCGTAGCTTTCTATCTCTAACCTGTTATCCTCTACCCCTCTGTATCGTAGCTTTCCTGCCCATCAACATGTAGTCCTTAATTTCTAAAAATTGTTGTATGACGATTTTTGCCAGTAATCTCAATTGTATGACCACCGTTGGTCATCTTAATTTACTGTTTGCCCGTTTTGGTAAAGTGAATTCTGTAAAGATCATACGCGACATGCACTCAGGTTTATCTACAGGTTTAGCCATGATTGAAATGGATAATACCCCCGCCATGATAGCCATGGAAGAGTTGAATAATCTCAATTTTATGAACCATTACCTAAAGCTGGAACAGGCGTAGGAAAGATATCGGTATCAGCGGTTAGCTTTCTGCTACTAGCTGTAAACAATGCCGATTGCCGGCAAAATGCAGGAAGTCAACGAGCTGTATGCACGTTCATATTTCACGATCCACGTCTCCAAAGGAATAAGGGATGGCGCCAGGTGAATGGATAAAGAAACGTAATAACTCCTTACGGTTGTCGTCCCTTTTTGTAACTATATGCAGTCAGTTATCAATAAAAAAGCTGCCCTCTTTACAAGGGCAGCTTTTTAGTGTTTTATTGTCTGAAATATTTATGGCTGTTCTTCAAAAGCCCTGGTATTTAAATGCTCATCCAGTTGCAGACGGTCTACACCATTCTTTAACCATTCCGGAGCAGGCGCACCTTTCAGGTAGTAATCAAAGAATTCCATCATGCGCACTGAATAATCCTTACGATTTTCCAGTTTTGCCAGACCATGATTTTCGCCTTTGTATTGTACCAGTACTACAGGTTTTTTCAACCTGCGCAGGGCGTTGTAAAACTCTATACCCTGTGTAAAGTCAACCGCTCCGTCTTTGTCGTTGTGCAGGATCAGCAACGGTGTGGTTACTTTCTTTACATTGTAAATGGGCGAATTGCGCAGGTATGATTCCCAGTTTTCCCAGGGGCCGCCGGTAAATCTTCCCTGCGATGCTTCAAAGATGGCCATGTTGCCACCACCACTGTTCCAGTAAATCAGGTCGTACATGCTGACCATATTGGTAAGCGGTGCACCCGCTGCCGCTGCTTTGAACATGCTGGTTTGTGTAGATAAGAATGCAGTTTGGTAACCACCCCATGAGTGACCGTGAATGCCGATCTTATCAGCATCGATCACACCGGTTTGAATAGCTGCCTTTACAGCCGGTATTACACACCATACGGCAGACATACCTGGATCATCCATTTTGTAAACAATATCCGGAATGAATACCGCATAGCCGTTGCTGGTATACAAGGTGGGGTTCCAGCCAGTGCCGCTGAAGCCTGGATTGTTCCAGTTGTGCAGCGTTTGTGACAGTTTTTCGTAATAATAAACTACTGTGGGATATTTTTTACCTTTTTCATATCCTGCAGGCAGGAACAATGCGCCCTGCAGCGAATCGCCTTTGTCTGATACATAATTTACCAGTTGTACACCGGCACTCCACATATATTTATCTTTATCCGGAGCATTTTTGGTGACCTGTGTTTCGTTTTTCAACTGGGCGTCTGTGGCAAAAAATTCGGTAGGCTGGTTGAATTTTTCGCGGGAGAAAACATATACCTCTGCTTTATCTGCTTTACGCAAAGTGCCTACATAGCTGTCTTCCCACAGTAAGGTGGTTGCGCCGGGTTTTAAACCAATTTTACCGGGTTCCAGTCGGGCAATACCGCTTTTTTTGGTCCATTCGCCATATATGCGGATGTATTGGGGCTTTTTGAGATCAATGCCTTTTTCTTCAGGATCGAGCTGGAAACGTCCCTGGTAACGAATGGCGTTTTGTTTACCATTCTGTGTAAGGTTAACAGCTTCGTCTTTACCATTTACCGGTATCTGCCAGATATCCCACAGGTCGCGGATCAGCACATATTTGTTGTCTGCGCTCCATCCTACAAGTGATGTCAGCGGCTTTTTCACGTTGTGATCATCCTCTGTATTTACAAAAGAAGCGGGCAGTTTTTCTGTGATGTTTACGCTGGTACGCGTAGGCATATCATAAATGTAATACTGTCCGTCTTTACCATACAGGAATTTGGTACCATCCCATGAAGCGCGTGGTGCGGATGTGAATGAGGGATAGTACATTTTTTCAAACAGCAACGTTTTGGTTCCGGTTTTCAGATCTACCAGGTATAGGTCGGTATAAGTTTGACCGTCCAGGTTCTGATCCCATTCGTAAGCACTGTTGTCTTCGCCCAGTGCATACAATTGTTTGGGTAAAACATCCATAGAACGGATGATGCTGTCCTGGATACGTGTGAATTTATTGGTTGTAACATCATACTGGCTGATGTAATTGAAATTTTTATCCTGCATTTCCATTACCTGCTGGCGACTTTGCAAACGCTTGTCTTTCCAGTGCCAGATGGTCATATCAGGTTTTACAGTATCAATAGGTTCAGCCGGTTTTGGGCCTGCAGGGCTACCTTTTGCCAAAGCCTTTTGCAGATCATCCAGCGTTTTGATGGTAGTATCTGCTTTGATCTTTGCAAAACGGGCCGCGTCTGCAGCTTTAATAGAATCCTGACGTGCGGCCAGTTTTGCACTGTCTGGTTTGGGAGCTTCTTTTTTAACGGGCTCCAGTTTCTGGATTCCGAAAAGCAGCCTGCTTAGATCGTCAGTCCAGTAAGGACGGCGATTGCCGGTGATGGTCATACCTGCAGGAAAGCTGGCGGAGTCTTTAGTTGGATCGTATGTGAAAACCGGGAAGCTTCCATTGGATACTTTAACGCCTACTACAATCCCTTTATCACTTTTGAACTTTTCGTCCTTTTTCATTTTGAGCAATGCGAAGGCATCGCCTTTTTCTGTCCAGTTAAGCGATTTGTAGCTTGCTTTATCATTATCAAGCAGGGTTACCTGGCGCGATTTTACATCATACAGATAAGCACCGTTGCCGTTCTGCCCGGTAGCGTCTACCAGGTAAGCCAGCAGGTTTCCTTCTTTATTAAATGCAAATTCTGATACATTGCCCCAGCCCTGGCTTTTACCGTTGCTGAGTTCTACCAGCAACAGGTCGCCGCCTTTAGCATCATCTGGTTTGGCACCCATGGCTCTTTCCTTTACCACCTGTAGGGCAATGTGTGTGGCCTGTTTGCCATTGAAATTGTAGGCACCCGCTTTGTCGTATTCTGTTTTTTTCCAGGTAGACAGTTCTACTACCTGTAATTTATCGAACAACTGTTTGCCGGGCATTTTAGCAGCTGCCTTTCTTTCTTTGTCTTTCACTGCTTCTTTAAATGCCAGCCATTTGCCGTCTTCAGAAAATTGTACGCCATAAAAAATGCTGCCTACGGGGTACACGCGTTTTACAGTGTCGCGTACTTTCTGTACTACCAGTTCTCCATCACCTTCTACCGGCATTATAGCATAGGCCATCCATTGTCCGTCGGGCGAAAGCGTAACACTGAAGGGTTGAACAGACCGCCATGAGGACACCTGTTTCCATTGCATAGGTTTAGGTACAGCCGCCGGTGTTGCAGTCTGAGCGGCAGCCAATAGCGACATGGAACAAAACGTCCACGCCCCTATGGCTTTTCGTAACAGTTGAACATTCATCATGAGTGTTGATGTATTGTAGGTTTAAGTAATGCAGAGTGATAGCCTGACCCGTCATCAGGGCAGGCCTGATGCGGAACGCCTGTGACGTGCGTGATGCCGAAAGCTACAATCTTCTTCCGTTCTTTCAAAACTAACCATTGACAGCCAGTTCTTTTACCGGTAATTGTGTTGGTGGAAAGATGGTGGATAAGGGGAAGGTACAAGGTTCAAGTGGCAAGGTTTAAGGGTGAAGGTTTAATGTTGAAAAAGTATATTGGGTGCTTGAGGAAGTGCAATGTTATTCATGATAAGATGAGAATCTGTCGCATGGAGTAATGTTCCCGGGTGGCATTTAGAGTATGGATGTGATAGATTATTCTGTTTATATTGGCACATTATAAGAAACGACAAGTGAATTTAAATACACCTGTAGTTGTTGCGGAAAGGAGCATTATAAATGGCCGGCGTTGACATTTAATTCGCCGGATAATTATCACATAATGTCTCAGGCCGTTAAAGATAGCATTGCTGAGATTGACGGCGATTTCTGCGTCATCAGGCACAGCGAACAAACTGACAGGTTTATCCGGTGTACGTTGTTTCAGAAAGTCATCGACCATTGTCAAAGTCTTGAATATGATTATTCGGAGAATTATAACAATGATAGCCACGAAACAACGTATTTTGGCTGGCTTTGTAATAGTATACCCGGGTATGAATTTGAAGAAAGTATTCCCACCACTGTTTTTACGCAGACCGGAAATCGAAGACCTTATATCATGTCACATGAAGATTTTGATCATCCGTTTGTGAGAGACTATTACAATGGAATAACGAAAGCAGAAGCCGAACAAAGGATCAGGGCAATGATGGGTAATATTGACCAGGCTAAAGGAACAGGCAGATCAAAGAAACCCTGGTGAAAGTTTTGGTAACATTAATATTGTTGAATGAAGTGGCTGGTGGTTCCGGATACTTTGGACTTGTGGAAACAGGCATGCATAATTTTTTTGCAGAAATTATACTTGTGCCTTGTAAATTAATCCTTTAGCCTTAATCTTTGCTCTGCATACTTTAAACATTTTTTGTATCTTCGCGCAACTTTTTCTGCAATGAAGGTTCTCATACAACAGGTTCGGATTACAGATCCATCGTCATCACTGCACGACACAATACAGGATATTTTTATCGAGTCAGGCGTTATTAAAGATATTCAGCCTACGCTGACCGTTGCTGCCGACCAGGTAGTATCGGGTAATGGATTGCATGTTTCACCCGGCTGGGTGGATATTTTTGCAGCCTTTGGCGATCCGGGTCTTGAATACAAAGAAACGCTGCAAACCGGTGCCGCTGCTGCTGCTGCCGGTGGTTATACAGAAGTATTTACTTTACCCAATACCAAACCAGTGGTGGATACCAAATCGCAGGCTGAATATATTAGCCGGGCATCTGCTACTCTGCCGGTTACCATACGGCCCATTGGTGCCATATCAAAAGGCGCTGAAGGGAAAGACCTGGCCGAAATGTACGATATGCGTGCCAGCGGTGCGATAGCGTTCAGCGATGGTACCCATCCGCTGCAATCTTCCGGTGTACTGCTGAAAGCGCTGCAATATGTTAAGGCTTTTGACGGGGTTATCATCCAGATCCCGGATGATAAAAGTATCGGTGCCGGTGGCCTGATGCATGAAGGCATTGTGTCTACCCGCCTCGGATTGCCCGGTAAACCAATCATTGCCGAAGAACTGATGGTGGCCAGGGATATAAAACTGGCGCGTTATGCAGATTCAAAACTGCATTTTACAGGAGTTACTTCTCCCAAATCTCTGGAATATATCCGCCGGGCAAAAGACAGCGGACTGGCAGTGACCTGTTCGGTAACGCCTTATCACCTGTTGTTTACCGACGAAGACCTGCTGCAATACGATACCAATCTGAAAGTATACCCGCCTTTGCGTACACCGGCAGATGTTTCGGCACTGAAACAGGCTGTAAAGGATGGTACCATTGATTGTATCGCCTCCCATCACCAACCGCATGAATATGACAGTAAGGTGCTGGAATTTGAATATGCCAAAAATGGTATGACGGGATTGGAAACAGCCTATGCTACCCTGAAAACGGCTATGCCGGATGTAGCAGAAAGCAAGTGGGTTGATTTGCTGAGCATTCAGCCACGCAGGATCTTTGGACTGGCTGTGCCCGTTATTGAAAAAGGCGCACAGGCAAGTCTTACTCTTTTTGAACCTGGCTCAACCACTTCGGTTACAGAATCATTCTTCCGGTCCAGGTCAAAAAACTCACCTTTTATCGGAAAGACGCTTAGCGGAAAAGTCAGGGGAATTATTCACAAAGACGGAGTACATTTAGCATAAATCTTTAAATAATCTGATATGGAAAATAATATTGCCGCCAAAAAGAACATTGGTCCTTTATATGGGTTGATTGCCGGCCTTATACTGGTTGTACTGATGTTTTGCCTGTATATGGGCGGGGTGTCTGCTTTCATGGGGCCACTGGGCTGGCTGAAATATCCGCTGATCATCCTGATTGCAGTACTGGCTGCACAAAAGCTTAAAAAGCTGAATGGTGGTTATCTGCCTTTTGCTGAAGCATTAAAGATCATATTTGTAGTTTTTGCGTTGGGCTTTTTGCTGGAAACCATTTTCAGCTATATACTGCTGAACTTTATTGATACCGATTTTCGCGAAGCAATGACACAGGCTGCTATGGAAAAAATGGCTGCTTTGTTCAAACGCCTGGGTTCATCGGAAGAGCAGATTGAAAAAATGATGGAAGAGGGCTCAAAGAAAGAGAACTATTCTCTGGGCAAAGTATTGTTGGGATATGGCCTGGGGTGTATTATATCATTCATTTTTGCATTGATCATTGCTGCTATCGTTAAAAAGAACAAGCCCGTATTTGACAACAACTCTTTCAACCAATAACCTTATGGATCTTTCGCTGGTAATACCCTTGTTAAACGAAGAGGAATCACTGCCTGAGCTGTGTGCGTGGATTGAGCGGGTGGTGAATGAGCATGGGTATACCTATGAGATCATCCTGGTAGATGATGGCAGTACGGACGATTCATGGCGTGTGATCGAGTCGCTGCGTGTGCAGAACAATCATATTAAAGGTATCAGATTCCAGCGCAATTACGGAAAATCAGCCGCCCTGAATGAAGGCTTTAAAGCTGCCCAGGGCGATGTGGTGATCACTATGGATGCCGATATGCAGGATAGCCCGGATGAAATTCCGGAGCTGCGTAAAATGATTGCAGAAGATGGCTTTGATATGGTGAGTGGCTGGAAAAAGAAACGTTATGACAATACGCTCACCAAAAATATACCTTCCAAATTCTTTAACTGGGCTACACGCCGTGCTTCAAAGATAGAACTGCACGATTTTAACTGCGGTTTGAAAGCCTATAAGAAGAAGGTGATTAAAAGCATTGAGGTGTATGGTGAAATGCATCGCTATATACCGGTACTGGCCAAATGGTCAGGGTTCAGAAAGATCGGTGAAAAAGTAGTAGAACACCGTGCCCGCAAATATGGTACTACCAAGTTTGGCTGGGAACGTTTTGTAAATGGTTTTCTTGATCTGGCATCCATCATGTTTGTAGGTAAGTATGGCAAACGTCCTATGCACCTTTTCGGACTGATCGGCACCTTGTTTTTCCTGATAGGTTTTGCCATGGTAGCATACCTGGTGATTGCCAAGATTGTAGATCCGGTGAACAGTATTTCCAACCGTCCGCCTTTTTATATATCACTAACTTCTATGGTCATCGGAACACAATTGTTCCTGGCAGGATTTCTGGGAGAACTGATAGCGCGCAATTCCTCTACCAGGAACTTTTATCTTATTGAGAAAAAGATCGGTATTGAGCAGGCCTGAGTGCATGTAATGCCGGTATCATTACCCTGTAGTATATGAAAATTGTTATAATAGGTCCCGGACATCCGTTGCGTGGCGGGCTGGCTACTTTCAACCAGCGTCTGTGCAAACAGTTTATTGATGAAGGACATGATTGCTGCATCTACTCTTTTTCGCTGCAATACCCGTCTTTTATGTTTCCGGGTACTACACAATATTCCTCAGAACCTGCTCCTGAAGGATTGCCGGTCTATTCGGTGATCAACTCTATACACCCGCTGAACTGGCTGCAGGTGGGCAATGAATTAAAGCGCCTGCGTCCGGATATTATCGTGGTACGTTACTGGTTGCCTTTAATGGGGCCTGCACTGGGTACTATTGTACGGTATGCACGTAAAAATAAACATACCCGCATTGTTGCTATTACCGACAATGTGATACCACATGAAAAAAGACCTTTTGATGTACCTTTTACCCGCTATTTTCTGAAAGGCTGCGACGCGTTTATTACTATGAGCGAAAAGGTGATGAAAGACCTTCGCAGTTTTGAAGCCGAAAAACCGGCGCAGCAGGTATTGCATCCTTTGTATGATAATTTTGGTGAACCGGTGTCTGCAGAAGCAGCACGTACACATCTTGGTGTAAGCCAGACAGACAAGATCATTCTGTTCTTTGGATTTATCCGCAAATACAAAGGACTTGACATATTGCTGGAGGCTATAAAGCTGTTAAAAGACAAACAGCAGCAGGGCGGCGTCACATACAAGTTGCTTATTGCCGGAGAGTTTTATGAAGATGCAAAAGCGTACCAGGAGCAGATAGAGCGTCTTGACATTAAGGACAATCTTATTTTACGAACTGACTTTATTGCCGACAGCGAAGTGAAATACTATCTCTGTGCGGCAGACGTAGTGATACAACCCTATCGCAGTGCTACCCAAAGCGGCGTTACCCCCCTCGCCTATCACTTTGAAAAGCCTATGATCGTTACCAATGTAGGTAGTTTGCCGGCATTGGTACCACATGAAAAAGTGGGCCTGGTATGTGACCCGGAACCAGCTTCTATTGCCGGTGCCATTGACAGGTACTTTGAATTAGGTGAAAATTATTTTATTCCGCACCTTCGCGGGGAAAAGAAGAAATATTCGTGGCACAATATCGTTAAAGCGATTACCGAGGTGGCTGGTCTGTAACCAGTTGTGGTGAAAAATCAATGTGTTGCAATAGCTTTGACGTATCAATTTTAAATATCCATGATTTACAGGAGTAAAGCGCCCTTGCGTATCGGGCTGGCCGGCGGAGGAACTGATGTAAGCCCTTACAGTGATCTGTATGGTGGTGCGATACTGAATGCAACAGTGTCATTGTATGCATATGCCAACCTGGAACCTTTGCAGGAGAATGTGATCATTTTACAGGCACAGGATCGCAATGAAGAAGAACGTTTTGAATGGGCTGATACATTACCTATTAATGGTAAGCTGGATCTGCTGAAAGGTGTATATAACCGCATCAATAAAGAATATGGTTTACCCAAAACAGGGTTCAGACTGTCTACGTTTGTAGATGCGCCTGCAGGTTCTGGTCTGGGCACCTCTTCTACCCTGGTAGCGGCTATTGTAGGCGTATTTGTTGAAATGCTGCATTTGCCATTGGGCGAATATGATATTGCACACCTTGCCTATGATATTGAACGCAAAGACCTGGGTATGGCCGGTGGTAAGCAGGATCAGTATGCGGCTACTTTTGGTGGCGTGAACTATATGGAGTTTTATGCAGAAGATAAGGTGATCGTAAACCCGCTGCGTATAAAACAGAAATACCTGTTTGAGCTGGAGAATAACCTGGTGCTTTATTATACGGCTACCAGCAGAGAGTCTGCAAAGATCATTGAAAAACAAAGCCAGAACGTGGTGCAGAAAAAAGAGAAATCCATAGAGGCGATGCACCAGTTAAAACACCAGGCTCAGTTGATGAAAGAAGCACTGCTGAAAGGCAATATTCATGAGATCGGCAAGATCCTTGATTTTGGTTTCAGACAAAAAAAACAAATGGCAGAAGGTATTTCCAACAGCCAGATGGACGAATTGTACGAAGCGGCTATTAAAGCAGGTGCTACCGGCGGAAAGATCTCCGGTGCGGGTGGTGGTGGCTTTATGACGTTCTATTGTCCGGGGAATGCCAAATATGCGGTGATTGAAACCTTGTCAAAATTTGGTGGTTATGTAAAGAACTACCAGTTTACGGAACATGGATTAACATCGTGGACAATTTAAAACTAAGTACGAAGTGTGAAGTACGGAAGGATATCTTAACTGTATTTACTTACAACCTATAATTTATAACATATCACTTTATATGTCCGAAAAAATCAAACAGATCATCAGCGAGTCTATCGCCGTAAAGAACAAAATATTACAGGATGCTGCGTTGCTGAAAACCGTGGATGATATTGCTGCTATGATGGTAGCTGCATTAAAGAAAGGTAATCGTGTATACTTTTGTGGTAATGGCGGCAGTGCTGCAGATGCGCAACACCTGGCTGCAGAGTTTTCAGGACGTTTTTATATTGACCGCGATGCGTTGCCTGCAGAGGCGTTGCATTGCAATACCTCTTATTTAACTGCTGTCGGTAACGATTACAGCTATGATGTGATCTATGCCCGTTTGATCAAAGGAATTGGCAATAGCGGCGATGTGCTGGTAGGACTTTCAACCTCCGGTAATTCAGCCAACATTATCAAAGCGTTTGAAGTAGCCCGTGAAAAAGGAATCGTTACGGTAGGTTTTACTGGTGAAACAGGTGGAAAAATGAAACCGTTGAGTGATTACCTGGTAAATGTACCCAGTACCAATACACCGCGTATACAGGAAAGCCATATTACCCTGGGACATATTGTTTGCCAGTTTGTGGAAGAACAATACTTTGGCAAATAGTGTTGGCAAATATTCATTGTACAAAAGCAAGTAATGATCAGAGAAGCCATCATCCTGGCGGGCGGTTTGGGAACACGTCTGCGTAGTGCTGTACCAGACCTGCCCAAATGCATGGCATCTGTAGCCGGCAAACCTTTTATTTCCTTTGTGATTGATTATTACAAGACACAGGGTATTGAAAAATTCATCTTCTCGCTGGGATACAAACATGAGGTGATTGAACAATTTCTTGATGAGCAATATGGCGATCTCAGTAAACAATATGTAATAGAGCAGGAGCCGCTGGGAACAGGCGGTGCTATCCTGCTGGCATGTGCCAGGGCTACAGATAAAAATGTACTGATCCTGAACGGCGATACTTTATTCAATATAGATCTTTCTGTACTAGCATCTTTTCACACTTCCCATCACGCGCATTGTACGCTATCGCTGAAACCCATGCAGCAGTTTGACCGGTATGGTGTGGTAGAACTGAATGGCGATCAATCTGTCAAAAACTTTAAAGAAAAGCAGTATTATGAAACCGGATTGATCAATGGTGGCGTATATGCCTTGCAGGTAAATACTTTGCTGAGTGAATCCCTTCCTGAAAAATTCTCCTTCGAAAAAGATTACCTGGAAACCTTCTATGCACAACGTCCCATGTTTGGCATTATCCAGGATGCTTATTTTATTGATATCGGTATTCCTGCTGATTATGAAAAAGCGAATGTTGAATTAGGAAAAAAATAGATTTGTTTTACAGATATTGATATTAAAAAAAATAGCTGTTACCAATAAGTGCTGCAGTATGTTTTTTTTGATTATTTTTGAAAACATACTCTTTTTTCTGCCGCCCGGAAAATATTTTTATAATGCTGTTCTTCTCCAATACCCTTTAACCACGGCTATTTTCCGGCAACGTAGCATTTCTCTCCATTATCCCCTGTTAACCTGTTATTATTTTAACCCCTTTCGATGAAGCAATTATACTCCCCGTTGAAACCGGCAGTGGGCAAGTGTTTGTTCATGCTGTTTTTTTTATTGTTGACAAGTAGCTTTTGGTCAGCAACAGTTTTTGCTCAACATATTGTATCCTCTGTTAGTCCAATGTCCGGACCAGCCGGAACAATTGTTACAATTACAGGTACAGGTTTTAGCCCCAATGCATCAGAAAATACAGTGACCATCGGCACACAAGCCAATGTTATTGCCGCCAGTTCAACAATATTGAAGGTGGTAGTACCTTCTGGTGCAGGAAGTAAACCAGTTACTGTGCTGACCAATAGTGTAAGCAATACGTATTCCGGTGAATATTTTACCATTACAGTTCAGAATGAAATACCTGTATCTGATACAATTTCATTTTTACCCAAAAAGACCCTGGCAACAAGTGGGTTGCCCCAGAACGTTACTGTGATGGATATAGATGGTGATGGTAAAACGGACATCGTTGTAGGAAACAATCCATATTCACTTTTTGCTGTTTACAGAAACACTACTGAAGGGAATAATATATCATTTGCCGATCCGGTGTATAATACCAATACCCAGGCTAACCATACTTATGGTTTAACTGTGGCCGATCTTGATAATGATGGTAAGCCTGATGTAGTGATACCCGGAAACGTAACAAATACAATCCTCTTTTTTAAAAACACCAGTACTCCCGGCAATATCAGTTTTAATCTTCCGGTAAGTTTTGCTGCAGGAACCAGACCGGAGCATATAGCTGCTGCTGATATTGACCAGGATGGACGGCTGGATATGCTGGTGGCGAACTATGGTGCCAATACGTTGTCTGTATTCAGAAATACAGGCACTGGTGGGAACCTATCGTTTGCTGACAGAATTGATTATGCGGCAGGTATCAATCCCGTATTTGTAGCAGCCGGAGATGCAGATAATGATGGGAAACCTGATATTGCTCTGGTAAACTATAATGATAAGACCCTTTCTTTTTTTAAGAACAGAAGTACAGTTGGTAATATAGATCTGTCACCTGCTGTTACTTACGAAACAGAAGCATGGGCTACTTGTGTAAAGTTCGGGGATCTTAATGCTGACGGAAGATCTGAAATGGTTGTAGGGTATTCTTATCCATCTGCGGTTGTTTCCATTTACCGCAACAACAGCACGGCTGGAAGCGTTGTATTTGGCGACAAGCAGGATATTGCTACCGATAATTATCCTTATAGTATTGCTATTTCAGATTTTGATGGTGACGGTCGTGCTGACCTGGCAGTTACAAACTTCTATGCAGGAATTATCTCTGTATTGAAAAATACAGGTACAAATGGTGCAATTGCATTCAGTACAGTAAGACAATATGAAGCGGGTGATCGTCCGATGGCAATTGCTGCGGCTGATTTTGACAAAGACGGTAAGCCCGATATGGCAGTGGCTAGTGCACTCAGCAGCAGTGTTTATATTTTCCGGAACAGAACAACAGAACCATTTCTGACCGGGTTTACACCAGACAGGGCAGCTACCGGTGCTGTTGTAAATATAACCGGTCTTAATATGGCCGGAGTTACAGCTGTAAGTTTTGGAGGAAAACCAGCAGCATCGTTCAGTGCAGTATCCCCTACTTCTATTAGTGCTATTGTAGGCAATGGCGATTCTGGCAATGTAAGCGTAACAACGCCGGAAGGAACACATACTTTACCTGGTTTTATTTATATTCCACCTCCGCGTATAATCTCCATATCACCTGATTCGGCGGCAACAGGAGGCACTGTTACTATAACAGGAGCAAACTTTACAGGTGCCACGGTAGTACAATTTGGTGGTATGGCAGCCACATCGTTTACAGTAGTATCATCAACTGCTATTAAAGCAGTAATTGGCACAGGCGCATCTGGCGATATAACTATAACCACTCCTGGAGGAACAACCACTTTTTCCGGATTTAAGTTTATACCAGTACCTGTTATTACTGGAATTACTCCTGCAACAGGAACCGCCGGAACGGAAATTATTATTACGGGTAATAATTTTAACAGTACCTCAGTGGTGAGTTTTGGCGGAATAGCTGCAGACTCATTCCAGGTTGTTTCGGCCACTACTATCAGGGCCATTGTGGGTTTGGGTGCAACCGGAATCGTCCGCGTATCCACTCCTGGCGGATCTTCGAACTTTACGGGATTTACTTATACTACTCCCCCTGCCCCGGTTATTAATGGGTTTACTCCAACTGAAGGAGCCTGGAATAATGAAATAACTATCACGGGCAGTAATTTCTATCGTGCTACAGCAGTAAGTTTTGGAAGTACTCCTGCTATATCATTTGCAGTGATATCAGCTACTGTTATCAAAGCCAGGGTTAATGTGGGTGCTTCCGGTGATATTAAAGTAACAACGTCTGGTGGAACAGCTACGGCCTCTGGTTTCGTTTATATTCCCCAGGCTACACCTGTTATTACATCATTTACACCAGCCGCCGCCGGAGCTGGAGGTACTGTTACTATAACAGGAATTAATTTAAACAATGTATTAGGGCTTTCGTTTGGGTTAAGATCTGCAAAATCATTTACTGTTATTTCATCAACAACTATTCAGGCTGTTGTGGGTACTGGTAATTCGGGCAGAATTGCGGTTACTACTCCAGGCGGAGATGCTTTCGCTGAAGGGTTTCTGTTTATTCCTGCACCAACCATCACATCATTTACGCCGGCTTCAGGAGGTAGTGGAAAAGAGATAACCATTTCGGGTACTGATTTTACAGGGGTCACAGCTGTAAATTTTGGAGGCGTTCCTGCTGCTTCATTTACGGTTGTATCAGCTACAACCATTAAAGCTGTAGTAGGTGCGGGAGCGTCGGGTAATATTGGTATTACAACAACAGGAGGTGTTACATCTGCTGCCGGGTTTACTTTTATACCACCTCCTGGTATCACTGCATTTTCCCCGGCTGCCGCTGGTTCGGGAGATACTGTTATGATACGGGGAAATAATTTTACAGGTGCAAGTGCCGTAAAATTTGGAGATGGGGATGCTGCATCCTTTAGAACGTTGTCGGATACTTCCATACTTGCTGTTGTTGGATACAGCAGCACGTCGGGCAACGTAAGTATAACCAATACCGGTGGCACTTCGATAATTGCCGGTTTTACTTATATAGAACGTCCGGTAATATCATATTTCTATCCAATAGAAGCGAAACCGGGCACAGTGGTTACTATTTCCGGTAAAAATTTTACAGATGTACAGTCGGTCTCTTTTGGAGGCGTGCCCGCGGCGGCATTTACAATAGTATCAGCAAGTACTATTCAGGCTACGGTAGGGCAAGGCGCATCCGGGAAAGTTACTGTTACGGCTCCTTCGGGAAGCTCCTCTGCACAATGGTTTCAGTTTATACCATTGCCGGTAATAACTTCCTTCAGCCCTGAAAAATCCGGTACTGACTCTACTGTAACGATTACAGGTATGTATCTGGATCAGGTAACATCGGTTACTTTTGGAGGCACGTTTGCAAAATCTTTTAAAATTATTGATCACACAACTATTAAAGCAGTAGTTGGTTCCGGAAATACAGGGGATATTGTTGTAAAAACAATCAATGGAACCACAGCCTCCAGATCAGGATTTATATACTATCCACTTCCGGTCATTACTTCGTTTGCACCTGTTACTGCCAGAAAGGGGGAATCTGTCACCATTAAAGGAAGTGGATTTACAGGTACCACTGCTGTTATTCTGGGCGATTCGCTTGTTGCTTCCTTTGTTGTAGAAAATGATGCTACTATTACTGCGGTTGCTGGTAATGGCGAATCAGGAAAAGTAAGGGTATCAACACCAGGAGGAACAGTGTTGCGGGACGGTTTTGTATTTGTAAGTCCGCCGGTTGTTTATTCTTTTAGTCCCCGGGGATCATACACAGATTCTGTAGTAACAATTACCGGTAAATATTTTACAAACGCCACAGGTGTAAGTTTTGGAGGGGTTCCCGCAAAATCCTTTGCTGTTGTTTCTGCGGGTGTTATTACTGCTATAGTAGGTAATGGAAGCTCAGGTTCTCTTCGTGTAACAACTCCGGAAGGTACTGCAGAAGTTCCCGGATTTTTATATTATCGTGTTCCGGCCATTTATTCGTTTACTCCGCAATCGGGGCCGGTTGGAACAACAATTACTATTAACGGCAGCAACTTTTCTGATAATCCTGCCGCAAATATCGTTCGCTTTGGTGCTGTAAAAGCAGAAGTACTATCTGGTAATACCAATGCTATTACAGTAAAGGTGCCTGCCGGTGTAACATTTGAGCCTGTTTCTGTGGCAGTACCGGAAGGGTTGATAGCATTTTCAACAGTTCCATTCAAAGTTACTTTTCCTACTATCGGACGTGGGTTTCAGGATATATCTTTTGCTGCGAGAAAAGAGTTTGTCGCAGCAGATTATAGCATAGCTTCCATATATGATACAAAGATCAGCGATCTGGATGGCGACGGAAAACCTGATATTGTTGCTCTGAACTATAATTTTCCTGGAATCAAAATCCTGCGTAATAACAGTAGTCAGGGAAATATCTCTTTTGAGCCAAGAACACAGGTTAATATGAATGCAGCAGGTCCGGCGTATATTTCCACCATTAATGATTTTAACGGAGATGGAAAGCCTGACATCGCTGTTGCTTACGATGGATATTCACTTTCTGTATTTAAAAATATCAGTACTCCTGGTAATATTTCGTTTGATAAGCAGATTGATATCCCTGCAATAAGCCGCCCGTATGGTATTACGGGTGCAGATGTTGATGCAGATGGAAGAGTGGATCTTATTGTAATAAATACAGCTGTTCACATATTATCTGTATACAGAAATACCAGTGTTGGAGGAGATATCTCATTTGCACCCAGGGTTGATTATGCAACAGGTAATACCCCGTACTGGGTAGCTACCGGAGATGTTAATGGAGATGGAAAGCCAGATATTGTTGTGGCAAACTGGTTAAGTAATTCTATTTCAGTATATAAAAATACCAGCCCCGGTGGTGTTGTTTCATTTGCACCGAAGATTGATTTTGCTACCAGTTTGCCGCCCAGATGCCTGGCAATTGCAGATCTGAATAATGACGGTAAAGCTGACATTGCAGTAGCTGTCACGGACAGTTATAATAACTTGGTTGATATATTTAAAAATACTGGTAGCTTATCTGATATTTCTTTTGAAAAACAGGCCGCTTCCCCGGTTGCAGACTACAATCAATTTGTAACTATTGCTGATCTGGATGGAGATTCCAAGCCTGATCTTGTTACAACTATTAACAGTTATAATGGGTTTACTGTATTTAAAAATAATAGCGATGCTACAGGAGCCATATCGTTTGCACCTGGCAAAAAATATGTCAGGGGGCAACTGCCTGCAAATATTGTTTGTGGCGATATTGATGGAGATAATAAACCAGATATTGTAGTCACGGAAATATTTAACGAAACGGTAGCTGTGTACAGAAATCAGCTTGCGGAAGCAACTACAATTCCTTCGGGAAATAATCCTGTCAGTGGGCCTGTTATCTGTAAAGTAACTGTTGATGATGTGGTGAACACGCACAATGGAACGCCTTATGTACAGCGCCATTATGATATTGAGCCTGTTAATAATGCGGCAATGGCTACTGCTACTATTACCTTGTATTTCACCCAACAGGAGTTTGATAATTTTAATGCAGTTCCTGCGCATGGACTTAATCTGCCAACGGGACCTTATGATGCTGCCGGAAAAGCTGCATTGCGGGTATACCAGTATCATGGCTTCAGTACTACCAGTTTACCTGGATCTTATTCCGGCAGTGCAGTTGAAATTAATCCTGATGACGATAAAATAGTCTGGAATACAAACAGCCAATGGTGGGAAGTTACCTTTGATGTAATTGGATTCAGCGGCTTTTTTGTAAGCAGCTATGGCAACAGGCCATTGCCGGTTACACTACTTTCTTTTGATGTATCGGGTAAAAAAGAGAATGCAATATTGCAATGGACAACCAGCCAGGAGGTTAATGTTAACTTTTTTGAGGTGCAACGAAGTATTGATGGAAAAGAGTTTATAAAAATTGGTTTGGTAACAGCTTTTGGCAACAGTGCTTCTACCCGGCTTTATAATTACACTGATACAATCGGTAAAGACAAAACATATTATTACCGATTGAGAATGATAGATAAAGATGAAGCATTTTCCTATAGTAAGGTGGTAAGCATTAAATCACAATGGGATAATACAGCACTGCTGATCAGTCCTAATCCTGCAAGAGACAGGGTTGTTATCAGTCATCCTGTATATGATGGTCATGCCTGGATTAAAGTGGCAGATGTGACAGGAAGAAATGTTAAAACAGTTGTTCTGAAACCTAATGATGTAAGAACAATTATTCAGGTTGAAGATCTGAAACCCGGCGTATACAGTGTTTTTTGGAGTGATGGTGTTCGAAAATTATCACAACTATTGTTGATACAATAAGAGGGTCGTGTCCCGATCGTCACTTGCGTAAAAATAACATATGTAAAGGAGTTGGTTATCAGTCAATTCCTTTGTTTTTTGTGGTAAAAAATGTGTGGAAAGACGGGCTGCTAAAACCATTATCATCTCCGGAATAGCCTCTATATTGAGTTGTAAAATCTATCGGTCATGTACAAAACGTTACCTGCTAAAAATTAAAATATGTAAAAGGATTGGTAGTCAGGCCAATCCTTTTCTTTTGAATGTATAATAGCCCTGCTTTGAAAAGGCTGTTACAGATACTTTAATAGCTGTAATAATGCATGCCGTTGACTTTTGCGTACTATTTTGTTCAAATTGTTGCCTGGATGAAATGTATTTATTGTAAGAACGATTGTATTAAAAAAGGTGTTTATAAAGCAGTACAAGAATATCAATGCAAACAGTGTAAAAAGAGCCAGCGGAGTGTTTACTGCTACCGGCAATACGATAAAGCTATAAGGGAACAAATGGTTGTTCTGAATAATGAAGGGTTGGGTATCTGTTCTATCAGCAGGATATTGAAGATGCCTAAAAGTACAGTACAATGGTTGTTGCTGAAGGCTTCCTTGAAAATAATGCCGCCTGTGCTAAACGAACAAGACCAGGAATATGAGGTGGATGAATTATTTGCTTGTACCGGGCGTAAAAGATTGTGTTATATTATCTATGCGATAAACCGGACCTCCCGACAGATTATTTATTTTGTAACAGGTACCAGAACGAAGGAAAATATTGCGAAAGTTATACAAGCATTGCTGCTGTTACATCCCCGTAAAATCTATACAGACCAGCTCCCGGTTTTCCGATATCTTATTCCTGATACTATGCACCGGGTTTTGAGACATAAAACAAATAGAATAGAAAGAAAAAACCTCACCCTGCGCACCCACCTGAGAAAAGACTATCCCGTAAAACGATTTGTTATAGTAAAAGCATTGCTATGCTAGAAGCGTGTTTCAGATTGTATGTGTGGCCTACACTCTCCATCCCAAAGCATGCGAGTTAATCCCAGGCAGTGTGCGTAATATGGCTCTGAAACTGGTAGCGGGGTTAAAGGGCATTAATCCTGTAATCAGGAATGCGTTGCATATCCGTGGTTCAGTGATTATGCAGTGGCTGCAACAGAACAACAAACGGCAGGTATAGTACATGGCAGGCCATAAATACATCAGCGGCACAGAGAAATAGGCACAACAGGAGGTGCAGACCCTGACAGATGTACTGGCAAAACACTACCCTTTCGGGTAAGCAGTAAAAAGATTATATTTGTTCTTGGTAAGAATAAGAAGAATAACAACAATAATAACAAGATTTACATGGGTGCAGTAAAACCTTTAGATAAGGAGATTACTCATTATCTGGAACAACTCAATACCCGTCAGAAAAAAGCTGTACTGACGGTAGTAAAAACCTTTGCAGAAGAAAAAGAGCCGGAATATGATCATTGGAAAGACCCAGGTTTTGTAGCAGAAATGGACAAGCGTTTTGCAGAGCTTGAAAGAGGGAAGGTTAAAGGCCATACATGGGACGAGGTAAAACAAAAAGCCCGGCAGTCAATAAAAGCGAAAAAGAAAAAATGAGTTATCAATTAATCTTTCACCCCAAGGCAACGAAAGAATATTGAAGCATATCAGTGGTATGAAAAGGAACAAGCAGGTTTGGGAGATCGTTTTGAAAAAATGGTAGATCACCTGCTACAACAAATCAGCATACATCCGGAATACTATGGCTTCTGCAAACCTCCTTATCGGGAAGCATCTACGAAAATTTTCCCATTCACGATAGTTTACCGACTGAATAAAAGAAAAATGCAGGTGTATATATCAGCAATATATCACACGAAAAGAAATCCCCGCAGAAAATATCGCAAACAATAAAGATAAAAATCTACTGTCGTATTGATAGTATATTTTTTTGTACATATGCCAGTTCTTTGAAAATATAAATAGCAGTTGGTCGTGTTGGCAATGTTCCCATTTTATTTAGATGAATTAGAATTCATTAATCTTTTATAAAGAGTCATGTAGGTTTTTGTTCAGTCATATTCCGATCGGTGTCTGCGGAAAATGACATATGTAAAGGAGTTGGTTGCCAGCCAACTCCTTTGTTTTATCGTTTTGAATTTAATGGGGCGCAGAAGTTAGTGTGTATTATTCTGGGGAGAATGTAACTTTCGAATAGATGTTCTGGATGCATATATCTTCCTTGAACTCTATGAAGTACCGCAGTTGACCCATTACTGGATCCAAGAGTATAATAACAGGCGTCCGCATAAAGGTTTGAGTAAGGCAACATCCCTTGAATGGGCTCAGAAAAATAAATGATCTATGGAAACGTATGTAAGGATTTATGGAATAGCTTCAAAAAAGATAGAGAATCTGTTGTTCAACGCAATGGATACTTGGCAAAAAAGGTCAAATAGCTGTATTATATTCGTAGATTTTTCAGATTTTGATATCCCGATCGGAACCATTTTTACAATTTTCGCTGAAAATGAAGATGGCACCAGTTCGCATGATATAAATGGCGAACTCGTCCAAGTGACTCAACAGTTCCTTAAGCCATATGACGAAATTCCACGTGGGCATAAAACAGTGTGCGAGATAAAGCTTGATGAGCGTTCTGTCAATTTGCTCAGATCTAAGTTATCGATAATAGATTCATGGTACGATACCTCCAAAAGGGGGCTATTGGCTACAGCGACAACAAAAAAGACTGTCTGAAAAAAAGGGTAGATACAATGCGAATGCTCCTCGTTGCATACTTACAGGCCGGTGCACGAATCCTTTGTAACAGGCTGTGGCTGTCTGTAATGATCCTGGGATAGTTGGATAGTCTGAATTGTTGTTGCCGTTGTTTTCTGCAGACAATAATATGTTTTTGTTTCTTGCGATGCTTCGGATCTATAGTTTCCTGCACACTCGTTTCCTGGTATGTTGCAGTGCTTTCCGGTACTGTATCATATTCAATATCATTGCGGAAACCTATACTGAACAGGTATTGCCATAATGCGTCAGTCAGAGACTCGTCGGTGTAATGATCGTTTTTCAGCAAGCGGTTTCCCACTCCTGTTAGTCTGCGGTACAGGCTGTGCAGTTTCCAGCCTTCCGGCAACCTGCGGTATATTGCTGCAGCTATGGCAGATGCCCTGCCCAGCTTTGCAGCAAACTGCATTGTTTGCTTAAACTGTGCAGATTGTTTTACACGCTTTCCGGTCAGTGAACTTTTACTGCGACCGATATACTTACCATGCAGCATGCAAAAGGTAAGCTTACGCCTGTGCAGCGTACCGGTCCGGAAAATGGTGGCAGCATGGTGCGGTATGGTATGCTTTTCTATCATTTCACCTGTGGCAACGCGTTATGGCTTCTTTAAAGTTAGCATACCTTATTTTACCTGCCAGGCCCCTATTCCCTTTTAACCAATTATTGGCACCTGTTTGCTAACGCATTCATTGTAAGGCATTACTGATAGATTGGTGCAGATATGATCAGGGTATTCTCCGGACTTTCCTGCGTATTTGCTGCGGGTTAAAGCGTAAAAACTAAGGGTTGTACCCTTAGAAGTATACTGGCAGGATATACTGAAGTAAGGTGCAGGTGTTTTGAACATTTCTGTAACAAGCATGCTCTCTGTGTTGCAACCGGATTTCTCACTTCGCGGTACAGTGTTGATAGCGCAGGTTACAGTTAGCTTGTTCGAAATGACCGGTTGCGGTTCGTGGTTGCTGCCGGAATGGCTAGAAATAGCAGGTTGGACATCCGGACCCTGCTGACTGAATTCTTTTCGTGATCAACATTATTATCAGCGCAAAAGGTCTGTTTTTACGTTACCATTACTTATACTGCACCGGGATGTTAATATACGCCGTATCTTAATACAATCTTTCTTTGTACATCTGTATTTATACTGAGTGTTCTGATCAGGACGGTGTCCTCACTTCGCGGTACAGTGTGATAGCGCTGGTTACTGTTGCTTGTTCGAAATGACCGGTTGCTGCCGGAATGGCTGGGAATAGCAGGTTGGACATCCGGAATCCTGCCGACTGACCCTTTTCGTGGTCAATATTGTTATCAGTGCAAAAAAGGCAGGTTTTACGTTATCATTGCTCATACTGAACCTGGATGCTTACTGTAAGCCGTATTGCAATAACACTTTTCTTTCTACAGCGGTATTGGTACTGAGCGTTTTGATGAGGGGAGTATCTGCAGGGTAAGTAAGTGCTGCACCAGTACAGGTGTACCAATAGCAGTATGCACATGACATGGGAATAATATTAAGCGCAAAATAGTCATTTCCGTTATAAGACATCAGTGTTATTGTTCCTCCCATTGTTTTGGCGGATAAGCTATCTACTGTATTTTTCAACCAGGCAATGTTCTTAACAGGATCGTCTACTCCACAGGCTGTTGTACGATGTTTGTCTTTTTTGCAGGCAATGAAAAGTGGAAGCAATATCACCAGCGCGGCGGAACAGGATAATTTCATGGTGTTTCTTTTGGTTTGCAGATGACACCGGTGGGAGGATGAACGTTGCAACGATGTTAATACGCTTGTTTAATACAGGTTGTGTCTTAGCGCGCATCTTTCTTCCGGACTTCTACCATTAGCACCGGGCAACACAAAAGCTTTGTGTCTTAATAGCTTTAACAATCAATCTATGAAGCAAACCCCATTTTCAAGTTTGCTTAAAACACCAACATGAATGCTGTTCCCTCACCTTCTACAGACTGTACCTGGATGGTACCGCGGTGCAAGAGCATGATCTGTTTGCACAGGCTTAAGCCAATGCCACTGCCGCTTTTTTTGGTGCTGAAAAAAGGAATGAATATTTTATCGAGCAGTTCTTCGGGCATACCGCTGCCGTTGTCGGCCACCTTGATAATGGTTTTGCGGTTGGAAGCAAGATAGGCTGATAATACAATGCGGGGCTCCTGGCGGTCTTTGACTGCTTCCATTGCATTCACCAGCAGGTTGATCAATACCTGTTCTACCAGGTTGGTATCTGCCGCCATAGAAAGATCAGGATCTTTCAGGATGATCTCCACTTCAATACCTTTCTGTTCCAGTGTAGGCAACATCAGGTGGTGCAGACTTTCAAACAGATCGCGGATATAAACTTTTTTCAGGTTCAGCGTGGTGATCTTGTTCAGGTTGCGATAGGTCTCTGCAAATTTCAGCAGCCCTTCACTCCTTCTTTTTATGGTATCTATACCCAGCTCAAGATCTTCTACCGTTGCAGGGTCTTTATCAAGATTGTTGATAGATTCGTGTAAACGGTTTTTCAATGTTTCGGCCAGCGATGAGATGGGCGCTACAGAGTTCATGATCTCATGCGTCATTACACTCAGCAGCTTCTGCCATGCCTTCGACTCTGTTTCATCCAGTGCTTCGTTCACGTTCTGGAACGCTACCAGTTTATACTTCATGTCGCCCGTCTGGAATGCAGTGGCCGACATCAATACTTTGAAACCGGTTTTATCGTGGTGTGCGGTACCGATCTTGTTTTCACCCGGTTTCAGTCCCGTCACTTCTTTGTACAGTTCGTGATCGCGACGTGCCATGGAATGAATGGTTTTCAGGTAGGGCAATTGCAGCATATTTTTCAATGCATCATTCATCCATACCACTTCCCCGCTTTCTTCATGGTAGGATAAAATACCGGTATCGATCAGTTCCAGTATCTTCTGCAGATACTGATATTGTGTTTCTTTTTCTTTGCTGATCACCTTAAAGGTGCTGTTGATCTCATTGAATCCCTGGCGCAGTGCCTGTAATTCCTGCGGGGCATGTTTTACATCGAAATAACGGGAGAAATCGCGGTAATGTACCGATTCCACAAACTGGTTCAGTTCATCATGCGCTTTACGCTGCAATTTATACAGGTCAACCAACTGATACGCAACAACAGGTACAAAGATCACCATGTAAATGAACAATCCTTTTACCAGTAAAAAAGCGCTTACTGTCAGTGTAATGAACAATAAAACGATGCGTATAAAGATCCGCCATTCAATTCGTTGAAACATATTGGTCGTTTAGCAATTGTCGGGTAAGGGTTGTGGGTGCCGGGTTACAAAGACGCGCAAAAACCTCAAAAATTTCAGGTTCCGGGATTTCTTTGTTTCTGATTTCAGGCTGCTTCTTTTCTTAACCTGGCTTGGCTGAATCCTGGCTTCCGTAAAACAGAAATGCCCGAATTACCAGATGACTGTATGGTTAACAATTATAACAATCAAACAATGTAACCATTAAACAATCTGCTAACTCTCAAATCCCCCATTTACACATTACCCCATTTTCAAATTAGCACTTTAAATATCGTATTTGCTCAACCGCCTGTACAAAGCCGTGCGTGTCAGTCCCAGCTCTTTGGCAGCCTTGGTAATATTGCCGTTGTGTTTTTCGATCACTTTCAGGATGGTATTTTTTTCAACCGCACTCAGTTTCAGTTCATCGGGTTCATCATCCATTGACACCTGTGTGGATTCAATGGGCGAAAAGATAAGGTCTTTGGCCTGCAGAACATGTCCGTCTGCCATGATCACCGCACGTTCAATGGTGTATTGCAGTTCCCGGATATTGCCCGGATAGTGGTAACTCAGCAATCTGTCCATGGCTTTTTCGTCAAACTCCATTACTGGTTTCAGGTACTTGTTGCTGTATAATCTGCTGAAATGTTTGGCCAGCAAAATGATATCGTGATCACGTCTGCGCAACGGTGGTACCATGATCTCTACGGTATTGATACGGTAGATGAGGTCTTTGCGAAAACGGCTTTCATTGGCCAGTTCAGTAAGCGGTACGTTGGTAGCACAGATCAGGCGGATGTTGATGGGAACGGGGTCGTTGGTACCCAGCCTGGTCACCTGCCTGTTCTGCAACACACTCAGCAGTTTGGCCTGCTGGTGCAGTGAAATATTACCGATCTCATCCAGGAACAGGGTGCCGCCATTGGCAGCCTCAAACCGTCCTACCCTGTCTTCACGCGCATCTGTAAACGCTCCTTTTTTATGACCGAATAATTCACTTTCAAACAGGCTTTCGGTCAGTGCCCCTACATCTACTTTTACAAATGCTTTATCGGCACGTAGTGATTGCTGGTGAATGGCTTTTGCTATCAGGTCTTTACCGGTACCGTTTTCCCCCAGTATCAGTATATTGGCATCTGTAGGTGCGATCTTTTCAATTTTGTAAAAAATGTCTTTCATTACTTCCGATTCACCCAGCAGCTCATTGCCAATAATAGAATCGGCATGAAAAGACGGTGCCGATGCATTTTTACTGTCTTTGCGTTTCAGGGCCTCCTTCATGGTCTGCAACAACTTTTCGTTGTGCCAGGGTTTTACCACAAAATCGGTAGCACCTTCTTTTAACGAGCGTACTGCCAGGTCAATATCACCATAGGCGGTGATCATGATCACTGCGGCCTCTGACTTAAATTCCTTGATCTTACCAAGCCAGTATAGCCCCTCATTGCCGGTATTGATAGAGCTGTTGAAGTTCATATCCAGCAAAATCAGGTCGAACGTCTGTTTGGAAAGAAGCCACCGGAGGTTTTCGGGGTTCTTTTCTGTTACTACTTCTTTGGCTTCTGTTTTCAACAACAGGCGTACTGCGGTTAAAACATCAGTATCATCATCAATGATCAGAACGGAGGCATTCTTTAATAACATGGCGAAAAAAATAAATAGCTGGTTGGATGCAACAAAAGTTAACTACAATTATACCATAATTATAAAGCTGTGACAAACAATTTTTTATAAACAATATTGGTAGGCAGCCTGGTGTATCGAAAGCGTACACTTTTTGTATCGGGAACGAACAGCTTCGTACAGATACAATAGTTAAAGGGCTGAAAATCAGCAGTGTTGCTTTCTGGCATGTTGTTGAGAGTATTGGAACCAGTTGGTTTTCTCATGTGATTTCAATTAAACAAGTCACCCGGTGCAGTCCCGGGTGACTTTGAAAAGCAAAAATTCTTTAAAAACTAATACACGTGGACAGAGTCATTGCCAAAAAGAAATGGTCAGCCAAAAGAATCTTAACTATCGCAGGTATTGCAGCTATCGCGTTGCTGATTACAGGCAGTATTTATTTCACTTCCGGTAAAAGTCGCCTGAATGTGGATACTGAACGTATCACTATCAGTGAAGTTAAAAAAGCTCCCTTCCAGGTTTCCATACCCGTTAACGGAATTGTGTTACCCCTTACCACTATTTATCTTGATGCACAGGAAGCAGGCAGAATGCAGGAAAAATATGTGGAAGATGGTACTGTTCTGAAAGAAGGCCAACCCATTCTGAAACTGGCCAACCCCGATCTTGAACTGAGCCTGGCTAACCAGGAAACACAGGTTTTCAATGTATTGACACAAATGCAGATTGCGCGTAACAACGCTCAGCAGAATACCGTAAACCGCTTGAACCAGATGGCTGAGGTAGACAATGCGCTGAAAGAAGCAGAGCGTGTTTACAAACTGAATAAAAAATTACTGGATCAGAAAGCTATTGGTGCGCAGGAATTTCAGCAATCTGAAAACACCTACAATTACCAGGTGCGCAGGAAAAAACTGACAGAAGAGATCATGAAACAGGATTCTCTTACCAATAAGATCCAACTGGAGCAGAACGAACAATCGTATGTTAACATGCGCAAAGCGCTGGAGCTGATGAAGAAAAAAGTGGGCGACCTGGTGCTGAAAGCGCCTATTGCCGGACAGCTTACTTCATTTGACGCAGAGATTGGCCAGAACATTACTGCCGGTACCCGGTTGGGACAACTGGATGTACTGAGTGGTTTTAAAGTACGTGCAGATATTGATGAACATTATATTTCCAATGTATATACCGGGCTGACAGGTACTTTTTCCTTTGCAGGTAAATCGTACAAACTGAAGATCAGAAAAGTGTATACACAGGTTACCAACGGACGTTTCCAGGTTGATCTTGAATTTGTTGGTGAAACGCCACAGGGTATCCGTCGCGGACAAACGCTGCAGATATTGCTGGCATTGAGCGATGAGACACAGGCAGTATTGCTGGCAAAAGGTGGTTTTTACCAGCAAACCGGTGGCAACTGGGTGTTTAAAGTAAGCGATAATGGTAATACTGCTTACCGTGTGAATATCCAGTTAGGCCGTCAGAACCCTGAGTATTTTGAAGTGATGGATGGATTGAAACCCGGCGATAAAGTGGTGACTTCCAGCTACGAGAATTATGAAAGTATGCAGGAACTGATTCTGAAAAAACCGTAAGCAAATGTGCAGATTTCCCGATTTGAAAATTTGAAAATGCTTATAGGGAAGAATGCTTTGAGTTGGAAGGATTGCCTGTAACTTAAAACATACAACCTATAACTTTTTTAAAAAAACTGAAACATTTTACCCTGCATGTACGTCGTATAGATTAAACGATAAAAAAAGTATAGCCATGAAAAGCAAATTTGTGTATGCCATTCTGCTGTTGTTGTGCAGCTATGAGCCGGGAAAGGCCAACCGTTGCGGTAGCGCCAGTGTTCCTGACAAGCCTGTACGGGAAAAGGCTGTAGTAGCACCGCACCAGGGATACACAGTTGCCGGAAGCAATGACGACGGCGTTTTTTCGCCGGTAATGCACATGCTGAACAATATTTAATGTAACCGCAAACTTCATTCAAACCAAAAAATATGATCAAGATCACAGACCTAGAAAAGTATTACCGTACCGAGGAAGTAGAAACGGTAGCCCTGAACAAATTGTCTCTCGAAGTAAAAGAGGGTGAATTTGTAGCCGTGATGGGCCCCTCCGGTTGCGGCAAATCTACTTTGCTGAATATCCTTGGACTGCTGGACGATCCCGACGAAGGCAGCTTTGTTTTCAATGGTATTGAAGTGGCTAAATTCAATGAAAGGAAAAGGGCTGATCTGCGTAAACACAATATCGGTTTCGTTTTCCAGAGCTTTAACCTGATCGATGAACTGACCGTATTTGAAAACGTAGAGCTGCCGCTGATCTATACCGGTGTAAAGGCAGCAGAGCGTAAAAAAAGGGTGGATGAAGTACTGGACAAAGTGCAGATCATGCATCGCCGCAATCACTATCCGCAACAATTGTCTGGTGGTCAGCAACAGCGTGTGGCAGTAGCAAGGGCTGTAGTAAACAAACCCAAACTGATCCTGGCGGATGAGCCTACCGGTAACCTGGATTCTTCCAATGGTAATGAGGTAATGGAAATGCTGACTGATCTGAATGAGCAGGGCACCACCATTGTAATGGTAACGCACTCTGAGCATGATGCCCGTTACAGCCATCGCATTATCCGTATGCTGGACGGCCAGACAGTGCTGGAAAATATTATGGTATAAGGGAATACGTCAATCGTGAGTAGTTACTAGCTGTATTTGCGCGCCACTGGTAGCTCAAAGCTCGCTAGCTGTATTGCGCGTGGGGCGTTCTGCATTGTAAAAGCATCTGTGATAACATAAAGTATAGCCATGATTTTTAATTATCTGAAAACAGCCTGGCGCAACCTTTGGAAGAATAAATTTTACAGCGGATTGAATATACTGGGACTGGCCATCGGGCTGGGCACCGGTATTATGATCCTGTTGTGGATAAAAGATGAGCTGAGCTATGACAGGTTTCATAAGAATACCCCAGAGCTGTATCGTGTTGTTTCCAATATAGGCAACGGTAGCAGTCAGCAGGCATGGAATGGTTCACCCGCTCCTATTGCTGTATATGCAAAACGTGAAATTCCGGCGGTTGTCAATTCTATACGTATAATGCCCAATGGTGAGTATGCCACTTATCGTTACGGCAGCAAGGAGTTTTCGGATATGAAACCGGCATATACCGATTCTACTTTTTTCACCATCTTCAGCTTTCAATTAATAACCGGCAATAAACAACGCCCCTTCCCCACCGATCATTCTATTGTTATCAGTCAAACAGCCGCCAAACGCATATTTGGTGATGAAGACCCTATTGGCAAAGTAATTACCGGCGATAAAAAAGACAATTTTATTGTTAGCGGAATCATGGCCGATTTCCCGGCCAATTCCAGCATTCAGTACGATATGCTGTTCTCCAATGAACTTGTTGCAAAATTTTATACCGGCAATGATTACTGGAAATCTATGGATGAGGATTGGGGTAATTACAATTATTCCACTTTTCTACAGGTAAAGAGCGGCACACCGCTTTCCAGTATTGAGCAGAAGCTTACCAAACTGCAGCATGAGCACAATCAATATGATAAAAGTTCATTTTATACGTTGCAGAGCTTTGATAAAATACACCTGTATACAGCAGATGGCAACGGCAGTGCCATGCAGATTGTACGCATTTTTATGGCAGTAGCTGTTTTTCTGCTGGTAATAGCCTGTATCAATTATGTAAACCTGTCTACAGCACGTGCCTTACTGCGCTCACGCGAAGTGAGTATGCGTAAGGTGATCGGTGCCCCCAAATGGCAGTTGTTCCTGCAGTTTGTGATAGAGACGGCTGTACTTTTTTTGCTTGCCACCATCCTTGCCTGCATACTGATCTTTGCCATGATGCCTTTGTACAACGGCCTGTCTGGCAAACAACTGACGTTTAACCTGGCAGAACCTGGCGTATGGAAGGTGATTGGTATTACCATTCTGGGTACACTGGCAGCAGCCAGTATCTATCCCGCCCTGTTACTTTCTTCTTTTAAACCTATTGAAGCACTGAAAGGCAAGATCATTTCCGGTATAGGCAGCGGCGGTCTGCGCAGAAGCCTGGTAGTGCTGCAATTTGTATTCTCTGTTATATTAATTATTTCAACGATCATTATTGCCCGCCAGCTTTCTTATGTCCGCAATAAACAACTGGGATACGACAGATCATACGTATTTACCATGCGTTTGCGCAATATGTTTGGACACTATGATGCTGTACGCAACGAATTACTGAAACAACCGGGTATTACCGGCGTAGCTTCAGCAGGTGGCAATGTGATCAGCCTGGGTAGCACTACCGGCGATACTGATTGGGATGGTAAAGAACCCAATAGTACGTTTATCATCACCCAGCTCAGCATGGATAAGGAGTTTATGCCCATGATGAAAATGGAGCTGAAGGAAGGAAAAGGATTTACCGGCAGTCCGGCCGACTCCACACACTATATCCTGAATGAAACTGCGGTAAGAAAAATGGGACTTAAAGATCCCGTGGGTAAAAGATTTGCCCTGCACGATGTGAATGGTACCATCATCGGCATTGTGAAAGACTTTCACTTCCGTTCCTTGAAAGAGCAGATCGAACCGGCTATATTCATGTACCGTGCTGCCAGTAACCTGATCTATGTCAGAACTACCGGTAAAGATGCTTCCAATGCAATTGCTGCTGCAAAAAAACTATGGCAACAATACAACGCTGATTTTCCTTTTGCCTATCGCTTTATGGACGAAACATTTGAGAACATGTACAAGGCCGATCAACAGGCGGGCGTGCTGTTCAAAGTGTTTGCAGGCATTGCCGTGTTCATTTCCTGTATGGGATTGTTTGGCCTGGCCACCTATACGGCACAGGTGAAACAGAAAGAGATCGGTATCCGTAAGGTGATCGGCGCTTCTGTATTCAGCATTACCACCCTCCTTTCACGCGAATTTCTGAAGCTGGTATTGTTGTCGATCATCATAGCATCTCCATTGGCAGCCTGGCTGATGTATAAGTGGATGCAGGACTTTTCGTATCGTACCAATATCCCGTGGTGGGTATTTCCGGTTGCCGGTCTGGTAGCTGTTGTCATTGCCGTTGCAACAGTAAGCATCCAGGCTGTAAAGGCAGCATTGGTAAACCCGGTGAAGAGTTTGAAGAGTGAATAATAGCTATTAGCTGTCGGGAGTTAAGTGAGCAGCCGTGAAGTCGGAAGTCTGAGGTCTGGAAATCTGAAAAGGGACAAGGTTCAAGAGAAAACCACGAGTGAATACAGATAGGAAAAGGTTGAAAAGTTGATAAGGAGCTCAGAGACTATTCACGATTGACGTTTCACAACTTACGAAAAAGAGTAACCTGCTTTTCAGCAGGAATTCGGGAATTGCAGAACCAGAAACACGTAACCCGAAACTGTTTTCATTGACCATTTACGATTGACATCTCACGATTCACGAGAAAGAGTAACCAGCTTTTTATCAGGAATATGAGAATATCAGAACACGGAACCTGCAACTTCAAACCTGAAACAGTATACAGATCCGTATCAACAATAACCAACCGACCCAACAGAATATGTTTAGTAATTATCTTAAAACGTCAGCCAGGAGTATCAACAGGAACAAAGTGTTTTCTGTTATCAATGTGTTGGGGCTTGCCATGGGCATAGCCTGTGCAGTGTTGATCTTTTTGCTGATCAGGTACCATCTTACCACAGATACCTATCACGCCAATGCAGATCGGATCTATCGCGTGGTAGTGCATGAAAAAGATCCGGAAGATAACTATTCGGGCGTGCCCATTCCTCTTACCAGGGCATTCCGTGCTGAATTTCCACAGGCTGAGAAAGTAGCCATGACGGAAGGTATTTACAATACACTTGTTACCATTCCCACAAATACAGATGCGGAGCGCAGACGTTTCCAGGAAGACGAAGGCATTGCCGCCGTTGACCCTGAATACTTTGATATATTCGATTACCAGTGGCTTGCCGGCAATCGCACCAATGCATTGCAACAACCTTCGGGCATTATCATCACAGCTTCCAAAGCAAAAAAATATTTTGGTACCGATGATGCCATGGGAAAAGTATTGCAACTGGAAAAGACCAGTTTTACTGTTACCGGTATCATTAAGGATATTCCCGGAAATACCGACCTGCCTTTTGAAGTGTTCATTTCTACCGATGCTTTGAAAAGCTATTCAGAACGGGCTACAGCCGTCTGGGATTCATGGGGCAGTATCAGCAGCAATACCAATTGCTATGTATTGTTATCGCGCAATACCAAACCTGCACAGTTAAATGCACTGTTGCCGGCCTTTAATCAGAAACACAATGGCAAGAAAGATGCTGCGCGGCTGAGCTACAAGCTGCAGCCGCTTTCTGACATACATTTTAATGCTGACTACAATAATTATAAACCAACCATCAGCAGGTCGTATATATGGACACTGGCATTGATCAGCCTGTTCATCATTATCACAGCCTGTATCAATTTTACCAATCTTGCTGTTGTACAGGCTATTCGTCGCTCACGCGAAATTGGTGTACGCAAGGTGCTGGGTGGCATGCGCAAGCAGATCTTCTGGCAGTTTATTATTGAAGCCACGATGATTGTAACATTTGCCGTAATACTTGCATTGCTGGCGGTATATTTTGCTATACCCTATGTTACCCGGTTAATGGAGGTTTCTTTACAGGCCAGTGACTGGTACAGCGGACAGGTATTGTTATTCATCCTGGCATTGGCAGTACTGGTTATTTTCCTTTCCGGCAGTTACCCGGCATTGATCTTATCGGGCTTTAAACCGGTACTGGCGCTGAAGAATAAGATATCTGCACAAAAAGCCGGCGGTATTAATTTACGGCGCGGACTGGTGGTGCTGCAGTTTACCATCTCGCAGGTACTGGTGATCTGTGCTTTTATCATAGCTGCACAAACCAGCTATTTCCGCAAGGCAGATATTGGTTTTAACAGGGATGCAGTGGTAATGCTGCCGTTGCCGCAATCGCAGAAAGAACAACTGACCGTATTGCGCAACCAGTTCAGCCAGTTACCCGGTGTAACAGCCTGCAGCTTCAGTCGTATGGCGCCCCTGTCAGCCTCCAGTGCACAGTTTAATTTTGCATTTGACAATATGGCCAAGGATGCTGATTTCCCTGTAAATGGCATCATGGCCGATGATCAGTTCCTGAAAACCTATGGTATTCAACTGGTAGCAGGCACCAACTATATTTCAGGCGATTCCACACACCATGGTTTCCTGGTGAATGAAGAGCTGCTGAAACGGTTCAATGTAAAACCAGCAGATGCAATTGGTAAACTGTTCCGTTTGGGTGGCAACAAGCCGGAAATAGTGATCGGTGTGGTAAAGAACTTTCACCTGTTCTCCCTGCAGGAAAAGATACCTCCCTGCTTTATTGTGAACAGCTCAAAAAGTTATCGTCGTGTAGGTGTAAAGGTGGCTGCTAAAAACCTTACCGCCACTATACACCAGATAGAGAAAGTATGGACTGCTGCTTTTCCGGATAATTTGTTTGAATACCAGTTCCTGGATGAGCAGATTGAAGAATATTACAAAACGGAAGTACGTACCGGTACACTGATCAATATACTGACCTGTGTTGCTATTGGTATCGGGTGTCTGGGTTTGCTGGGTCTTATTTCTTTCATTACACAACAGAAAACCAAAGAAGTGGGCATCCGCAAAGTGCTGGGAGCATCCGTTGCCAATATAGTGCTGCTTTTTTCAAAAGAATTCCTGGTCCTGATTACAATAGCCTTTGTTATTGCCGCACCGCTGGCATGGCTGGCAATGCACAAGTGGCTGCAGGATTTTGCGTATCGCATCAGTATTGGCTGGGGCGTATTTATACTGGCCATGTTTTCAGCAATGGTGATTACACTGGCAACAATCAGTTTCCAATTGTTCAGAACGGCCAGGCTGAACCCGGTAAAAAGTCTGAAGAGCGAATAAATATACAATACCATCTATCCTGTGAAAAGCACTGTATTGAACCATCTGTGCCTGATAATAATTGATGGATATGTTTAAGAACTATTTAAAACTTGCGTACAGGAATCTGATACGTCATAAAGGATTCAGTATTATTAACATTTCAGGGCTGGCAATTGGTATTGCCGCCTGTTTGTTATTATATGTAGTGGTTACTTACGAAATGAGTTACGATAAGTTTCAACCGAACTATGATCGTATCTATCACGTAGTAACAGTTGATAAGACAGCAGAAGGTATGGCATACACGCCCGGCATTCCCTTCCCTGCACTGGATGCGTTGCGTGCTGACCTGCCCAATGTTAAAACAGGTGCACTGCTTTCCAGCTATGGCAGCCAGGTTACTGTTCTGAACAGCGGCACTGCCGGTATTCCTGACAAAAAATTTATTGAAGAATATGGCATGTTTTACGGCGACCCGCAATTTTTTGAGGTGTTTCACTGTAACTGGCTAGCCGGTAATGAAAAGGTATTGAAAGAGCCAAATACTGTAGTGCTGTCTGAAACAGTGGCAAAGAAGTATTTCGGAAGCTGGGAAGAAGCGATAGGTAAATCGCTGATGATCGACAACAACCTGCTGGTAAAAGTAGGCGGTGTGCTGGAAGATGTGCCGGATAATTCAGATTTCCCGCTACAGGTGATCGTTTCATTTGAAAGTGCCAAACGTAACCCGGAGCTTACTACCTACTCTGCTGAATGGGGCAGTACTACCAGCAATTTCCAGTTGTTTATGTTACTGCCACCCAATGTAACACAGGCTAATATAGAAGCACAACTGACAAAACTAAGCGACCGTTATTATAAGAATAATACCAGTGCCGGTAATAAGCGCTGGAACTTTTTACTGCCGCTGAGTGAAATACATTTCGACAACCGCTTTGGCACACTGGGTGATCATATTACCCAACGTTCTACCCTGCTTACATTATCGCTGATCGGTGTACTGATCATTATCATGGCCTGTATCAATTTTATCAACCTGTCAACTGCACAGGCTATCGGCCGTTCACGTGAAGTGGGCGTGCGTAAGGTGCTGGGAGGAAAACGCTGGCAACTGTTCTGGCAGATGATGGGTGAAACCTTTGTACTGGTAGTGATTGCCGGCATACTGGCCGTAATACTGGCTCTGATAGCACTACCCTATATTAAGTACGTAATAGCAATACAGGGAAATCTTTCATTACTGAATATACAAACCGTTCTTTTTGCCATAGTATTGATGCTGGCTGTTACAGCCCTGTCCGGTATGTATCCTGCAATGATCCTTTCAGGGTTTAAACCAGTGCTGGCATTGAAGAATAAGCTCACTTCTGCTTCCATCGGAGGTATTTCACTGCGTCGTGCGCTGGTGGTAACGCAGTTTGCCATTTCGCAAATGCTGATCATTGGTACCGTGGTAGCCATTAGCCAGATGAGTTTTGTTCGCAATGCCGACCTGGGTTTTAATAAGGACGCGGTATTTATTATGCAGGTAAATGCCGACAGCACTTTCCGCAGTAATCTCCAGTCGTTTAAAGAAGAATTATTGCAGCAACCCGGTATACAATCAGTAAGCTTTTCTACAGATGTACCGTCTTCTGATAATAACTGGAGTACCAACTTTGCTTATGATCATCACCCGGATGAGAATTTTAGTTTGTTCCTGAAGTTTGGCGATGAAGACTATTTCAAAACCTTTGGATTGAAAATGGTTGCGGGTCAGGGCTATTCAAAAAGTGATACCATCCGCGAAGTGGTAGTGAATGAGACCCTGCTGAAAAAACTGGGTGTTAAAGATCCGAAGGATGCCATCGGGAAAACCATCAGGATGGGACGTAGTCCGTGGAGAACGATTGTTGGCGTGGTAGCTGATTTTAAAACGAACTCACTCCGTGAAGATATCAAACCGGTGATGATCGCTGCCCGGAAGGATTTTTACAATGTTGCTTCTGTAAAACTGCATTCTGCCAACCTTGCTTCCTCCAGGGAAGTGATGCAGAAAACATGGGATAAATATTTCCCCAGGTATGCCTATACCAGCCGGTTTATGGATGAATCTATTGAACAGTTCTACAGGCAGGAATCACAACTGTCTTTGCTGTATAAGATCTTTGCCGGTCTGGCTATTTTCATTTCCTGTTTGGGTTTGTACGGACTGGTATCGTTCATGGCAGTACAAAAAACAAAAGAGGTGGGCATCCGCAAGGTACTGGGTGCTTCCATTACCAATATACTTTACCTGTTTTCAAAAGAATTTACAGTGCTTATCGGCATTGCTTTCGTAATTGCCGCACCAGTAGCTTATTTTATGATGAAGGACTGGCTGAGCAATTTTGTATTCCGTATCAATATTGGTCTGGGCGTATTTGCCATTGCCATAGTCAGTTCATTGATCATTGCGTGGATCACGGTGGGCTATAAAGCAGCCAAAGCGGCGATGGCCAACCCGGTGAGGAGTTTGAGAAGTGAATAGTGAGTGATGAACCGGCAATCAATGTTGTTGAATTGAGTGGCGTGTGAGACACCCGCCGGAATCAGGAACTCTTAATTCAACTTCATGCCGCTGGCCTCAGATTTACTTATAACCTAAAACTTATAACCTTTTCTATGTATAGCAAGTATTTTAAAATAGCATGGCGCAGCCTGAAGAAGAACAAAACCTTTGCAGCGATCAATATTATTGGTTTGTCGCTGGGTATTGCATGTGGCATTGTCATTTTTACCATCATCAGGTTTCACGCCAGTTTTGATGATTTCCATCCGGATTCAGCAAGGATATACCGTGCGGTTACAGAGTTTCATTCTGAAACGATAGACCTTACCGGGGCAGTACCGCAACCGCTGGGAAAAGCATTGCGCAACGAATATACGTTTGCCGATAAAGTGGGCAGGCTGGTTTCTTATGCCAATACACTGGTTGCTGTTCCCGGCGAAGGTGTTCCTAAAAAGTTCCAGGAAGAAGATGGTGTGGCCTTTACGGAGCCTGAGTTTTTTGATATTTTCAATTTCCCGCTGGTAAAAGGCGATAAACGCACTGCACTGAAAGATCCCAATACAGCATTGATTACCGAAAAAACTGCTATCAAATATTTTGGCACTACCGATGCTATAGGTAAAACCATACAGGTAAATAATGATATAACTTTCACTGTTACCGGTATTTTGAAAGATCTGCCTGCCAACACCAGCCGCCGTCAGCAGGTATACCTGTCGTACTATAACCTGAAAGATCGGAATGCATGGCTGGCTTCCGACAGTAGCTGGGGCGGTGTATACAGCGGTTCACAATGTTTTGTGCTGATGAAACCGGGTTTTACCCAGGCTTCAGTGGAAAGCCAGATGAAGGCGCTCAGCCATAAATATTATACCGGGCAGGATGCAGAAGTTTTCAACTTCAAACTGCAGCCGCTGCATGATATACATTTTAATACAGAATTGGGTGGTGGTGCTGTGAACAAATCGTTTTTATGGGCATTGGGCTTTATTGGCCTGTTCCTGATCATTACAGCCTGTGTTAACTTTATCAATCTTGCTACCGCACAGGCGCTGAACCGTTCCAAAGAGGTAGGTGTACGCAAGGTAATGGGCAGCCGTCGCGCTCAATTATTCTGGCAGTTCATTGCTGAAACCACCCTGATCACATTGATTGCTGTGCTGCTGGCATACGGATGGGCCTATCTTGCCCTGCCCTATCTCAGCAGGTTGTTTAATGCGGCGATCAGTATTAACTTTTTCCAGAGCTGGCAGCTTCCTGTGTTTACGCTGGCACTGGCCGTACTGGTCATTTTTATGGCAGGTTCTTACCCCGGACTTGTACTGGCGCGGTTTCAACCCATCATGGCACTGAAAGGAAAATTGTCACAAAAATACATCGGAGGTTTTTCGCTGCGCCGCGTACTGGTGATCACCCAATTCGCTATTTCACAGATTCTGATTATCGGTACCATTGTGATCGCCGGGCAAATGAAATATTCAAAAAATGCCGACCTGGGTTTTGATAAGGATGCCATTGTAATGCTGCCGCTACCGGAAGGGAACCAGGTAAAAATGAACACCCTGAAGAACAGGATTGCACAGTTGCCGGGTGTAGAGAAAATTTCTTTGTGTTACCAGTCTCCCGCTTCACGTTCCAATAACAATACCGGGCCCTTGTATGATAACCGTGCGAAGGAAGAATTATGGTCTGTCAATACCAAGTATGCCGATAACCAGTACATCTCTACATTTAATATTCCACTGGTAGCAGGCAGAAACCTGTTTGCATCAGATACGGCCCGTGAGTTCCTGGTTAATGAAACATTTGTTAAGAAGCTGAACCTGCCTTCACCGCAGGATGTGATCGGTAAAATGCTGAATGTAAACCGGGGTGAAGTAACAGGACCGATTGTAGGTGTGGTAAAAGACTTTAAAAATGCATCTTCACACAACGATATAGATGCAGTATGTATTGCTACCAAGGCCAATGAATATCGCAGTTGTGCCGTTAAGATCAATATGCACCAGGCAAAAAACACACTGGCATCTTTTGAAAAAATATGGAGTGAAACCTACCCTGACTATCTCTACTCATACCAGTTTATGGACGACAGGATCGCTGATTTCTACCGCATGGAAAACATTCTGCTGCAGATGATCGAGATCTTCTGCGCCATTGCTGTATTTATTGGTTGTCTTGGTTTGTATGGATTGGTATCGTTCATGGCAGTACGCAAAACCAAAGAGATCAGCATCCGTAAAGTGCTGGGAGCCGGTATGCACAACATCCTGTGGATCTTCGGTAAAGAGTTTACGCGCCTGTTGCTCATTGCTTTTGTTATTGCTGCGCCGCTGGCCTGGTACATTATGCGCCAGTACCTGCAGGACTATAGGTATCGCATTAACATCGGTGTTGAAATATTTGCTGTTGCCTTGGGCTGTACATTCCTGATTGCCGCTTTAACGGTAGGGTTGCGTACGGTAAAATCTGCCTTGGCCAACCCGGTGAAGAGCTTGAAGAGCGAGTGATGGGAAGTGAGTTGAAAAGCTGACAGGTTAATATGATAATGCCCGATGCCAGTTACGGGATATGAAATGTAAGCTGCTCCGATCAGTGACCGGTCATATCGAATGAGCCTTTTGCGGGTATTGAGATGACTGTATGATGCGGCGAAATGAGATATCCGGGAACTGTGTACAGGATGCACGATACAATGACTTTGAAAAGCACCTTATAAATAATAAACACCCTCCGACAATGCTAAAGAACTATTTTAAAATTGCCTGGCGCAGATTAATGAAAAGCAAGCTTTATTCTGCTATCAATATCATTGGTCTCACCACGGGAATTACCGCTTGTGTATTGATTGGTCTGTACATTATGCACGAACTGAGTTATGACCGGTTTAATAAAAACGCCGATCGTATTGTGCGTGTAACAATGGATTACGGCCGGGAGGGTGAAAGCAATAAAACTGCTGTAAACGGTTCGAAGGTGGGACCACAATTTGCCAGAACATTTCCTGCTGTAAAGGCTTTTGCCAGGGTTTATAAATACACCATGATAGTAAAGCAGGGTGAATCTGTATTTGAAGAAAAGAAATTTGTATTTGCAGATTCTTCTTTTTTCAGCATGTTCTCTTTTCCTGTTCTGCAGGGAGATGCTGCTACCATGCTGAATGCACCGGATAAAATAGTGCTGACCGAAAGCATGGCCAGGAAGTATTTTGGTGCACAGGATGCCATAGGCAAAACGCTCAATATTGGTTCTTCCGGCAAACAATATATTGTAAGTGGTGTGGTGAAAAATGTGCCTTCCAATTCACAGATCGATTTTGATTTTGTAACTTCTTTTGCCGGTACCAATGCCGCTAAAAATGAGCAATGGTGGAGCGCTAACTACCAGACATACCTGTTGCTGCAAAGCAAAGATGATATACAGCCATTGCAGCAGCAGATCGCTGCTTATATGAAAACGGTATGTGCAGATGAATTAAAAATGAAAAGCGGTGATTATCTTACCTATCACCTGGAGCCATTGTTGCGTGTGCATCTTTATTCCCAACTGGAAGGAATGGTTCCCAATGGAAGCATGACTACTATTTATATCCTTGCCGTTATTGCCACGTTGATCCTTTTAATAGCCTGTATTAATTATACCAACCTGGCAACAGCCCAGGCAGCCGGCAGAAGTGGTGAGGTTGGATTGCGCAAAACTTTTGGTGCCAACAGAAAACAATTGCTGGGTCAGTTTATGGGAGAATCGTTGTTGCTGGCATTTATTGCTTTAATAGCAGGCGTAATACTGGCAATTGCATTATTGCCCGGCTTTAACCAACTGACCGGTAAATCCATTTCCTCTTCCATGCTATCACAGCCAATGGTGATAGGTGTATTGTTACTGATCACACTGGTTACCGGTTTATCTTCAGGAGCCTACCCGGCTTTTATATTGTCCAATTCAAAGCTCAGCGGTATGCTGCGTTCCGGTATGAGGCTTACTTCATCCGGAGGTGGATTTCGCAAAGGGTTGATCGTTTTCCAGTTCGTTATATCTGTTTTCCTGATCGTTTGCACCATTGTAGTAACCGGGCAAATGAAATACATACAGAGCAAACCGCTGGGTTATGATAAAGACCATGTTGTTATTCTGCCTATTGACTGGAAGATGCATGCCGGTTATGAGGACCTGAAAGCTGCTATAAAAAATCTTCCTTCGGTAAGCGGTGTAACTGCTGCTTATGAAAGCCCCTCATTTGTTGAATGGGGCGATGGCATCAGCACAGTGAAAAGCGGAACACAGGTAGAGATACATGTAAATGCCATGCCGGTTGATCCGGACTTTGTGAAAACCATGGGCGTTAAAATTATTGCAGGTGAAGATTTTTCCCGTGCAGATCTTTTGTTACAGGATACTTCCAATGATTATAAGAACTACAGGCATACGTTCATGCTGAATGAAACTGCCGCCCGTGCACTTGGATGGTCTCCGCAGGAAGCCATAGGGAAAACCATTAAAAAAGGTGGAGAAGGCCTGGTAAAAGCCGTATTCAAAGATTTTCATTTTGCTTCGTTGCATCAGCCTATCACGCCGCTGGTATTGTTTGTAAACCAGGATCAGATGGGCGAATTCCTTGTAAAGGTGAAAGGACAAAATATGCAGGCGACCATCAATTCCTTACAGGCATTGTGGAAAGGGCGTGTAACCCATCGTCCTTTCTCTTATCGTTTCCTGGATGATGAATATGCTGCCATGTACATCACCGAACAACGTACCGTGCAATTGTTTACTGTGTTTTCTACTGTAGCTATTGTGCTGGCCTGCCTGGGCTTGCTGGGACTAACCGCTTATGTTACGGTACAAAGAACCAGGGAGATCGGTATCCGTAAAGTATTGGGTGCATCTGTTACCAATATTACTTCCATGATAGCAAAAGATTTTGTGGTGCTGGTACTGGCGGCTATTATCATCGCGATCCCCATTGCATGGTGGGCAATGAATACCTGGCTGCAGGATTTTGCATACCGCATTCATCTGAGCTGGTGGATGTTTGGCGTAGCCGGTTTAACTGCCCTGCTGATTGCTGTTGTAACTGTAAGTGCGCAGGCTGTAAAAGCCGCGTTGGGCAACCCGGTGAAAGCGTTGAAGAGTGAGTAGCCCGGAGAGCTATTATCGTTCAGGAGTTAGGTTTTAGCAAAGACGGTAAAAGCTAAAGGTTGGTTAGTGCCACTTCAAGCGGAACAAATTGCATTTCATCTTATAAATATTGCCATGATCAGGAATTATGTCAAAATTGCACTGAGAAGTATTGCGAAAAACAAAATAGCAGCGGTTATTAACATTTCAGGTCTGGCACTGGGTATGGCTGCCTGTTTGCTGATACTGCAATACGTAAGTTTTGAACTGAGCTATGATCAGTTTCACAACAATGTATCGCGCATATTCCGGGTAGTGAACGATCGTTACCAGAATGGTAAGCTGATCCAGCACGGTACCATTACCTATTCTGCCATCGGCAAGGCAATGAAAGATGATTTTCCGCAGGATGTGGAAGCTTATGCAAGAGTAGAACCTTTTGGCAGTGAAATAATTATTTATAAAGATAAAAAACTGAATGAACGCATATTAGCTGCGGATAATTCTTTCCTGACCATGTTCTCTTTCCCGTTGCTGGCGGGTGACCGGGCTACGGCACTGAAAGAACCCAATGCGGTTATTTTTTCGGAGAAACTGGCACGAAAGGTATTTGATTTTAAAGGCAATGATTTCAGTAAACTATTGGGAGAAACCATTGTGATCTCCCGCGATTCACTGCCTTATAAAGTGACTGGTATCTGCAGGGATATACCTGAGAATTCGCACCTGGAATTCAATATGCTGCTTTCCTACTCTTCATTGTATAGTGGTAATGGCAACTGGAAAAGCGCAGATTATGATTTTACTGATTCTGATTTCTGGCAATACATACAATTGAAGCAGGGCGTTGATCAGCGAACGTTTGAACAAAAACTTCCGGCTTTTAGCGAACGTCATTTCAGGGGCAACGCTGTTTCTGGCAGCAATGAAAAATTTTATCTGCAGCCATTGGGAAACGCACACCTGTATTCTGATATGGAATATGAGATCGGTAAAACCGGGAATGCCGCCACCGTATGGGGCTTGTTAATTGTAGCATTGTTTATAATAGCCATTGCATGGGTAAATTATATCAACCTGTCCACTGCCAGGTCAATGGACAGGGCAAAGGAAGTAGGTATCCGCAAGGTTGTTGGCAGTCTTCGTACGCAGCTTATTACCCAGTTCATGATAGAATCGGTTTTAATAAATGCCGTTGCTTTAATAATTGCGTTGCTGCTGGTGTATGTAAGTCAGCCTTTATTCAACCAGTTATTGCAACAGCATTTGTCGCTTTCTTACCTGTTGATGAAAGGACTGGGTGGTTATAGCATTGCAGTAGGAATAGCGCTTGTATTGATTACCGGTATTTTATTGTCTGGTTTTTACCCGGCTTTTGTGTTGTCTTCCTTTAAGCCTATCCAGGTATTAAAAGGTAAGTTCAGTGCGTCGTCTAAGGGAATCACTTTTCGTAAAGTACTGGTGGTTGGACAATTTGGTATTACTGTAGCATTGGTGGTTGGTTCGCTGGTAGTATACCGGCAGTTGCGGTACGTCTGTGAAAAAAGCCTTGGTATCAATGTAAACCAGGTGCTGGTCATCAACCCTCCGGTACTTACCAATTGGGACTCTACCTTTATTACGCGTATCAATAGCTTTAAGAACGAACTAAAGCAATTGCCGCATGTAAAGGCTGCTGCCAGCTCCTATCATAAGCCTGGTGATGAACTGGGACGCGAGTTCAATGTAAAACGTGCCGACGCAACTGATGATACCCGCTACACTTTCCGTAACCTGGGTGCCGATTATGATTTTATTCCTACCTACGGTATTAAACTGCTGGCCGGAAGAGCGTTTACACCAACCGACCATGATCCCAAATGGAAAAACCTGCACAATGCTATACTGAATGAAAAAGCAGTAAAACAACTGGGCTATGCAAATGCAGAAAATGCCATTGGTAAACAGGTGATAGTGGGCAAGAAAGTTTGGGATATTGTGGGTGTGATAGATAATTTTCATCAGAAATCATTGCATTATACTATAGAGCCATTGATCATGCTGCCGACATATAGTACCAGCAACTATATTTCAGTGAAAGTAGATGTGACAGATTTGCCTCAGACTATTGATGCCATTAAACAGAAATATGCATCCTTCTTTCCGGGTAATTTGTTTGATTATGGATTCCTGGACAAATCATTCCGGGAGCAGTATAGCAATGACCGGTTGTTTGGAGAAGTATTCGGATTGTTTGCCGGTTTTGCTGTATTCACCGCCTGCCTGGGTTTATTTGGTCTTTCCCTGTTCTCTGTAATGCAGCGCACCCGTGAGATCGGTGTCCGTAAAGTGCTGGGTGCTTCTGTACAAAATATTTTAGTGCTGGTATCAAAAGACTTTATAAAACTGGTGGCGATTGCTATTGTCATCGCTTTTCCTGTGGCTTTCTGGGTAATGAACAAATGGCTGCAGGGATTTGCATACCGTACCAACATCAGTGCGTGGATCTTTATCGCAGCGGGTTGTATGGCATTGGTAGTAGCCATGGGTACCATCAGCGTGCAGGCGGTAAAAGCAGCACTGAGCAACCCGGTGAAAACGTTGAGGAGTGAATAATGCAAATGGTTATACGTCATAAGTTGTAAGTTATAAGTGTAGCCCCGAAGGTGGCTGGAAGTGCTGAGTGGTCTTACGCGTTACTTATAACCTAAAACTTACAAATTAAAAATTTCAGCCTATGTTCAGAAATTACTTCATAACAACGTTCCGGAATTTAACAAGGAACAAGGTTAATACAGTTATTAATGTAACCGGTCTGGCAGTGAGCATAGCCTGCTGCATATTCATTTATGTGCTGGCAAAACATGAACGTACTTTTGATGCTTTCCACAGCAAGGCAAAACAAACTTACCGGGTGGTGTATGATTACAAGGCCGCAGAAGGCATAGAACACAACGGGTTCATGTTCTTTCCGGTGGCTGCTGCCCTGCGCAATGACTTTCCTGAGCTGGAGAATGTTACACAGGTTTACAATAACCATGCAGTGATCTCCGTAACCGATAGTGCCGGTGAACGCAGCAATTTTGAAGAGCCGGAAATGACCTATGCAGATGAATGGTTCCTGAAAACCTTCGACTATACCGTACTGGCAGGCAATGCATCTTCCACATTATTATCACAGCCAGGTGAAGCAGTGCTGACCAAAAGTATTGCCGATAAGATATTCGGAGTTCATAATAATACCTATAATGAGGTGATCGGTAAGGTGATCACTATCAATAAAAATGATTACAGGGTTACAGCCATATTGCAGGATGTACCCCGTAATACCAACATAACCTTTAAAGTGTTATTATCTTTTAAAAGCTATGCAGCCAGGAACCCCAATATTATGCAGAGCTGGAAAGATACCTATTCAGACAGCTACACGTTTGTTACGTTGCCGGAAGGAGTATCGCCTGCACGTATAGAGGCCGGTATGCAATCGCTGGTAAAAAAATACATGGACCAGGAAGCTGCAGCCCGCTATACATTGCGGCTTCAGCCATTGCTGCAGGTACATACCGATCCTGCTTATGACGGAACGTACTATGTAACGCCCGGTATCCTGCTGGTTGCATTCATTTCCATGGGCTTGATTGTATTACTGACTGCCTGTATCAATTTTATAAACCTGGCTACTGCATACGCTGCCAAACGTGCCAAAGAGATCGGTATCCGTAAAACACTGGGCAGTAACCGCTGGCAACTGATTGTACGTTTTATGAGCGAAACACTGGTGCTGGTGTCGCTGGCTGCATTGGCAGGCGTGTTTATTGCAGACCGGTTTATCGGTTCATTCAATAACTACCTGGCTTTTATTGTTGACCTGGGATTGCATATCGACAGCTCTGTTGTTTATTTCCTGGTTGCATTGGTACTGCTGATCACGTTGCTGGCAGGCTACTATCCTGCCCGCATGATGTCGGGGTACAGACCTATTGATGCTTTAAAAAATGGCATTACCGTAAAGAATACAGGTTTCTCAAACCGGTTCTCCTTACGCAAAGCACTGGTGGTAACCCAGTTTGTAGTAACACAATTGCTGATCATTGGCACTATTGTGGTGGCTACACAAATGCATTATTTCTATAGCCGTGATCTGGGCTTCAGTAAAAAAGATATTCTTACCGTGCCGGTACCGGAAAATGATGCCCGGAAACTGGCGTTGTTCCGCAATGAACTGATGGAGCAATCAAATATCAGTAATGTATCGTTCAGTTCAGGCCCTCCTACTTCTGCTTCCAATAGTTTTGGTGATTTCAGGAACAAAGCAGCAGGTACTGCAGAGAAATATTCCGTAGAGCGCAAATTTATAGACCCCAATTATCTTACCACATACAATATCAAGCTGGCAGCAGGCCGTGATCTGCGTGAGTCTGATAAAATAAACCTGGCCGACACGGTTAACCGTTATAATGCACTGGTCAATGAAAAGGCTGTACGTACACTGGGATATACCAGTCCTGAAGAAGCACTGGGAAAAGTGTTTATTCTGAATGAAAAGGACGAAGTGACCATTGTAGGTGTTACTGATAATTTTTACAATGTATCGCTGCAGCGCAATATCAATCCGTGTATGCTGTTCTACAGCACCAATTGGGTAAATATGGCAACTGTTAAAATGAGCAACCTGCAGCAGGCTGCCGGTACTATGGCCTTCATTCAGCAGAAATGGCAGCAGTTGTACCCTGACCAGTTTTTCAAACCCCTGATGCTGGACGAATATTTCAGGGTGAAAGCTTTTTACGTGATGGAAGATATCATGTACCAGGCCTTCAGGATCTTTTCTGTACTCTCAATCATTATCGGTTGTCTTGGTTTGTATGGGTTGATAGCCTTTTTGTCGTTACAACGTGAAAAAGAGATCGGGATCCGTAAAGTACTGGGTGCTTCTGTATCCGGCATTGTATATCTTTTTTCAAAGGAATTTACCTGGCTGGTACTGATCGCTTTTTCGTTGGCAGCTCCGTTGGGATATTTTGCCATGAACAGCTGGCTGCAAACATTTGCGCACCGTATTGATCTGAGCGCAATACATTTTATACTGGCATTCGTATTGTCGCTGGGAATAGCGGCAGTTACTATCGGGTACCAGGCTGTAAAGGCAGCCGTTGCCAACCCGGTAACATCGTTACGCAGAGAATGATAATATAGTATAGTCGCCATAAGGACCACAGGCGCTATAGCCTTTTTCCAGCCTGTGATCCGCATTTGTGTAAAACATAACAAATAGTCATGAAAACAATTCTGATCCTTGCATTGAGCACCCTGAGCACTGCGGCCGTAGCGCAGAAAAAAGTTTCCATTCGTAAAAGCATTGATGATGATGGCAGCAAAATGACCATTAAAATCAGCGGCAATGCGGATGGTAAACGTGTTGATTACTACAATGTTTTTGATGTAAGGGGAATGTCAAAAAGCCAGCGTTACGATTTGCAGAAACATGTCATGGATTCGTTGGAACTGACAGTAAGCCCGGTTGGCGCTCATCCGGCACCACCTGCACCGCCTTCCGGTTCACGGCGTACGGCTGTAGCCGCACCTGTTGCACCAACAGCACCGGCTGCTCCTGCTGAGCCTGCTAAGATGACGGCTTCTTCAGAAGATCAGGCCAATGTAGAAATAGAAACTGAAGAAGTTACTTCCAACGGTGGCAAAGATTACTACAAAAAAATATCGTGGGATAAAAGATCGGGTAAACTGGAAATGCAATACCGTTTTCAGAAAGATGGCAACCCTAAAAATTATGAAAAGGCTATAGACGCAACCGGTTCTTCCAAAGAAAAAAGAAAGCAACTGGTGCGGGAGTTTGAAGACTCGATCGGCTTTTCAGCAGGCAGGTAAAAATATCAGCTAAGAGATTCACATTGTTAAAACCAACACAATGATCAAAAATTATTTTAAAACGGCATTCAGAAACCTCTGGCGTCACAGGGTCTTCTCGTTCATCAATGTCATGGGGCTGACCGTTGGATTAACGGCCTGCTTTCTTATTTTTCTGTATGTGCGGTTTGAGTTGAGCTATGAAGCATTTAACACCAAAGCGGATCGTATTTACCGCGTGGTATGCGATATCAAAACACCTACAGAAGTGATCAATGCCGGTGGGCCGTCCTGGGCTGTGGCGCCTCATATTGTACATGAATTTCCCGAAATAGAATCAGCAGTACGCGTAATGGGCGATGATCTGTTGGTACGCCGTGGCGATAACCTCAAATTTCGTGAGAAAAAATCCCTGTGGGCTGATTCAGCTTTCTTCCGGGTGTTTGATTATAAGCTGCTGAAAGGAAACCCGGACAAAGCATTGTCTGAACCATTCAGTGTGGTATTATCTGAAACTGCCGCCAGGAAATATTTTGGTAATGAAGACCCCATGGGGCAGGTGCTGCTGATTGGCGGTGAAGGTAAGGCTGCTACAGTAACCGGTATAATGAAAGATATGCCGGAAAATACCATGCTGAAAGCTGATATAGTGGCATCCATGACTACCATTACCCGCAAGTTCAACAGTGAACTCGACAACCAGTGGGGTAACTATGGAGCGGGCGCATTCCTGTTGCTGAAGCCCGGTACCAACGCTGCAGCATTGCAGGCCAAGTTTCCGGCATTCCTGGAAAGACGTAATGGTGATGAAATGAAACGCAACCAGATGTATGCTACGCTGCTGCTGGAGCCTTTACGTGATGTATACCTGCACTCTACCCGCGATGGTAACAAAAGCGGTAATATCAATAACGTGTACATCTTTTCGGTGATTGCCGTATTCATTCTGCTGATAGCCTGTATCAACTTTATTAATCTTACCACAGCCCGTTCGGCAGAACGTGCCAAAGAAGTAGGCATACGTAAAGTGGTGGGGGCCATGAAAGGGCAACTGGCTTTACAATTCATTGGCGAGTCGGTAATACTTTGTTGCATAGCATTTGTGTTGACGGTCATCAGTTCTTTATTGTTACTCCCGCTCTTCAACCAGGTAGCCGGTAAAGTGATCAGTACCGGTATTTTCTCCAATATTCAATACCTGGTCATCCTGTTCGCATCAGCTATTGGGATCGGTTTACTGGCAGGTATATATCCTGCGCTGGTATTGTCTTCTTTCAGACCAGTAGTGGTATTAAAGGGACGTTTTGCCACAGGCACCAGGGGCATTTTATTACGCAAGGGCCTGGTGGTAGCACAGTTCTCTATTTCCATTGCACTGATCATCGGCACCATTGTGGTATACAGGCAAATGCAATATATGCGCAACCAGGATCTTGGGTTTAACAAAGACCAGTTACTGGTTATTGAAACCAATGGCGATCCCGGCAGGGATGCGTTTAAGCAGGCTGTGACAGGCATACCCAATGTGGTATCCACAGCAGCTGCCTCCAGTGTGCCCGGCAGTGGCAATCCCGGTGCCTATTCTGAAATAGAGAATAGCAAAGGTGAACTGCAGATCGCCAATCTTGACCTGTATTTTGTAGACTTTGATTATATACCACAGATGAAGATCCGGATGGTGGCAGGCAGACCTTTTTCGAGAGATTTTGGTTCTGACACCACACATGCCATGGTATTGAATGAAGCGGCTGTGAAAATGTTCGGGTATGCTTCTCCGCAACAGGCCATCGGTAAACGCTTTAAACAATGGGGCCGCGAAGGCACCATTGTAGGTGTAATGAAAGATTTCCATTTCCGTTCCTTACAGCAACAGATCAAACCGCTGTCTATGCGTATTGAGCCCGGTGGTTGTGACCTGGTTACGGTAAAAATAAATCCCAAGGCATTACCGGCAACCCTGGCTGCCATTGAAGGAAAATGGAAAGAAATATCACCACAGAAGCCTTATAGCTACTTTTTCCTGGATGAGTATTTTGACCGTCAGTACCGTGCAGAAGAAAAGTTCGGCAAACTTTTTTTGAACTTTGCGGTTCTTGCCATCTTCATTTCCTGTCTTGGTTTATTAGGACTTGCTTCTTACAGTACCATGCAGCGCACGCGTGAAATCGGCATCCGCAAAGTAATGGGAGCTACCGTAACCGGTATTGTTCAGTTGCTATCGAAAGACTTTTTAAAGCTGGTTGCCATTGCATTTGTAATAGCCACACCGGTTGCCTGGATGGGTATGCACAAATGGTTGCAGGATTTTGCATACCAGGTAAACATGTCCTGGTGGATCTTCCTGCTGGCAGGTATCATGGCATTGGTGATAGCTGTTATCACCATCAGTTTCCTGGCAATAAAAGCGGCTGTTGCCAATCCCGTGCAATCGCTCAAAAGTGAATAAAAAATAAAGCCTGGTAGTACTCATATTGCTACCAGGCTTTATTCATCAGATAATACAAACTACCCGGTAACCATAACCAAGTGTAATGTGAAACGCTTTAACAAAAAATTTTTGAAACATGTTCAGAAACTATTTTAAAACAGCGTTCAGGAATGCACTGCGTAATCGTAGCTATACGGCGATCAGTCTGTTCAGTCTTGTCATCGGCATTACACTATTTTTTTTTATTGCCATCTGGATCAAAGATGAAATTTCTTACGATGATCAGTTTCAGTCGGCCGGCAGGATCTTCCGCGTGGAATCGGATCTGAAGGTAAACGACGGAAGCTCTTCTTTAACCCAGAATGTGGGCTGGCCTGTAGGCCGTCACCTGGTGGCCGCGTATCCCGAAATTGAGTATCTCTCGTACATGCGCGACTGGATGCCCATGGTAAAAATGAACGACAACCGTTTTTATGAAAACGGTCTGTATGCAGACAATAACTTTTTTAAAATATTCAGTTATCAATGGCTGGAAGGCAATGCAGCTACAGCATTGGAGAAACCTTACAGTGTAGTGATCACCGCATCACTTAAGAAAAAGTATTTTGGTGATGCTGCATCTGTTACCGGGAAAGTATTGATGCTGAATGATAGTGTACCTTATAGTATAACAGGTGTAATACAGGATGAAAAAAAGGCACACCTGCAGTTTGATATGATCGGCTCTTTTGAAACTTATTGTGCCATCAATCGTGAAGATTGTGAACAGGAGTTTGCCAAAGGCTGGTTTGATATCAATGTATACAATTATGTAAAACTGCGTAAGGATGCCAATGCTGTAACGGTGGGTAATAAGATCAGGAATATTGTAAGCATTGAAGGTAAAGATGCTGTGGCTGCCACGGGCTTTGATGCAAAAATACTGTTGCGTCCGCTGAAAGATATTTACCTGCGTTCGGGTATGCGCACCGGTACCGCTGCGGTGGGCAACTATGCCACGGTAAAATTATTCCTGGCTATTGGCGTATTCATTCTGCTGATAGCCGGTTTGAACTTTATTAATCTCGCCACTGCCAAATCGGTGGAACGTGCGCGGGAGATCGGCATCCGTAAAGTAATGGGCAGTGACCGCGGCAAACTGATCAGGCAGTTCTTGTCCGAAGCCGGCCTGATGTGTATGGTGGCAGCAATGATCAGTTGTTGTTTGCTGGTGGTATTGCGTCCGTGGTTCAATGAGTATACCGGGAAACAGTTTACGGTGAATGATCTTTTTTCTGCGGGTAATATTGCAATGATGGCAATCATTGTACTGGTGCTGATACCACTGGCAGGCTTCTACCCTGCCTGGATACTATCTGCTTACCAGCCCATCAAAGTATTAAAAGGTCGTTTTGCTGCTTCTGCTTCCGGCACTGCTTTGCGTAAAGCACTTATTGTAACACAATTCACTATTTCAGTAGGTTTCATCATCTGTACCATAGTGATGTTGAAACAGATGTCGTTTATGCAATCGCAAACACTGGGTTTTAATAAAGACAATGTATTGCTGGTAAATGTGAACAAGGTTCCCTGGACATTGCGGCATAACAAGGCAGATGTGTTTAAGAATGAATTAAAGGCTGAAAATGGTATCAGGATGGTAACTGCCTGTAATGCTGTGCCCGGCAGAAGCGGGTGGGACGGCCAGTTTGCCTATCCTGAAGGGTTGACAAAAGAGCAGGCTGTTACTGTAGAATATATACCGGTAGATGCAGACTATGTTCGCACCATGGGCATGCAACTGGCTACGGGGCGTGATTTTATAACTGGCAGTAAAACAGATGAAGAAGAAACGTTCCTGGTAAATGAAGCCGCTGTTAAATCATTTGGCTGGAGCAATGCTGCCACTGCTATTGGCAAACAACTGGAAACTTCCGGTAAAAAAGGAACGGTAATCGGCGTATTAAAAAACTATCACCAGCATGGACTGCAACAGAACATCCGGCCTGTAGTGCTGGGTATTGGCAGCTACATCAGTTTTTTTGCACTGAGGTTTGAAGGCGTGTCTGCACAACAGGCAACACAGGCCGTTCACACAGCGTGGGATCATGTTTTCAAAGGATACCCGCTTGAATACAAATTTATGGAAGATGATTTTCAGCGTCAGTACCGCAAAGAAGAAAAACTGGGACAACTGTTTCAGCTTGCGGCTGTATTGTCCGTAGTAATAGCTTGTATGGGTTTACTGGGGCTGGCTGTGTATACGGCTCAGAAAAGAGTGAAAGAAATAGGTGTACGGAAAATACTGGGTGCCGGTACGGCAGGTATTGTTGCCCTGCTGTCGAAAGACTTTTTAGCACTGGTAGCTATTGCCATTGTAATAGCCTGCCCGCTTACCTGGTGGGTAATGACGCAATGGTTACAACAGTTTGCTTACCGTACAGGTATCAGTTGGTGGATCTTTGCTTTTGCGGGTTTGCTGGCGATGGTGATCGCCATACTTACCATTTGTGGACAGGCTGTCCGTGCTGCGGTAGCCAATCCTGTACATGCGTTACGCAGTGAATAAATAAACCGGTCACGGGCTATGATAGCAGATAGCTGATCACAGCCATAATCATTTTTATATGTTACTGAGTTATTTCAAAATAGCCATACGGAATCTCTGGAAGCATGCTACCTCTTCTGTCATTAACCTGCTGGGGCTTACCATTGGCCTGAGCTGCTGTTTATTCATAGGGTTATACATTCAGCATGAAGTAAGCTATGACCGGTTTGAAGAGAAAGGTGACCGCATTGCACGTGTTATCATGGAGTATAGTTTTGATGGCGGCGAAACAAACAAAGGAAACTATACCAGTACAAAAGTAGCGCCGGCCTTTAAAAGAAATTTCCCGGAAGTGGAATCTGCCGTACGTATGTGGATGGGCAATAGCATTGTAGCGCATGATGAAAAGGTTTTTACCGAAAAGGAATTCCTGTATACAGACTCTTCCTTCTTCAACATCTTTACATATAAACTGGTGCAAGGAAATCCGCAGACAGTACTGGCCGGCCCAGGTAAAGTAGTTCTTACAACAGTAACGGCGCAAAAATATTTTGGCAATGCCAATCCTGTAGGGCAAACCCTGCTTGTTGGCGCCGACCAGCAGGTGTATGAGGTAACGGGTGTTATAGACCCCTTCCCTGCCAATTCGCAGATACAATTCGATTTTCTGGCATCGTTTTCCTCATTGGGAGCCATACAGGAGCAAACATACTGGGAAGCCAATTATACTACGTACCTGTTGCTGAAAGACAAGGCTTCTTTTGCTTCCCTGCAACAGAAGATCGGCCCTTTTATGAAAAAAGAGATGGCATCGGAAAGCAAGGTTGCCATTAATTTCTCGCTGGAACCCTTCCGTGATGTACACCTGCATTCTCCTTACGATGGTTTTGAACCTGCCGGCAATATTACTTATATCTATATCCTGGCAGGTGTGGCCCTGTTGATACTGGGTATTGCCTGTTTTACTTATGTCAATCTTGCTACTGCACGGTCTATGGAGCGCGCGCGTGAAGTAGGCATTCGTAAAGTGATGGGCGCATTGAAAAAACAGCTTTTCTGGCAATTCATTGGCGAATCGGCAGTGCTTGCCATAGCGGCTTTATTATTCAGTATAGTGCTGATCGCTATAGCAATGCCGGCATTTAACCAGCTTGCTGAAAAAGAGCTGCAGATATCTTCATTATTGTCTGGCTGGTTCATTTTGTTTGCGCTGTGTATTATTGCTTTTGTCAGCTTGCTGGGAGGCGCTTACCCGGCACTGGTATTATCTGGATTTCAACCTGTACGTGTATTGAAAGGCATGTTCAGGAATACCGGTTCTGGCGTATGGGTAAGAAAATCGCTGATCATATTCCAGTTCTCCATCTCTGTTTTTCTGGTGGTGGCTTCACTGGTCATACAACAGCAATTGTATTTCATACGGCATAAAAAACTTGGTTTTGACAGGGAACATGTATTGGCTCTGCCGCTGGACAAAAAAATGCTGAAGCAGTGGCAACTGATCAAACATGAACTGACTGCCAATGCCGATGTAAAAAGTGTATCGCGGTCTGTGGGCACCCCTGCAAAAATTGTAAGCGGCAACAATATGCGCAGTGCTGCTATGCCCGAGGATAAACAGTTCTCAGTAAATGGCAACCCGGTAGATGAGGATTTTATCAGCACCATGGGATTGCAGATAATAGCAGGTACCGGTTTTTCTGAACAGGATATTAAAGACGTGGATAAGGAACAGCAAAAGGATAAACATTATCACTACATATTGAATGAGTCGGCTGCCGGTATGCTGGGGTGGACGCCACAGGAAGCCATTGGTAAAAGAATGTTTCTGGGAAATCAGCGTCCTGGAACAGTGAATGCAGTAGTAAAAGATTTTCATTTCCAGTCGCTGCGCAATGCTATTAAACCACTGGTACTGTACAATGAAATACGGGGTAATACCATGCTGGTGAAAGTAAGCGGCCATCATTTACCGGAAACGATCAGCTATATAAAGAAAAAATGGCAATCGCTGGTACCTTATCAACCATTTGAATACCGGTTCCTGGACGAAGATTTTAACCGGTTGTACCATGCGGAAACCAAGCTGGGCAATATACTGAACCTTTTCACGGGCATTGCCATTGCACTGGCCTGCCTCGGGTTGTTCGGGCTTTCGTCCTATACCGCACACCAGCGTGTAAAAGAGATCGGTATACGTAAAGTGCTGGGTGCTTCGGCTACAGTTATTGTTACCATGTTGTCCCGTGATTTTATCCGTTTATCATGTATTGCTATGCTGGTAGCAATACCAGTGGCCTGTTTCGTCATGCACGGGTGGCTGCAGGATTTTACCTACCGAATTCATATCGGTGTGTGGATACCACTGCTGGCTGTTGCACTTACGCTGCTGGTAACATTGTTTACCACCAGCATCAAGGCTATACAGGCCGCGCTGATGAACCCGGTAAAAGCATTGAGAAGTGAATAGTATTCACAACGACCTGTCCGGTATTTATCTGATAACCTGTAACTCTTACAACTATGCTGACTAACCAATTCAAAATCGCCTGGAGAAAACTCTGGAAGAACAAGACTGAAAGTATTATCAACATTGCAGGGCTGGCCATAGGCATGACGGCTGCTGTGTTGATTATGCTATGGGTACAGAATGAATGGAGCTATGATAACTACCATTCAAAAACCGGTAATATATACCGGGTTACCTGTACTGTGCCCATTTCTAAAACGGACATCTGGGTTTGGGAAAACTCGCCTTACCTGATGTCTGAAAAAGCCCGCCAGGAAATTCCGGATATTGAGGACGTGGCCATGCTGAAAGCTGCTGTATACAACCAGCCTGTTATCAACCTGAACGGGCAATTGTTAAGCGAAAAGAAAGCTGCCTATGTATCGAAGGGATGGTTCAACGTGTTTCATTATGATTTTGTTGATGGTTCTGCTGATGCATTCAATCAGCAACCCTTCAGCGTTATATTATCAGAAACAGCAGCAAAAAAATATTTCGGGCGAAGAGAGCCTGTAGGACAGGTGATGCGCCTGGATACAGTAGATTACAAAGTACAGGCTGTTGTAAAAGATAACCCGTCCAACTCCAGCTTCCAGTTTGATATGTTGCTGCCGGTTGCTGCTTTGCAGTCAAATGCCAGTCAGAAAAAAAATGATGAGGATTGGGGTAATTTCAACTATGTTACTTTTGTACGTTTGCGTTCCGGTGCCAATACCAAACAGGTGGAACAGAAACTGAAAAAGATACTGGATCAGAACAGGGATAAAAATGAGGTCACCACTACATTGCTATCCTTGTCAGAACTGCATTTTGACGAAAGCGTGCAAAACTCTTCTTTTGTAACAGGTAACCGCCAGGCAGCTTACGTTTTTGCCATATTGGCGGCATTGTTGCTGGTAGTTGCCTGTATCAACTATATCAACCTTACCACTGCGCGTGCCAATATACGTTCCCGTGAAGTAGGTATCCGTAAAATAGTAGGGGCTGCACGCAGTTCATTGTTCGGTCAGTTCCTGTCCGAATCATTACTGACCTGTTTGCTTGCATTGGTGTTGACCATTGTTTTTATACAGTTGAGTCTGCCCGTTTTCAATCGTATTGCCGAAAAGCAGTTTACCTTGCCCATTGCATCGGCCGGTTTCTGGGTGCTGATCATCGGTACACTGGTTACGGTTACCGTATTGACCGGCATCTACCCTGCCCTGTTATTGTCTTCTTTTAGTGCTGTAAGCATTTTCAGGGGCAGCAGTATTATGAAACTGAAAGATGCCACGTTGCGGAAAGTACTGGTGGTAACACAATTCACCATTTCAGTAATGCTGATTGCCGCCACCCTGATCATTTTTAACCAACTGAAATTTATACAGCGGGAAAATGCAGCCTACAACCGCTCGCAGATATTCAGTTTTAGTATTCCTTACAAACTGATGCTGCCTTTCCGCAATGATGTGGAAAAAGTACACAGCCTGCAAAGCTCTGTTAAACAACAGTTGCAAATGGTAACCGGCGTAGAACAGGTAACTTATGCCAATGAAGCGATTATCAATTTACAGAGCATGACTGCTGGGTCTGCAGACTGGGATGGCCGCCCAAAAGATTTTAATCCCAGTGTGTCACGTTTGTCGGCCGATGAAGATTTTCCGGCTATGTTCGGTTTACAACTGGCAGAAGGACGCTGGTTTGAGCCCGGTAATAAAGCTGATATTAAAAAAAGCTTTATCCTGAATCAAACAGCAGTAAAACAATTTAACCTGCATAAACCATATATCGGGCAACGGTTTGTTTTTGGCGGCGATACGGGCAGTGTAGTAGGTGTTGTTAAAGATTTTCATTTCCGCAGTTTGCGTGAAGCGGTTACCCCGCTGGTAATGCACACCGGCGGAAACTGGCGTGGAACCTATTTTGTAAAGCTCGATCCGCGCAATGCGTCCAGGGTACTGGCTGGTGTTGAAAAAGTATGGCACAATCTGGTGCCCAATCAACCCCTTGAATATACATTCCTGGATGAATCGTTTGATAAATTATACCGTTCAGAGAACAGGATCTCTTTGTTGATGACACTGTTTGCCTGTATTGCGGTATTTATATCATGCCTGGGATTACTGGGGCTGGCCGCTTTTACTACCGAACGCAGGAAGAAAGAGATCAGCATTCGCAAAGTACTGGGAGCAAGTATCAACAGTATTGTGTCATTGCTGTCGAGGGAGTTTTTACTGCTGGTATTGCTTTCTATCATCATTGCCACACCGGTAGCATGGTGGGCTATGAATAAATGGCTGGAAGATTTTGTATACCGCGTTCACATCAATGTATGGATATTTTTGCTGGCGGGTATTATTGCAATATTCATTACGCTGGCCATTGTAGGTATACAGGGAATAAAAGCGGCCCTGGTAAACCCGGCAAAAAACCTGAGAAGTGAATAGCACAGCTTTCACGGAACAATAATCAATTTCATTTATAATACGTTGCAGGGGAACCACTTCCGGGTGGTTCCTTTTCTGTTTTTTACTGTATCAAAACCGTACACTTTTTGTATCGGAAACGAACTGGTTCGTATATGGCTGTATTGTAATTGATTGAAAACCATTTAGTTTACAATTCTGGCATGTAGTTGAGAGTATGGAAGGCATTCGTATAGCACAAAAGGTATAGCAATGTATAGCCATGAATTAACAACCGGTCATTTTTTCAAAAACAAAAGCCTGTGGCTGCACAGCATCTTCGGGCTGGTGGCCGGTATCAGTATAGCCATGATCATTTATCCTGTAATACATTTTACCCCCGGCGGCGGCCGTATCAGCAAAGATGATGTACGTATGTACACCAGGCCCATCGCTGCGCAACAAGGGCATTTGCATGCGGCCACTCCCGGGCTGTATGCAGTACGTACAGTGGCCGGCACAACCACTGTGTTTACCACACAACCTGTTTGCAACAGCACATTGCAGCAACAACTGACCGGCAGTAATACAGAGAGCCTGACAAAGTTTGAATAATTGAAATTTATAAAACAGTATGTTCGGTAATTATTTTAGAATAGCGTTCAGGAATATCAGGGGAAATAAAATTTTCTCGTTGATCAATATATCAGGACTGGCAATTGGTATCAGTGCAGCGCTGGTTATTTACCTGATTGTGCAATATGAATTTCGTTATAACCACTTTGGAAAGGGAACAGAAAACCTATATCGTGTAGTAAGTATCATGCATTTTCCTAACCAGGAGTTTAAAAATTCAGGTGTACCGGGACCATTGACCAAACTGGCGCAAAATGAAATTCCGGGTATTACTGCATCTGCAGCTTTCTGGGATGGTTTTAACGGGGCCAGCATTACCCTGCCTGGTAATAACGGGAAAGAACGTGTAATCAGGAACCAGGAAAAGATTGTTTTTGCAGACGGGAATTATTTTAATCTTTTCCCGTATACATGGTTGTATGGTAATCCTGCAACCGCCTTGAATGCGCCCGGACAAGTGGTACTGACCGAAAACAGGGCAAAAGATTATTTTGGTAATATACCGTATGATAATATCATCGGACGTATAATCACATACAAGGATACCATTCATGCAACTGTTACGGGCATTGTAAAAGACCTGCCAAAGCCTACGGATTTTGTATTTCAAGAATTTTTATCTGCGGCTACTTTCAAGTCCATAGGGCTGGAAGAACGAAACTACACCGATGAATGGGGAAGTATAAATTCAGCTTCCCAGTTTTTTGTGAAATTACAGCCTGGTACAGATATACAGCAACTCAATAAAAAGCTTTCAGCGCTGCGGGAAAAGTATAAAAAACCTAACGATGGCCTGAAATCGGATTATTATCTGCAGCCATTGAACGATGTGCATTTCAACAGCGATTTTGATGCTTTTAGTCAGCGACAAGCCCATAAGCCAACCCTGTATGGACTATTGGCAGTAGCAGCTTTTTTATTACTGCTGGGCGGTATTAATTTTGTAAACCTTACTACTGCACAGGCAGTACAACGCGCAAAAGAAATTGGCATCCGCAAAACATTGGGTGGCTCACGGGCACAACTGGTGGTTCAGTTCCTTGCTGAAACATTTGTGCTGACATTGATGGCAACTATATTGTCGTTGCTGTTAACACCACTGATCCTGCAAATATTTGCTGATTTTATTCCTGAGGGGCTTACATTCAGTCTTACCGCCAACCCGCAGTTATGGTTATTTACCGGGTTGTTGCTGGTGTCTGTAAGTGTAATATCAGGCTTTTATCCCGCCCTGGTATTATCGCGCTACAAACCTGTTCAGGTATTGAAAGGGCAGGCAGTTGCCACAGGCAGTACCACCCGCAAAGCATTACTGCGTAAAAGCTTAACTGTAACCCAGTTTGCGATAGCCCAGTTTTTCATTATTGCCACTTTTATAGTAAGCCAGCAGATCCGTTTTTCAATGAATAAGGATCTTGGTTTCAGTAAAGATGCCATTGTGAATTTTTCAGTTCCCGTTAATTATGACGAACCTGATCATAAACAATATGTATTGCTGGAAAAGCTGCATGCCATACCCGGTATCAGTAACGTAAGCCTGGGCGGAGCACCCCCTGCCAGCAATGATATCAATTTCAGTACCATGCAGGTAAAGGATGTGCATGGAAAAGAAACAAATATAACAGTACAGATCAAGAATGCAGATAGCGCATATCTGGAATTGTATAGTATTAAGCTGCTGGCAGGCCGTAACCTGCACAACAGTGATACAATACGTGAATACCTGATCAATGAATCCTATGCACGTTTTCTGGGATGTAAAAAACCGGAAGATGCATTGAAATTGTTTGTTGACCGGGGTACCTGGGAAGCGCCTGTTGTGGGTGTGGTAGCCGATTTTCATTCCAAGTCAATGCGTGAAGCAATAGCACCACTGGCACTTACCAGTACGGGCAACTTTCACAATGTTTTTCATGTGGCATTACAGCCGCGGGGAAATGATGCTGACAATTGGAAAAACACACTGAAGCGTATTGAAACGGCATGGAAAGAAATATACCCTGCTGGTGATTTCAGCTATAAATTCCTGGATGAGCGCATCGCTTCTTTCTATAAAACCGAACAGCAAACAGTACGTCTGCTGACATGGGCATCAGGACTGGCTGTGGTGATCAGTTGTCTTGGTTTGCTGGGACTGGTTATTTATACCACCAACCAGCGTGTAAAAGAAATAGGTGTACGAAAAGTGCTGGGTGCCACTGTAACCCAACTGGTAACATTGCTGTCAAAAGACTTTGTAAAACTGGTACTGCTGGCTTTTGTAATAGCAATACCCCTGGCCTGGTGGGCTATGCATCAATGGTTGCAGGGGTTTGCCTATCGTGCAGCCATCAGTTGGTGGATATTTGCCCTGTGTGGCAGTATCATGTTACTGATTGCCATACTTGTCATGGCTTTCAAAGTAATAAGATCGGCTATGGACAACCCGGTAAAATCATTGCGGAGCGAATAGCGTATAAGCCGTAACAGGAATAACATTTATGCATTATTACTTTTTATGAAACATCGTGCAGCAAAAATCGACTTTGATAAGCAGAACATATATCTTAGGGGCATTTAAAATATTTTAACACAGCGTCATGATAGAACTGAAGCACATTTCAAAATGGGTCAATGTAGGAGGTAAACCTACGTTTATTCTGAAAGACATTAACCTTACCATCAACACCGGCGAATTTGTATCTATTATGGGACCTTCCGGTTCCGGAAAATCTACCCTGCTGCATATACTGGGTATGCTGGACGATGCTTCTGAAGGTGAGTATTTCTTTCTTGACCAACCGGTACATACCCTGAAAGAAAAACAACGGTCACAGTTATACAAACAGCATATCGGTTTTGTGTTCCAGGCATATCACCTTATTGATGAGCTGACCGTGTATGAAAATATCGAAACACCACTTATTTACCAGAATGTAAAAACCTCTGAACGTAAAGCCATGGTGGCCGATATCCTGGACAGGTTCCAGATTGTTGGCAAAAAAGACCTGTTCCCTTCACAGCTTTCCGGTGGTCAGCAACAGTTGGTAGGTATTGCGCGTGCACTGATTGCACGCCCGCAATTATTACTGGCAGATGAGCCTACAGGAAATCTCAATTCCAAACAGGGCGAAGAGATCATGCAATTATTCAAACAGCTTAACCAGGATGGTGTAACCATTATACAGGTAACCCATTCTGAAAAAAATGCTACCTATGGTTCACGAATCATTGAACTATTGGATGGCAGGATTGAAAAACAATAACAGATACCATCATCATTTTTAAAGAGGAATATTTATGCGGGCTAGCAAGTTATTTGTTACTTTTTTGTGCATACTGTGGTACGGGCAGGCCAGTAGCCAGGGCGATTCGGTAATATATAGCCTTCAGCAGTGCGTGGATGCTGCCATTGCGAATAATAGCGATGTAATGCAGCGTTATTTTCAGATGCAGGTCACGTCGGTTGACCATAACCAGGCTGTAGGTAATCTTGTTCCAACCGTTACCGGTAATGTAGGACATACTTTCAGCCAGGGACGTAATATTGATCCCTTTTCCAATGCGTATGTAAACAACAACATTACCAGTGCCAACTACAGGTTGTCTTCTGAGGTTACCATTTTCAACGGTTTCCGTTTGCTTCACTCGCTGAAAAGAGCCTCATTGTCATACGACGCCAGTAAAATGGAATGGCAGCAGGCCAAAGATGTAACAACGTTGTCGGTAATGCTGGCCTATCTGCAGGTATTGAACAACGAAGAATTGCTGGCACAGGCAGAAAAACAGTATGTGGTAAGCAGCAAACAGGTAGAGCGTATGAATGTAATGAATAATGAAGGCGCTGTAAGTCCTTCACAATTGTACGACCTGAAAGGACAACTGGCCACCGATAATATCAGCGTTACCAGCGCCCGCAATGCTTTAAACGCTTCCAAGCTGTCACTTGCGCAACTGATGAATGTTCCCTATAACAAGAATATGAAGCTGATACCGGTAAATCCGGCAGAGTTTTCCATGCAGTATTCAGCTACTGTAGACAATATTTATGATGTGGCACTGACAGAACTGGCACAGATAAAAGCAGTTGATCTGAGAAAACAAAGTGCTGCGCAGGCAGTAAAAGCCAATCGTGGCAGCCTGTGGCCCACACTTAGTTTAAATGGTGGTGTATCAGATAACTATTCAAGCCTGGCTGCTGATGCCAATGCACAAAAGATCAAATATTTTGACCAGATCAAGAATAACTATGGTACTTATTTTGGTTTCAATGTATATATTCCCATCCTGAATAATTTCTATGCCCGCAACCAGTTAAAACTGTCAAAAAACGAATTCAAAAGAGCTGAGTTTGCACAAAAAACAACACTGACCCAGATCAAACAGTCTATTGAAGAGAATTATTTCAATATGACCGCTGCGCTGGAAACCTACAAGGCTGCGGTAGAACAGGTAAGCGCATTTACAGAATCATTCCACGCTGCAGAAGTTCGTTTTAATGAAGGCGCTGCTACTTCGGTAGACTATATGATAGCCAAGAACAACGTAGACCGTGCCAATGTAAACCTTATTACAGCGCGGTACAACTACCTGTTCCGCATTAAAATACTGGATTACTACCAGGGTAAATTGTTATGGTAGTAATAAAAAAAATCAATTTCAGATAAAAATGAAATATAAGTCCGCGCTGCCTGGCATATTGCTGGTATTACTGGTTATTGACCTGCATGCACAGCATACTGCAGATAAAAAAGATATCACCAAAAAACTGGAGCGTATATACGATCTTGACCAGGGCATACGGGAAAAGTTTGCCAAAGCCAAACCCGGAAGTCCTGAGTATAAGATGTTGCGGGATTCCGTACGGTATATAGATTCTGTCAATCAGGCGGAAATATTTCCGTTACTGGATCAATATGGCTGGCTGGATAGTAAAACAACATCGGCCAAAGCAAGCAGTGCTTACTATTTTGTAATTCAGCATGCCGAACTGCCTGCCCAGATAAAATATGCAGCATATATTGACAAGGCTTACCAGTCTAAACAGATCACCAATCTTGATTATGCACGTTTTGTAGACCGGCTGCTGTTCAGACAGGGAAAATTCCAGGTGTACGGGTTACAGACCGGTGCAGATCCATTAGGTAATAATTTCCTGTATCCTGTAAAAGACGTGAAAGTGGTCGACAGGGAAAGAAAAAAGCTTGGATTTGGTAAAATAGAAGATGAACTTGGCGGAACCATCATCACCCCTGATCTTTCTGGCTTTCAATACCCGGTAGTATTTATAGCCCATATTGCCGGGGATAAAAATTTTCAAACTCCCGCAAAAGATGTTGAAATTCTATACGATTCCAAAGTCATTGCAAAAACCAGTGAGCGCGGGTTGGTGTATATTGGGTTGAATAAGCCTCCGGGTAAAGAAGTGGTGCTGACTTTACAGAGAGATGGTAAGTCGCAAACCTACACGCTTAAAGACGATAAAGATTTCTATGAATACTGGGGTATGTGGAGTAAATAAGTGATGATTGTTTGATGGCTAAATAGCTGGATTGTTGGGAGGCAAACGTGAGACGTGAAATGTCGGTCATGAGTAGCCACTGCCGTATTCAGCGTAAGGCGTTCAGCATAAATAATACACGCAACGCTGCTAAGACACAACCTGTATTTCAATAAAAGCCAAAACCTGACGGTCGAAACCGTGGCTGTGTGTCACCGGCCATCTGGTTTAATGGTATCAAATACTACCATCCGAAATACGTCATTTGCGTATTTCGGATTTTTTTATGGTACATATGCTGGTCACGGTCTGCCGGTACTTTTGGTAAAGCTTCAAAAACGGTGGCTGGCAGATCTGCATATATGCTTTGGCAAATGGCTGTAATTCGGTGGTGTTCATCCAATGGCTGTTTTACAATCAGGTAGGCAAAGGTACCTGTTTCGCCATAACCGATATATAAGCAATATTTAGTAGGAATGTTTGAGATGTGATGTATAAAATGGTAGCATGCATGCACAATTGAATTGTTAAATCGCAGTAGCATAGTTTTCACTGATAGCGAGAATTTGGATAGATTTCATGATGGACTTTATACCTCTATTGAGTAAAAGCGATTAAGGGTGTGGGTGTTTTTCAATATAAGATTTAAACAAATGGTTTGTTTTTTGACCGCTTTCGGGTATCATTGAACATTGATTGTATTTTTATCTGTATTTATAAAATTTAATTCACCCGGCAGTAAACAAAACTCATATTTTATATTAGTTTTACTACCTGAAACCATGTACTCGCCAAACCTTCGGGATATTTTCTGATATTCCCAATAGTAACTAAGAATTCCCAATCCATCCCGGCCTGATTATTTGCACACGTATTATTGTACGTAAAGGTGTTTATTATTCAACCTTCACAGGGTGCTTACGTAACACACTATCAGATTTATTATATCCACTCCATTCGTATCTGCGTTTATTGCAGAACGTATCCTTTATTGCCTATTCAGTAGAATATTCAGCGATATCAAAGTTTTTATTACTAAATATTCTATTTATGAAAAAAAAGGATACACTACTATCTGTTAAGCTAAGACTGTTTTTATTGTTGTCCGTACAATGTTGCATTCTTGCATCGTATGCACAGATAAAAACCCGTACCTATGCTAATTTTCAGGGAACCTATTTTACTACAGCTTATGTTGCAGGTATAGGTCTTCCTTACGGTACAGTATTGAGTGCCGGTAATGCAGTGGATGGCAATCCCAGAACAGCAGATACACTAAGTGTGCCTGTGGCGGCGCTGGGTTTGATTTCAGCCACCCAGTTCCAGGAGTTTACTACTGCCGGAACGAATGCTACTGCAAGAACAATTGCTGCCAACACGCCGGTTACCGTAAAAATTGGTTTGCCTTCCAGTGCACTGAATCTGTTAAGTGGTATTGAAGTAGGTACTTTCAGTAACCTGAGCACTGTAGCAGCCACTACCATTACACCTCTTTATACCGGTGCAGCCAACCAGGCGGGGTATACGGCGTCTACCATGAATGCTGCTTACACCGGTACTGCATTATTAAGTGCATTGAACGGGTCGGGGCAAGTGGAAATCACCCTCCATCCTACCACCTCTTACCAGGGTGTATATGTAAAGCTGACCGGAAATGGTTTGGCCGTGGCACTGAATGCGTATATATATGATGCATACATCATGGAAAATGCTACTCCGCCAGTGGCCTGTAACTCAAGAATAGATGTATTGTATGGTGTTCGTTCCAATAGCCTGGCTAACCTGCTTACTGCAACCGGCAGCGTTACCAATCCATACAATGCCATAGATACAGATCCCACCATTTCCACATTCAACTTAATGACTGCCGGTGTGCAGGTTTTGAGTGGTGTATTTCAGACCGTGGTATTCAATACAGCTTCTAAAATAGGCGATTCAGTATGTATCTACCTGCAGGAGCCGGGTGCCGGATTGCTGGACGCTACTGTATTGTCTGGTCTCACTATCACACCTTATAATCGCGATACGGCAAGAAATGCCATTGCTGTTAACTCTCCGTTGCTGAATCTGCGATTGCTATCGGGCAGCAATAATATTTACCGTATTACAGCGGCGGTGAAAGACGGTGTATTTGACAGGGTGGATATCTATATGGGTGGAGCGGTCAGTGCATTGAGCAACCTGCGCGTATATGATGTAAGCCGCATTATTCCGAAACCGGCTGTAACGGGTACGCCTGTGGCAGTGATGAAAGATACTATTAAGGTATATCCCGGACAAAATGTTACTTTAACAGCTACACCTGTCAGTGCTACGGATGGTGTGAACTGGTACAACAATGCCAATACACTGATCACATCCACTACTACAGGTGCCAGCCAGATCTCGCTCACCAATGTGCAGGCTGCCAACCAGGGCAATTATGTATCAGTGGTGACCAGGAATGGTTGTACAGAAACATCGGCCAGGGATACCACCTATCTTAAGGTGCTGGCAGTAAGCTTCAATCCTACTACATTGCCTTCCGGCAACAGGAACTCGCCTTATTCGCAAAAACTGAAACTAACGGGCGATACAGACCTGGCTCCGTTCACGTATAGCATCACCAGCGGATCACTGCCCGCTACACTTACATTGTCTCCCTCTACCGGTATCATATCCGGTACGCCTACTGTAATGGGGACATTTGTATTCGATGCACAGGCTGCCGACAGTAATGGTAATGTAGCGGCTACCAATACTTACTCACTGGTTATTAATGCAGCGTTGCCCATTACACTGGTAAGTTTCAATGCTGTAAAAGGCAATAATGGTGGTGTGGTATTGAACTGGACCACTGCCGATGCACTGAACTTCTTGCGTTTTGAAGTACAACGCTCTTCAGATGGTATACACTTCAGCACTATTGGTTCTGTAGATTATACAGGTGCATCATCCTATACCTATACAGATAATGCCGCCAATAACGGTATCAATCACTACCGCCTGAAACTGGTAGATATTGACGGACGTTTTGAGAACTCTCTTATCAGAAGTATTGCCATTGGCAGATCTGCTGCTATTGAGATCTTCCCCAACCCGGTTAGCAGTATCATTACTGTTTCTACCGGCAGTCAGTTGCAGGGAAGGGTAACAATACAGGTAACAGACCTGGCAGGCCGTATATTGAAACAGGAACAGAAAACAGCTACTGTTGGCGGTACACTTGCCGTAGATGCCAACAAGCTGCTGAACGGTATTTATATACTGAACGTAATAAATGAAAACGGTCAGCGCGTATTCAGTGGCCAGGTACTGGTAAGACACTGATAATCCAATTTTCTTTGATACAGACCCCCTCTCCGGATGTCTCTGCAGTTATTGCAGGGACATCCTTTTTTATAGAATACTTCCGAAAAATATCTACAGATATATCATGCATTATCATTCCGGCACATTATTCTTTTCCTGTACATATAACAATGGCAACGTATTGAAATTTATTTGATGTTTGCGGGGCTGTCATAACAACAGCAAGCAGTAAATGAATGACTGCCGTTTATTAAAAGTATAAAGACAACACGACAGGATGTTATTGAACAGATAAATTGGCAACTTTTTTGATCGGGAGGCTTTTTTTCTAACCAACTCCCGTCATGAAGAAACTATTGGTATTATTTATTGCCTGTATAGTTGCCGCTACCCTGGTACAGGCACAGGACAGAACCATACAGAACTTAAGAAGCGAAAGCAGCCGGCAGATCAAAAAAATTGTAGCAGATTCCGTTACCTGGAAGCTGGGGGGTATTTACAGCCTGAACTTTAACCAGGGGGCTCTCAGCAACTGGGCTTCCGGTGGTGATAAATTTTCCATGTCACTGACCTCTCTGTTAAACGGGTATGCTTATTACAAAAAAGGCCGTCGTTCATGGGATAACACGATAGATCTTGCCTATGGCCTGGTAAAAACCACCAGCCTGGGGCAACGCAAGGCCGATGACCGTTTTGATGTGCTGTCGAAATATGGTTATGATCTTGGCAAGAATGTGTACCTGAGCGGATTGGTGAACGTACGCAGCCAGTTTGCAAAAGGTTATACATATCCTACGGATACATCAAAAGTGCTGATCTCTAACTTTTTTGCACCTGCTTACATTGTATTGTCTGCAGGTTTTGACTATAGACCAAAAGATAATTTCTCGTTGTTTGTATCACCAATCACTGCGCGCTGGGTAGTTGTTACCAATGATTCGCTGGCCTCTGTAGGTGCTTTTGGAGTAGATTCCGGTAAACATGTAAAGATGGAAGTAGGTGCGTATGCGTCGCTGAACTTTACTAAAAATATCAACGCCAATACTACGTACAAAACCAGGCTGGACCTGTTTTCAAATTACCGTCATGATCCTTTCAATGTAGATATTTTCTGGACCAACCTGCTGGCAGTAAAGGTGTCAAAATTTATTAATATGACCGTATCTGTAGATGTGATCTATGACAATGATGTGAAAACGCTGAAGAGTGACAAAACGGAAGGAGGTGCCAAAGCGCAGATCAAAGAGCTGCTGGGCATTGGCTTTGCATACAAACTGAATCGCCGGGAACGGTTGAAATAGTTCTTCACCAGTATAAAATGCGTAGTGCAGTATGTTGAATACATGCTGCATTACGCATTTTGCATCTGTTACCAGTTTATCCATCCCAGTCGCTGTAATGCATACCAGATGGTAGTAACGTGCATGCTCTGTATAATCTGTTGTTCTTTCAGCATTGTTTTTAATTCGCCGGGAGTGGCCAGAAAGATCTCGATCTCTTCATTATCGTCCAGTTCCTGTGCTTTTACTCTTTTACCGCCACGTGCCAGGAACATGTGCATCCAGTTATTGTTGGTAGAAGGGTTGGCACTTGTTTTACCCAGGTATTCGTATTCAGTGAAAGTATAACCTGTTTCTTCCAGTAATTCACGTGCAACGGCATCCTGCAGTGATGCATCAGTATCATCTACACAGCCACCGGGCAATTCAATATCGGTTCTTCCAATGGCATGGCGGTATTGTCTTTCCAGTATTATCCGGCCATCTTCAGTAAAAGCCAGTGCATTGACCCATGTAGGAAATTCAAATACATAATAATCTTCTACAATTTTCCCGTCAGGCCGCTCGCAGGTATCGGTACGGACCGTACACCATGGCGCTTTAAAAATATATTCCGACCGTAATAACTTCCAGTCCAGGTGATGATTTGCCATTCGATATTATGGGTTTGAGATTTGATATTAGGCGGCTTCATGCCCTGTCTTTAAATTTCTGCCCCCGAATGTCGCTTTTATTCAGGTAGCTGATGAATCCGGCTATCTTTGACGCCAATAAGCTACATGCAGCAATTAGTGATTCGCCTTCTTCTGCCGAAATATATTGCTGGTCCACTGCCCTGTATAATTGTGAACGAACTTTGCCAGACGATGCTTTGGCAATGCATAAGAATTGAATGAACTCTTTTCTGCCTGAACGTTCAGATCCTTCTGCAATATTGTCCATTACAGAACCTGCTGCACTTCTGATCTGATCTCGTAATCTGAAATCCCTGGCTATATATTCGTTGTTGGTTAACTCAAATACTTTCGGGGGAACGCCTGCTGCTCTCCTGCCACACCTCAATATCTTCAAAACGGGAGATCGCCGCCATAATTTCAAATTTTAAATCTCAAATCTTAATTCTACCATCCCATTCTTTCACGCAGTGTGGTAATATGTGCTGTATGGTGTTGACCATGCCATGCATAACTGCCCAGCAGGTTCCATAGAGAAATGGTTTTCTGACTGGCAGGGTGATAAATAGTGCGGTTAAGATCATTGTGCGATATATTGCGTAATACTTCATACCAGCGGGCATGCAAAGCATAAAGCAGCGTAATGGAGATATTGACAGGCAGATCGCGGGTATCGCTCAATTCGGCCCACAACTGTTCTTCGTAAGGCTTTATAGTAGGATTGTTTTCCGTTAATCCCAGTTTAAAACGGCAATAGGCGTTGATATGACTATCGGCTACATGATGTACTACCTGTTGTACTGTCCAGCCGCCTTCGCGGTAAGGAGTGTCTAACTGGGCTTTATCGAGGTTGTTGATGGCCTGTTCCAGCAACTGAGGTAATAGCTGGATCTCAGTGAGCCATTCACGCAATAGTTTTTCTGAAAAAGGCCGGGGCTCAAACTGACCGATGGGGTAACGTAAATCCATAGTAATTTGAAAATTTGAGAATGTACCAATTTGAAAATGCAGGTTGCTTACATTCGCATATTAACTACTCTTCTCTCAAAGCATGGCCTGTAAGATGAATGAATACATCTTCGAGGTTGGCTTTTTTCATTTCTTTGGGACGTTCAAAACCGGTGGCAACCAGGTCGTCAATGAGTGCATCGGGCGTACCAAGGGCAATGATCTTACCGGAGTCTACAATAGCGATACGGTCGCACAAAACTTCGGCTTCGTCCATATAGTGTGTAGTGATAATAACAGTGGTACCCTGCTGACGGATATGTTTTACCAGGTCCCACAGGTTGCGGCGTGCCTGCGGATCAAGACCGGTGGTAGGCTCGTCCAGGAAAATCACTTTGGGATGATTGATCAGCGTAGTAGCAATGGAAAAACGTTGTTTCTGACCACCGCTGAGGTCTTTGAATTTGTTTTTGGCTTTATCTTCCAGGTTCACCGTTCTCAGCAGTGCGGCGGCATCTACAGTTTCATTATACAGACCGGCAAACAGGTTGATCAGTTCTGTAAGGGTAAGACCGGGATAGAACCCGGAGGTCTGTAACTGTACTCCGATCACCTTTTTAATGGCATCAGGGTCTTTGTCCAGGTTAATGCCGTTTACCCATACTTCTCCGGATGTTTTTTCACGCAAAGTCTCTATTATTTCCAGGGTGGTGGACTTGCCGGCACCATTAGGGCCCAGTAAACCAAATATCTCCCCTTCAAATACATCAAAACTGATCCCTTTTACAGCCTCAAAATTGCCATAGTTCTTCACCAGGTTCTTTACAGAAATAACAGGATTGCTCATGAATTACCGGTATTTTATGGGCACAAGATACAAAGTTTAAGGTGCAAGGAGCAAGGTAGAAGGAATTTGGAGCCGGGTTGTACATTTTTAGGTGGTAAGTTGTAGGTCCGGAAAAGTCAATAGATGGTTTGATGGCTGTATGGCTTGATTGTTATGAGCAGGAGCAACCACTGCCGGTTGCCGGTTCATGTTCCTCCCCTTTATCCGGCAAATATCTGGGTGAAGTAATAGCCGCCTTTTTTGTCTTTTGAAATACCGATACCGGTCAGGCGGTAGCTGCCTTCGATGTTCTTTTTGTGTTCGGGGCTGGTAAGCCAGGCTTTTACCACTTCTTCGGCTGTCATATCGCCATGTGCCACGTTTTCGGCACCGCTGCGTACGTTGGCTACCTGTGAGGAAATGGATTTCATGCGGTCTGCAAATCCTTTGTGACCAAAAGGAACCTTGCGGTTGGCCATATTGCGACTGTGTTTTTCGGCTTCTGCAATCAGCACCGCATCAGTGGTGAGTTGTGATAATCCCAGTGAAGCCCTGTGCTTATTCACCAGTTGCAGAATATCGTCTTCCAGTGAGCGGGCGATGGTGACATGTGTTTTTGGGGGATGTAAAGTAGGATTGGCGATGGCAGTACTTTCAGCCAGCAGCAGGCTGCATACAATGAATGCAGGGAGCAAATGTACTTTCATGAACGTGGATTTAGAATCAAATATCGACTAATTGTGTACCAGAATATGTTAATAAGTGTTATAGATTACAACATGGGCTGTATGGATGTAAAGCAAAAAGGTGGCATTTGCCACCTTTTTGCTTTATTGATTTTATCACAAACAGGTTTCCAGTTCTTCCATCATGCCTTTGCTGCCGATAAAGAGCGGAGAACGCTGGTGCAGTTCGGTAGGTTGAATATCCAGTATACGCTGCTGCCCATTGGTGGCTTTACCACCCGCCACCTCTACAATAAATGCAAAAGGATTGCATTCGTACAGCAGGCGCAATTTCCCTTTGGGTTTTTCTACAGTACCCGGATACATAAAAATACCGCCTTTGATCAGGTTGCGATGTACATCGGCCACCATACTACCAATGTAACGCTGCGTGTACGGTCCGCCGGTAGCCGGTGTTTTTTGCTGACAGCGTTTAATGTATTCCTGCACACCCGGTGCATATTGGAAATAGTTGCCGTGGTTAACGGAGTAAAATTTGCCAAACTCAGGGCATTTGATATTAGGATGGCTAAGGCAGAACTCGCCAATAGAAGGATCGAGTGTAAAGCCATTCACGCCACGGCGGGTAGCATATACCAGCATGGTAGAAGAACCATATACCATATAACCGGCTGCTACCTGGTTGCGGCCCGGTTGCAGAAAATCTTCTTTAGTAGCAACGGTGCCCTGTGGCGATACGCGGCGGTATACACTGAAAATGGTGCCGATGGAAACATTTACATCAATATTACCACTGCCATCCAGTGGGTCGAACAGGCACACATATTTGGAGTTTCTGCTTACAACATCATCAAAAGCCACATATTCGTCCAGCTCTTCACTGCCAATACCGGCACAACTGATGCCGTGCTGCAGTACGCCCATAAACTGGTTGTTGGCAAAAATGTCCAGTTTTTTTACATCTTCTCCCTGTACGTTTACAGAGCCTGCATCACCCAGAATGTCCACTAATCCTGCTTTATTCACTTCCACATTCACCCTTTTGGCGGCCAGACCCATATCGCGTAACAATCCGCTCAGTTCTCCGGTTGCATGGGGGAAATCGCGTAGCTGCTGAATGGTAAACTCGTCTAAGGTCAGTACTTTCCGGTTGATTGTGCTCATAATTGGGGCAAGTTTTGATTCTATAGTTAGTGGACAAATGTAAGGGGAAGTTAATAAGCTGACAAGTAAACGTGTTTAGCAAACACATGAAAAAATTACCGGGATCCGGGATTTAAGCCACAGAAAGCAGGCTGAAAAAGAACAGTTGTACCTTACCCCTTTGTTCTTGCGCCTTCTACCCCAATCCCCTACTTTTGCTGCCTAATCCACAAATTACAGCTTCATGAAAGTGTTTAAGTTCGGCGGTGCCAGTGCCAACAGTGCAGAAAGGATCAAAAATATAGCGTCCATTATCCGCGCTTACCACGGTGAGCAACTGCTGATAGTCATATCTGCCATGGGTAAAACCACCAATGCGCTGGAGAAAGTAACAGAAGCGTTTTTCAACAATCACCAGGAAGAAGCCCTGAAATTGTTTGAAGTGATCAAACAAACCCACCTTACTACTGCCAAATACCTGCTGGTAACAGAATACAATAAAACCCTGCAACAACTGGTTGACTTTTTTACTGAAGTGGAATGGCTGCTGCATGATAAACCGGTACGCGAATTTGATTATTACTACGACCAGATCGTTTGCGTGGGCGAATTGCTGTCAACAGCCATCATCAGCGCCTATCTGCGTGAAGAACATCTTGACAATACCTGGATCGATGTACGCGATGTGTTCCGTACAGACGATAATTTCCGTGATGCGGGTATTGACTGGACCTTTACCCGGCAGAAAGTGCAGGACGAAGTATTACCACTGTTCAGCAAAAGCAGTATTGTGGTAACGCAAGGGTTTATAGGTGCTACAGATGAAAATGAAAGCACTACGCTGGGACGTGAAGGCAGTGATTATAGCGCAGCCGTATTTACCAATATGCTGCCGGCTGATAGCCTTACCATCTGGAAAGATGTGGAAGGTGTTATGAACGCTGATCCCAAACTGTTTCCGGATGCACAGCTCATTGCAGAACTGAACTATGTGGAGGTGATTGAAATGGCGTATTACGGTGCGCAGGTCATTCACCCGAAAACCATCAAGCCGTTGCAGAATAAAAGTATCCCGTTGTATGTAAAATGTTTTCTGAACAAAGACCTGCCGGGTACAGTGATCCATAACCAGTCGCTGAAAGGATTACCTCCGATCATTGTATTTAAAGAACAGCAGGTGTTGATGCAACTGCATTCCAAAGACTTTTCATTTGTTGGTGAAAAACCATTGGCGCGTTTGTATGAAATATTTGCGGATATTAAATATAAACCCAACCTGATGCAGACCGGTGCAGTGAGCATTCAGCTATGCCTGGACGACCGTGCAGAGAAAATAGAGAAACTGGCCTTTGCCGCATCAGATACTTTTGATGTACAGATTGAAAAAGGGCTTACTTTACTTACCATACGTCATTATACCGATGCCCTGTTGCAGGAGCTGCGCAAAGGATATACGGTAGACCTGCTGCAGCAGTCACCGGATACAGTACAGGTAGTGATGAAGAAAAGTGCTGCTGCTGAAAAATAATGTTCTGCTACTAATCAGTTCACGACCAAATTTCAACCATGACGAACCCTTTGGCATTTTACCAGGAGAACATTACACAATACTCCCGGCAACTGACGCAGGTACAACAACAATCTTTGCGGGTTGCTATTCTTCGTTTACTTTTTTTTCTTACACTTTGTGCTGCTGTTTATTGCTGGATATCCAAAGATGGTAACCTGTGGCCTGCCCTTACCATTGTAAGCGCTGTATTTTTTGTAGTACTGGTACGTATTGCCTTTCGTTTGCGTGATAAAAAAGCATTGCTGGAAAAATTACTATTTATCAATACCAACGAGGCCGGCATTTTGCAACAGGAACCCAATCGTTTCAGCGACGGACAACAGTTTGCAACCGGTGAAGGTTATACATCTGATCTTGATATTTTTGGAAGGGGTTCTTTGTTTCAATTACTCAACAGGACCACTACGGAACATGGCACTGCTCAATTGAGTTCGTTGCTGAAAGAACCGTTGCTGCAACCAGAGGCAATAATTGCACAGCAACAGGCTATAAAGATATTGAGTGAACAAAAGGAACTGAGGCAATCTATCACTGCGCATGGTTTACTACACGGGGAAAAGGAAGGCAACCTGCACGATATCCGGGCATGGTTATCGGTGCCTACCCTGTTGCTGCACCGTACATGGGTACGCATACTGCGTGTGGCACTACCGGTTTACAACCTGGTTGCCCTGCTTTATTATATTTTTGCAGATAAATATCAGCCACTAGCAATAGGAGTGATCATTAGCTGGGTTGTGATTGGTGCTTTTGTAAAACGGATCAATAGTCAGCACCTGCTATTGGGAAAAAAACAGGTGATACTGGAGCAATATGCAGCCATTCTGCAATTGTTCAGTGGTGTAAATACAGGTGATGCAGTACTGTTGCAACAACAAAAAAAGATGGCTGCTGCTGCGCACCGTGCTACCGGCAAGCTTTCATCATTGGCAGGTATATTCGATCACCGGTTGAATATGCTGGTGATACTGTTCCTGAACAGCCTGGTAATGTACGATATACAATGTATGTGGGCGCTGGAAAAATGGAAGGTAGATCATAAAGAACAGTTTCCGGAATGGATCGACTGTGTAGGAACTATTGAAACACTGGTGTCGTTTGCAACGTTTGCATTTAATGTGCCGGATTTTGCTTATCCTGAAATTGTAATCCCGCCTTTATCTGTTACCGCTACTGCGCTGGCTCATCCGCTGATACCCGCTAATGTACGCGTAGCCAATGATGTGGGGCTGGGACAAAAAGAGCAACTGGTATTGGTAACAGGCTCCAATATGTCGGGCAAAACTACTTTTCTGCGCGCTATTGGTATCAATATTGTGCTGGCGCAATGCGGTGCGCCTGTTTGTGCGCAACGATTCCAGTTCACGCCTATGCGCGTATTTACGTCTATACGTGTAAGTGATTCCCTGCAGGAGCAGACCTCTTATTTTATGGCAGAACTGAAAAGACTGCAGTATATTATCCGTCGCGTGGAAAATGAACAGCCCTCGCTGGTGCTGATAGATGAGATTCTGCGTGGCACCAATTCAGATGATAAAACCCACGGTTCCGAACAATTTATCCGGAAATTAATACAACACAACTGCTTTACGCTGTTTGCCACACACGATCTTGCCCTGAGTAGACTGGAAGAGGAACTGCCGGGAAAGATCAGTAATTACTGTTTTGAAAGTGTGATCTGTAATGATGAACTGATATTTGATTATACCCTGCAGCGTGGCGTAGCCAAGAACAAGAATGCTTCTTTCCTGATGCATAAGATGGAGATCATTTAGTTTTCATGAATAGTTGACGGGTATTTATAATGTGACTGCCTGGATAAAAAATATCTGTGTCAGCCATGCAGTATGCGGGTAACCGGGTACTTAATAATGCACATTATAATGTATAAAGCGGTTTGACCATTCCGCATACTGTTGTTATGTTGTATTTAAATTATTTTAATTTATGGAAATCGACAGGAAATGGATCATCTACGCAGGATAACTCTTATATTTAATCAGCAAATTATTTTCTAAATCATTAACCTGCGCACCATGAGAATTCTGTCTGTAGCCATGTTATCCGGTCTTACACTGGCCGGTATGCAAACATCTGCCCAGTCGCTTACTTTCCAGCCTGCCGCTCCCAAGCCGGGAGAAACGATTACTATTACGTATAAGGCTGCTGGTTCGCCGCTGGCTGATGTAAAAAGTTTTGATGCCATAGCTTTTCTGCAGGAAGGCGCTCTACCCCTGGCAAAAGAAATACCATTGACCAAAAACGGTGATGTGTACCAGGGCTCCTTCAAGATCAACGATACTACGCAAGCCGTTTTTGTCACTTTTACTGACGGCAATATCCGGGAGAACAATAAGGATTCCGGCTATTATGTAATGGTATATGATGGTTCCGGCAATCCTGTGCCTGGTGCCCGCAAAGCTGTGGGAGTGGTGTTCAACAGTTATGGCGGTATCTGGGGACTGAAATCAAATCCCGTTAAAGGTGCTGCCCTGGTAAAAGAGGATTTTACATTGAACCCCTCACTGAAAGAAAAAAGCAAAGGTGATTATTTCAATATGCTGGCGTTGTCGAAAGATGAGAATGACAAAGCCCTGTTAAAAGACGTATTGGAAAAAACAATTGCCAATCCTGATGCTTCTGAAACTGATTACTCCCTGGTAAAAGTATATTACGATCGTGTGAAAGACAAAGCGCATAGCGCTGCAGTGGATTCGCTGAAAAAAGTGAAATTTCCCGATGGTGCATGGGTAAAAACAGAAAAGCTGAATGCTATTTACAAGGAAGAGGATGCTGCAAAACGTGAAGCGTTGGTAAAAGCCTTTGTGCAAAAGTATCCCGCTAAAACTGAGAACGAGAAAAACACGCAGAACAGTTTATACGTATCGCTGGCAGGCCTGTATGGTAACGATGGCAATTATGCCAAAATGAAAGAATATGTTGCCCTGGTAAAGAACAAGAACAGCCTGGCCGGAACTTACAACAGTATCGCCTGGAAATTATCCGGCGAAAGTGTAGACAGCAAGCCTAAAGCTGAGGACGTGAAATTAGGCAAAGATCTTTCCTGGCAGAGTCTGGAAATGGTAAAAGCCAATATGACCGATGTAAGTGCCAAACCCTCCTATTATACCGCCTCTCAATGGAAAAAAGCACAGGAATCGAACTACGCAATGTTCGAGGATACTTATTCGCTGTTGTTGTACCATCTGAAAGATTATAAAAATGCCTACGAGCATCAGAAACACGCGGTAGAGGAAAATAAGCGCAATGAAACCTCTATGAATGAAGCGCTGGCTGAATATGCTGAAAAAGCAAAAGGAGCCGCGGTTGCCCGCCAGGAACTGGAAGCGTTTATCAAGGCGGATAAATTTACACCCAGGATGCGTGACCAGTTGAAACGTATTTACCTGTCACAGAAAAATACTGAAAACCAGTGGACTGCCTATATTGACGAACTGGAAAAAGATGTGCGTGCAAAACGCAAGGTAGAAATGGCAAAAAAACGTGAGGAACTGGCCAAACAGATGATCAATGAATCTGCTCCTGCATTCGCACTGAAAGACCTTTCAGGGGGCGAAGTATCCCTTGCTTCACTGAAAGGAAAGATCGTAATCGTTGATTTCTGGGCTACCTGGTGCGGTCCTTGTAAAGCATCTTTCCCCGGTATGAAAATGGCGGTGGAGAAATACAAGAATGATCCCGATGTAAAGTTTGTATTTATTGACACCCGCGAAACCTTCGATGATAAAGACAAAACCCGTAAAGTGGTTTCTGAATTTATTGAGAAAAATGCCTATCCCTTCCACGTATTGATGGATTATGACAGTAAAGTCATTGAGCAATACAAGGTGACCGGTATCCCTACCAAATTTGTAATTGATAAAGAGAATAATATCCGTTTCAAAACAGTAGGTTTTGGCGGCAGTGCAGACAACTTGGTAGAGGAATTGACATCCATGATCGAATGGACACGCCAGGGAAAAGCAGATGTGGAGAAAAAAGGATTTTAAAAAGTTACATTTCGTATCAGATAGAAAGGGAGCGACCTGCCGTTGCTCCCTTTTTTCATGCATAAAAGTCGGAAAAAACTCAGGAACAGTAGTTTTTTTCGACGCCTTACGCACATGCTTATCTGCTGTTAAAAAACCAGCTATGCGGGTGTGTAAGTGTATTCCTGTATGTCAGTGGTGACGCAGGTTTCAGAATGAACTACGATTCGTTAAATATGCAAATTTATCTGTACTCTAAATGTTTTTTTCGGGTATTGTAAGTATATTTAAGGTGTCATTTTACACATCACCGGAATGTATATTGACTGTTGGTAACACATAAACATCAATGCCCTGCTGCACACTACATTTTATCTTGCCAACAAAGTAGTATTCCGGTTGATCTCTGCAAGGCTTAAGATTAGTAGTACTGGTACATTAGCACAGAAGATGCTGGCTTAGCAGGACATGCCTGCTGTAGCATTGACTGTCACGAATTATAAACCTTTTACTATGAATTTTAATGTCGCGCCCAGGGTAGCCGGCACAATATCCTCTTCTCCTGTGGTATCAGAAATGCTACAAACATTTCCTGTTTCTGATACACCGTTCTCGTCACCAACACATGATTTCGGGTATTGTCTGCTGCAGGCAAAAAAGCACCATGCACATGCAATGCAGTCAATGAACATGAGCGTTCAGCAATCAGACAACAGGCTGGAGATCACAACGGATACCGGTGCCTTTTTCCTGCTGGTATCATTGCACAACCAGTTTTCCTGTAACGCTTCCGGCATTGGCGAACGTGTTTTTTGCGAGCAGACCTGTAACCTGTTGTATGTGCCCGCAGGTACCATTTCACTGCACAGTGAATTGCAACTGCAGGGCAGCCTGGTGGTATTGTATTACCCGGAGGACCAGGTACAACAATTACCGGAACAGTACCCGTTATTGCGGGTGTTGCTGGAAAAGATCAACCTGCAACAGGTAGGTTGGCTGCACAGCAGCAACAGAACGGTAAGCCGTCATATGGTAGAGCAACTGGAAAGTCTGCAGTACAAAACGTACCAGCCAGAATTGTTCTCATTGTATCTGCGTGCCAAAGCCACTGAGTTGTTACTGGCCGTTCTGGATGAGTTTTGCCAGAGTCCCGAAGAAAGTAATAAATCAGTAAAGCTCAGCAAATGGGATACTGAACAGTTGCATGCCCTGAAACGCTGGCTTACCGAAAACAGTGATGAGCCGGGAAGTATGGAAGAGATAGCCCATCGTGTAGGGATCAACAGCTTTAAACTGAAGCGTGGATTCCGGCAGTTATTTGGAATCAGCATTTTTGGTTTTGTATTGCGTATACGGATGAAACGGGCCCTGGTATTGCTGAAGCAATCCAATGAATCGGTAAGTACTATCGGGCTTACGCTGGGGTATAAAAACCTGTTCAGCTTTATCCGCGCTTTTAAAAAATACTACGGCTGCAGCCCTTCCTGCTACCGTAAACAATAGTACTTTTTAATGGCTATAACTACAGACAGGTGATGCTCAGGGGCAGCCTGTCTTTTTTCATTAACTGACCGATGCGATTCTTATTCTTTTTTACCGGCCATTGTAAAACGGATCACGGCATTGGATTGCAGGTCTGACTTCATGAACACTTCGTACACTTTTCCATCTGCACGGATCTTCATTACTGCTGTATTGGGAGGAACAGTGCCCAGGTTATCGGCGTACATTACCAATATATTACCGGCATGTTCTTCAGCCGTTAAAGTAAGGGTGATGGGTTTGCCGGTCAGCAACTGGTGGGCTACAACTACTTTCTGATTAAAATACACTGTTACGCTATCGCCATCCACTATTCCATTGTCAAACAATTCCAGTGTAAATTGTTTATTGATCAGTGGAATGGTGCGGAACACAGAATCTTTCCGTGCGGCGTAGGCAGGCTTTTCCTGTTTTGGCTTGGGTTCTTTCTTTTGCAAGGTTACCGGCCCGCTGAAACATTCTGCATCAGATGATTTGCCATACAATTCTGCATCATTGCTTTTTTCGTCCTGTTTCCAGGTAAGATTGAGCGTGCCTGCGCACCAGTAAAACCCGGGATATTTTTTCAACTGGTTTTTGCCAAAGTTCAGCACCTTCACCGTGATCCTGTTACCAGAGATCGTACCATCTACGGTAGCCATGCAAAAATTCTCTTCAGCTTTCTGAAAAAAACTTCTGTAAAGGGTTCCTGAAAAATAATTGCCATTCACTTCTTTAATGGTAAGTTCCATGTAGGTGCTGTCTGCAATTTCGGGCAGTGAAACGGTACGGTAGGCTTTGTCTTTTTTACCAGGACTGCTGATGTATTGTACGCCTGTCCATTTACCCGGTAGCAGGGTATTGTGTTGTGCCCTGCTATTGTAGCAAAACGTTATAATAACAGCTATCAGGCAGATGCGTAACAGGTATGAAATTGAAATACGGCGGGTCATTAGCAAATGGGTTCTTACTGCAACTGAAGGTATTACAAATCGGTTAGGAAGTGGCTGAAAAAAGGATTAAGCAATGTTATAATCATCTTAAACTGTAAACTTTCTTACTTTTGGCATCCCAAATCACGTTGCTATGTCTTCAATTAGGATTTTTGTTACAGGCGGAACATTTGACAAAGAGTATAATGAGCTAACCGGTGAGCTGTTTTTTAAGGAAACACATTTGCCGGAAATGCTGAAGCGCAGCCGTAGTACGCTTGATGTTACTGTTCGTACACTGATGATGATCGACAGTTTGCAGATGACCGGTGAAGACCGCGAACTGATTGTACACCAGTGCCGCAGTGCAAAGGAAGATAAGATCGTAATTACCCATGGCACAGACACCATGACGGTTACGGCACAGGTACTTGCCGAAAAAGTACCGGATAAAACCATTGTACTGACCGGCGCCATGATCCCTTACAAATTTGGCAGCTCCGACGGGTTTTTTAACCTGGGTAGCGCGCTTGCTTTTGCCCAAACACTTCCTGTTGGTGTGTATGTGGCTATGAACGGTCGTTATTACAACTGGGATAATGTACGGAAAAACAAACTGACCGGGCACTTTGAAGAATTGAAATAGCACAGACCGGGTTCCATATTAACGATTGACCAAACTGCAGTTTATTGCTTTTGTTTTACGGAAGGATCAGAAGGTGGTAATGGTACAAAACCGGTTTCACCTTCAATCTTCGGAAAAAGCTGGGCAGCCCAGTTGGCTTTTGCCTTTTCGATCAGTTCCAGGTTGCTGGCTACAAAGTTCCAGTAAATATGCCTGCTTTCGGGAAAGGGTTCTCCGCCAAAAATGTATACTGTTGTATTGGCGTTTATGGTAAACTCACATAATGAACTGTCTTTTGCCACCAGTATACGTTTGGGTTCATAGGTAAAACCTTCACTTTCCACACTGCCTTCCAGGATGTACATACCTGCTTCACCAGTCAGTTCATGACCAATCTTTACCGTGGTTCTTTCCTTTGATTTGATCTCGATCAGGAACAGCTTACAGTATGCAGGCACCGGCGATCTTTTACCGAATGCTTCGCCTGCAATCAATTTATAATGTACTCCATCCTGTTCCCAGGCGGGAATCTCTTCTTTGGATATATGAACAAATTCCGGATCCATTTCTTCCAGGTGTTTGGGCAATGCCACCCAGATCTGTAAACCATGCAGGTTTTTATTGAGACCACGCAGGTAATCAGGCGTTCTTTCTGAATGCACAATGCCTTTCCCCGCTGTCATCCAGTTTACCTCACCGGGATTGATCTCCATTACGGTACCCAGCGTATCCCTGTGCATGATATGTCCTTCAAAAAGATAGGTCAATGTAGAAAGGCCAATATGCGGGTGTGGCGCCACATCCATGTTATGGCGCTCATCCATGCTCACCGGCCCCATGTGGTCAATGAAAATAAAAGGACCTACCATTCTTTTACCACGGAAAGGCAACAATCTGCCCACCATAAAATTGCCGATATCTGCCGGACGCTCTTCAATAATCAGGTTAATGTTTGACATGATCTGCTGAATAAATGGTAATGGATGCGGTAAAAGATTTACCTGTGCTAATATAGTACAATATATCCCCCGCCGTATGGATAATGGCGGGGGATACGATGACTGCAACAATAACAGATCAGCCAACAAATAGTTTAGTGTGCAAAGGGTTGGAAACGCAGACACAGATTGGCTACTCTGCCATCAATCGGCGCCCACAGGGTTTTAAAAACGGGGCTTGTAACCGGGCCGGTGTACAGTGATTCATACCGGCTCTGGCGTTCATCGAACAGGTTTTCACAGTTCAGTACCAAGCTCCACTTGGGGCCAAATTTTACCTCTGCCATAGCTGCCATGAACAGGTAGCCGGGTGTTTTGGTATGATCTTCTTCTCGATACTGGTAACTGTTGTAAGATGCTTCAATACCAATGCGGAATTTACCTTCTATTTCATACAATGCTGTTGCTGCCGCACGGTGACGTGGTGTAACCGGTATAAACTGTTGTGTGGGCAGATAGGTACGCAATGCATCCGTATACGTGTAACCAATGTAAAATTCCATGCTTTCCAGGTGCAGTTGTACATAAGTATCAGAACCGCGTGTCAGCAAGGGTTTGTTTTTGTTGGAGAAGGTTACATTGCCAGCTCCATTTTCATCAGCAACCAGCGGATCATTGATGCGGGTGATAAAGAATGCCTGGTTAATGAACAGGCTTCCCCCCTCTCCGATGGATGTTTTATAATTAACTTCCAGGTTGCCTGCATAAGATTTTTCAGCTTTTACATTGGCTGCAATAGGCTGCAACTGGTAAATGGAATAATCTCTTACCTGCGGCGTAAGGGCATTGGGTGTTATATAACCCATACCAAAACCGGCCCTGGCACCCCAGTGTTCATTCAACTTGTGAAAAAGTGCCACCCTGGGTAATACAAAATTGCCGTAGGTATTGTGATGATCTGCACGGATACCTGTTTCCAGTTTGGTATTGCCTGTTAATTGCCATGTATCCTGTATAAAGATGCCTGTGGTGGCATTGTTGAATTTGCCTACCGGAACAGGTGTTGCGGCAGATGGTGTAAAACGGTCGCCGGTAAAATTGACACCGCCAATGATATTGTGTTTATGGGCGTGCTTTACCAATGATGCTTCTGCATAATAATTGTCCTGTGCCCCACTGAAGAAATAAGTATTGGTGGTTTCATCCCTGTTGAAAATGCTGAAACTTCCTTTTACAGATAATGTAAGTGTATTGCTGAGCCTGCTTTCGGACAACAGGGTGAAAGTATTGCGGTGCAGTTTATTCTTTTCAAAATACGGGTGTGCCGGATCTTTTTTGCCATCAACGGCAATCATATCACCGCCTGTTCTTTTTTCAAAACTACCCGACCAGCCCAGTGATAACCACGTGGTGGAAGATGGATAAAAGAACAAGGTGGGGTGTATAAGTGTACTGTTGGTTTCCGGTACATCACTAAAACCGTCTTTGTCTACGTCTACCGCTTTCTGGATCGTTTGACCTCCAAAAAAGGTAAAACCAAATTTTTTCCAGCGTTGCGCATAATATGCATTGACATTGCTTTCCTTTAAAGTTGACTGATTGATCAGGAAGGAGGCATCCGGCTTATACAACGGTTTTTTAGAGATCATATTTACCAGGCCTCCTATAGCACCACCTCCGTACAAAGTGGAAGACGAACCCTTGATCAGTTCTACCTGCTTCAGATCCAGCGGCGGAATAGACAATACACCAAACCCACCGGAGTAACCGCCGTACAATGGCATACCGTCTCTTAATAATTGGGTATACCTGCCATCCAGTCCCTGGATACGGATGTTGGCGTTGCCGGAGGTGGCTGAAGACTGTTGTATCTGGACACCGCTTACATCACCCAATATGCTGGCGATATTGCCGGGTTTAATGGTGCTTTCTTCGTTCATTTCTTCCTGTCCCAGTACTTCTACTTTGGTAGTGGCATTTTCAATACGGTCATTACCACGGGTTGATGCTACCACCACTACATCATGGAGTGCGGCGGCATCGGGCTCCAGGTCTATATAGTGAATGGCAGTGTCGGGCAATGTATAGGTTTGCTCCTGTGTTTTGTAGCCAACAAAACTATATTGAAGAGTAATGGAAGAAATCTTGATATTCCTGATCAGCGCAAAGCCATTGGCATCGGTAATACCGCCTGCGCCTGTGCTGTTTTTAGCCTGTATGCTTACGCCGTTCAGCAATTCATGAGTGTCTTTGTCACGTGCCACTATTTTGCAAGTGTATTGGGCATTAGCTGCAACGGATAGGGTAATACTGAGGATCGCTATTAATAAACGTCTCATGCTGTAATAATCGGTTATTAAAAGTCAAAAGTACCGGGCAAATCTGTAGTAACCCTGAAGCAATGTATGTGAGGATCAATAGTTACGGTCGGTAGTGTAGCGTACCAATTCTTCCAGCGCCTTGCGGGTGTCAGAATCGGGAAATTGGTGTAACAATGACAAGGCTTCGTCTCTGTATGCGAACATTTTTTCCGTAGCATACTGTATACCGCCGGCTTTTATCACCTCGTTGATCACAAACTGCACCTGTTCCTCATCTGTGTTGTGATGCCGGATAATGTTCAGTAACTTTTTCCGGAGCCGTTGGTTGCAGGTATTGAGCGTATGGATCAGTGGCAGCGACAGTTTTTTCTCTTTAATGTCGTTGCCTGTTGGCTTGCCGATATCTGCTTTGCCGTAATCCAGCAGGTCGTCTTTCAACTGGAAGGCAATACCTGTTTTTTTGCCAAACAGGTGCATTTGCTGTACCTGCTCATTACCTGGAAATGTGGTACTGGCACCTGCTGCACAGGCAGCCGCAAGAAAGGATGCAGTTTTAGCGGTGATAATGTCAAAATAAACCTGCTCTTCCAGGTTCAGTTTGCGCGATTTGGCCATTTGTACCAGTTCTCCCTCAATCATCTGCTGGATGGCATCTGAATAGAACCGGATGATCTGGTGATCGCCTTTGGTCAGCGACAGCAGTACGCTGTGTGCAAACAGGTAATCGCCTGTCCAAACGGCTGTTTTATTACCCCATAGTGCATTGACAGACCAGGCGCCACGTCTTTCCGGGGAATCATCTACCAGGTCGTCGTGTACCAGTGAAGAGGTGTGTAACATTTCAACAATGACAGCAGCCCTGTAAGAGGCTTCGTTGATGGCTCCTCCCAACCTGGCGCACAGCAGCACAAACATCGGACGCATCTGTTTACCTTTTTTGCTGAAGAGATAGTTGTTGATGCGGCCGAGCAAAAGAATATCACTCTGTAAAACTTCGTGGTAATACTTTTCAAAATGAGCCAGTTCCTGTTCTATTACTTTCCGGGCCAGTTGCATAATTGAAATCCGTAGAAAGTGTAAATATACACCAATACGCGCTATGTGCTGTTCTATAGCTACGGTGGCTGTCCGGGACTTGCAGTTCAGGACCCATTACTTTATTGCCTGTGGCAATTCGGGCTTCGTTATGAAAATGCTGTGATGTGTATTGTAATGCCATATGCCGTTTATATGCTGTCCGGGACTTGCAGTACCGGGCCATTACTTTACTGCCTGTGGCAATGACATCTGTAATTATTGTTTCTGTTAATAAAGTGTACCTGTTATGTGTATTCGTATTTTGTATTATCATGTTCAAATATCTTGACTGCTCTTGAAAGGATAGATCTCTTCAGCCGGCAGCGCTACCGCGATATTATTATTGGCAGTTTTCAGTATTGCAGAGCCTGCAAACACCTGAAAATAATTGCTTTTGTAATTATGAAAGCGGAAAAGGAATTATGAAGATTGATTTTTTGTATTAGCATTTGCATGTTGCCAGCGGCAACAGAATGATCCTTCGAAGCTATAATCCTGGAATAGCATACCGGGAGCATACCAGTTTTTAAACGGTTGGCTAAAATGTAAATAACTTCCTGTAATTTTAATCATGCACATGGTCTGCGAACAGATAAAGTAACCATGATCAATCCTTTAAAATAGCCAGGTGAAAAACGTTGTTGATACTATTCTGCGTTTTATAGCCAGTTTTTGGCGGCCATCCAAGGCCGGTAACCTCCGCAATTTGCGCCAGCGCGGAGAAACCATTGATTCTTTTCAGATACGGGAAGCTACGATGAACGATATTGCTGCACTGTCTGCCCTCCACGTACAGGCATGGAATGAAACATACCCGCACGCACAGCACAAACCTTCTTTACAGATACGTGAGCAACAATGGCAACGGCAGTTTGCGCAGCAGGAAGAAGGCTGGTTCTGTTTTGTTGCTACCGATAAAGCAGGTAAACTGGTAGGATTTGTAAAAGGCTCAAGATACCATACTGATGAGTTGCCTGATTTCTCAGGTGAACTCAATCATATTTACCTGTTACAGGCTTACCAGCGTATCGGGTTGGGTAGCCGGTTATTGCAGCATGCCGTACAACGTTTTGTACAAATGGGCATTCACAATATGGTATTGTTCAGCACGCCGCAGAATCCTTCTATTGTGTTTTACGAAGCTATGGGTGGTGAAAGATTATATGCCGGCAATGGTGAGTTCCATGGCGGATATGGGTGGCGCAACCTGCAACAGATAACGATCCCGCCTTCTGAACAACTTTCCTGAAGATGCATATTGCCAAGCTGGTGTCATCAGATTTCAGGCGTTTATGAGTTGTCCTTTTCCACAAAATGGTAACTGCCGTGAGAGTCGTAATCAATACCATGTTTCTTTTTCAGTTCCTGAATATAGCGTAAGGTAGTTTTGGTATGCGGACTGGCTACGCCATTGCCCATTGGTTCAAAGGTGTGCAGCAATGTTTCCTCCAGTGTACTGTTCAGTGACATGCCTTTGTGTTCAGCCAGGTCATATAGCAATGCTGCCAGTCTTTTTTCCAGTCTTACCGGCACATCCACGCGTTCGATGCTGATGGGCGGTTCCATGTTATAAATGTACCGGCCAAAAACAAGATTATTGCCGTATGGATCACGTACCTCGTAATCGCGTATGCCCCATGGTCTGTTGCCGGGAGGCACCACTACTTCTACCCCATTGTTTTGCTGAAACAGGAATAATTCATCAGGATTTTCAATAACGAAAAAAACAGTGTTGCCAATCAGTGTTTTTTCTTGCTGTTCGGAAAGAAACACCTGTAGCGAGCCCAGGTTTACCCCGCCGAAATCCGGTGGATCACCCCAGGTAAAGCCAAATGTAAATCCCAGCTTTTGGGTGTAAAAGTCAATGGCCTGCTGCAGATCGGGCACCCGCAATGAAGGGTGCACCTGTACTCCTTCTACGTGTGGTGGTTTAACGGCTGACATGGCTGCGTTTTTTATAAGGTTAAGCCTGTGAATTATATCCGTTTCCCGGCCTTCACCTGTATTTCTGATCCTTCTGCCAGGAAAACAGACTGTGGTGATAATGATTGTAAAAAGCTAAATGATGTTCCATACACGGCAGCAAAATCTACATTGATGGCGTATTGTTGTACAGGATATACCATCCAGCGCGGATGTACTACCTCATATTCGGAAGTAACCGTATTATTTACCCGCGCATAGCCCCAGTAGTGTTCTGTAATAAACTCTTCTTCGCTGCCCTCGGCAATTTCCACAGGTATAGGATCGGCAATCACTTTCAATGAGTGCCATACCTGTTTACGCCATTGGTATTCTACTGTAAGTTGCTCTTTGGTTTGTTGCCACAGGTGATGTGTAGGCAGTGTTTCATAGTTCTCTTTATAAACAGTATTGGCAACAAACGTTAGTGCTGGTTTGGGAACTATTTCTTTAATGAACACCACGCCACGTTTCCAGGTATTATTTTCTTTGAAACGCACATAAAAACGCAGATTGATCTCTTCAAAATCAGTATGAAACGGAATACGGATGCCCAGCAACCTGGTATTGACAAACATAAAACCCACCAGGCTTATATAGCAGGTACCCTTCCACAGGTCTGTTTCAGTTCTGTGGGGCAGGAAGGGTTTCAGTAACTCCGGATCAATGGCGTAATTAGCTATAGCCAGTTTGCGCCATTCTGCTGTTAAAAAGTTTCCGGGCATGGTAGAAACAAAATTTGCCTAAAGTTCTGTTTTTTATTGGAATAAGCCGGCTGCTATACATTGATGAATATATAGCAACATGATGGCTTGGTGGATTGTCCGGCATGGATAGCAGTAACCGGGAAAAGAAATAAAAAAAGGAGAACCATGTTCTCCCTGCTGTCAATTATAGTGCTGATATCTTTGTTTTCCGGTAGATCACATCATCCTGGCCATGCTGGCGCTTTCTATGGCCTGTTTGCGGTTAAAGTCGGCTGTCATGCGTTTAATGTTCACCAGGTCAATGATAGTACCTATGCCGCAAAAACCTGCTGTGATAAAATAAAGGATACCCAATCCTACCTCACCAAACACAAACCGCTGGATACCAGCCACACCAAAAAATCCTATAATGGTAAGCAGCATCATTGTTTGCTGATCTTTTCTTTTGCCGCGGTAAAACATAATAAAACGCTGTTGTTGCCCTTCGTTCATATTCTGTGCCAGTTCACGGATCGTCATCAGTTCATCCGGCTGCAGATCGGGTAACATCATCAGCATTTGTTCTGAAGTCATGGTAGTGTTTTTTTGAAGGAATGAAAGGTTTAATGATATGGTATATAATGCCAAGTGTAGCCGGTATACCCATTATATGATGTTGCCACGACTGACGGAATTCCCCATGCAGTACATCATGAATGGAATGACCAATGCCACAACCCCAGCAGGAACGGAAGCCTGCCAGTTTGAATAAACAGAAAGAAAAAGTGTTACCGGAAGTATCAATGCAAAAAAGCACCAGCAATAGTATGCTCCAGGTCAGTGCTTCGGCATATTTATAAATTGCTACAGGCCTTTGGGTATAATATTTAGCATTTGGCATATGGTTGCACAACGGCAAAGTATAATATTAATTATTCCGCAGCACATTCAACAATTTTATCGGATTTTCTTTTTTGATTAAAGTCATAAAAGGAGGGAGTATGCGTAAAGTAAAATACAGATGGTGGTAAGTGGATACAAAATGTAGTATTGCTGCTACATTTTCCTGCAATACCTCGCAACAGGAAATTTCCCCCTCATTGCAGAAGGGGGAAATTCAGCGTTATTGTTTGGGCTCTACAATAAAGACTTTCACGGGTTTATCGCCGTTGTTAATAACTTCATGGGTTTCGGCTTCACTCCAGAAACTGCTGCCGGCAGGCACCTGCGTTTCAATCACCTTTCCATCAGCCTTTATCAGTTTTATTTTGGCGTCAGTAACTACAATGGTAAGATGGGCCGGGTGGCTGTGTTTCCCTGTACCGCAGATATCTTTACCGGGCTCAGCCTGAAATTCGGTCACTTTCATCCTGCTGTTCTCAAATAAAAGTTTCGCAGGGTACGAGGCTATCTCCTGGCTTCTGGCACAGGTGACGGCAAGCAACGTCAGTGCACAACAAATGAGGACGGACTTTCTCATGTTAATACTTTTGATTGTTTAGGTTATACCTTCAATTTAACAAATATTCCGTTGTTTTTTGAATACCTGCCGGGCTGATAGGAAATGCTTAACTATAGTATTGCACGCCGGTGACTTTACTTGTGTGAAAGATTCGTAATCCTGTGCACCACTGTGTTGATGTTCATCGGTTTGATGCAGAGAAAAACGCGCAAGGGAGGGTAACCTGGTAGTATGCAGACATATTGTTTTAATAGATATTTAATCTGCTTTTGCAGAATAAAATAGCGCCGGATGTAGACTTTCCCGGGTCAGTGGGTAATTGGTATGATCATGAAAGGAAGCCACAGCAAACATCCATCACTGTGCTGCTGTTTTAACCAGGTCTGTATAAAAGCGAGATAACAGATCATGAAATGGGATACAAACCCTGCATGATACGGAATTTGCCGGCAGGCGGACATTCGTCTGTCAGTACTTCGGCATAACAGCCAAGGCTATGGAGAAAACTGATCAGCATTGCCGCCTGTACTGTACCTTCTGTACTTTTTACACGCAGGATATTATCACAATCGTGCAGGTCAAAATTGGCAATGTAGTTTCCAAACCTGTGGTGGATATGATTCAGCAATGTATTTGCCTGCACCCTGTCAGTTATATTTGTTTTAAAAACTTCTACCATGTTGGTGGTTTGTGGTGGATACACGGCATTATTTAATGTTGCAGCATTAATAAATAATAAGAAGTTATCAGTCTGTTTGATTCAATTGGTATTGTTTTCGTTGCAAATTGCCGGCCGGTATTCATAACACAAACCTACCTGTATTCATCAAAACCCACAGGGTGTAAATACGGCATTCTGCGGGGTTGGATGCGACAGATTTTATTTTTAATTTTATTACATGAAAAACATAATCATCCTTGTTCCCACAGGCGCTATCCTGGGCAGTGTTGAAGGTCCCCGACAGGTATTTACAGAAGTGAATGCATTTCTGAAACGTATGGGAAAGCCTCCCCTGTTCAATGTTAAACTGGCGGGACTTACACCAGAGATACCTTTGAATAACGGTATGTACATGGTAAAAGCGGATGTATTGGTAAAAGACGTTGAAAAAACTGACCTGGTGATCATTCCGGCTATGGATGGTGATATGCTGAAGAACCTGGAAGACAATAAAGGTTTTATTCCCTGGATACTGCACCAATACAATACCGGTGCAGAAGTAGCCAGTTTATGTGTAGGAGCTTTCCTGCTGGCTACTACAGGTTTGGTGAACGGAAAAAAATGTGCAACCCACTGGATGGCTGCCAATGATTTCAGAAAAATGTTTCCGGATGTGGACCTTGTGGAAGATAAAGTGATCACCGATGAGGCGGGTATCTATACCAGTGGTGGCGCTTTTTCTTACCTGAACCTGGTATTGTACCTGATAGAAAAATTTGCAGGCAGGGATATTGCCATTTTCTGTTCCAAAGCTTTCCAGATAGATATTCAGCGCGACAGTCAATCGCCCTTTATGATCTTCAGGGGACAAAAGGAACATGAAGACAACGATATTAAAAAAGCACAGGATTTTATTGAAAAGAATGTGCAGAACAAGATTACGGTAGATGAGCTGGCTTCTATGCTGGCTATTGGCCGCCGTAATCTTGAGCGTCGTTTTAAAAAAGCAACAGCCAATACTGTGGTGGAATATATTCAGCGTGTAAAAATTGAGGCAGCCAAAATGAGCCTTGAAAATTCGCGTGAAAATGTAAATGAGGTGATGTATAATGTAGGTTATGTGGATCCCAAAGCATTTCGTATTACCTTCAAACGTATTACCGGCCTGTCTCCTATCCAGTATCGCAACAAATACAGCCGCAAACTGCTGGTAACTGCAGATTGATAACCGGTTTGTATAAATGATATTGTAAAAGCCCTGCAATGCAGGGCTTTTATTTTTTATGGCAGATATTGTTCATGGCATAACATTTTAGTATGCTGCTATATGCAACAAATGGTTGAAGCTTTTACGGTCGGCTTTTTTTACAATGACCAGGGGCCGTGTACCTGTATGGTATGGGCCCCTTTTGCTGAGAAGGTGGAACTGGTAATAGAACAGCCGGTACAGGCTGCATTTCCATTGCAAAGAAATGATAAAGGATATTGGTCCGGTGATGTATATGGCGCTCAGCCAGGCGTAAAGTATCGTTTCCGGCTGAATGATGAATTTTTACTGCCCGATCCCGCATCGTTACAGCAACCGGATGTGCACGGCTTTTCCATACTGGCAGACAGGAACTATACCGGCTGGACTGATCATGACTGGAAAGGAATGGCTTTGCGTGATATGATCATTTACGAGATCCATACCGGCACTTTTACGCCACAGGGTAATTTTAATGGCATCCGTGAAAAACTGCCTTACCTGCAACAACTGGGCATTACTGCCATTGAAATAATGCCGGTAGCACAGTTTCCCGGTTCGCGCAACTGGGGATATGATGGAGTGTATCCCTTTGCCGTACAATATTCATACGGTGGTATAGAGGAGTTGAAAAAGCTGGTAAATGAAGCGCATGCACATGGCATTGCAGTAATCCTGGATGTGGTATACAACCACCTGGGGCCTGAAGGCAATTATACTTCACACTACGGACCATATCATACAGACAGGTACAATACTTTCTGGGGACATGCCATGAATTTTGATGATGCATGGAGTTTTGGTGTGCGTGACTATTTTATCCGGAATGCATTGATGTGGCTGGATGATTTTCATATAGACGGATTACGGCTGGATGCTGTACATGCCATAGCTGATAACAGCTCGCTACATTTTATTGAGGCATTACAGCAAAGGGTACGTGAGTTGGAACAGCATACGGGCAGAAAGAAAGTACTGATCGCTGAAATAGACCTGAACAATCCACGATATATCAATCCCGTGCAATCGGGAGGTTATGGTTTTGACGGCCAATGGCTGGATGAATTTCACCATGCACTTCATGCGCTGCTAACCGGTGAAGTGAATGGTTATTATGAAGATTTTGGCAGCATAGAACATGTTGAAAGGGCTTACAGGGATACCTATGTTTACAGCGGGCAGTATTCCCAGCACCGTAAACGCTATTTTGGAGTTACTACAGTCAATCCTTATGATCAGTTTGTGGTGTTTACACAAAACCACGACCAGGTAGGCAATCGCCTGCTGGGCGACAGGATCAGTAAACTGCTTTCTGCAGAAAGCGTAAAACTGATGGCGGCGGCGGTATTGTTGTCGCCGTATATACCCATGTTGTTTATGGGTGAAGAGTATGGTGAGGAAAATCCCTTCCTGTTCTTTATCAGCCATACAGACAATTCGCTGGTTGAACAGGTACGCAAAGGACGTAAGGCCGAATTTGCCAGTTTTAAACACCAGGAAGATTTTACTGACCCGCAGGCAGTGGAAACATTTGAGCAATGTGTGCTTTCATGGAATACCAGCAGTGAAAAGAATAAAGCATTGCTGAAATGTTATCGTTTCCTGATCCGTTTGCGGAAAGAGCACCCTGCTATGCAATATACAGGCAGAGAAGGTATGGAAGTGCTTAGTACTACCAATGGATTATTGATCCTGAAACGCTTTCACGGACCGGCAGTATTGCTGAGTGTAATGAATTTTTCACCTGTTGCTTTGCAATGGGAAGCTGAGGCTTTTGCCGGTAAAAAGATATATGATTCAGTAGCAGGAGCAACAGATCTCGCAGTGCAACCGGGTGATGTATTGACTCTGGAGCATTATGGTTTTATCATTCTTGATACAAATAAGGCACTATGACAAACATTCCGCTGGCCACTTACAGGGTACAGCTACACCAGTCGTTTACATTTAAAGATCTTGAACAGATACTGGATTACCTGCATACACTGGGCATTACGCATATATATGCCTCTCCTGTTCTGCAGGCAGAAAGTGGCAGTATGCATGGATATGATGTGGCAGACCCGCATTACATCAATCCTGAAATAGGTACACAGCACGAACTGGAAAAGCTGGCTGCCTGGCTGAAGGAAAAACACATGGGCTGGATACAGGATATTGTGCCCAACCACATGACCTATTCTGCCGCCAATAGAAGACTGATGGATGTACTGGAGCGGGGCGCTTTATCTGAGTACTACCGGTATTTTGATATCAACTGGCAACATCCTGATGAACATTTAAAAGGCCGGTTGATGGCGCCATTTCTGGCTGATAGTGTAGCGCAAAGCATAGAAAAAGGCGTACTGCAATTGCAATTCAATGCCGTAAACGGGTTTACAATAAACGGATTCCCTCTATCAGTAAGTGGCTATGCTTTGGTGGCCGGCCTGTTGCCGGCAAGGTCTGCTGCCAGGCAGCAACTGTTATTGCTGCAACAGGAAGGATTGCAACCGGCATGTATAGAAAGCTGGAGCAACAGGAAACAACAATTCCTGTCTGCAGTGGAGAGCGATGATACTATTGCAACGCAAATACAACAGGCAGTAACATTGGTGAACCAGGATAAGATATTGCTGAACCTGTTGCTGCAACAGCAGCATTATATTTTTACCTGCTGGCGGGAAACAGATCGTCGTATCAACTATCGCCGGTTCTTTACAGTGAACAGCCTTATTTGCCTGGCAATGGAAAATGACAACGTTTTCACGGAATATCACCGGTTGATCCATTCATTGTATAGTAAAGGTCTGATACAGGGATTGCGGATTGATCATATTGATGGGCTGTATGATCCTGAACAGTATATTAACAGGTTGCGAAACCTGTTCGGCAACGATTGTTATATCATTGCTGAAAAGATACTGAGTGGCCGGGAAGTGCTTCCGGCATCATGGAAATTAGAAGGTACCAGTGGTTATGAATTTCTTGCCTATACCAATCAGTTGCTTACCAACCGGAAAGGCGCGGCAAAGCTTTCCGCGTTCTATCACTCGCTGATGCCGGAGATCCCTGCTTATAAAGACCTGGTGTACGACAGTAAAAAGAAGATGCTGGAAAACCATATGCAGGGGGAGCTGGATAACCTGGTAACATTGTTCTTTACCTTGAATCTACAGTCGCCAGGCATGCAACAGCAACAACTTGCAGAAGGTTTGAAAGCGTTCATGTGCAGTTTACCGGCATACCGCATTTATCCTGAACGTATACCGCTTGAACCGGAACAGCAACAGGTTATTACCCATGCATTTAACAGGGCTTATACTGAAGCACCTCAGTTAACTGGCCTGTTACAGCAGCTACAGCAATTGTTTACCGCAGAAGATGCAGATGAAGCATTGCAGACAAACAGGTTATTGTTTATTAAACGACTGATGCAGTTTACGGGTCCTTTAACCGCAAAAGGTGTGGAGGATACAGCATTCTATATTTTTAACCCGTTAATCTCGCATGAAGAAGTAGGCGACTCCCCTGCTGTGCTGGGTGAAACCATACAGGAGTTTCACCACAAAATGCAGGCCCGGTTACGAGGTACACCACATTCCATGAATGCTACTTCCACACACGATACCAAACGGGGTGAAGATGCCAGGATGCGTATCAATGTACTGGCAGAACTGGCAGAAGAATGGAGCCATAACGTAACAGGCTGGATGCAATTGAATGCTACCCTGCGCACGAGGGTACATAATGCTCCCGCTCCTTCATGCAATGACGAATACTTTATTTATCAATCGCTTATCGGTGGCTTTCCAGAAAATCTTGTAGTGACAGATACATTCCGCGACAGGCTGAAAGCCTATTTTATCAAAATGGTGCGGGAGGCAAAAGTAAACAGTAATTGGGCTGATCCTGATGAACTCTATGAAACAGCCTGTATTGGTTTTATTGATCGCATATTGGATGGTCAGCATAGTTTTATCAGCCGGTTACTGCCTTTTGTGAAAAAGGTTTGCAATTATGCCTGCCTGCCTTCCCTGGTACAGGCATTACTGAAAATGACAGCTCCGGGTATACCTGATATTTACCGGGGAAGTGAATTGTTTGACCTGGCGTACGTAGATCCCGATAACAGAACACCGGTGGATTATACCGGTTATAAAAAACACCTGGAACAACTTATTGAGCTGGAAAAAGGCCCGGCAGAAGAACTATTGCATTACCTGCATGAAAACCGTTTAACGGGTGTGCAGAAAATGTTCCTTATCCGCAAGGTATTGCAGTGCCGCAGGCAATACCCGGATGTTTTTTTACAGGGTGATTATATCCCTTTGCAACTTTCAGTACCCGGTCAGCCAATCATTGCATTTGCCCGGCATTACCAGGCCTCATATGCAATAGTAATAGCACCTCTGCAACCGGTGTTGTATATGGATGCAAACGGGCGTATGAAACCCGATGCATTGAATAACGTACTGGTAATATTGCCGGAGAAAATACCGGTGAGATGGAAAAATGAATGTACGGGAGAGGTTATCAGGACCAATGGTGTATTGGCATTACAGGATGTTATCCGGCAATTTCCGGTTACACTGCTTACCGGTTATAGTAATTCGTTGACAGAACAGCCCTGGTAAGGATCTTTTTGCAAGATAAGAACAATCTGAATAATCATTTGCCGTCTGCGGATGATGGGCGCAGTTGCTTATATTTGGTTAGTAATGCACCAAAACAACCAAAATGAGCAAAATTACATTTTACGCATTTGCAGTATTGTCTTTATGCACGCAAACTGTTCACGCACAGGAGAAGAAAACAGCAGCAGAAAAAACATATACCATCCCATTTCAGTTAACAGATCGTAATAATCTTTCTGTACAGGCTATCCTGAATAATAAAGATACCGTACAGTTAATGTTCCATACCGCTGCGGATGATGTAACGCTTACCGAAGATGCTGTTAAAAGATTGTCTACGATTGTTTTTGCGGGTGCAGACAGTGTAAAAAGCTGGGGAGGTGCAGACAATACTTCCCGCTTCAGCAAAAGTAACCTGTTGCAGATAGGCGCACAAAGTTGGAATCATGTTGAGATATGGGAGAATAAGAATTCCGGTCCTCACACAGATGGAAAGTTCGGACCCAATCTTTTTGAGAATAAGGTGATAGAAATTGATTTTGATAAAAAGCTCATTACTGTCAGTGCGGCTTTACCTGTCAAGGTTAAAAACTACGAAAAGCTTAAATTAACCTTTGAGCGCAGCATGATGTTTGTGGAGGCAAGCTGCACAATCGGCAACAATACATTTTCCAATAAATTCCTGATTCATTCGGGATACTCTGGTGGGATACTGTTTGATGATAAATTTTCCAATGAAAATAAACTGGCTGATCAGTTAAAGATCATTGATGAAAAACAGCTGAAAGATTCTTATGGCAATGTGCTGAAAACCAAAAAAGCTATTCTGCCTGTATTGATCATTGGCAATGAAAAACTGACTGATGTACCGGTAGGCTTTTTTGATGGTGCTATCGGAAGACAGAAAATGAGCGTTATGGGAGGTGATATCCTGAAGCGTTTCAATATCGTGATAGATGCACAGCGGGAATATATTTATCTGAAGGCCAATAAGCTGAAGAAGACTGATTATACCAACGTATAGTACCACGATTATATACTATAAAAACCGGTCAAATATGCGTAAACTGGCTTTACTGGTACATCTTTCCATGGATGGATTTGTTGCCGGTACACAGGGAGAATTGAATGATTTTCCTGCCGGTGAAGAGAATCTCCGGTTTGTGAGTAATTTGACGAAAAGTGCAGACACTGCATTGTTTGGACGCATCTCTTACCAGTTGCTGAACAGCTACTGGCCTGCTGCCGGTGAACGTGCCGGTGCTACGGAGGGCGAAATGACCTATTCCGGATGGTATAATCAAGCTGTCAAAATGGTGGCGTCACAAACAATGACTGGTGAACTGCCAGACAATACCATCGTGATCAGTAAAGATATTCAGCAACAGGTAAGCGATCTGAAAAAACAACCCGGTAAGGATATACTCATTTTTGGCAGTCCTTCAGTTGCCCGGCTTCTGATGCAGGCTGACCTGATAGACAGTTACTGGATATTTATCAATCCCGTTATTTTTGGCAAGGGCATTCCCTTATTTACCGATGATACACGTAAAGCAAAACTCCGGTTGCTGACATGCCACCAGTTTGCCAATGGCGAAGTGGCCTTGAATTATATTCGCGCATAGTACCGGCTTTTGCTACAAACAGCAGTAAAGATGACTGATTATATTTTGCCCGGAGAGCAGATCAACCGTGATGGTTTTGCGGTGATTGATGCTGTGTATACAGACATAGAGATAATGCATCTACTCTCCCTGTTATCTGTTACGGATACATCCAGACCTGCATTCCGCAAAACAAAGGATCTTTTTGCTATCCGGCAATTCTTCCGGGAGGTGCCGGATGCTGCTGATATTGTGTTTAATGATGTGCTGAAACAACTGGTAGCCGGGCTTTCCGGAGATGGCTTTTTTGTAGTGAAGTCTATTTATTTTGATAAGCCCGGTGATTCTAACTGGTTTGTACCCTGGCACCAGGACCTTACGATCTCTGTAAACAAAAAGGTGGATACAGCCGGTTATGGTCCGTGGACCATCAAACACAACCAGTATGCGGTACAGCCTCCGCTGGATATTCTGCAGGACAATTTTACCATCCGCATTCATCTTGATGCAACAGACCATAGCAATGGCGCTCTCCGCGTCATTCCAGGTTCACACCTGAATGGTATCCGCAGACCGGAATCTATTGATCTGAAAGATGAAACAGCTGTTGTATGTACTGTGCCCAAAGGTGGTGTAATGATTATGAAACCCCTGTTGCTGCATGCATCGGGCCGTACGCTTAATCATCAGCCAAGAAGAGTGATACATATTGAATTCAGCAGAAGCAAATTGCCTGCAGGACTGGAATGGGCTGAATTGATGACCGTTTCCTCCTGTTCATAGCCGTTACAAACGGGGCTGCTGTGTTAGTTCGGGAATGTAGATATCGAAATGCGCCCCCTGTCCCAATTCGCTGCTGGCGGAAACAAACCCGTTATGGTTTTCCGCAATTTTCTTTACAATGGCAAGACCTATCCCGGTACCGTTGTAGCTACTGCGGTTGTTCAGTTTCTGGAAGATCTCAAAGATCTTTTCCTTATAGATGGGTTCAAACCCGATACCATTGTCTGATACAGCCAGGTGGTAATAGTTGATGTGTTTATCGGCACCAGCAAAATGAAGGGTATCACCTTTTACAATCGTTGCATGTACTTCGATCTCAGGAGTAACATCAGCACGGGTAAATTTGATGGAGTTACTTAACAGGTTTATGAGTAGTTGTTTGAACTGGAAAGGGATTACATAGGCTTTCCCCAGATCCTGTGTTTTTAGTTTTACCTGCCTGCTGTCCAGTTGTTCTTTCAACGCTTCACGTACCGATTCTATCAAGTGGTTGATGTCGGTTGTTTCAAACATCTTTTCACCGGTACTCATTCTTGTGTAAGCCAGCAGGTCTTTGATCAGCACCTGCATGGTATGTGCTGCATTCTGAATACGGCGGAAATCATCTGCACCGGCCGGTGAAAGCTGTGGCAGGTCACGGTCAATGATCCTGCTGGAGAACATCTGTATTTTACGCAGGGGTTCCTGCAGGTCATGGCTGGAGATGTAGGCATAGGTTTGCAGATCGGCATTCATTTTTTCCAAAGCTGCATTTTTATCGGCCAGTTCCCTGGTCCTTTCATTTACCTGCCGCTCCATTTCCTGTGCAAACATCTTCTCTTCGCTGATGTCGCGCAGGGTGCCGATGATACGAACTGCTTCTCCATGCTGGTTGTAGAATACGCGTCCCAGTGTTTTAATCCAGGATACACTCCTGTCGGGTTTGCGGATGCGTGCTTCGTATGTATAACAACCTTTTTGCAGGGCTTCTTTAAAAGCCGACAGTACAGAAGGTGAATCTTCCGGTAAAAGTTGTCCGCGAAGTTGCTCGTGGGTGATTATTGTATCAGGAGGCCAGCCAAATATTTCCATCAGCCGGGGACTGTACTGAATGCTGTGATTCACCAGGTCCAGCTCCCAGTTGGCGATACCTGCAAAATCCACAGCCTGCCGGAATTTTTCGTTGGCATCTTCCAGCTCACGATGTACTATTACCTTTTCTGTAACATCGTACACCGTGATCATGATACCGGTCACTTTACCCAGCTCTCCAAACAACGGGGCATATTCATAATCCAGGTAAAAGTCTCTGGGACCGTCACCGCTTTCCACCAGGGCATGCGATTCTTTTTCCTGGTATGTAATACCCGTTTGGAAAACCCTGTCCAGCAGCGCAGGATATTTCTGGGTGGCCAGTTCCGGAAATACATCCAGTATACTTCTGCCAACTACCTCTTCATTCTTTTTGCGCCAGATCTTTTCCAGTAAAAAAGTGTTGGCCAATTCAATTACATGACGCTCTCCTCTCAGTATGGCCATCGCAATGGGTGCGTTCATCACCATACCATGAAATACGCGGCCGCGTTCTTCCAATAACTGCTTGGTCTTTACCTGTGTGGTAACTTCATTGGCCACCACAATAATACCTGCAATTTCTCCATCCCGTTTTTTTAAGGGCTGATATACAAAATTGAAATAGGTCAGCTCTGCTTGGCCATACCTGTTGAGTGTTACAGGAAATTCAAAACCGTGATAAGGTTTACCGGTGCTCATTACACCATCCAGCAGCCCGGAGACAGATTCTTTTACTTCGGGCAAAGCCGTAAACAGCGATTTGCCGATAACCTCTTCTGCAGTCCGGTCCACAATCTGCAGATAAGCATCGTTCGCAGAATCAATAATATAATCACGTCCATGCAGAATAGCAATACCCACCGGCACCTGTTGCAATGTGTGCCGGAGTAACCATTCAAGCTCATCTGCTGACATTGTTTGCGGCATATCGGTCATTACGGTTGTAGTACAAAGTCGCTTTTTGAGTTGCTTTTAAGACCAGCCCGGCTTTTGAGCCTGAATACCTGGTGGATCACTTTTTTCAGATCAGCAAACGTACAGGGTTTGACTATGTAGCGGTCTGCCCCGTTTTCGTAAAGCAGGTGAACAATTTCGGGTTCATAGGAAGTGGAGATCACTACCACATCAATGCCGCTGAATCTTTTATCACCCCTGATCTCTTTCAGACAGTCGAACCCGCTTTTACGGGGCATATTCAGATCGAGGAAAAGAATTTCCGGCAGTTCCCGGTTTTGTGAAGCAGATAGTAACTGCATCAGGGTAGCGCCGTTTTCACAATACTGCAATTGTACAGAAACGCCAAGCTCTTGCAATGCCTCCTGAAAAAAGGAATAATCATCAGGATCATCGTCTGCAAGAATGAGCCGGGTTTCATTATTAGGCATTCGCGAATGTATGCCAAAATGCGGATACTCCAGCATCGTTTTGATGTGTGGAAGATGCCATGCCAGTGAAAATATGGTTGCAGCTCTGCTTCCGGAAAACAGGCTGATTGTTTTTATCCTTTTGTTTCTCTTTGTGTAAAGTGTCAATATGCTGCTTTCGTATTGGCAATACCACTTTTTGGTTGTTGAAAAATGATCTTTGGATCATGAACGTATCAGGCGGCCGGTAACAGTTTATCAATAGAAACTGGAAGCCTGTAACCGCCGGCATTGGCCTGGTGTAAACAATCCTTCGGCTTTGGATGTTAACAGGTGGTAACCGGATCTTTTAAAGAATAAAACTCACATACATGAAAATAATTATTGTAGGTGCTTCCGGAACTATCGGGAAACACGTGGCCGCCTCACTGGAAAAAGAACATGAAATAATTAAAGTCGGTTCAAAAAGCGGCGATATACAGGCCGATATTACCGCTCCCCAATCCATAGAGAACCTGTTTAAAAAAGCCGGAGCCTTTGACGCATTGGTATCTACTGCGGGCGATGCGCATTTTGGTCTGCTGAAAACAATGACCGACAAAGATTTCAGAAAAGGAATTGACAGCAAACTGATGGGACAGATAAATCTTGTACTCATTGGCCAGCACTATATCAACCCCAAAGGCTCGTTTACACTGATCTCCGGTGTACTGTCAGACGATCCGGTAGTAAGTGGAGCCAACGCATCTGCTGCCAATGGAGCCATTAATGCGTTTGTACGGGCTGCTGCCATTGAGCTGGAAAATGGAGTCCGTATCAATGCGGTATCTCCCACAGTAGTAGAAGAATCGCCGGGATATTTCCCCTATTTCCCCGGACATATTCCGGTTGCTATGAGCCGCGTGGTAACCGGATTTCATAAAAGTGTTCTGGGTGCAGGAACCGGACAGGTGATCACTGTGTATTGATCATGGCAGGCCCGCTGCAATCTGTTATTTTTGTGGCCTATGACAGCCGGTACATTTTTGCAGGGTACTTCCCTGCTGAATGATAGTTTTTTTGAACAAGCGCTCATCTTTATCACTGAATACAATGATAAAGGTGCAATGGGTTTTGTGATCAATAAACTGTTCCCCCGTAAGTTCAATGAACTGGAAGAATTTAAAACAAGCATTCCGTTTCCGCTGCATGATGGCGGCCCGGTAGATCGTGAACATCTTTTTTTTATACACCGGCGCCCGGACCTGATCAGAGATGGTATGCCCATCTCAGGCAATATCTGCCTGGGCGGCGATTTCAAAGAGGCGGTGCGATTGATCAATAACAGCACCATTACCGGGAAAGATATCCGGTTATTTATCGGGTATTGCGGTTGGGATGACCAGGACCTGGAGACAGAAATAGCGGAGGGAAGCTGGCAGGAGACAAATGAAGCAACATTGTTTTAAGAACAAAAGGCTGCAGAAAAATATATACTGCAATCAATTTACAGCGACTGCAAACTGATAAAAAGCAGCAGACCCATTGCCGGGTCTGCTGCTTTTTTATGTTATTATTTAAAATAACTTCCCTGTTCCAGATCGGTGATCAGTGAAATGTGGCTGGGCGCCCACCCCAGTGCCTCACGGGTTTTTTGACTGGAAGCGGGGATATCCAGTACAATGAAATGTGCCAGCCAGCCAAAGTGTTCACCTGCTTCTGCGGTTGATTTCGCTATTACCGGCAGGTTTAATTGCTGACCGATCACTTCCGCAATCTTTTTTACAGGAATTCCTTCATCACCAATTGCATGATAAAAAGCGCCTGTACTGCCCTTTTCCAGTGCCAGCCTGTATACACGGGCTGCATCCAGCCGGTGTACCGAGCTCCAGCGGTTACTGCCATCATTTACATAAGCAGCGGCACCCTTTTCACGGGCTATGCCAATAAGTGCAGGTACAAAACCATGGTCGCCATCATCATGTACAGATGGCGGCAGACGTACCACCGATACGTTTACACCACGTGCAGCCATTGCAGCAGCGGCTTCTTCAGAAGCAATCCGGGGTATGGAGGCAGAACCGGCTGCAGCAGTTTTATCTTCCGTTGCTATACTGCCCGGCGATACAATTGCAATACCGGAAGTAATGATCAGCGGTTTGGAGGTCCCTGCCAGTGCAGAGCCCAGTGCTTCGATAACCCGTCTGTCTGTTTCGCAACTTGCTTTAAAGTTTGAAAAATCATGAATAAAGGCTGTATGAATAACGCCATCAGCCATAGCTGCTCCGCTTTTCAGGCTATCAATGTCTTCCAGGTTGCCGCGGTGTACTTCGGCTCCTGCTGCTACAAGTGCCTTTGCACCTGCATCAGAGCGGGTAAGCCCCAGTACCTGGTGACCAGCATCAATCAGTTCCTGAACAATGGCCGAGCCAATGAAGCCCGTAGCACCGGTTACAAAAACACGCATATATCTTTTTTTTAGTGAAATGAACCTGGTTGAATACCAGGTATTGTGGCACAAAATTGAGCCGGGTTGCTGACTGAAAACAAGGACATTTTACACCTTTTTTTGAGGTCATTTGACCTAATTTTGCAGTACTTTCAGTTTATACATAGTCCATGTTTGAGGTTTTTGAAACTTATATTACCACCGAAGCACACTTTACCAGGGAAGAGTTGAAGCATATGCGTTCACTTTCTGTGATAAAAAAGCTGCGCAGAAAACAGTTCCTGTTGCAGGAAGGTGAGATCTGCAGGCATAAGGTATTTGTTACTAAGGGATTATTAAGAACATACCGTCTGAAGGACGATGGTACGGAATACATTATACGGTTTGCACCCGAAAACACGTGGACGCTGGAGCATGAAAGCTTCAATACCCAAAAACCTACCCGGTATAATATTGATGCGCTGGAAGACACAGAACTGGTGACCTGGACCCGCGAAAATTTTGATGAACTGCTGAACTCTATTCCCGCACTCAGATCTTTTTCCGAAAAACTAAAAACCAATACGCTGAGTGCAAGCCAGGAAAGAATACTGATGAACATCAGCTATACTTCTGAAGAAAAGTACCAGGATTTTATTGATTCTTACCCTGATATTTTCCGGCGGATCCCGCTGCATATGGTCGCTTCTTACCTGGGTGTATCGCGCGAAACTTTAAGCCGCATAAGACACGCACAACAGAAACCGCAAAAAAATAATGGTATCGGTTAGCCGTTTGTTGCCACCGGGCTGGCATGGGGACACCTGTTTACGGCGCGGGTGAACATATATGATTTTTATTTACCGGTATCCGGCGCTTGCGGGGTAGTGAAGCTGTAACCATAGTATCTGAAGATTCATAAAGACTGGAATGGATTTACCCCCAAGTGTATTGAGACGAAAATTTATTACTTCGTTTGAATATTGCCGTATTATATTTAGTTTAGTGAGCCGTAAAATGTGAGATCAAACCGGTAGGGAGAGTTTTTCAGACGTTCATTAAAACTCTATATACAATTCAACGCGCCACTCATGCAAAAGATATTCACGCTTGTCATTACATGCTTACTATTTTCCACTATCATTAGGGCACAGGCAGATAACACTAGCCGGCAGAGAACTACTGATACTATCCGTATAAAAAAGACCTTTGGCGGCAGTCAGTTCTTTGTTGGCGAAAAACAACTGAAATTAAAAGAACTGGAAAAAATGCTTCAATCCAATGAAGCTGCTTACAGGCTGGTACGATCATCAAAAGCGCCGGCAACTGTTGCCACTGTGCTGGGAGTAGCCGGAGGGTTTATGATCGGCTGGCCGCTGGGAACCGCTATTGCCGGTGGAAGTCCCAATTGGGCCCTTGCCGGGGCCGGTGCGGGACTGGTGGCAATTTCTATTCCGTTTGGCATCAGTTCCAATAAAAAAGTAGTAAAAGCGGTCAACACATACAATGCCGCGGCAGGCAACAGCACATCCTGCCTGCAGTATGATCTTAAGCTGCAGTTAACCAATAACGGCGTAGGTCTGGCCTATAATTTTTGATCATAACACTGATGGAACTATCCAACAAAATGAGCATGACCATACAGCAGACATACCAGCTATTTCGGAATAAACAAAAACGAAACACCCTGATCGTAACTGCAATTTTATTGCTGATGCTGATAACCATTTGCATTGATTTTCTTTTTACCCGGTTTCAGCAAAGCTCGTTTTACATTGCAGAATCGTTGCTTTTCAGTTGTTACTGGCTGCTGTTTTTACCCTTGCTGCATATACAATGGAAACTGGCTAAACGCTCTCCAAAACTATCATCCGGGCTATTGATAACGACACTGGCTGCGGTTGTACATTTATCCTGCTATCCGGCAATCGTTTGGTTTTTGTCTCAAAGCTTTTACTATCATACCTTCTCCTACGGGCAGACTTTTAATTACGGATTGACGGCATATTTCATTAAAACTGCCATCATCTACAGTGTATCGTTGTTAATGATCGTTTTGCACAAAAATGTTGCTGTAAACCCTGCACCGGTAGCTGTTGGAACGGAAAATACTACAGAACCGCTTTTCATCACTTCAATGCTTGTTTCGGATAGTAATAACACAAAGGTATTGATCACCACCAGCGATATTTTATATTTTTCTGCTAATGCCCCCTATATCAATATTTATCATCAGTCCCGGAAATACCTGCATACCGGAACACTTAAATCCCTCGAAACACGGTTAGATAACAACCTGTTCATCCGTATACACAAATCCTGCATTGTAAATGTTGGTAAGGTAATTTCTTACCAGTCCCGTTTGAATGGTGACTATGATCTCACCCTTACCGACAATACCGTATTGCGGGTAAGCCGTATGTATGCAACCATTTTCAAATTACGGTTTGAACAACGTCATCGTTTTACGGTAAAATAACCTCGTGTTGCATTGTTTCATTTGCAGATCAGTGGTTTATAAAAACACCTTTGTCAAAAAAGAAATGCAAATGAAAAGATTTATTTTCTGCAAAATGTTGCTATTCGCCTGCTCATTACTGACAGGTTGCAACGGACAGATCACTAAAAGACCATTAACTCAGAAAGGTGTTGTAGGTGGCGGTTGTGATGGCTGCGAACTGATGTATGCCGGTATGCCACAAAAGATCAGTTCAACCGGTACCAGTCCCGGGTGGAATGAAAAGGGGCAAAAGTTACTGGTAAGCGGAACTGTTTTCCAGGTAGATGGGAAAACACCAGCCCCGGATGTGATCATTTATTATTGGCAAACCGACAACAATGGTTACTATTCGCCAGCCACAGGCATGAATAAAGAAGCAAAGCGACACGGACATATTCGTGGCTGGGTAAAAACCGATACCAATGGAAAATATACAATCAGAACCATTCGCCCTGCACCTTATCCCGGGGAGGCCACACCTGCGCATATTCATTTATCCATCAAAGAGCCGGATATTGCCAATGAATATTATACTGATGAAATTAATTTTGATGATGATAAATTTCTCCTGACTCATTTAAAAAAATACCCACAGCAAAAACGCGGAGGCAGCGGCGTAGTAAAAGTATTGCAGAAAGACAGTCTGCAAATAGCAGAACACAATATTATTCTCGGTTTAAATATCCCCGGTTATCCTGAAAAGCGAAATCAGAAGCCTTAGAGAAAGACGGTACTGTACGTCGTTCCGTGAGGCATTTGAAGGCCGCTTATATTGCCGGTTGCATACCTGCTATTCCGCCTTCCGGATTCCTCCCTGCATCGTTAATCTTGGGTACTGTTGCATTGTTGCTGGCCTGGCCGGAATGACAGCTCCCGAAAGCAGATGTTACTTTCTTTCAATTGGCACCATGCAATGAGTTTTGTGAATGCCTGCTATTGCCCCGCCGGCCTTCATTCCCACAAGGCGGGAGCACGCCTGACTGAACATCGTTCGGGCAGGGGATCTGAAGACCACATACAGGGGCTTTCTCCCGCCTTTCCTGCGTCTTTGCAGCAGGTAAAAGCGTAAAAACTAAGGGTTGCTCGGAGAGCAATATGCAAGGAAAACGCAGTAAATCAGGAAGTAAAACAACAAATGCCTGGTGCAAAGTGCCTGACAGGATTAAAAATGATGAAGCAGGCCTGCCATTTTGAAAATCAATAAGTTGTATATATTTGGACGTGAACGGGTATTGTAAAAAGACAATATGAATAGACATGTATCATGACAACAACAAATATACATCATAACGACCTGGCAATTGTAAAAGAGCTGGTTTATGACAAATGTGGTTTTATGTTGATATGAAACTGCATACAGAAAGTATGGAATATGGCGCCTGTTCATTTAAACTGAACGGGCAGATCATTGAGCATAGGGTTTCTAAAACCACACCAACAAAAACAGGCCAGTTTGTAACCATCTGGAAACGCAATGAACATGGAATAACCATACCTTTTGATGTTTCTGATAATATTGATTTTGTAGTGATAACCTCAAAAAATGGCAGCAGTATCGGGCAGTTTATTTTTAATAAAAGGGTGCTTGCTGACAAAGGTATTATTTCGCAGAACAGAAAAGGCGGAAAACGTGGTATCAGGGTGTATCCGACATGGGACAAAACCACCAGTAACCAGGCTGTGAAAACCCAAAGCTGGCAGGTTAACTATTTTCTTACAATTGAGAGAGAGAAGGCTACCTTACTGGTTTTTGCAAAGAAGCTGTTCGGTATTACAGGTAAGATCTGAAATAAATAACACAATAATGTCGTGTATGCTTTGTGGTCAGGCTATCTCAATTCACCAGGATGTATACCACCAGGAAAAACACCAACTATACCTCAACTTTTCATGTCTTCATTGTATTCCGATTGATAAACAAAATATCATAAGTCCCGCGTGCCGTAACCTGGTATCTGTAATAAATTATACGTTCTGACGACTAATCAGGGAAAATGGCAGGTATGGCAACAAACCGAAGAATTTGGTTAAAACATATTGGCCTGGGATTAGCCGGAATTGGGTTAGCAAACGTTGAATCATTCGCTGCACCGGCAATACCAGGGTTGAAAGAATTGCGAAACAATGATAATGCTATCCTGCTACGTTCAAATGAAAATCCTTATGGGCCCTCTCCGCTGGCCAGAAGAGCGTTGGCAGGCAACCTCAATATTAGCAACCGGTATAACTGGGAGCTTGCCTCACAACTGATATCGGCTATTGCAAAAAGCAATAATGTAAGTGACGGGAATGTTTTACTAGGGGCCGGTTCTACTGAGTTACTGGACCTGGTGTCAAAATATGTTTCAACAGAAAAAGGAAGTTATGTTATTGCTGACCCCTCCTATGACTACTGGACTGTAACGTTAGATAATTCTGGATTAAAGAAAATAAAGGTTCCGGTTACTGCAGATAAGAGAACTGATCTGCAGGCCATGTCAGGTGCCATCAGCCAGGATACAAAACTTGTTTATATCTGTAATCCCAACAATCCAACCGGAACAATTTGTGAAAGAGAATTGCTGGTGAAGTTTGTTGCCGGGGTTCCCCAAAGCACCATTATTCTGGTTGATGAAGCATATCTCGATTTTACAAAACAACAATCTCTCAGTAATCTTATTACTATCTATCCCAACTTAATTATTGTCAAAACGTTCTCTAAAATATATGGTCTGGCCGGTGCAAGAATCGGTTATGCACTTGCCGACCGGAAAACAATTGACCGGTTAAGCAATCTTCAGTCATCGCCAGACAACAGCGTTAGCGTTTTGTCAAGGTTAGCAGCAATGGCATCATTAAAAGATACCAGGTTTATTGCAGATTGTTATTCGCTAAATGAAGCGGCAAGACAGTATACTATTGATGAGCTCAAAAAATTAAATCTTCGCTGTATTGCATCTTATGCAAATTTTATATATTTTTCTTTGTCAGACTTTAAGAAGGACTATTTTCAGTTGCTGAAGAACAATAATATCCTGGGCACAAAAATATATGAAGAACAGGGAAAATGGACACGGATCACTGTTGGTACAATGGAAGAAATGAAAGCATTTATAAAAGCAATACAATAAAGACAGCTATTGGTGCGTGAAGTTTAAAACACATCCTTTCCGCTTACTTTTACTGACAGCTATTGTTATGGTAATAGCTGGCCAGCTTATGCCGGGCGATTCAGTGCCGGATATCCATCTGCATGATACCTATATTGTATTGTCATCTTTATACTATACCGGGTGCGCAGTTTTTCTTTTTTTGATCTGGATAATTTACCTGTTCTCTAATAAAATTTTATATTCCCAAAGACTTACCTGGGCACATATTATTGTTACAATAGCTTGTTGTATTCTTATACCCGTTTTGCCTTACCTGCTTGCAAACCCGTACCGGGGATTGGCCGGTATGCCGAGACGATATTTTGATTATAGCCAATCCGGCTGGTTCAATGTGGTTAGCAGATTTAGCGAACCAATGATAATTGTTTTTTGGTTTTTTGTTGCTGCACAAATACTATATATCATCAACCTTGGAATTGGTGTATTCAAACGCTTTCTGGCCTGAGCAATAGCAAATATCAATTGGATGGTCATGGCATTTTTTAAGCCAGGAATTGAATGGTGAATCCTTATTTGGACCAGGCTGAAACAAACGTTATAGTAGGAAGTAATATTGTAAACTGTCAGGCTGCCATTCTGTATACTTCCGCTGCAAAATTATTCTTCACGTTCATACTGTTTATATCCCTGGTCACGACGAAGGTCTTTGCACAATCAGATAGTATTGTGTTAAAAGACATCACCTGGGATGAGCGTTCTCCGGCAGGAATGACGGAGTTGTTTATTCCTTCAAAGCGACCTGATGAACAGGTCGCTATAAAGTATGGTTTGATGCTGTCGGATAATTTCCCGGCAGCGATGGTTCCGGCTGGTGAGATACCAGCCACTTTTATTCACCAACATTGACCGGCAATCAATGAATGGCTTATATCCGTTATTTATTCTCCCTTATAGTCAATAACAGGTTGTCAAGTTTTTCCAGGGTAGCTTTCATACCTTGTTCCATGCCCATTTGAACAACTTTCTCCAGGTCTGAAAGCGACTTATAGGTTACTATGGTTTCTACCAGGGCGTTCCCGCCCTTATCGATAAATGAAATACGCCAGTCAGCACGGGGCAGATCTTTATTGATCTCGCCAGCTTCATTGCTGAATGCATCAGAGCAAGTGTAATAATCAATAGGTCTGATTTCGAGATAGTCTGTCCAGCCCCAGTATTCGGTGCCATTGGGTTCTACCATTGCATAATGCCAGTGACCACCTTCCCGGAATTCCATGGATTTTGTTTTGGTGGTTAATGGAGCAGGCGCAAACCATTGATTAAGCAACTCGCTTTTAGTATAACAGTCCCAGACCAGTTGACGGTCGGCTAAAAATTCACGTCTTATTGTCAATGTATTGTCTTGCTTATTTACAACGAAGTCAAATTGCAGGTTGTGTTTCATTGATTATGCTTTTTAAGATGTAATAAAAGTTTATCCAGTTGCTGAAAACGGTTTTCCCAGATCTTCCGGAATTGTTCCAGCCATTTGTCTACCTCTTTCATTTTGTCAATTTCAAGTTGGTAATAAATTTCCCGTCCCTGGTATTCCTGTTTCAGCAGGTCGCATTCAGACAGTATTTTCAAATGTTTTGAAACTGCTTGTCGTGTCATATCAAAATGCTCGGCAATAGCATTGGGCGTCATGGCCTGTATGGCAATTAACACCAGGATGGCCCTTCTTGTAGGGTCTGCTATCGCCTGAAAAATATCTCTTCTCATTGGTGTAGTACTTTTAAGCAACTATTCGGTTGCAAATATAAGAGCAACTGTTCGGTTGCGCAAATTTATTTTCAGGAAGCAACTAGAGGAAGAGGTATATCGCACATATGCATGCTAATCCGGACCGGACAGCTAAAAAAAATCAACTACAAGAAATGTTGTGCTTTTTTTAGGTACAACGGCAGTTATTGATCAGTAAAGATTGATTTATCCGGAAGTAGGCTCATAACCGGTTTACATTGATTGATCTGAGAAAGAAAGAACAAAGACTGCATGAATAGAACAATTGGAGTTTAAAATAGCTTTTAGTCATAGTTTTTTTAATGACCTGATTACCTTTTGATACTCTATAAAAGCTTTGCCAAATTCTTCCGTAAATTCATAGTTGCTGAATTCGTATTCTTCATTAAGCCCTGTAGTTGTCTGTAAACTGATTTCACCATATTGGACAACAGGAATCTGATAGTTGTCTTTGAATCTTTTATCAGGCGTGCCATTTTTATTCACTTTTTTCCATGTCCTATCTATTATTTTTGAGTCTTCGGGTACTCGACCCGTTTCTGTAAATCTTACGTATGTGTGATTAAATATAATTTCATCAAATCCAATTATTGCAAAATCTGTTTTATCTGAATACATTACAATAAACCCAGGATAGAAGTACAGGTCAGAACCGTTTGCATTTTGAAAATAAAGCGCTTCATATTCAGACTTTACATCCGGAATGGGCTTTAGCCCAAATCTCACATCTGTTTTCCTTACGATTGTACTTGCTGAAGAGCGGGCTGCAACCCTATTTTGATAATGAGAACTTGTAACATCCCAGATACTGTTGCAGGTTATTAATTTTTTAAATGCTTCTACAAGTTTCTCATATTTTTTCCCGATCTCCGGTTCAAAATCAACATCAAGCTTTACATAGCAATTTTCTATTTGCTCTTTTGTTTGCCCAATTGCTTCTTTTTGGGCCTCCATATCTGTTCTGATATCTTCAGGTATACTTCTTTTGATTAAACCATACAGAAGAATGTAGCTAAACATCAGTTTTGCCTTTGAAATTCTCAGTGTTGCCTGTATTTTCAACAGGTCGTTCTGGAGATCTTTCCTTTGCTGGCTTGCCAAAATAATTGCTTCTTTTACACCTTGCATATTCTGGCTTGTAATTTCATGGATATCTGCGCTAAAAATATTGTCAGAAGGTGTTGTTGGCGGTTCAGGTTTGTGGATATCATGTTTGGGATCTGAGCTTGCCCCTGATAATTTTTGACGGCTATAGATACCGAGAAGAGGCATACTTGTATTCAGATAAGTACCTGACTTACCAAAAGTCATACTTGCTCCTTTAACCCCAATAGAAGTTGTTATACCGCTTTTACTAAAGTTTAAATGAACTCCCGGTATTATTTTGATTCGTCTGCGAAAAGTCCAGGTCATATATTCTGATTGATATGTTATACAAGATTGTTGTAGCCTTTACATATTTTTTAATCAAAAACACCATTACTAATAGCAATGCAAAATACCACAGGAATACCTGATTGCTGATGCAGGCAACCTGATGTTTAAATATACTCAATGATTTATATGGCCTGTAAAATGAGATTTTTATACATAACTACTTTACGGGAAACCATAGTATCCCGTAAAACTGAAAGGCTCAGACTATCTTCAATACTACAGATGAAAAGTATTACAGAAGACTATAAAAAGTAAAACACCGGGACTACCGGTGTATAGACCTATCGGGGAATATTGAACTACTAATAGGAGCTTACTTTAGGCGTAAAGAACGGGTACGCTTCTACATCTATGGAAATATATCCTACGGGGTTAATAAAACCTGAATTGTTGCCGTTGGTTTTGCTCAATACATAGGTCAGTGACTGTAAGTTGCTGATTCCTCCCTTCGTTAATGTTCCGCTGATCACCAGCATAAAGGTAACCGAAGCGCCGTAACCGGAAAGATATGCGGCACTTGAAAAAATCGTAAAATCATTTCCTGAGCCGGCGACATATGTTTTTGAAATGGCAGAACCTGAAAAACTGATATCCAGGGCGTCTTTGAAGGCAACTTTTATCGTGTTATTTACAGTGTCCTGATTGTAAAAACTGAATACCAAAGGGTCTCCGAATTTCTCCGTATCGTTGATCTTCATTCCGCCTGCATAGATGGTACTGTCCGATTTCATAGCATAAAAGCCGGTTACGTTTGGTGGACGGGTACCCGGGTGGATGATCATCCCCGCTTTTCTCAGGGTATCCATCAGTGCGGAGGAAATATTTTCGTTAACACCTGCCGGAAAATCACCGGGGGTGTTGTTGTCGGTGCTGTTGTTTTTGTTACAACCAATAAGCAAAGACAAGCTGAATAAGCCGATTGAGAATGAAAGACGGAACTTTTTCATGTTGTATTTTTTTGCTATTCCTGTTTTTCTACTTTGGTATGCTTTCAACACTTTTATTGTGTTACTTCCTATCGGCCTCCCTGACCATTAACCGGTATGTAAAACCTACGCTCAATACGCGTGTTTTAATATCACTGCCAACCACGTCTATTTTATTGATAGCAGTTATGCCACGCATGTACCGCGCACTGAATCCGAATCCTTTCAGTTTGTTATGCAAAAATTCGTACCCCACTCCTATCCCTGCACCGAAATCAGTTCCTTTATAATAACGTTTGCTGTCAACAAATGGCTTATCGTTCATTCTCTCTTTTGCAGAGAGCAAAATGCCAAACTGCGGACCGGCTTCGATATAAGCGCCGAACGGAAATTTGTATTGAATCATCAGGGGAATGGTCAGGAACGCGTGTCTGATCTGGTAGGTATTGCCTGTTCCCAGGTCTTTGTAGTTGGCGCCTTCACCGGAGTAATTTAACCCAACCTGTATTGCAAAGGGGGTGGTTACATTGTACTGGCCGAAAAGCCCAACATAAGGTCTGGCCAGAAATACATGGTAAAGATCCGGAGCCGGTTCTGTTGCAAAGTTGACCCCAACCCGCGCGCCAGCGGAAAATTGTGCGCTTGCCGGCAATATGGCGATAGATAATACAAAAAGCAGACAGGTAATTTTAATGAATTTCATGATAGTCTTGATTAATTAAAGTGCTTTATTAAATATGCTGTAAATGTGGATCACCTGCATAAACTGAACAATACGCAATTGTTCGTACTATAGCCTGTTAAAGGCTAAAAGGGTATTTTATATCATACTTTTTACGGACATTTAAGGATCACCAGAAACTTTAAATTTGCCGGATGTCCGATAAAAAAATCATTTGTATTGTTGAAGACAAAGAAGAATTACGTCATGCGATGACCACGATGGTGGAAATTACGGACGGGTTGATCGCCGGCGGTAGCTATGCCAGCGCTGAAGAGGCCTTGCCCGCTATTTCTGAAATATTACCAGATGCAGTGTTGATGGATATCAACCTGCCCGGCAGCAGTGGTATTGCCTGTGTGGCTGCGCTGAAAAACCTTTTCCCGAAAATGCTTTTCCTGATGTGCACTGCTTATGAGGATAATGACAAGATCTTTAGTTCCCTGAAAGCGGGAGCAAGTGGCTATATCCTGAAAAGCGAAGGACCTGCAAAGATCATGGAGGCACTGGCAGAAATGCTGCGGGGAGGAAGTCCGATGAGCAGTAATATTGCCCGCAAGGTAGTAAGCAGTTTTAAACAGCAGGAGGTGAAAAATGAAATTGTGATGATCCTTACTGACCGGGAAAAGTCGGTGCTGGACCTGCTGGCCAGGGGAATGATGAACAAGGAAGTAGCCAGTGAACTGGACATCAGCCCGGCAACCGTGCGTACGCATATCCAGCACATTTATGAGAAGCTGCAGGTTAACACACGGGTGGAAGCTGTCAATTTATACCTTAAGAGATCGTAATGATACCCATACTCAGAATCACCGTTTTATCAGTTTTGTTATTGCTTTTTACAGCGGTTTCCTTCAATGCTTCAGCACAGTCCCGGGCCAAAGGCGAGGACCCGCGTGGAAGCATGATCAAAGGCACCCTGTCGTTGCTGGCTGATAGTCTGAAAGAACGCATCATCACCACCAGAGACAATACAGAAAAACTTTCCTGTTTGCAGATGCTTTGCAGAACAAGCAGTGTTATGCCTGTAGATACGCTGAAAAAATATGCAACACAGTCATTACAACTGGCTATGCAACTGGGGAATGAATCAAAGATCCGGGAGGCGGAATATATCTATGCTTTTTCGCTGCAACAACGTTCTTTTGAAGATTCCGCACTGCTGATCTGCGATAAGCTGATAAAATCAATTGACGGGCGGGGTAAAGATTTTTCTCTTTATCACGATATACTGTGTCTGAAAGCTTTGTGTTTAAAAGCAAAAAGCCAGATCAGGGAAGCGATGGCGCTGGCTTACCAGATGCTGGCAAGCGCCGAAAAATACAATGATACCGGCGGACAGATCAATGCTTATAATCTACTTACCGTTGTAGCCGGTCAGCTAAACGGGTTTGACGATCCGAACGCCAATGATGTTTATTTACGAAAATGCATAACATGGTACCTGAAGGCAATTTCACTGTTTAAAGACAGCAGCTATTACAGGAAGTATGACCGGATCCTGGCTAACCTGGGAATGACTTACTTCCAGTTGCCAAAATCGAAAAATGACTCGGCATTGTATTATATCAACCTGGCAGATATCTATGCCCGTGAGCAGGGACAGCTTCGTATACTGGTTGCCTGTGCTGCGGCCAGGGGGAATATTTTTAGTACAATGGGCAAAACTGATTCTGCCATATATTATTATAAACAGGAAGTGGCGTTGGAACAGTTGATCGGAGACCCGGTAAGGATCGCAATGTCTTACAGTACTTTGCGGAATATTTACCGTTTACAGAAAGATTATAAACAGGCATTGAAATATGACCTTCTCGAAAGAGATTACTGCATTGCAAATCATGTACCGATCGACATAGTTCAATACCAGGATCTTGCGTACGACTACCGGGACCTGGGAGATTACAAAGCCTATGGCGACATGCTGGATACCCTGATCTCTGTTAAAGATTCCCTTTACCAGGCAAATTCAGCTGCTGCACTGGCTGAATTGCAGACAAAGTACGAGGTAGCAAAAAAGGAAAATACCATCATCCAGCAGGAATATAATATTGCAAGAAAGCGGGCTATTATCTACGCAGTGTTGGGACTTCTTTTGCTGGTGATCGTTACCGGTTACATGGTACTGAAGATCAGGAGACAGCAACAACAGCAACGGATAAAGGATATCCTTCTTGAAAATGAAACCAGGACCCGTGCAGAAATAGACAATGCTAAAGAAGAGGAACGAAAACGGATCATCTCCGATCTGCACGACGATGTAGGTGGCGGTCTTAGTACAATCAGGATGGTAAGCGACCTGATTGCCCGGCAGCATGAGCAGACAGCACAGTTAAACCAGTATGCATTAAAGATCTCTGGTATTACCAAAGATGTTACACAGCGGATGAATACAATTGTATGGGCCCTCAACGCGGAAAACAATACGTTGCAGAACCTGGTTGAATATATCCGGGAATACGGAAGCTCTTTTTTTGAACACAGCCCCATCGTGTTCAGAAATGATCTGCCCGAAAAGAATGGAGACGTACAACTCAGCGGATTGCAACGCAAGAATATTTTCCTTTGCGTAAAAGAGGCGCTCAACAACATTTACAAACATTCCGGTGCTCAAAATGCATGGATCGTTATTCATATAACCGGTCATTTGCTGACCATTGCCGTGCATGACGATGGAAAAGGTGTTTACGGGACAAACCCATTTGGCAATGGCTTAAAGAATATAAAAAAGCGGATGCAGGAGATAAACGGTGAAGTCAGTTTTGCGACCGGTAACGACAATGCCGGCGGAATGGTGGTGTTGATGAAGGTGCCATTGATCCTTTCAGCAGTTCTTGCCGGCTCAGGCAATGCAACCTTTACGGACGCCAGGTGATTTGATATACCTGCGTAAAATATTGTTTATCTCCCCCTGTCATCATAAGTTGGGCAAACCTGGTCGGCCAGTTGACCTAAGCTTTTTGTCAGATAGTATAATCAACAGGAATAGTAAGCCGGATATTATCACAGTACTGAATATGAATACAGTAAGGCCTGTATCATAACCTTTTGGCCAGTCTTTTTCAAAGACAGGCATCAACAAGGCTCTGTTTGCTCCATCCAGACCTGTAACGGTATGCAAAAGAATGTTTGACACTACATGTACGCTTATTGAAGCCCACATGGAACGAAAAAGCACATACGACAAACTAAATACAAAAGAGTAACAGGCTGTTGTTGCAAACATTTTCAATCCGTTCATGTTAAAGCCGGTTCCCTGCAGATGGAACAGGCCGAAAGGCAGCGCCATGATCAAAACGCTTAAACGCCATCCTGCCAACTGACAGCATATTATAAACAGAAAGCCCCTGAACATTAATTCTTCCAGCGAGTTAATCAATACATACGAGCTGATCTCCTGTAATGCCTGTGAACAGCTTAAAGGACCGGTAACGAAATGATATGGCACGTACACAAAAAGTACTGCTGCTATTGTTGCTATGGATAGAATACCAATAAGTGCTCCCCGGAGTATATCAGCGATGGCTTTCTTTGAAACATTCAGTCCCAGTGCTTCTTTTGACAGGTTATTTTGTTTTAACAAACGAAAGCTAACGTATATTAAAGCCAGGCCAATGATGAGTATTATTGCTGTACGGAAGATATAGGGCACCAGGTTTTGAGAAGGAAAAGCTGTCTGGCCTGAAAAAGCTGATACCCAGGCAACCAATGCTGCCGCAATAAATATAAACACTGAACTAAGCCTGAATCTGAATTGCGGCTGTTTTACAAAATAAGTGGAACTTAATGGCTGTGGCATATTGTTGTTGTAAGTAAAAATTTCCTGCCCTTTTAAGCTGTCCATTTCGTTTTGCAATAATGGTTATGCATTATAAACATACTTGCCTTCACCCCTGTATTGTTTTTAATGATTCAATGAAGCTAAATATTAATTTCAATCAGTACAGAGGTTCCTTTGCCCGGCGCTGAATTCACATCCAGTTTTCCTTTTAAAAAGTCCACCCGGTTTTGAATATTGCTCCAGCCCATTCCAGACGACTGTTTCAACAATGCAGTATCAAATCCTTTGCCGTTGTCTTCTACGGTAATAGTTAGTAATTGTTCCTGGGCCAGCATGTTCAATTGAACTAAAACAGCTGAAGCAGTGGCGTGTTTGATAGTATTGTTTACCAGTTCCTGCACAATACGATAAATGGTAACAGCAACCGTTTGTTCAATGGGCACTTTATCCATTCCTATAGACTGATAATTGGCATTGATGACGCCACTACTATTAAGCTCGTTGCAAAACTCTTTTAAGGCGATGTCAAGTCCGTATCTGACTAATATTTCCGGCATCATATTGTGTGCTACCCTTCGCATTTCTTTAATGGAGCTGTTCAGCATTTCTATATTACGCTCAAATGCCTGCGCATGATCCGGTGTCATCGGCATGTAGCCTTTCATACTGCTCAAAGAATGCTTGATGCCACTTAGCATACCACCCAGTCCGTCGTGCAGGTCTTTGGCAAGCCGGGTACGTTCCTGTTCCTCGCCTTTCAGCACGGCTTCAATAGCTGTGAGCTGCTTTTCTTTTTCCAGTTCGTCAATCCTGGTCTGTTGCAACTTCTGGCGGTTCTTGTAGTTTCTGTAGGTCAGCAAGGAAATGATGAGCAGGGCACCTGCACCTGCCATCAGAAAATAATTAAGTACAGATTGCTGGCGAAGTTGTGTGTGCTGCAATTGGATCTGCGTTTCTTTTCTTTCGGTATCAAACTTTTTTTCGATATAGATCGTACTGTTTGTGATAGATTCATTCAATATACTGTCATTCAGCAGCTCGTACTCATAAAAATAACCATGGCCTTCGTTACTGTTCTGCATGGCATAGTTCAGGCTTGATAGCAGGGCATAAAGCTTTTGCTTCAAACTACGCATATTGTATTTTTTTGCCAATGCCATGGCAGAATCGGCATATAGCTTTGAATCGGCGTATTGCTTTTTCTGGAGGTAATAGTAAGCCTCGCCATATTGCGCCAGTCCCTCATATTCGTGTGCATTGTACATCCTGGAATAGCTGAGCGCTTTATCTACGTACTGTTTGATGCTGTCATACTGCCGGAGTTGCAGTGATATCAAAGCGTAATTCAGATTTGTGGTGATCTGTATTACCCGATCTCCCCTTTCATCTGCAAGTACACCTGCTTTGCGCAGGTAGAACATACCGGAATCATAAACGTGCAGGCTCACATAGTTCAATCCAAGATTATTATAAGCCTGCTGCATCAGATCTTTGTTGGCAGAACTTTCAGCAACGGCTATTGCTTCCAGTCCGTTGTTGGCAGCCTTCCTGTACTGATGCATAGAATTATAAAGCATTTGCAGCAGGTTAAAAGTTTCTGCTTCATATTGATGAACACCATTCCTGATCAGTATGCCTTTTGCTGGTTCTATATAGTTTACCGCATTTTCATAATCCCGCAATTGCAGGTAGGCAATGCCCACATTCAGCATGGTGCGGCCGATATCTGCAGAGTCGCCGTACTTCTTTGCATAGTCAACAGCCTCCATACCTGTTGCCAACATCGCATCGAAATTGCCCCGCACATTTAAAATATTGGAATAATGAGTATAATAACTCAATACCCCCTGGTTGTACTTGATTTTATGGCTTAATGCCAGCCCCAGTGAGCAATACCTTTCGGCTTCTTTCAGATCGTCTTTATAGTATTGGATGGAAAGATTGTAGTATACTTTCACTTTGAATGAATCTTCTTTTGCCAGTTTCAGTTGCCGAAGCAGGCTGTCTTTGCTCATTGATTGCTGTGCATTTGTAAAAAAGCAAATACACATATGGCAAAAGAACTGTATAACTATACGTTTTATCATTGTTCAAAACCCTTGTTTTTAATTGTCGCAAATCATGCAGAGAAGCTGTTCTGCCTGGTTCATTTTACGACATCTGTTTCGCATCATGAAACTAATGATTTTTACCGTTTTCTGTATAGGGATTACGATTATGGTTTCTGTGTCATCGGAAGGATAAAAGATACAACAGCAGACCGAATAAGGTAGGAAAGTACACTGGTGACGGAGTTCAGGGAGTGGTCATGCAATTATTGCATGGTTCTGCAGCAGTATGGAAAGGATGTTGTTCAGTTGAAAGGTACTGGCGGGGCAGGTTGCGTGGGAAGGGCATTATGATTGGGTAATGGCTGTATAAGGGTTAGAAGATTTTAATTTCACGAACCTGGTGTAATGAATAGGTGCTGCTATTGGCTGATCAGTGGTTATATAATTCCCAGCCTGATCACTATACTAATCAGAATAGCGGTGTTTTTTGCTTCGAATTTTTCCAGCAGGCTTTTGCGGTGTGTGTTTACTGTAGGTATGCTGATATAAAGCTGTTCGGCTATCTGGCTGTTTGTATAACCCTGGGCAATGAGTTGCAGCACTTCTTTTTCTCGCCGGGTAATGGGCGGTTTTTTAGTAACAGGTTTCTGTAAAGCGGTGGCTACTTCTTCGCTTAAATATACTTCGCCGCCTTGCACAATGGCCAGGGCCAACAGCAGTTCTTCTTTGGTAGCATTTTTTAATACATAGCCTGATGCCCCGTTTTCAATCATATTATTAACAACGGCTTGCTGGTTGAAAGTGCTGAGACCTATTATTTTTATGGCCGGGTATAATTGTTTTACTTCCTTACATAATTCCGTACCGCTTTTATCGGGTAAGTTTATGTCCATCAATATTATTTCAGGCTGTTGTAGTTTCAGAAAACTGAGGCAGGACGCGGAGTTAGTAGCATGTCCCATCCATTCAATGTTTTTTTCGTTCAGTAGCAAAGCGCGGATGCCTTCTATCACTATATAATGATCATCTACAATAAAAAGGCTTATTTTCATTGATGAATGCGTTGCAGGTTCATAGTTTTTCGCTTTCAACGGGTATGGTGATCAGTACAGATGTGCCATTGTCCGGGGCTGATTTTACATCTACGTTTCCTTTTAAAAAATCTACCCTATTGTAAATGCTGCTCCATCCTATTCCACCAGATCGGGCTAAGATAGTAATATCTAATCCTTTGCCATCATCTTCTACCGTAATAGTTAATAAATTTTCTGTTTCTGAGTAATGCAGTTGTACCAATGCGCTTTTGGCAGCGGCATGTTTTATTACGTTATTCACCAACTCCTGCACAATACGGTAAATAGTAAGAGCGGTTGTTTGCTCTAACCAGGCATCTTCCAGTTTAATAGAGAGATAGCTGACCTGCAGTACACCGCTACGGTCAATTTCTGAACAAAATTCCTTTAAAGCCTCATCCAGACCATATCTTACCAATATTTCAGGCATCATATTATGTGCTACACGACGCATTTCTTTTATGGAGCTATCCAGCATATCCAGGCTACGGTCAAATGCCTGGGTATTATCGGGGGTCATTATTAAATTCTGTTTCATATTGCTTAAAGAATATTTGATGCCACTGAGCATACCACCCAGTCCATCATGCAGGTCTTTGGCAAGCCTGCTTCGCTCCTGCTCTTCACCTTTCAGCACTGCTTCGGTAGCGGCAAGCTGCTTTTCGGTTTCCAGTTCCTCAATCTTTGACTGTTGCAGCTTCTGACGGTTTTTGTAATTACGGTATCCCAGTAAAGAAATAACGAGTAAGCCTATTGCCCCGGAAGCCAAAAAATAATTGAGTGTTGATTTTTGTTGGAGTTGCGATTGTTGCAGTTGGATCAGGGCATCTTTTTTTTCTGTTTCAAATTTTTTAGATAGCGTTAGTGTCTTTTGTTGTATTTCTTCATTGTTGATCTCTTCTTCAGATATGCTTGAACTGTCTAAAGCTTTTTCTGCGCCTTTTATGTCTTGTAAAGCATACAAAATGGCCGATAAAGATTTTAGATTCTTTGTGTGTTCATATTTTAATGAAAGGCTGTCGCTGATAGCCAATGCATTGGTGATATACTTTTTTGCCTCGGCGAAATTCATTGTATATAAAAAGTAATGTGACATACCTCTGTAAGCAATGCATTCGCTTTCCGGCTCCTGTAGTTGCCGGGCCAGTTGCAGCGCTTTTTCATAACAGGGCTTCATACTATCGGCATTGTAGCGATGCAGATAAATATTGCCAATATCAAGAAAGCAGGTCATTATGCCACGGGTAAAATTCTGATCTTTGAAAATGGCCAATGCTTCAGTATAATATTTTAAGGCACTATCTGAATTTGCCTTATTAAAGTTATTGCCCAGGTTGACTAATGCCAGGCCTAATAAAAATGGGTCTCCCTCATTGCGTAAAATTTGGACTGCCTCTCTTCCGAGTTGCATTGCTTTTTCCGGTTGGTTTAACTCTCTGTATGTATTCTGCATTACATCACACATGCGGGCAATTAACTTTTTATTACCGATCTGTTCAAAGTATCTTTTGGCCGTTTCATAATGCTGTAAAGCATTTTCGTAATCACTGGTATATTGATATACGTTTCCTGTATTGGCATAGCACTTAGCCAAAAGAAGTTTGTCATTCAGGGTTTGCGCTAATGCGATAGCTTGTTTGTTTAATAATAACGAGCTGTCGAATTGGGCTTTTTGATTCAATAAGCCTGTATAATTACTAATGTATTTAATGACTCCCCTGCTATAATTTAATTTCCTGCTTAACTCTCCTGCAAGCCGATAGTATTGTGCCGCAGTTTGCGGATCGTTTAACTCGTAATTATTGCCGATATCTAAATACAGTTGCACCTTAATAGTATCCTCTTTTTGCATCGGCAGCAACGCCAGCAAACTGTCAGTACCAGTAGTTTCCTGTGCCATGCACGGACAGAAAAAAAATACAAACGGTAAAAGCAGTAGTAGCCCTTTCATTAAAATTTTGTTGAACATATTTACTGGCACAAATTAATATAATTCAAATATGGCAGACTATCGTCTTTTTAAATGATTTTTCAGAATCCTGCTAAAAATCATCTTTTTTAACGATTGTTCTTCCTGGCCTGCCTTGTTAGTTTTACGGCATCAATTCCACATCATGAAACTAACTGATGCGCCTCGCAGAGAAAAATACGAGGATGAACGCATACAGCAACCAGGGTTCTCAGACAACGATCCTACTGTTTCCGGTGCTTATTTATTGGCCGGCTTCTGTGTTCGCGAAAGGGCAAAGGATACAACAGTAGACTGAATCAAATAGGAATTAAAATTATCAATACAACAAATTATGAAAATAAAATTTATCATTAACGTAGTACTGTTATCTTATCTGCCTGGTATGCTATTTACAGGCTGTAAAAAGGATGAACCTGCTGCAAACCAGGCGCCCACCTGCAGCATTACCACACCGGCAAATAACGCCACTTTTAATACAACCGATAATATTGTTGTAACCGTTACAGCCTCCGATGCAGATGGTAGCATTTCCAAAGTGGCGCTTTTCGTAGACAATGTAGCAACAGGAAGCCCTAAAAGCGCACCACCATTCGAGTTTACGATTGCGCCTGGTGTATTAACAGCAGGCAGTCACACCATAAAAGCAGTAGCAACCGACAACAAAGCTGCAACAGGCGAAGCCTCTGTGACCATTATTGTTAATTATGTTCCCACCGTATACGTGGCAGGATATGAAAACAATGGTTTAACTTCTGTGGCCAAATACTGGAAAAACGGAACACCGGTATCTCTTACTGATGGTACAATGGCAGCTGGTGTTTATTCTATCTTTATATCGGGCAATGATGTATATGCAGCAGGATATGAAAACAGCGGCAATACAACATTGGCAAAATACTGGAAGAACGGAACAGGCGTAACGCTTGGCACAGATGTATCTGAAGCAAAATCAATTTTTGTGAGTGGCAGCGATGTATATGTTACCGGGCATGAACTTAAAAATGGTTTTGACTATGGCCGGTACTGGAAAAACGGAACTACTTATAAGCTGAGCGGGATCAGTAATGACGGCGGCCCGGCCGCCTATGATAGTGCCGGAGCCATTGGCAACAGTATTTTTATAAAAGATGGCAATATGTATATTATGGGTTGGTGCCCTACATGGAATGGACGACGTGTACCGGTGCGCTGGATAAATGGTACCGGGCATGCACTGAACGATAATATAAGGCATAGTTATATTAATGGTGCTTACCTGAGTGGCAGCGATATATATTCAGCAGGTACGCAGGAAAATGCCACAACGGGACTGGCAATGGCCTGCTATTGGAAAAATGATGACCCAACAGTGCTTACTACCGGAACTACTACCATTGCTGTTGCCAACTCCGTTTTTGTGGCAGGCAATGATGTGTATGTGGCAGGATATGAGTATGACTACTATACCGGTGGCACACCCATTGCCAAATACTGGAAAAATGGAACACCTGTTTCGCTTAGTGATGGTACAAAAGCTGCTTATGCCAATTCTGTTGTTGTGTGGGGCAATGACGTATATGTGGCAGGAAACGAAGACAGGACTGCCAAATACTGGAAAAATGGTGTTTCGGTAAATCTCACAAATGGTACAAGCTCAGCCGTTGCTTATTGCATTTTGGTGAAATAGGTACAGTTTATTTACGTAAAACAAATTTGATTAACGGCATTTAGCTCTGTCAGGAGCTTCCTGTAAAGCGAGGGAGGCTTCTGGCAGAACCGGAAGCAACAGGTGGCCAGAAAAGAATGGGAAGACAGTTGTTCGGAAAAAACATTGATAGAATTCATTCAGATTCTGGTGAGCTGTGAAAATCGTTTCATTTAGTTACGAAAGGCATTACGTTATTGATCTGTTTGATCCCTTTAGTTACCTCCGGGTTCATGTTCAGGCGTTGAAGATGTACAGAAATTTGGTAACTTCAGACTATGCACTCCTTCGACTTTGCCCGGTTGCCGGTATTGGACAATATTGAATTATTTTCTTCAGAAAATGAACACAGTTATTTTCCCTTTCATTTTCATGATTACTATTGTGTTTCATTAATTATCAATGGCACTGAATTATTGCATAATACGCGGCAGGAATTTATTGCACCAGCCGGAACTATCAGTATCACCCAGGCCAATGAAGTACACCGGAATTATGCATTGAGTGAAGCCGGGTACAGTTACAAAACGATCTATGTTAACCCCGATGTGTTTGCTTACTTCAACCAGGGCAAAAAAGTATTGGCACTTGACCGGGTAATTGACGACCGGCAGTTGTTTGCCAGTCTCCAATCCCTGTTTCACCGGTATCATCATGAACCTTCAGATTGGGAAACCCCTTTGATACAATTGACCCGTTATGCTACTACCCCATTTGAGGGGAATCATTTTGAACACTATTTCGACAAAATAGACGAGATCATTGAAACCTGTGCCGATAAACTCATCGACACTGCCTGGCTGGGAAGCCGGTTCAGGATGAGCAAATACCATTTCATTCGTTCTTTTAAACAGGCTAAAGGCGTTACGCCACAGGCATACATTATGCTCTACAAGCTCTCTAAAACAAAAAAACTGTTGCTGGAAGGCTGGCCGGTAGCTGATATAGCCCATACGTTTGGGTTTCATGATCACAGCCATTACACCAACAGTTTCAAAAAATATTTCGGAGTATCGCCCAGTGTGTACAGGGAGCTGTAAAAAATAGCAATTTTATACAAGTACTATTTCTGCCCGTCTCTTTATCATTGTATGCATAATCAATAACTATGCGTTTTATTGTTATCAGCATACTTGCTGCAGCATTGCTGGCTTCCTGTGCCACTACAACCAGGAACTGGAAAAGCAATGACCTGCCGGGGAAATTCAGCGCTTCTTTTGCTTATTTCAATGGAAGGGAAAAACATACGGTAGACTTAACCAAGGACGAAATTTTATTCCTGAAATATTCCCTTACTGCCGTCAATGGAAATATCACATTGTCTGTTTCACATAACGGTGTGGTGATCTGGGAGAAAAAGGTCACTGGAACAAGCGATACTGCAGAGCATCACCTGGCAGCCCTTTCAACCGGCCGGTACATCATTACCGTAAGTGGTGAAAATGCTGCCGGTAGTTTTAATGTAACATACAAAACAGTACTACCCAAAACAGTACAGGTAATAACCAACCGGAATATTGAATTATACGGATTGATGATGGTACTGGACGATGGCCCTGAGATGCTCAGTAGAAAAGATACGATGGTATTCAACGGCAGAAAGGCTGTCTGGGCGCAATGGTATGGCATGGTGCCTCGAAATTATGAACGGTACAAGGCTTTTGACACCTGCCGTATAATGAGTATTTACCGGAAGATGCAGACAGAAGGCTATTTCTACGATTTCTTTGTGGGATTTTTATTCCAGGTGAATGAAGTACCGTTTGCCCATATCAATGCCACTACCGATCATCAACAGATCGCCCGTTTTTCACCGCATGGAGACATGGCGGAAGCCAGGCAAAAAGCAGCCGATTTTCTTGATGCTCTGAACGACTTTTCCCGGGCGATAGACATGGATGCCTATCTGACCAGGAACAAACCGTATTATGATCTAGCCCTTGCTTCAGTGATGAAAAATGTGCCGCGTGGTGACTTCCTGCCGGTTATGGAGCAATACTACCGCAAACAGTTCAGCGAGTATAGTCTTGTACCCAGTCTTACGCTTTTTACAGATATGGGATTTGGTACTATGAACCAATCTACCCGGAAGATCTATAGTACGTTTGGGTCTTTTACTTTTCAGTCATTCGACAGCAACCACCTCGATATGGGCTTTGACGATCCTGTTAGGATCAGGGCATTGGCGGCACATGAATTCGGGCACTCATTTGCTAATCCTGCTATCGACAGCCTACCCTCCCCACTCCTTACTGAAACGACTTACCTGTATGAACCTATCAAAGCGGAAATGAAAAACCAGGCTTATAATTCCTGGCTGACGTGCCTGTATGAGCACCTTGTAAGAGCGGGTGAGGTGATTGTAGCCGAGAAGATCGGTGACAGTGCCAGGGCTGCCAGTAGTTTACAGGACAATATCAATAAGGGATTCATCTACCTGCCGTTCATGGTACAGGAGCTAAAAGAATGGGATAAGCATACTTCCTCCGGCAATTTTAATGAAGCTGTTCTGCAAATGATGAGGAAGTTAAAGGAGGCGTACAAACCAGCTAAACAATGACAATGAGCTTTATGTAAACCCCGGGAAACGAAACAGGCACAAAATCAATGTTTTGTGTCTGTCAGATATGCATTTCAGAACGGCTGCACGGATTCTGCACTTATCGTTGAAGGGTTGATTAAAGAGAGGGATGTGTCGTATTTAACCTGCAAGATTGTCGCATTCAGACTGGAATAACGTGATATTTGTTAGCGAGATTTGTATCATAACAAAACCAATCCTGAAATGGCATTAATCAATCCTTACATCCACTTCAATGGAAATGCCGAAGAAGCATTTACATTTTATAGATCAGTATTTGGCGGAGCGTTCGCAAAAGTTATGCGTTACAAAGATTTGTCAAGTCCTGATCACCCCATCGCAGAAAATGATGCCAATAGGATTATGCATATTTCCCTGCCAATCGGTAAAAGTAATTTGTTAATGGGCAGCGATGTTTTAGAAGTTATGGGACGGGTAACGGAAAACGACAACAGGAATACGATCTCGATCAGTGCAGAAAGTCGTGAGGAAGCCGACAAATTATTCAATGGACTTTCTGCAGGTGGACAAATTGAAATGCCCATTGCAGATGGCCCCTGGGGTGCGTATTTTGGAATGTTTACCGACAAGTATGGTGTTCAATGGATGGTTGACTTTACGCCCAGGCATAACGGATAAAATCTTGTTGCTTTTGGGAGCATGCAAACACTGCATTGATTACAGTAATAAAAAAGCCGGAAATGAACAGGCCGGAAATGATCTCCGGTTCGAAGGGATTGTTGCAATTGTCCCTTGTTCAGGTCAGCTACGGGTCGTAGGTTTGTCTTGTCAATCATAGCAATCAACCAATAACCAGGAATATATGCGTACACTCGTTTCCTTTTTTCATGTTTCCTTAGATGGATTTGTGGCTGGTCCCAACGGTGAAATGAATTGGATAAAAGTAGATGAAGAGATATTTGACCATGTTGGTCATCGTATCAACAATAGCGATACCGCTTTGTACGGCCGCGTTACCTGGCAAATGATGGAAGGCTACTGGCCTACCGCAGCAGACCAACCCAATGCCAGCAAGCACGACATAGAGCATGCTGCGTGGTACAAAAAAGCTCATAAAATAGTACTGTCAAAAACAATGCAGCATGAGCAGCGGCTCAATACTACTTTCATTGGTGAGCAGGTGGAGCAGCGTATAAAAGCAGTAAAACAACAGGACGGTAAGGAAATACTGATATTTGGCAGCCCTTCAGCCACACATGCTTTGTTGCAATATGGTCTGGTAGATGAATTCTGGTTGTTTGTAAATCCTATTTTACTGAGCAAGGGTATTCCGCTTTTCAAAAATGTGCCCGAAACAACGCCGCTTACATTGGTAAGCTCAAAGACCTTTACCAACGGTGTAATAGGGATGCAGTATAAAAAGGCTTAAAGCATTTTATAAATAATTTTTCCTGCTTTATCATTACTTCAAAAGTATTTTCCGGGCCTGCTCTGGTTCCCGGAAAATACCTTTTTCTTTTCTGATTAACCCGATTGCCCGGGTCTCGGTTTCTGTGTATCTAAAGCGGTAGAGTGTAAAAAGTTGTAAAACAATGTAAATACAGCTTAAGATTCATTTACATTATACTATAGCCTTTGTAAAAAGGGAAAATGAGCATTCTGATAAGCTCCTATGTGGTGAGTGCAAATGAATACTATCGAAACCAGATCGTTTTGTTTAGGAAATAAACACAGGCAGTGGGAATATGAGATCCTGGTAGGAACGCAGGTAGAAAAAGGCCTTCTATGTAATTGAATGTTAACGGTTATAAACTAAATAACGGGTTTTGCAGACAAAATAGATACAATCCCAACGATCTAAGGGGCTTTTTTTCTGGTCGGGCGAACTGGACAGATTTCGAACCTGCCGATACAGGAATTAAAGGCAATAACATGCTTAGCAAAGCTTAGCAGACGGTTGATAAGAAAAGAAACTTCGTCATTTAATTAACGTAACAAAATGGCGAACCTGAGTGGCTGAAAAATATCTTTATTTGATTTTGATAACAACTTTTCCTTTTGCACGGCCTGTTTCTACATATGCTATGGCTTCATTGATTTGTAGAAATGGAAATACTTTGTCTATTACCGGTTTTATAACACCAGCATCAATAAGTGAAGTAATTTGGCTTAATTGATTCCCTTCTGCCCTCATAAAAAGAAGTCCTCCAAAGTCCAAAGATTTGAAGGGCTCTTGCTGGTCGGGAAGGATGCACAATTGTCGAACTCGTTTATTGATAAATTATTGAAAATCAAACATGCAAATAATACTCTAGTAAGCACATTCAAACGGAGAAGCTGATATGCGCATAAATAAATAAAATGCGTATATTTGTAAATAAACAGGAAAATAAAATGAAAGCAAGATTAAATTTAACTATTGATCAATCGTTGCTGGAAAGTATGAAAATATATGCTGCGAACAGGCATACCAGTGTTTCAGAGTTGGTCGAAACTTATTTTAAAAGGATTTCAAGGCCTGCCAAGAGAAAAAACATTCTTCATTTGGTAGACCAACTAAGTAGTCCTGCTATTGGTCAGAAAGCCAATCTGAAAGAACTGTTTTACGAGCAACAAACAGAAAAATATGGCTTCTAGAATATTTCTGGATGCTAATATCCTGCTTGATTTTATTTTAAAAAGAGAAGCTTACCCTGTTGCCAGAAAAATAATGGAGCTTTCGATAAACGGGCAGATTCAAGCTTTTATTACTCCCTCCATCGTACATATCGTCGGCTACTGGCTCACCAAGGCATATGGCAATGCTAAAGCCAAGGAGTTATTGCTGACTCTGCTAGCAGACGTAGGTGTTATCGATATAGGCCATGAAATAACCTTAACCGCTTTACACTCCAAAATAAAAGATATTGAAGATGCCCTTCAATATTATACAGCCATCCATCATAAAGTGGATATTTTTATTAGCAGGGATAAAGATCTTCAAAAAGCAGCCATCCCTACTTTGCCAGTATGCACACCTGATGAATTTTTAAAGGAACTGGTGAAAGAGTAATCTTCTTAAAGAAAACAGGACAAACCTAAACTGGTTAGATTTGTCCTGTTCAAGTCGGGGTGGCTGGACGAATTTCGAACGAGTTTATTGAAGATTTACGTAAAGTTTGGTAATACTACACACAGAATACCATAAATTGACAAAAAAAGGGTGCCTATGTTTAACGTAGAGCACACCCTCGTAAATTAGCGCGAAATGAAAATTTCTAAAGAGAATCTTCCTACTCTTGAGAGGATATTAGACTTACTACAAACAATCAAAAATATTGAAATAAGCTATCAAGACTTGCCTGAAAATTATATTTCGAAACTAACATACCCTTTCTGATTTTTCGGTTTACAACAGAAACTGGGATAAGACCATCTTTATATCTCCTTGTATCAATAATTCTAAGGTGCTTGAGAAAAAAACAGAAACATATGAATGTGCCAAGGCATTTCGGAAAGATGCTGATAGGCTCATGAACCAGATGGCAAGTACTTTTAAAATTGACTTACAGACCTTAGACGGCTTGCATGAACTAAAATTCAAGAAAAGTAATAAGCAGAGGGTTAATGACCTATTTATTGACAGAAATGTAATTGCATTATAAAATAACAAAAAAACTCAAGGTCACATTATGCATAAATGGGTAGAACCCGGCACAATTTTGCCTAATTCTACCCATTTGAACCTAAGTCGACCTGGCTGTACATTTTTCGAACCAATTTTCTCACGACCTGATGATAATCAATAAACTGCAAACCTTATAAGCTATTCATTAGCAATGCTTTAAAACATGCTAGAAAATTATTAACTTTGCATCAAGAGAATCATAGACTCTAATATGTAGATTTAAATGATTTCTAATGAAATCCGAGAAAAACTTCAGAATATCGTTAATGGAACTCGCTTCGCGGGGCCAGCGGATAATTGCGCAACGGTCAGAAATCTCCTTATCGAAAGCTTTGGAACAGGTTCAACTGTTAAAAGCGAATTCGAAAGTAGGGCAATCGTCAAAGAAAAGCAGGCCAGTTTCCTAAAAGCATGGGCTAAAGAAACCGGCATTTGGCTTGAAAATTTGCCTATAGGGAGTCAGTATCTTACCAAGGGGGGAGAATCCAAAATTTACCTCGCTCCGGATAGGCTAAATGTCATCAAAGTAAATGACGCAATTTACTACGCAACCTGGGATGAGTATCTAAACAGCCTCCTTCTTCACAATGTGTTATTTCCAAACACAGCGTATACATTGATCGGTTTTGTAGAGATCGACAATGGCCTTTCTGCCTTGCTGCAACAGCCTTTTATTGAAGGCGAGCAAGCTGGGTTAGATGACATAAGGGAGCTTTTGAGTTATAATGGGTTTGAAAATACAAAGCGACAAGACTATTATAATAATGAGTTCGGCTTGGTATTGGAAGACATGCATGATGAAAATGTAATAGCTAAGGATAACCTGCTATTCTTTATCGACACTGTATTTTATATAATGAAAAAATAGGAAAAATATTTCTATCAGAGGCGCGCGTGAGTGTTTGTCTATGAATATCCTAGCAATATTCGAATCACCCAAATTCTTGCAGATCAATTCAAAGCAGAAATGCAGCAATATTACTAAAAAGCAAAACCCACCGTGGTGGCGGGTTTTGAATTATGGTCGGGAAGACAGGATTAGCTCCGCTGATCCTTCCTCCCTCAGCATTACCCAAGAAGCCCTGTTTCGACTTCGTCGAAACTGTTTTGTTTCTTCGTCCGCTTGGCAAAGCGAGCTTTGGGATCAAGTAAAATTCCTGGGGGATGCTTTTCCTACGCATAGAGTTTAGATAACCTGAACAGGAAGAATTTGATGT